>ENA-OYYZ01000267-OYYZ01000267.1-human-gut-metagenome-genome-assembly--contig:-NODE-267-length-30594-cov-8.439995_pt1 | contig 30594 bp, 37 predicted proteins | sample MGYA00243256_ERZ653463 | MGnify/ENA primary metagenome ERZ653463 (study PRJEB26926, sample SAMN06165173) | human gut metagenome | biome: ENVO:00009003; feature: ENVO:2100002; material: ENVO:00002003... | reverse complement strand
GTTAAGTGCATGCGAATCTATTGTCTCCTCAAGCACGCTTCTGACTGTTCTGGCATTGCCAAATGTCATCAGTTTTCTCTCTTTTGCCATTCTGGTGTCAAATGCGGCATAGGCATTGTCAGCGACAGCATATCCTCTCTCTCCGGCCATTCCCATAAAAATCTCCCTCATCTCCTGCTCGTTGTAATCTGGGAAGTCCAGATATTCCTTGACACGGGAAGCAAAGCCCGTGTTTGACCTGATAAGGTCTTTCATTTCATCCGTATATCCGGCAAGAATAAGGATAAACTTATCCCGGTTATCCTCCATCTCCTTGATAAGGGTTGCGATGGCCTGTGCGCCAAGCTCATCCTCTGCAAGGGCATACGCCTCATCTATGAACAGCACTCCGCCATAAGCCTGTCTTACTATATATCTTACCTTAATCGCCGTATTTCCTGTTGTTCCGGCTTTCAAAAAGTTGCCATCTATCTCAATGATTTTGTTCTCTGAAATATATTTGTACTTATATAGAAGACCGGTGATTATTCTTGCCACGGTTGTCTTGCCTGTACCGGGACTTCCGTAAAATACCATGTGCCTGCCGCTCATCGAATTCCCGGTTTTGTCGTTTGTATCTTTTCTGCCACTTCGGTCAAATCGCATCCTCGCTTCCATTTCCTCAACCTTTTCCTTGACAGGAACGAGGCCTGTCAGCTTTTTCAGGTCGTCTTCCGGATTCTTTGAGCCTTTTTTCTTTATTTCTTTTAAAGCTGTATTTCCGATAATTCCTTCGATATTAGCTGTCTGCTGCATATCAAGCTGCCTGCGCTCCTCCTTTGAGTAGTCGTACCGGCCCTTCCCGACACGCTGTCCGAACTCATCATACTCACAGTCCGTCTTGTACACATTCATTATTTTCCCTGTCTTTTTAACAAAAAACAGTGGAATTGCACTGATTATTACAGCAGCTGCTGTCAGCACTGTATTCATCTTAGCAAAATATCCCATTACAAATACTACTATCAGACATACTGGAAAAGTCATTATGCAAAACATATTGACTAAAAACATAAGCCTGTATTTCAATTTTGAACTCATCAATTCTCCTTTCTGAGTCTTTCCTTTAATATTCCATATGCATCATTTATCTTCTGCGCATAATACGCCGCATCTTCATCATCGTTCATTGTGTCCGGATGAAAAGTCTTCATAAGCTTATTCCTCTGTTTCCTGATTTCCTCCATGTCATATGTATCATCAACAAGCAGGGTTGCTTTTGCAAGAGTATATTCACGCTCATCTACAGCCCCAAAAAAGTCATCAAGGTTTCTGCTGTTGAGCGCCCTCTCCCATGCACGGTTTATAAGTGTCTCAAACATGCATAACACTTCAGGTGCCTCGTATGTGCAGCTTCCATCGTTATTCATCTGCGTAATTCTGCATACATCATCGCTTTTTATGATCCGCCTGAATTCAAGCCGCGGGCTGTGCAGGCTCATGTATATTTCAACATCCGCATGTATTCCACCCTTTGCCCACGCGGGATTTAATACTGCAAAGCTCATATCCCTGACATCCGCAAGATTAAATACATCATAGCAGCTATCTGGCAGCATGCCGCCATCAGTCAGTTTCTTTGCAAAGGCAATATACCCCATATGCTCATCAAGGACAAGCTCACCATAACGCGCAGTCCTTTTAAATGACTTTATGATATACGGATGCCGCCTGACGTCTTTTTCTATATAAAACTTTATGTCTTCCATATCGAATTCAGAAATTTTCTTTTTCATTTTTGATGGCAGTTTTTTACAGCAGTTCTTGCAGATTCTTTCATTTCCTTTAATGCTTCTGCTAAACAGTTTTCCGGTCTCCTGACCACAGATGCAGCATTTCAAAATTACATTCCTCCTACGTTCATATGCAGAGTATGTTTTTTATTTCTCTGAAAAAAGTTCAAAAAAAAGAGTTCCGGAATTCCAGAACTCTTTTTAAACGTATTTTTTTCGCAATGTTTTGAGAATAAGCTGTCATCTGCTTTACTCCGTACCCGGCCAGTGCATAAAAAATCGGGAACGAGTATTCACCCATTCCCTACAAAAATTCGAATTTTTAATCGTGAAATTATATTAACATAATTCGTTCATACAGTCAATATAAGCACAAAGAAAAAAGAGAGGTTTCCCTCTCTCTTTTTTTAGGCAACACCTGCGCAGTACACCATGCGGTAGAACTCCGCTTTTGTAAAGGTCCCGTCTCCCGGATGGTTCTTTACATACCTGTCATATTCATTCTGACAGGCAGCGCAGTACTTAACACCTATTTTTACCACGCCGTTGTTCTTTTTTGCGTAGTCTAAAAGTGCTTCTGCATCCTCGCCGTCTATCGTGCGCAGGAATGTACCAACGCTTCTTACCTCATCAGTCTGAAGTATAAACGCTTTGACAACATCCATTTTTATTTCGCAGAGCATTTCCTTTGAAGGCACAAACTCATCACCTTTGTAGTATTTGAGCTTTACGCGTGCCGTTTTTTCTTTCTTCTCCATGTTTCCTCCTATTTTTCATTCAATTTTTTCACACCTGTCCTCGCCGAAAACGACGCCAAGCGTACTACCATTATCCCATTTGACATGGATTGTTCCGATGTCATCAACACCAATGACATTTCCCTCTTCGCCGGGCTCAAGCCTTGAATAAGGATCATCCATGCGTATGAGTCTTACTCGTGTTCCTTCCGGATAATCATGCTTCAGTTTCTGCAGCATAGTATCTGATATACGCATTACTGTTCCTCCTTTTCTGACTCGAGCATTATATAGCTTAAGTTTCTGTCATTATAGACAAAGTCCAAAAGATCCGGAATGCAGGCCTCAAGACTTGGATATTTATTTCTTACATATTCCTTCATATCCATCTGTCCGCCGTCGCCTTCTTCGACAGTTCCATAGTCAAGGTCGTATGTCTCATAGTAAACATAATCGACGATACCATCTTCCTCGTCTTCAGGCAGCAGGTTATCTCCCGTACCTTCGCTTATGCACAAAAGCTCATTCTTGGCCGGAACGAAGATTATAATCGGACTGTAATCTCCGTCCTTGCAGCACTCAGTCTTCTCAATTACTTCGTGGCATTGCCCCATGCGCATGCCGCCCTGAAGCAGTTTCGCCCAGTCATAAGCTGTATAACAAAATGCACAGTTAAGACAATTTGCACTTCTGTCCGGATATTTTTCCCTGAACAGATCAAAAGCTTCCTTACGGTCTTTTGCCCTCACAATCAGGTATCCTCCCTGATATGGAAATTTTTTATCACTTCCAAAAGTGAAGAAAAACAATTCGTCCTTCGGACACTTGTCTTCCTTGACAAAATTAACTGTATCCACAACGACAGTCTCTCCGCAGCCTGTTACGTCAAGGGCATCGTAGACGAGTCCTTTGGGATTGCTGTCCTCGTTCACAAGTGTCTCTGACGATGTTCTGTTAAAGACCAGTGCCTCCCTGATTTTTCCTGTCTGTGTCTTGTAAAAGATGCGGTTTCCTGGGTACAGGTAATTGTAGGCCTTAAAAAAGGCCTCGATTTCATTGTTTGCCATTTATTATTTCCTCCATTTTTCTTTTTTCTATACAAAGAGTATGTTCGATTTATTAATATTCGAAAAACTATCATTTTATAAATTGATAGTTATAATTTTTTGTGATATAATGAATGCAGATGGAAACATTGAGAAAAAAGGAGAGAAATATGTCAAATGCAGAAATTGCAGCATGGGAGCTGGATAAAAAATTAGATGGCAGGTCTTTACGTTACAAGATTGAAGACGCCCCTTATTATAAAAATCATAATGAAAAATCATTTGATACAATTCGGGAAATGTTGGAGCGCGTTGGTGTTAATCTCGAAAAAGACGATGACTGTCTTTCTATTTCAATTAATTCGCAAAAATACGCTGCCGCAGCAAGAACCTACGCCGGGCGCGGCCGCCGGTTTGCGTATCCCAAAAATGAATATAAGGCATATACATATTCTGACATTGTATATATGCTTAACAGCATGTCTAACGATGAGGTCGCGGCCAAAATAGACATGCCGATTGCCACGTTTTACAGGCACAAAAAAAGACTTGTAAATTCTGATTATTATAAGGCACTTGATATGTCTAGACTGGATGACATCGACTACCTGAAAAGCTGCAGAAATTCCGATATCTGCTTTTGAACTACTCGGTAATTGAATTACCGAGCATCTGGGCACAGGCTTAAAAGTCTATGGATCCAGGGTGCGTCCATAACACCAATACTGTTTTTTACGCAGCTACTTTTGTTACTTCAGCTAAAAATGTGCCCAGATTGAGCAGATAAATAAAAAGAGTACCCGCAACGGATACTCTTTTTTTGTTTATTTCTTTGTAAAATGTATGTTTTCCTGCATGATCGCAGTTTATTCTCCTATCATCTCAAGGAATTCATCCTCAGAAATGATAGGCACGCCAAGTTCCTTAGCTTTCTTATTCTTTCCTGATGTACTTTCTACATCATTATTAATAAGATAGCTGGTTTTCTTGGTTACAGAGCCAGTTGCTTTGCCACCCAGTTCTTCAATCTTCGCCTGCAGTTCTGCACGGTTCTTGAAGTGGTTAACTGAGCCAGTGATAACAAATGTCTTGCCGGAAAGAATATCTTTACCAGCAGACGCATCTGTTTCTGCTGGAACCTCGACATCAATCCATCTGAGCAGGTCATAAACCTCAGTGTTGCATGAGATTCTCCACATCTCATCCAGCAAATCCTTCTCAAACGGAATCCATCTAAGGTATTTGTTTCCCCAGTCCCAAAGACTGAGCTCAATCTTTTCTCCAATTCCGTCTATGCCTGTAAAACATTTACGATTATAGACATCGTTGAAAAACTTCCTGACATCACCTTTGTAGGCCTTGTCAAACAATTTTGCCTGTCCTTTTCCTACCATAGGAATACCAAGCGCATGGATAAACGGTACAAATGTTGTCTTACGGCTTCTCTGAATTGATTTCCAAATATTGTCATATGACTTCTGTCCAAAACCATCCATTGCAGCAATGTCACGCTCAAAAGTATCAAGTCTGTACAGATCTGCAAGCTGCTTAATGAAGCCCTTTTCAATAAATTTCTCAAGGGTTTTCTCTGACAGACCGATAATATCCATGCAGTCTCTCTCGCAGAAATGTACGAATTTCTTAACCTGCTTTACAGCACAGTTAGGATTTGTACACATCTCTACCTCAACGTCTCTGTCACCAGAATGTGTAATCATTGGCGATGTTTCCATGCCACACACCGGACATGTACATGCATGAGACTCAGCGTAAGTAAGCTCATCTCCCGGTGTCATGTTTTTATCGACCTGTGGAATTATTTTATTACTTTTGAACACTGAAATCTTATCACCAACTCTCAGACGCAGTTTTTTAACGATTGATACATTATGTACGCTCGCTCTTGTAACTGTAGTTCCCTCAAGCTGTACCGGATCAAAGACTGCAACAGGATTAATACGTCCTGTTCTGCTAGGAGACCATTCAATTTCTCTCAAAGTGGTTTCAACACACTCGTCAGCCCACTTGAAAGCAAAGCCTGTGAGCCTGTTAGGATGATGTCCTGTGACAGGAAGCGCATCAGCGGTTTTGTAATCATCCGATGCAACAACAAGTCCGTCTACAGGATAATCCAGTGTCTCTACTCTATCAGAGAAACTATTCATAACATTGATAATCTGATCCGGTAAATCTGAATCTACATCTGGATTGCTTGAATAAGCTCTTGCAAGCTCATGTTCAACAACACCAAATCCCAGTCTCTCAAGCAGTGTCAATGCACCAAAGAAAGTTTCAGGTACCTCAATTTTGTCATCAGCAGCAGGCTCCATATGCACAAGCTTAAAAGCTTTAAACATAACCTTTCTGCCTTTGAGTCCTGGTTCCTTCATTGTAATAGTTGAACTTGCAAGATTGCGAGGATTTGAATATTCTTCTTCACCCTCTTCCAGATTTGAATTAATTCTTTCAAATTCTGAATAGGTCATCAAAGCTTCACCTCTGACCACTAATTTGCCTTTAAAGCCAATAGTCATAGGAATGCCTTCGATAAATGGCGCCTGATGAGTCATATCGCTTCCAATTTCACCATTTCCTCGAGTGACGGCCTGTACAAGTCGTCCATTACCGCCATCATAGGTTACACAAAGGGTACATCCGTCAAGTTTGTGCATTACAACACAGTCTCCACCGGCCGCTTTTGAAAAGACTTTTGGAAACTCGTTGATGTCCTTTGTCTTATCAAGTGACAATGCCGGAAACTCATGTTTGACTTTCTTAAGACCATTTCCGCCAATCTCATCTGCACCAACTTTTGCTGTAGGTGAATCTGGCAGAATAACACCTGTCTCTTTCTCAAGCTGTGCTAGTTCATCAAACATTGTATCCCATTCATGGTTTGACATAATTTCGTCTTTGCCATTATAGTAGGCATCTGATGCCTCATTCAGCTTATTGATAAGTTTCTCCATGATTTTTACGTTTTCGTTGTTCATATTTTATTTTTTCCTCCATTTTTCTTTATATATAACCTCAGTGACACACTAATTGACTTTAATTCCAGTACATTCATAAAAAATGTCTGGATCAAAATTTGGAATACTTTTAATTATCTGTTTATCACAATCAGATAACCCGTTCCACCACAACTGACCACATTTAGATTCATCAAGCACTTTGAGATAACCGCTTGTTGTTTCATAGGTTGGATATGCTGCTTTTTCTTCATCAGTCATATCTTCTTCAGATACCCATTCAACAACATTCTTTGGTATCTGATTCAGTAAATATTTTGCATCTGAATCCATCCATTCACGATATGTCATATTTGATGGCTTATTAAACAGTATAATCTTCTGTTCTTCTGTGTTAAAACAACCAGTATTAAAAGACGATTTGTTCCAGTCCCCGGTGTTCCAGTCCCCGGTGTTGCAGTTTCCGGTGTTGCAGTTTCCAGTGTTCCTGTCCCCGGTGTTGTTGTTCCCAGTGTTCCAGTTTCCAGTGTTGCCGTTTTCAGTGTTGCAAATTCCGGTGTTGCAGTCTCCGGTGTTCCAATTTCCGGTGTTGCAGTTTCCGGTGTTGCAGTTTCCAGTGTTCCTGTCCCCGGTGTTCCAGTTTCCGGTGTTGCTGTTTCCAGTGTTCCTGTTCCCGGTGTTATTATCCCCGGCGTTACAGAGACCCGTACATTTTTTTCCAATGTTGACAATCCGCAACACTTCATCCCACGGGATTTCACGCACGATCTCTAACTTATTAGTGCATAACTCGTATCCGTCTGTCCTCACATCACCATAGGCAATGATTTCCGCTACCTTGTTTTTACTGTTGAAACTGTAATAGTTAAAACAGTCGGCAGCCGTCTGACAGAAGTGCATACCGTGATTGCAAATATCAAGCTCCCCTTCTTCCTCAAATTTTCCGGGGCAAGTGTACTGTTTCGTGTTGCCGTTAGGTGAACATGTCCAATCAGGTCTAAACACTTTAAATCCTTTTATTATCTCTTCGTTGTTCATATTTTATTTTTTCCTCCATTTTTCTTTATTTTTATATGGAAAGTATGTCAGAATTTAACAAAATGAATGATTTTTCCATATGAAAAAGAGCTGCATGCAAGCAGCCCCTTTTCCTGTACAACAAAACAGAACTGGCGCTCCTTCCGGTCCTGTTCCGCGAAAACAAATTTTTGTAACAAAGTGTACAAGCTGCATAAGCTTGAAAGGTCTGTCCGGTATTCCCGGACATTATAAGTATGATAGATTTATCTGTTGAACATTGCTTTCCATATAAAAATTCTCATGCCATAAGTATTCTGATCTGAAGCATAGGCCTCTCCTCAGCCGTAAATCTCTCATTAACTGCAACCGTCTGATACAGCCTATTTCGGTACGCAATCGTGCGCTTACATACGGCATAATCTTCCCCGTCTGTATCCATCCCCATTATCTTTCTCGCAAACTCTCTTACAAAATCATCGCTGTCCATTGATTTGAAAACATCCTTCGTGCGTCTTTCGTCTCTATTTCCGGACGCAGTTTTAAAGCGGATTTTCCCTGCATAAATCATTACACATCCTGTGTTCTTCTCGCCGGAAACCCCATCAAGAAGCTTAAAAAGTGCGTTCTTACCTTCCTCAAATATATCGTCCAATCTCATATCCTCTGTTCTCTCATTGCCCATATGCTATATCTCCTTTCTTACGCGTCCTATTTCTCCTGCCCATCTGCAAACATTGCAAGGCATCTTTCTGGGTTCTCTATTGTCCATTCCTGTACTTTTTCAGCACAATTATAATCGCGATAGCCTATATTAAGCTTTTGCTCGATTGCATGATCAACACTATTAGAAACTTTTTTGTAGCTGTTATAGCCATAGCCGTATCTGATAAAGTCCACAATTTCCTGTTTTGTCAGGTCCCTGAGCTCAAGGTATTTTTCAATATTAACCTGCGCATTTGCTTCATGCGCCATAAGGATAGTGTCAATGCCATCTTCCCTCGTATAAGCAATTGGCAGTACCACAGCCTTCTCAAATGCCTCATATTCTCTTTCGGCATGCTTTGCTTTTTTGATTTCCTTCTTCAGATAATCCTTCCACGCTGCGACAAACAGACTTCTTGCAAAGTACCAGTCCAAAGACTTATCCGACTCTGAATAAAATGATATTTCAGACTGTCTGAGCTGTTCGTTGCCGTTTGGCTGATAAACGGCTGAGAAACCATTGCCTAATGCAAAACGGCAGTATCCCGCTTCATGTTTATCCAGCCATTTTCTGATTCTTTCAACCTTTGTATCCAGTGCAATTTTTTCTGCCTCTGTATATTTTTTTCTGAAACTGATTATATTTTCCGTGTTCATGCCTTTTCCTTTCTTTCCTGTCTGTTTGTTGCCTTCGTTATCGGCTGGCAGGTCGCCCCAGTTATCATACCGGTCCATTGTTCCACCTCTTTTTTCTCCTAAAAGACATTCATATATGAATTTCTTCTATATAGAGTATGTTAGAATGCTTTTCTGACTATGCCTTTCCATATAAGTAGCTGGTTTTCCCTGAATTAATTTTTTCTTTCTACATCCCATACCCTGCCTGCGTATATAATAAACATCGTCAGCCAGCCTATGGCATATCCCCAGTCAATATCTCTTATTAATCCTATTATTTCCTTCAAATTGTGTATCTTATGCCCTGATGGCGCTCTTCTCCTTATTTTTGTATCTTCTTATTTTATAATCTTGAACCTTTCTTTCCTGATCCGGTCGTTTTCCTCTTTGACCTGTCTTAAATGCTTCGACATGACTTCCTTATGTCTTTTGCCATGAGCGCAGTTGTTGCACAGTCCGTAGTTGACATGCCCCTTGCCGCCATACGATGCAAAATACTCTTTTTCGTCTATCACGCCGCACTCGCTGCATTTTACAAACCTGTTGCCCTCAACGCTTACGACAGGCTTTTCTCCGGCCGATTCGATTATTTCATCGAGATGGCTGATAAGGTAGTAGAATGCTCCGAGCTGCTCTGCCGACCCACCTTTTGTCATCTCATAGTATCTTTCCAGTGTATTTTTCTCGTTTTCCAAAAAATCACATCCTTTCGCATGCTAATGCGTGTTCTCCAGCTTGTCTCGTATCAGGGCAAGAACTCTCTGTTTTGCGCATTCCCTGCCGACGCCGTTTTCAGCCATATCCTTTTCGATAAGCTTTCCGACTGCACCGGCAATGTCTTTAAGTTCGCCTACATTCTCGGCTTCTGCTCTGTCTTCGCATGCCTTTATTGTCTCTATTCGTGGATCCTTTGAATCTTCTGTCTCTTTCATATCGCTTTCTGTACCTCCTTATCCTACTCTTCCCTATATTAAGTATGTCAGATAAATGTTTTGCAAATGTCCTTTTTATTAACTGGCGGCTAAGACTCGTGACTTTAGTCATGGGTTATTGACATAAGTTTCTGCTAGATTTGTGTATTTCTCTTAATGCATTCCTGCCGTTCATAATTTCCTCCTAACTGACATGTGCAACCAATCTGTCGGTATACAGATATGATTCCTGCACACAGATATGTACCTTTTCTGCCTGCCTGTATTCTTCAACACACGTCTTGGATCTTGTCCAGCCGTCTTGAAGCACGCAGATGTCAGCATCGCTCATGTCTTCCACAATTACAGCATTTTCATCCATCTCAAAAATGCCTCTTATTATGTTTCTGTTAATTCTCCGTCTCTTTGGCTTAATTACATAATAGTGCACTATCTCTCCTCCTTTGGCATATACCTGCCGTTTTCCAGCATTTCAATGCTTATCTGTCCGGGGATGTCATCCTCCTGATTTAAAAGCCCGCTATATTCAAGACTTCTCTCAAAGAAGCTTTGGTATGTCTCATACAAACTGCAGCTATTACACGGGCTGCCGGGCGACGCCTTTCTGTCAAACACCTGTGCACATCGCAGGTTTTTCCTTCCTGAAATGGCATTTAATATGGCGCATGTTTTTCTTTCCTCATGCTTCAATTTTTCCAGCCTCCAAGCATTTTTCTTCCTTATATGGAAAGTATGATATTTTTTATCAGCACTAACAGTCTTCCATATAAGAGCAGCTGCTTTTGGCTAGAAATCTGCAATGAAAAATAAAAGTGGTGTCAAAAGAAAAAGCCCTGTGACTATATAAGTACGCAGGACTCTTAAACCCTTGATTTTACCGTATTTCAAGCGTAGAAAATTTTACCGGAGTTTTATTTTGATGAAAAATTTCTGCAGTTTTTTTGTTTCTCTATCCTATTCATAACAATAGAAAATAAAAAAAATATCGTTTTTCAAAAATTCTACCAGCGGGATAATGACAAGATACAGAAATTATGCTATAGTATGACTATCAAAGGAAAACAATTATCTGCGAAAGACGCAGGAGAAAGGAAAAAGATATGCTTACAGTAATCAAGTTTTACAAAAGTTCATATAGTTACAAACATAGTTCTTGCTCAAAAAAGAACTCTATTTTGATGCGCTTTTGTATAAACGAAAATTCTGTCTGAAAAACATATTTACTGCATAAATATTTTTCTTTCATGTCGTTTATCTCAGGGCGCATCCCGGATGAACGATTTTTTATTGCTTAAAAATGAAAGGAAACAGCTATTATGCCAGTAATAAACATGGAACAGACAGGAAAGCAGATTGCAGAATTAAGAAAGAACGCAAATCTTACTGTAAACGATATAAAGGAAGCACTCGCACTTACAACAGTGAACGCTGTATACAAGTGGCAGCGTGGACAGACGCTTCCAACACTCGACAATCTTGTTGCACTTGCAGCGCTCTTCGGCTGCACAATAAACGATATTGTCATAACTGAAACAATATAAGAAATACATGTATCATTAGCTCAGCTGGCAGAGCACTCGACTTTTAATCGAGCTGTCCGGGGTTCAAGTCCCCGATGGTACATTACCGGCGGGTATGCCTAGCAGCGAGGGCAAGAGACTGTAAATCTCCCACATAAGAAACACCGCAGGTGCAAATCCTGCCCCGCCGACTTAATTTCATCATGCTCTTGTAGCTCAGAGGTAGAGCGCTTGGTTGAAGCCCAAGAGGTCGAAAGCTCAAAACTTTCCGAGAGCACTATGGAGTGTTGGCTCAACTGGTACAGCAGCGGACTTGAAATCCGCCATTCCGAAAGGATATTAGGGTTCGACTCCCTAACACTCCGTTTTAAACTTAATATATGCAGTGTTGGCAGAGTTGGTATTGCACCAGATTGCTAATCTGAGGTCATCGTTTATTCGATGCGTAGGTTCGAGTCCTACACACTGCGCTGTGCTAGTAGCTTAGCAGGTTCAAAGCGTCAGATTGTGGCTCTGAAGATCACGGGTTCAAATCCCGTCTAGCAACTTTATTAATGATGATGTGGCCAAGCGGAAAGGCGTCAGTCTGCAAAACTGATATCGTGGGTTCAAATCCCACCATCATCTTTATGCAAAAAAAGAGGACCACCTTACAAAAATATAGCGTTCTGAAAGCCCACCACTTCAGCCGTGGGATGAAAGAACACGGACTTTTATCTTATATGGAAAGCCATTCGCAAAAACCAAATCTATCATACTCTTTATATATAAAATGAGGTGTCAAATGCATACACTACAGTTAATCTTAAGACCAACTGAATATGAGGAAGCTGTCATCAACAAGCGTTTCCTCGCGGTGTCGCATATTCATAACGTATGCGTAAAACATGCAAAGAAACTGCTTATACAGCTTGACCATGATAATGAGTATCTTAAACAAAAAGGGGGTCCGGCATCACTCCCTCGTTCCTAAGAAAGTAATACACTTCGTATGAAATCATTGGACGTAAATCCTGAATACCGGCAGCTATATCCCTGTCTATATGACAGGGTGATCCTGTCAGAAATCTAAGGAATCCCATGGCGCAAGCCGTGGGAGGATGTCAAGCGGTCCTGCTTTGTCCCATGCACCGTATGGGAGTTGGCAATTTATAAAGAGAATATGCAATATATTTATATATTGGAATCCGCACGAAAAAAGGCTGCCCAAAGACAGCCTCCTTTTTGCTTGTTAACTAATTGCAAGATACAATCTGGTCTAAACCTCTTATATAAACATAAGGGTGATCAGACAGTATCTCATCCTCTGATAAGCCATTATTTACTGATACAATTTCATCGCTGTTTATATCACAGTTTGCAGGTGTTAATAGTATTTCGTTAATCGAAGATGGAATTATCTTTACATCTCCTCCTATTTCATCCGCGTACCTTTTAACCGCATCAGACAAAAAGATCAATCCGGCTCCCTTGCACTTTGACTTGTTTGTCAAAATATAATTTATTGGAGTCCCATTGGCTTTTTGAATTTCTTTCATTGCCTGAAACTGATTTGGAAAACCTGGGTTTATTTTTGCATATTCTGCTGCGATATAATCTAGCATATCCATGCACTGTACTCCCATTACTTCTATTGTGTTTCTACAGGCATCCCTGTAGAGATCATCTGCAGTTACACCCCATGTTGCAGCGATTTCATTTGTTATAGTTATTGACCTGTAGGCATCTCTTGTTGCTTCAAGAACAACAATGAATACCATTGAAAGATCAAGAAACTCTTTGTGCACCTTGCCTTCCAAGAAAGCCTCATTTTTCTCTGTGTTTACGATATAACCACAGATGCGATTGCGGATATTGCCGTAATGTCCAATATTATTGGCAATCTTATTTATGGTATCGTCTACAGGCTTAAGAATAATTTGCACCATCTCGTCAATGATTCCATTGATGTCGCCCCTTACCCGGTACATCTGATACAAATCTCCCAGCCTGAATGCTGGAAGCGCTTTTACATTTTTAAAAATGGGTACAAAGGTAAGATGACTTGTTTTGCTTTCGTATCTTGCCTCGTAATCACCATTGTTAGATAATTTACAAATTACCTGTTTCTCTACATGTTCTTTAAAATTTTCAATTGTTAACATATTGTTTTCCTCCATTTTTCTTTATTTTTATATAGAAAGTATGATAGAAATTATATTTTTGGGATTTTTACACAAGAAAAAGACCATCCGAAGACAGTCTCTTTTTTGCAAAATGAAAAACTATTTCATTATGAATTCAGCATATTCCTCGTTTATGAATTTATTGCATTCGTAATGGAAATTTGCTTAATATTTCAAAAGCTACTCTTCAAAATACAAATCACAAGCCAAATACCTGTTGCGATTGACCACTTGAATGTAAGTCCAAAACACATTGTAATCAGCTTAATAATTCCACAAGTTACAATCCAACTAAGACCATAACAAACTGCTAGGATTAAGATTACAATGATTGCGGCTGTGCCACAGATTGCGGCTGTGCCACATTTAGTTAATTTGTTCTTTAAATTTTTTGCTTTTTCAATAATTCTCATATTCTGTTCCCTCCATTTTTCTTTTTTATATAGAAAGTATGAAATTTTTTTTTGAAACGATATTTTCGACTACATAAAAAAGAGCCTAATATAAAGGCTCTTTTGTAAAAAACGACATTCTGTTCATCTTATAACTGCAAATGTTCGACAATTTACATTGCCATTTGCAGTTTTTCCATACACATCTTTTCCGAGCATATTGCTGTAAAACGTATAGGTGTATCTATCTGCTGTATTCCATCTGTTTCCTCCTATTATACCCTGTACTTGACATTAACGTAGTTGCCATTGTATTCATCCCATTTGTAGTCTACGCATTTGATTCCCAGAACCCTGCTTAATATTTCAAAAGCATTCTGCGTTGCGTCTTCTAGTTCAACAGCGCAGTCTTCAAAACCATACTTATCCATATACATTTCAAACCCAACTGGCGGATTTCCGTCTATCATTGCATTTCTTACGTATTGATTGTAAGCTTGGTCAAAGTGCTCGTATCTGTCTACTATTTTCATCCCTGCATCCACAGATGCAAGGATGTCGTTAAGGTCTGCTATCTTGATGCGGACTAGATGGATACATTCTTTTTCGTACTTCCTAAATATCTTATTTACCATACTCTTTTTTGTTCCTCCTTTACTACCAGCTTCACAGATTCATCTTTTTCTACAAGAGCTGTCATCACGTATACATCTTTTTTCTGACTATGCATTCTTATCTTCGGATTGTAAGTACCCTCGTATGATGCTTGTGCAATACGAAGCTGCTCTATTTTGACGATATAAGCAGTGTTCAGGAATATGTTACGTCCATCCCAACGTCTGAACTTGATTATTCCGTTGCATGTTTCAAAGAAGCTGTCCGCTACAGGCTCAATGACTTCTCATGATACGCTTGTAGACAGGGCCGCTATTTTACTTATCATTTTCCGTGTACAGACGAAATTCATTGTTCTTGCAAGGACTTCCTAAGTCCCCCATAATTTCTTTTGTCAGTTATACCCTTGTTCCATTTGCCATTTTGTTTTTCTCCTTTTTTCTTTTTATTTATGTAGAAAGTATGTTAGATTTTTATCAATTCTGATTTCTCTCTATATATAATTTGGCAAAAAAAGAAACCGACGAATCGGCCTCTTTAAAAAAGGAGAGGTGTTTACATATTTCCGTCGTAAAACCACATACCTTTACGGTGTGTAGATACACGGCGAGTATTTCCTAACCTTGATTTTCAATCAGTCTCCTATCTTATAGTTTGTGATTAACAAATGTTGTGCATTCTTATCATTCCTGTCTTGAAAACTTACAAAATATTTTTTATCAAAAGAAGACACATACAATTGCTTACCATTTGCTGTTTTGTACCTTCATAATATAATGAAGAAATATAATTTGTATTTTTTATAACAATCATAAAATTAGCCTTGCACTCTTTTATTAGATACTCCGCTAATCTAGCTTGATCATCTTTATCAAACTCATTTTTTGCATATGTACTAAATTCAGAATCATATGGTGGATCTAAAAACACAAAATCATTCTTTTTAGGTTTATATGTATTCATAAAATCATAGAAATCCATATTCCCTATTGTTGTATTTGAAAGATGTTTAACCACATCCTTATTTTGGTAATACGCAATCTTATTTGCAAAAGATTTTCTATTATAAGAAATTCCACCATAAGGAACATTAAATTTTCCATCCTTGTTGTATCTAAACATAGACGAATAGCACACCTGTCTAATAAAGAAGTATATCGCCGTAGCAAATTCCTTACTAATTCCTAATTCCTCTTTATTGTTCATCAGCATTCTAAAATGAGTATAAAAAGCTGCTTTTAGAGCTGATTCGATATTAGACACAACATCTTGATACGCTAAATCACCTCCCCCCCTCTATCTTGTGCATTCTTACCATTTTATTTTTTATACTCTTGCATAACTCATAGACAAACTCTTCAATTTGATAATTGAAATTAGTTGTTAACAATCCATTGAATTCCTCTGCATTTGCAAGAACAAACCCTGTTATCTTATCGCCAAGTTGTTGTTTATTTAATTTGCCATTTTTGTACATATAATATATATCTGTTATTGTCTTTTCGTGATAATAAACTACTTCGCTTATAGCATTCCAGCCGTATTCAATTGCTTTTAACTTATCAAAAAATTCGGCATTTTGTTCTTTAACCATTTTATATAGAGCAATCAATTCATCTGATTTATCATTTATATAATATTTTTTTGCATCAATAGCAAAATATACAGCCCCGCCACCAACAAAGGGTTCATAATAATTATCAATTTTAGCAGGAAGTGCTGGTATTATATAATTTAATTCTTTTTCCTTACCACCTGGATATTTAATCAGTGGTAACAATCTGGTTGCCAATACATTATTCATAATAGACCTCATGCTTTTCACAAATTTAGTGTCTAAGAAGCTACCACCGTAAGGTGTGCAGAGAAATAGACACCGGATTTATTTTTTATATTTAAAGTATGATTTATTTTTTTATACGTTTATGCCTTATTGAGCCTGCAGAAATACTGAAGCTGTATGGTTAGAAAACTGCAGCCAAAAAAAAGAGACCTCAATTTCGAAGTCTCTTTTTTTCTCATTATTCCAGCTTAGCATTATCAGCAAACTGCCTTGCTTCCTGTTCGGATGCAAATTCCTTAATGTAGCCGCCATATCTGAAATAATTCTTTGCATTTCTCTGTCTTTCTGTTATATGGTCAGTTACCTTAACATCGGCACCCACAATGCCCCATTCGGCTGAAACTAAGACATACCATCTATCTTCTTCTGGCTTTTCCTTTTTAATTTTGGCAGCAGTCCGTCTTCGTAGGCGGCAACTGCATTGTTGCTCATGCATCTTTCCCTGTTGTATCCGCTCATTTCTTATCCTCCATTTTTCTTTTTTGGGTAAAAAGAGTATGTAAGATTTTACGCGGGCGGGTAAGCTTCTATATAAAGCGCTTGTATGTACAAAAAAGAACGCCTGAAAAACTTTTGTTTCTCAAGCGTCCTAGAATTTTGTCAGACAATATTATATTTCGCAAATGCCGGGCTCGTACTTTGCAACCGGATTCAGCTTAAATTCATTGGCCAGATGTTTCTGCTTAATCGCCTCGTCAATTTCTTTATCTCCGCAGGTCTCATTGCGAATAAAGGCATCCAGCTGCTCATACGTAAATCCAAAATTGTCTTCATCCGTCTTTCCGCATAAGCCGTCTGACGGTGTTTTGTCAACATACTTAGACGGCAGACCAAGACAATGTCCAATGGCGCAGACTTCAGATTTTGTAAAATATCCTAAAGGAGCCACATCCCCATCTCCATCGCCGCCTATCGTAAAATAGCCAACATAATCTTCGGAATAATTACAGGTATTAATCATCCTGCCATTATTACACTGACAGACCGCCCTTATCATCTTTGTGCGCTCTCTGGGAGCGATATTCTGCCTGCACTGCTTCGTAATCTCGATTCCACAGTCCTGCATCTGCTTGAAACTGGCCTCAAGTGCTGATCTTATGTTAATAGTATAGTTTCTGATACCCAAGAGCCTGCACACTTCAATAGAGTCATTAATGTCTGACTGTTCTCCATCCGGCAGCATTACGCCGATGACCCTGTCTGCTCCGAGGGCCTTTGCGCACAATGCCGCTGCTATTGTACTGTCCTTGCCACCTGAAATGCCCAGTACGGCATTACAGCCTTTTCCATTTTCATCAAACCAGTCCTTAATCCATTTGATAAGATTTTCTGTCTGCTGTGCTGCATTGAAATTATACATACTATCTGTCCTCCTTAATCCTCCAGTCTATACATCTCTGAAGATAATCCACGTAATCCGGATTTTTGCACATGCCTTTACCTGGTGTATCAGAAATCTTGGCTACGTCCATTCCGTTGCATCTTGTAGTTTTCATGACAATATTGAGTGCAGGAACATCTGTATCATTGCTTAAGTATGTGCCGATACCAAAAGCTACATTTGTTTCCTTGCAGAAATGTCTGTAGAGCTTGTCAGCACGCTCAAAGTCAAGACTGTCGCTGAATAAAAGTGTCTTTGTTTTAGGGTCAATTCCAAGGCTCCTGTAATGAGCAATCATCTTTTCACCCCACTCATACGGATCTCCGCTGTCATGACGCACTCCTGAGAAAAGTGTCGCATAGGTAAGCTGGAAATCACGCAGGAAACAGTCTGTTGTGATTGTGTCAGTAAGCGCGATACCGTTTAATACTCCATACTCCTTGATCCATGCATCAAGAGCATACCAGTTTGAATATGCCGGATTGTGTTTGTGATTGCCCTGTCCTGTACACATAATCCACTCATGAGCCATGGTACCTACAGGTGTAAGCCCGTACTTCTTTGCAAGATGCACATTTGATGTGCCGACAAACTTTGATGAACTGTGCAGGGTGTCGTTTAAATGTGCGAACTTCTGCACTGCAAGCTCCTGCGCTTCAGCAGAAAGTCTTCTTCTGAGACCAAACTCTGAAAATGTACCTGCGTACCAGTGTCCGTTCTTTAAATTCTCGTACTTTGCATCCAGACGCTTCTTAAAGCTGTCAAGCAGCTTATCATAGTCATATTCCATTCTGAAATATACTTCATTTACAATGGCAAGTGTCGGAATCTCATACATTGAAGTGTTAAGCCATGTTCCTTTTGCCTCGATAGACAAGCCGCAAGGTGCATCTGTTCCTATCTCAAAATCCTCAAAACGCGGCTGCCAGAGACGAAGAAAATCAACATAAGAGCCTTTGATCCATTTGATATTGTCAAGATATGCAAGCTCATCCTCTGTAAACCGAAGCTTACAGAAAGCCTTAATCTGTTCTGTTATCTCCTGCACCATCTCCGGTGTAAAATGCACATCCGTATTTCTGCACTTGAATGTCCATGTGGTCTTGTAATCCGTAAACTGATGGAATATTGTCTGACCCATCGAAAATTTATACATGTCTGTCTCTAAAAGACTTGTGATTATCTGGTTTAATTTCATGATATTCTCCTCCTAATTCTTACGCTATCAGTATGTTAGAAACCCTTTTGATAAATGGCTTTCTATATGATATTGACCTGGATCATCTTCATTGCTTCTATTGCCGTCTTATGACTTTCAGGCGTTACGCAGGCACAGGCATTTTCTATCACGGACACCTCTGCATCTTTACAGAACGTCTTTGCAATCGCTACGTTGCTGATTATGCATATTCCTGTGCAGAATCCACAGAAATAAATCTCTGTATTGCTGTTGTCATATCCCGCAAGCAGTTCGCCAAGCTCTTTGCTGCCAAAAGTCGGCTTGTCAATATAAGTAATATCGTCACAATTAACTCCACGCTCCTTCATTGCATCTTTAAGACGAGCGTCTACTTCCCATCCGTTTGTCCCTTTAATACAGTGCACTACCGGAAGTTTCTTTCCTTCCTGAGTATTCAGATAGTTTTCATCATGCGTATCCCTTGTGAATATCACGTCATCATATTTTCCTGACCTGATTTCATCTGCAATAACATTTGTCGCCACGTTACACTCCTTGTTTCCAAGAACTCCTGTAATAAAATCATTCTGCGCATCCACTACTACTAAAATTTTCTTTGCCATAATTATTTCCTCCTACATCATATAATCATCATTTGTTGCAGCCATAAGGATTTTTCTAAGCTGCTTTAAATCTTTCCACATCCATCGTGGAACCAGATCCCTGACTTTGTCATAATCTTTCTTACACAGCAAATCTCTGATCATTGTACTCGAAATTTCAATATCGCTTCTGCCAAGATTTCTGATGGTCACATTCTTTAAAATATCATCTGTAAACCAGTTTTCCGCAATCTTCGGATCGTCGTTGTAATAAAATGTAAAGCTTTTCTCTCCAATTTCATTAGCTATGTTGTAATAGAAGAAAGAACCCCATTCTTTTACATACTGGGCTGCATCCTCCATGCTCCAGTCTGATAAAGTCATAACCTTTACATCTGCACCGCTTAAATCCTCTTCCTGCAGTACGTTTTCAACAAGTCTTTTTCTGTATTCGATTGGAAACGGATTTCTCTTTGTATAGCTTTTGTTTGCACTGCCTATCACAACAAGCAGATTTTCGCACTCCGATGCGGCCTGTTTTATCATGTTCAGGTGTCCGTTATGGAATGGCTGTGCCCTTGTGAGTATCACACCGTTTTTATATTTCTTCTGCACTTTAACCGGTTTACGTTCATCCATGTTAAGGTCAACATATCTGTACACAGCAGCCGGTTTTCTTCCGACAATAGGCCTCTGCGACCTGTCAAGTGAAACAAGCTGTCCTGCAATCTTCTCACGGAACACCTTTGGATGAACTTCCTTTCCTGAAAGAACCTCAAACACCTTAAGCAGATCCGGAATGGTAAACTCACGCGGCACAAGGTTAAACATAATGCCTGTATACTCAGCCTTATTCCTTATCCTCATAAGTCCTTCCAGTATAATCTGGTCATGGTCAAAAGCAAGCTTTTCGTCTGATACACTGACCGGAATAAAATTTTCCACTGTAATTACACCGTTTTTAAATTTCTCAGACTTGAGGGAGTATTCAATTTTAATCAAGTCGTTTGCGAACTCAAGTTTTTTATCTGCAAATTTCACATCGAACCATCTGGCATCCTTTGCGTCATCTCCTGCAACAGCAGCCTGCTCATATCCATATGGAAGCAGTGCAATGTATGCAATATCAATAATTCTCATACGAGGGTCCCTGTCCGGCTGGCTCATGGTATAGAGCTGCTCAAGATAAATGTCTGTAAGACCTGTTTCCTCTTTAAGCTCCCTGCACGCTGCTTCATATGCGGATTCCTTTATATTAACAAATCCGCCCGGAAGCGCCCACTTGTCTATCTCCGGATGAGCCTTTCTCTTTATCAAAAGCACCTGCATACAGCTTAAGTCTTCCTTCATACGAAGCACCATCATGTCAACTGTAACCGATGGCCTGTCATAATCACCCGGTTTATATTCTGCTAAAAATTCCTGTTCTGTTAATCCATTTACATCTACTTTATTCATGTGTTTAACTCCTATAATTACTTTCTGCATTTTTTATATTTACTTTATGTACTTATTATAGTAACTCTTAGTAACTATGTCAAGTACTTTATAGAATTAATTGTATTTTTTCGAATTTAGTGTGCTTCCACAGTCTATCCGTGGGAGACGCCAATATATGAACTCAAAAAAAAGAGGTACATTTCTGTACCTCTTCTGCCTTTTCTACATGTTCTCGTAGTCGAAGCATTCATCTTTTGAATCAGATGGAATCTTATTCTTATGCATTTCTGCTGTGGTTTCTTTTACCGCATTTTCAGTGATTTTCTCGCCAAAATCTGTTGCTACGTTAATATTGTTGTTAACTTTGGCGTCATATGTATTAGCTTTCATGACCTCAGTAAGGTCAAATCCGGTTGTCTCTTTTACAGACTCGATGGTTTTAGCAAGCACCTGCGGAACATTGTCGCTTATAGCAGACATTCCACTGTCTCCTGCACCACCGATAATAGAAACCTTATCAATGCTCTCAAGTGGCTTAGCAATAGCCTCTGCCATCTGTGGAAGAACCTTGATAATCATCTCGGTCATTGCCGCCTTGCCGTATTTAGCCATGGCATCAGCTTTCTTTTCCATAGCCTCTGCCTCTGCAAGACCTTTTGCTCTGATACCTTCTGCTTCTGCCTCATACTGTGCCCTTGTTGCCTCGGCAGCCTGAAGCTTTGTAAACTTCTCTGCTTCTGCTCTCTTTTCCTGCTCATACTTCTCAGCATCAGCTTTCTGCATACGGGCGTATTTCTCAGCATCCGCCTGTTTCTTTACTTCAGCATCGAGTGACTTCTCGCGGACTGCAATCTCTTTCTCCTTGATTTCAGCCTCTTTTTCCTGCTTGGCAATGTTTGCGTCAGCAGTTGCGATCTCAATGGTTTTCCTCTGCTCCTGTTCCTGAATCTCATAAGCTGCATCAGCTTCAGCCTTTTTGATGTCTGACTGTTTCTTAAGCTCCTGCTTCTTGATTTCCAGTGCATTGTTCTGCTCCGCAATAGCTGTCTCAGCTTCTACTCTCGCATCATTGGCCTGCTTGTCTGCGGCTGCCTTCGCAACAGCAATATCTCTTTCGCTTTCAGCCTTTGAAATCTGTGCTGATTTAGAAATAGTGACAACTCTATCAATACCTAAATTCTCAATGACATTGCCCTTATCAGTAACATTCTGTACATTAAAGGACACAATATCTAAGCCCATCTTAGCCATATCCGGAGCTGCATTCTCCTGAACCTTATCGGCAAACTTCTTACGGTCCTGTACAATTTCCTCAAGCTTCATCTGGCCGATAATCTCTCGAACGTTTCCCTGCAATACATCCACAACAGAACTTCTGATATACTCTTCATTCTTGTTAAGGAAGTTGCTTGCTGCAAGCTTCATCTTCTCCGGGTCCATGCTAACCTTGACTTTTACAGCCGAATCAATGTTGACATTAATGTAATCATTTGTTGGAACCGACTCCTCAGTTTTTACATCCACTGAGATCATCTTCAAAGTAAGCTTGTCAGTTCGCTGCAAGAACGGAATCTTAATTGATGACCGTCCGATTACATACTTCGGCTCCTTCTTAAGTCCACTGATGATTACGGCCGTATCTGTTGGTGCCTTGACATATCCTGTAATAAGGATAAGAACAATGACTACCACAATGGCTGCTGCTACAATTATTAAGTTATCCATGTGCATTTTTCTCCTTTTTTTATAATGGATTTTTTATATATAATATTCCTTATTTGAACTTTGTCCAAAAAGGGAAATATTAATCTGTTATCCTAATAATATCAGTGTACTCATAATCACTGATGTCGGCATATCCATATTTCAACAATTCTTCGACAATATCGTTGCAGTTGAATCTGCTGATGCCAACAAACATCAGGCCTGTGTTCTGTGGCATGCCCTGCTGCGATACCAATAGTCCGCATCTGTAAGTGTTTCCAAATTCATCCACCTCATCGTCAGGCTTATTATCAAACACCTTAACCTTATGCTTGCAGTAATGTACATTTGTTACGGCAATGACCGCGTCGGTACCACCCTGTTTGAATTTTAGTCGCATGCTTTTTCTCCTCTCTAAATTTTCATCCAAATATCTTCTCAAATCCGCCTTTTGTGTAGTTGTATTTTTCGATGATTTTTTCCTCATACTTTACAACATACGTTTCAAGTTTCATCTTTACAGCCGTATCTATCATGTTTTTCGTGCCTCTGCTGTCAGCTCTTAAAAATGCTATCAGCACGCCGTTGCAGCCCTTCTTCATAGCATATCTTGCCATTTCGCCGTTCCTTCTTGGTCCGGCCATTTTTCCGTAACGGCTCCAGTCAGCTGGAAATCTAGCAACAGCCATTCCTTCTTCTCTTGCATATTCCTCGCCCATCTTATCAGTTCCACGGCATGTGCCGCTGATTATGGTTGTACCGCTTACTGGAATTCGCGCAGTCTTGAATATCCACCTGCAGACCTTATTTAATTTGGTCTGGTCTGTGAATTCCCTGCTTCCTGCTATTATTACTCTGTTTTCAGGCATCATATAACATCAGCTTCCTTTCTAAGACACACGCACGCCCCGGGTGGAGCATGCGCACGCTGCTGAAATTCTTTTGGATATGCCGGCATCCCGCTGTCGAGACCGGATACCGTCCAGGGAACTACTTCAGCTAAACCCGCGTGCATCCGGAAGGATTCGAACCTTAGCTGCCTGCCAAAACCAGACATCCGAATGCGATGATAAGCGGCGAACCGCCTGGCAGACATGACTGCATGCACACGGCATTGAAGACATACAGCTTCATGTCTGTCATTATAAGTATGATAGATTTTATACCCGTTTATAGGTTTCTATATAAATTTTCCATATTTTTCAGCTCGCAGTGCAACGCACATATAATACTATAAGGTCTGAATTTTTGGTGCACCCTTGTTATCCTCTTTTGGACACAAAAAAAAGAACTTCGGCAAAACACCGAAGCCCTTTTATAAAACAACTTCTTATTATTTTATTCCTATTGCAAGCAAGATAGTATGCTCATCATATCCCTGCCTTGCCAGTTCCTCTTTTGTTACACCATTTCTCAATTTTTGGACGGCTTCAGCCAGAAGATTCTGCCCTTCAACTCTGCCTTTAAGTATGCCCTGACTAATGCCTTTAGCCATATTTTTCTCCGCAATGTTTTGAGAATAAGCTGTCATCTGCCTTACCTCCTCTTCTATTGTTTTTGTTATCTTCACGCCGTGCCCAGCAAGCGAATCGAGTTTTTCCTGTTTCGACATCTCGTCGTTAACAAGATCCGTCAGAAAGCCTATCAGTTCCCCACTGGACTGCGTATAAGTATGATTTTTACTCAGTCTTATTATCTTCAGATACATTATATCATACCGGTCTTCGATTGTCGAGCTGCTTACAACCATTCCATTTTTTTCAACTTCTTTTTGAAGGCTTATGGTTTCGATTGTTCCTGCACGTTTTTCAGGTGTCTCGGGGCATATCCAAATGGAATACACTTTTTTCAAACCGCCGTACTTGACAGGGTCGTCTTTTGAAAGAGTAAATTCTTTTCCACACTGTCTTGAAATCTCCCTGCACATGTAGAATATGCCTCTTTCTGATATATCATACCCCGGACGTTCCGCTTTCTGCCCTTCGATATTAATGTAAAGCTTAACGAAATCCGTTTTGCTGTCTGACAACTTGACAGGAGCCATAATCCACGACAGAATATCAAATTTGACAAGCTCTTCGCCTGCGACATAATCCTCCTGCGCAAGTTCTCCCGACAGGACAGCATTCTCAAGCCCGGGCTCCACAGGTATGCGCATGAATTCCACATCGCCAAGAAGCGCTGTAATCTGTTCGTATGACAGATTTTTGCATTCATCCACGCAGCCTTTGACGATTCGTGCCATGAACTGTTCATTCGACAGAAGCTTCTTAATACAGTTGTCTAACAGTATGTCTTCAGGTTCAAGCGCGACAATGGTTTTTGCTGCTGATGTTAACTCTTCCATTTTTTGGTTTCTCCTTTCCTTTGTACTTTGTCTGTAAGTTACAAAAAGCCCGCAGGAAAGATACTTCCCGCAGACTGTGCGGGATAGTTCCCATTAATAAGAAATTATGTTATTGCCTCCTTCTGTCATTTCTTATATGGAAAGTATGTAAGAAAATTTTCAGCCCACCGTGCTACGCACATATAATACTATAAGGTCTGAATTTTTGGTGCACCCTTATTATTCTCTTTTGGGCACAAAAAAGAGGCGCATCAGATGCATCTCTTCATTACTGACATAATAAAAAGCCCCAGACATTATCCGAGACTTTGTTTTAAAAAAGAGTTTACCACGATTTTGCCATTTCTATGACGCGATTGAAATCGCGCTCAAATGCACGGCTATAAAAGTCCTTGATATTCTGCGGCGCATCTTCCGAGCAGCTCAGACCTATTGTTTTAGTTCTATAGTGTTCTCTCAACGTTTCTTTGTTGTAAATACAAATGATTCCCTGACATCCTCCAATGATTCTTGCTGATACAATCCAGTTGCCGACATCTTCCCTTTTTGCCGAGTCTTCATCGGTAAAAAGATATTCCGTCTGCAACACCTTTTTATATCCTTCTGCCCATGCATCATACATTGACTATTGCCTCCTTACACTTCCTCATACTGATGTCCATATCGCTTCATATATCCCTCGTATGAAGAATACAATGTTGCATTATATATACGAGCAAGGCGTCTGCCTTCCTCTACACATTCATCGAATTCTTTCTTTGAAAAGTGTTTATAAAGCTGATCTTTGGAAGCTAAAATTTTACAGCCTGAGCCTGATGCAGTACTTGGTACATACTCAAAGCATGGATCGTACCCCATATCTCCGAATTCACTGAAGAATACACCAATGACAGACACACCATCTGTGACTAACCCATACACACTTGTAGGGTTTTTCTTATTAATGAATGCTCTAAGCCCCTGTTTCTTACAAACCTTAAGGTCTGCCAATAATTTTTCTCTTCTTTCTTCTGTTAAACTCATATTTTTTCCTCCCATTTTCTTTTTTATATAGAAAGTATGTAAGAAATTAGAAAACTGAAAATTTTTATAGCTGCATGCACGGTCGCCAGAATTTTAGGTACACTGCTTCATTTGATTTTTTGCGCAGGATTTTTCAAAAACAAAAAACATACTAATGATATACAAAAAATTGACTATGAAAGGAATTTTTATATGGAAAACAACAGCTCTTATTATAATCTGCCCGAAGCTTGTGCAACACTTGTTGTCGGCGCTTCTGGTTCAGGAAAAACACAAAATTTTGCAAAGCCTGCAGTTTTAAACCGTGGTCTGTCGCTGCATGAGCAGTCATTTGTCATTACCGACAAAAATGGCGAGATACTCAAAACATGTGCTCCTGTGTTAAAAGCAGATGGATATGATGTCATGTATCTTAATCTCACAAAATCATCGCTTGATGGCATTGATGCAAGGGCGTGCCATTATAATCCATTCGCACACATTCAAACCAACTACGGATTAAGTTTCGCCGTAGATGCATTTTATAATGTAATTACAGATGAAAATGAAAAACATTCCTTTTGGACAGACGTTGAAAAACATCTTCTAACTGCACTGCTTGAAGCAATGCGTATTATGAACCTTTGCTGACTGGAATTCTGCCGGAAATCTCTTTCTGCAGGTGGCTGAATTTTTGAAAGCCGCACCGGAGCATGCTGAAAACAAGCTTGCAGAAATTGACAGCCTGTTTGAGAAAATCGGTGAGATTAATTTTTCGTGCACTGCAAAAAAAGAATATAATATTTTTTCAGATTCGACCCCGGCACATGTAAAAGACACCATTCTTCTCTCCCTGAGCAGCAGGCTATCTGTCTTTGAATCTGATTTCTGCAAAAACCTTATGTCAGACGACAACATTGATTTTTCGGCGCTTAACAATGGAAAAACAGCATTTTTCATCATAATATCTCCTGACAGCAGATACACTTTTTTTACCCCAATGCTTCTGCATCAGCTTTTTATGTTTTTCCTTAAATCCCCGAGTCCAGAACATCCTGCACGCTTCATTTTGGATAATTTTGCCGACATAGGGTATATATCAGGTCTCTTTACATGCATGGGGATTTCCGAGCGTTTTAAGATAGACATTCTGGCGCAGTCTGTCAGCCAGATATGCACATTATATGGAAGGAGTATTTCTGAACTTAGAAAATATTTCGATACCGGCGTCTGTTTTAGCTCATGTTTTAAAGAAGATGCCCAATACTTTGAGAGTCTGTCTAAGGTTAACATTTCTTCAATGCCAAAAGACAAATGCCTGGTCTGCATGAACAACTCAAAACGCTTTTCAAAGAAGTCTTTTCTTGCTGAAAAAATATCCGCGCAATAATTAGCCACACAAAAAAGGAGAACAGAAACTTCTGCTCTCCTCTTTTTTATGGCATCATTCTTTTTTGTTCCCTGATTCTGGCCATTACCCTCTTGGCTGCATCTTCAGCTTCGTGGCATTCGTATCTGCCGGTGTCAGGATTATATCTGTTGTGCCTGCATTTTGCACAGGTACTCTCTGGTTCTACACAATATATACTCATATCAGTCTTCCTTTCCAACCTCGATAATCAGCGCATGATCATGTATGGTCATGTATTTAACTGTATGGTCATACAACGTTTCGATTTCCATGGCGTTTTTAACGCCGCTCCTATAGACAGGTTCGTTTTCATCCCATGTAGTATTCTCTTTACAAATATAAATTTCTACATTTGCATTGAAATCGAAATTTCGATTGGCTATGATGTCGCGGACTGTTAGTCTTTCATTTTCGTCCAGCGCCTTGCAATAGAGCTTGTTCACCGTGACTGCTCTGTTATGATGTTTCCACCAATTGTTCAGCCTGTTATTGTCTGTCACAACATCTGAAAGCTCATCGTCAAGCATTAGAATGACCTCGCTGTCGCTATTTACTGCAGCAATAAAGTCCGTAATACTGTTCCATTCATAACCAACAACAATGCCGTCGCAATTGACTACTTTAATTTTTAACATATCTTTGTTCATCCTCTTCTCTCTCTTCTCTCAATGCATGATGCACATTGGCACTCTTCCGCGGCCAGTGCGTCGTATGGATCTTCTTCATCCACAACAAATGTGTCGATGTTGTAGATAAATCCATGACTTCTCACAGTTCTATCTTCCTTGCCCCAGTACCCAAGGGCTTTCATTCCTCTTACTGAGCCTGTTGCATCAATGTTTGCGTGACAGCTGTGTCCGAGCCCTGTCGAGCCATCCTCAATCCATGCAATTCCGCTCTTTCTGTCCCTGTGCAGTTCAGCACATGGACCTACGTTTCTAACATACGTGTTTTTCATTTTACTTTTCCTCCTGATATACATATATTCTAACTGGATAATCTTCGTTGCCATATGTCGTGTCAACCGTTATTCTGTAGCAGTCTGACATAAGAGGCTTTATGAAATATCTCTCATTTGCTCCTTCATATGTGGAAGCCATATGCTCCCTCATTGCCCAGCCGCAGCCTCGCGGGAATCTCCTGTCAAGTTCATTGATAATGTTTGTAACACCGCATATGTCCTTTTCCGACACATGGCATCCTTTATTAACAAACCATCTTCCATGCCAGCCATTCCTGAAATATAACCGGAAATAGCCAATACACTTTCTGCCATCAATGCCGCCGTTTTTTGTATCATCGTTTTCAAAGCCAAGCACGCATCTGTTGTCATTGACATACCCTCTAAGGTCAACATCATCAAGCTCACGCGGGCATCTGAACAGTTCTTGATACTCACCGCTGAACTGTCCATATATGATGCTGCATACAGCTGTCTGGATCAGCTGTGTCTTATCTACTTTACTCATTGCTGTTCCTCCTTATTATCAATAATTTCTCCTGCACCAAGGTCACGAAGCCACTTAACGAGGTCCGCATCCGATACAGTGAAATCTTCTGCTGAGTATGGATACCTATTATAGGTATCGTTTTTTACGACTTCCGGTGAAAAGTTCTGGACACCTGCATATTCCACCAGTTCCTTTGCAAGAAGCATTGGACTGTGCTTTTTTACAAGCTCTTCAACTGACAGTCCGACTTCCTCATCCAGTCCGATACACTTAAGCATATCGGCCCATGGAAGCCATGAGTCGTCGAGGTCAACATAACAAAGAGCCGCAAAGTTCTCGTCACCGTTTTCTCCAAACTCCGTGTTCAGGTAGAACACATCAAACGTATTCTCAAGGGACTCGTGGTCCTTAAGCTCCTCCTCGCTGAAATGAGGCTTCACAAGACAGCCGCCATAAGCAAGAAAATTAATATCTCCCATGTTTACCCACTCTGTTTTACTCATTGTCTGTTTCTCCTTTCTTTTCAATAGCTTTAATACATTCTGATAAGTACCCATCGAAGCTTCTGCCGGTAAGAACCTCAAAAAGCCCGCTGACTGATTTTTGGTCCACGGAATTTTCGTATATATCAAAAATCTCCCCGGACACTCCCGTTCTTTCAAGAAGATGATTTTTTATGCTTTCGTTCATAATGCCCGAAAGAACAGTATCGCAGTCCAGCACAAACGGTCCGCACTGCATCATCTTCTTTATTTTTTCAATTTTTTCATACGCTGTATAAATAGCGCTCTCTTTTTCTGCCATATTCAATTTCCTCCATTTCTCTTTTTCTGACATAAAGAGTATGTTTGAAAGAACAAAAATGGCATCAAAAAAAAGCCCCGGTGAAATCCGAAACCTTTCATTAATGAAAAAAGCCAAACCCTTTTCCATATAAAAATAAAAATCATACTTTCTTAAACAATCGTAAAAAAGGAAGTGAAATTATTAATGAACCATGAAACAGCCAAAGCTGAAGCTGGTGAATTTATAATAAAATGCAACAGAGTAACTTTTGCATACGACAGCACGCATTTTAATCAATGTGTGACAAAGAACAAGAAGATGTACCGAAATTTAAGCATTCTTACATGCATTTCTTCATTTGTATTCGTTGCACTTACAATTGCATCGCTTGTAACACTGGCTGCTTCTGCAGGATTTAAGATTCCGCCGGAAGCGGCTATACCATTTCTTGCAGTATTCGGGCTTTCATTTTCCGCCGAGAACAGACAACGGCCATATGCAGAAAAGCTTATTGCAGCTGACTATATTTTGAAGAATGACAGTGACTATATAATTCGTAGGAAAGACGAGCACACATGCCTTATGACAACTTTAAGAATGAGTGCGCAGGCAACCCATGCGGCAAAAGCCGGGCATACAGTGAATTTTGATTCACTCTATATTTCTGTCAGGGATAATACAGACAAATTGTCAGCGTTTTTAACCAGCAGCGAATTGAAAATATCTCTGATTCTTCGCACCGGAAGCCGAGATGTCTGGTTTGAAGTTCAGAATGAGCCGGAATAATAAATAAAAAGTCAGCCAGACTTATATGGAAGGCCATTTCTCAAAATCATTTCTGACATACTATATGTGTAAGACAGAGGAAATCTGTTAATACACAACTCCAATTTTCT
>ENA-OYYZ01000214-OYYZ01000214.1-human-gut-metagenome-genome-assembly--contig:-NODE-214-length-34080-cov-5.521470_pt1 | contig 34080 bp, 25 predicted proteins | sample MGYA00243256_ERZ653463 | MGnify/ENA primary metagenome ERZ653463 (study PRJEB26926, sample SAMN06165173) | human gut metagenome | biome: ENVO:00009003; feature: ENVO:2100002; material: ENVO:00002003... | reverse complement strand
TCGTCGGCAGCGTCAGATGTGTATAAGAGACAGTTCTGATAGATCGTTGGGACGAGATTTTAAACGATCCCCAGATCGAAATCGTGATTGAGGTGATGGGAGGAATTCGACCGGCGCTGACCTGGCTGGAGGAAGCGCTCCGCGCAGGCAAACAGGTTGTAACGGCGAATAAGGATTTGCTCGCAGAATATGGAGAACAGCTGTTCGATGCGGCGGAAGCCGGAAAATGTGACCTGCATTTCGAAGCGGCGGTTGCAGGTGCAATTCCGATCATCCGTCCGCTGCGCCAGAGCCTGGTAGCCAGCGAACTGACAGAAGTGATGGGCATTGTCAACGGGACGACCAACTATATCCTGACGCGGATGACGGAGGATGGGATGGGCTACGAAGAGGCACTTGCCCTTGCGACAAAGCTCGGCTATGCAGAGAGCGATCCGACTGCGGATGTGGAAGGCTACGATGCAGGACGCAAGGTGGCGATTATGGCATCGATCGCGTTTAACTCCAACGTGACCTTTTCCCAGGTGTATACCGAAGGTATTACACACATCACGGCGGAGGATATCCGCTATGCGAAGGAATTTGGCTATGTGATCAAGCTGATCGGCATGACGAGGCTGACAGAAGGCGGCGTAGAGGTTAAAGTACATCCGATGCTTTTGCCGGAGCAGCATCCGCTTTCAACTGTCCGGGATTCGTTCAATGCGGTATTTATCCACGGGGAAGCCTGCGACGACGCGATGTTTATGGGGCGCGGCGCAGGACAGCTGCCGACAGCGAGCGCAGTGATGGGCGATGTAATCGACGTGATGCGAAACATCCTGCACCATTCCTGCGGCAAGATCGGTTATGGCTGCTACCGGAATCTTCCGGTGAAATCCGCAGAGGATACGGTCAGTCGGTTTTTCCTACGGATTCAGGTAACGGACAAGCCCGGCGCGCTCGCCAACATTGCCGGGATTTTGGGCAATAACGACGTGAGCATCGCGCAGGTCGTGCAGAAGCGCAGCCATGACGGCGTTGCAGAGCTTGTCATCATCACCGACCCGGTGCGGGAAAAACATTTTAACGATGCGCTCAGCATCTTAAAAGGTATGTCGGTGTTAAAAGAAGTGTCCGGCGTGATACGGGTATACGGGAATTAAGGTGTGCCCGGCATGAAATAACGCGTTCGGCTTGTTTTATCGTCAGCGCAGCTGCATGTCGATTCGGATATCGTTTCCGGAAACAGTCACGTCAGCGAGGCTGCCGACGATCAGCGGCATCATTGGCGGAAGATGTCCGAGATCGACGTCCATAATTACCGGGACATGGTGGGAAAGTGCGACGGGCAGTACCGCCTGATATGGATCGAGGCCCATCATGTCTTGTCCGAAGCACAGCGGGCGACCGATCAGGAAGGCTTTGACGTGTTCGAACCAGCCAGCCTGTTCCATTTGCCACATGGCTCTGCGGATAGAGAAGACGTTCAAATCGCAGGCTTCAAGAAACCAGATGATGCCATCCTCTTTGTAGCGCTCGATAAAGTCCTTCGTTTTATCGAAACGGGTTCCGGTCAGATTGACGAGACAATCCATGCAGCCGCCGAGGAGTCTGCCGGAGACGTGAAAGCTTGGGGCAGAGGCTGGCGATACAGCGCCTGTCTGTAGGTTACCGCCCGCAAGCTGCGGGTCGCTGTTTAACTGGTCGTTGTACAAATGCGTCGTGCCGTTAGTCCTCTGTGCATACTCCGTCCCGTAGCAGCGCAGGACGCGCGGCTCAGTCACATGATAGGGCGCAAGGGGATTCGTTTCATCTTTTAAGGCTTCCTTTTCCCAGAGGGGGTAGCCGGATACGGTCTGTGCGCGCCCTGTCAGCAGGTGGAAGGCATCGGAAATAGCGGGATGCCACAGCTCCATGCCAAAAGCGCCGGCGCAGGGACCGTAGATGGAAGCGGTATCTGCAAGGGTTGCGAGAAGATAGGTCATATTCGTGTTGTCGGAATAGCCCATGTACCATTTGGGATCGGCTTTCGCAAGGCGGTCAAAATCCATATATGGAAGAATTTCGCACATCAGTTCGCCGCCTCCGCAGGAAATCAGACAGTCGTTGTCGGATTTTACATAATAATCCATCAGCTCCTGCGCGCATTTTTCGGGGGTGTTGCTGATGCCGATGCCGCTGCTTTCATAGCAGTTTGGTCCGAGGTCAAGCCGGTAGCCAAGCTCGGTGAAGCGTTTCTGGGCGTGTTCAAACGTTTCCTGATAAGGGGAGGTTGCACAGCCAAAGGAAGGGGCGACAAAGCCGATCGTGCCGCCGTCCGGTAAAAATTTGGGAAATTTCATAGGGATGTTCTGTTCCTTTCTCTTTCTGAGGAGGCGAAGGCAGCTGCTGCCCTCGCCTCCGATTTATTTCTGACAATAGAATGCGCAGCATTCTTATTCTATTGTATTTTTACGTTATCGGTTGGATCGATAAAGCCTTCTCCGAAGACCTCACTGGTTTCCGTAATCATGACAAATGCGTCCGGATCGGTCTGATGTGCGGCGCGGCGAACCTTGTACGCTTCGGCCTTGGAGCAGGCACAGAGCAGTACCTGGCGCTCGGTCGTGGTATAAGAACCTTTTGCGCGGATCAGCGTCGATCCTCTTGCGCAGACCTCGTCGATATGCGTTGCCATGGCAGGACCCTGCGTCGTGATGATGATGGCGAGCTTTCCGGCGCTCGTGCCGTACATGATTTTATCGATGACGGTGGAGGTTACAAACGTAGAAATAAGTCCATATAAAACTGCGTCGGGATTACCATAAACCGGCCAGCCAATCAGGATGATGACGAGGTCGATTGCCATCGTGACAGCGCCGATAGAAAGGTGCGGGTGCAGAGCTTTGATGGACATAGTAAGGAAGTCCGTACCGCCGGTAGACGAGCCTCTCATGTAGATCAGCGCAAGACCGCAGCCGAAAAATACGCCGGAAAAAAGCGCAGCGAGCATAGGATTGCCGTCATAGGCAGGCGTGAGCGGAAAGACGAAATCCAGAAAAAAGGTATTGATCAGAATCGTGCGGATGGATTTGATCATAAATTTACGCCCGACAATCCGGTAACTGAGCAAAATCAGGGGAATGTTGATGACGAGGGAGGTTGTACCGATCGGCAGGTTCCACAGGTGGTTCAAAATCAGGGCGACGCCGGAGATACCGCCAGGCGCGAAGCTTGCGAGCTTTGCAAAGGTATAGATGCCGATTGCGGAAAGGATGCTGCCGAGGATGTCGCAGAATAAATCGATCGCGATATTCTGCAGCTGCTGCGGCGTATAGTGAGTGGACGAAAAAAATTTCATAAGAACCTCTTTCCCGGAAAAACCGTTATAGTAAGGATGATTCAGATTAGAAAAAATATTCCGGGCAAGGAAGCTGCCCGGAGGCAGACCGCAAAAAAACGTGCCTGCTTTAGCCTGCCAGATAGAAAAATTGTGGCATAGGAGAGAAAAAAAGTCAAGGCAGGCAGATTGTGTGATTTTTTATGAAAAGTTTATGGAATTTTTATTGTATTTCTGTAGAAAGAAGAGTAGAATAGGCCAACGTAATTAACGATGTTAAATATTATCAATGTTAATGAAAAAAGCAGACAGGGAAAATCGGCGCTTGGGGTGAGCTCTTTGCACTGCAGGCGCTTTGATACAGGAGGAGAAATGGATGACGCGTTAAAACTGGAGAGAGAATTTGAGCATGTCATGTGCAGGTTTCGGAGGATGGATTATTCTGTACTACATCCCGGAGTTGGAAATATGGAATTTGCAGTGCTGGAGATGATTCATAAGCTGAGTGCGCAGCACGATGCAATTTACGGCGCAGCGATTTCCGATCTGCAGAAAAAAATGGAAATATTACCGTCGGCACTTTCCAGACTGCTCCGTGGCATGGAGGAAAAAGGGCTGTGCGTGCGCAGTATTGACCCGAAAGACCGAAGAAGCAGCTATGTTTCGCTGACGGAGACCGGACAGGAAAGAAGAGAACAGGGACACGGCATTATGGAAGTGTTTGCCCAGCGAGTTGTAGAAAGAATGGGCGAAGGCAGATTCCGTGAGCTGATTAAACAGTGGGAACGGTTCGGAGATGTACTGGAAACAGAAATTGCAGCATTCAGGAATGTGGATGGAATGGAGGAATAGAACAGAAAATGTTTCGGCTACTGAGCTATTTAAAACAATGTAAAAAATCAGTGCTGGCCATTGTACTTCTGCTGATCGTGCAGGCGTACTGTGATCTGGCACTGCCGCAGTATACATCGGATATCGTGGACGTCGGAATTCAGCAGGGCGGTATCACTTATGCTGCGCCCGAGTGGATGCGGGAGGAGACCTGGGGCAGCCTGCAGAATTTAATGACAGAAGGGGAAAAAGAGCTGACCGCTTCCTGCTATGAACAGGCAGAGGACGGTACTTACGAGCGGACAACGAATAAAACGGCGGATCTGGAAGCGTTAAACGATGCGTTCCGGATGCCGATGGTGATGCTGTCTGCGATGGACGAAAGTGCGGAGACCGCGATGAATGACGGAGCAGATGCAGCGGCGCCCACCAAGGAGCAGCTTCAGCTTCTCCAAGCGCTGCAAAACGGCTCTCTCTCCGAGGAGCAGCTGCTTTCGCTGCGGGAGACGATCACAGACCAGCTGGGCGATATGAGTGATTCCCTGTTGAACCAGAAGGCGATTTTATTTGTGAAAGAGGAATATGAAGCGCTGGGTAAAGACCCGGGCAGCATCCAGATCGCATATCTTTTAAAAACGGGCGGAAAAATGCTCGGCTTTACGCTGCTGATGGCAGTGTGCGCGATTGCAGTCAGCTTCCTTGCGTCCCGCGCTGCAGCATCGATCGGTAAAAATCTGCGCGGTCAGGTATTTGGCAAAGTGTTGTCGTTTTCCAGTGGAGAAATGCATCGGTTTTCGACAGCATCCCTGATTACGAGAAGCACGAACGATATTCAGCAGGTACAGATGGTCGCGGTCATGCTGCTTCGGATGATAAGCTATGCCCCGATCCTCGGAATCGGCGGTGTTTTGAAGGTGGTTGGCACAAAAACGGGCATGGCGTGGATCATTGGGCTTGCGGTAGCGGTCATTATGGCGGTTGTACTGATCCTGGTGAGCGTTGCAATGCCGAAATTTAAGCTGATGCAGAAATTAGTGGACCGGATGAACCTGGTTTCTAGGGAAATTTTGACTGGGCTTTCGGTTATCCGTGCATTTTCCAGAGAAAAATTCGAAGAAAAACGGTTTGATGAAGCGAACCGGAACCTGATGAAAACGCAGCTGTTCACCAACCGCGTCATGACCTTTATGATGCCGGCGATGATGCTGATTATGAACTGCGTTACCGTCATGATCGTGTGGTTCGGTGCAAAGGGAATCGACGCCGGAAACCTGCAGGTTGGCGATATGATGGCGTTTATGACCTATACGATGCAGATCGTCATGTCCTTTTTGATGATTACGATGGTTTCCGTCATGCTTCCGCGTGCAGGTGTGGCAGCAGACCGAATTGAGGAAATTTTGCGGACGGACAGCAGCATTGTGGATGCAAAAAAAACGGAGGATGAAAAGCTGACGCAGTGCAGGGGAGAACTGAGGTTTGAGGACGTAAGTTTTAAATATCCCGGGGCAGAGGGGGACGTACTGGAGCATATCAGCTTTACGGCAAAACCCGGACAGACGACCGCTGTAATCGGAAGCACAGGCTGCGGCAAATCAACGCTGATTCAGCTGATCCCGAGATTTTACGATGTGACGGAAGGAAAAATTACGCTGGACGGTGTGGACATCCGAAATTTGAGCCAGCATAAATTACGGGAAGTGATGGGACTGGTTCCCCAGAAGGGCGTGCTCTTTTCCGGGACGATCGCTTCCAATATCAAGCTCGCAGGAGAAGATGAAATCAGCGACGAAACGATGAAGGAAGCGGCGCAGACAGCGCAGGCAACCGAGTTTATCGATGCAAAGCCGGAAGGCTATGATAGTCCGGTTGCGCAGGGAGGCAGTAACGTGTCCGGTGGACAGAAGCAGCGTCTTGCGATTGCCAGGGTCATTGCAAAGAATCCGAAGGTATATCTGTTTGACGACAGCTTTTCTGCGTTGGATTACAAAACGGACGCAGCGCTCCGAAAGGCGCTGCACGAACAGGCCGCGGACGCGACGGTGCTGATCGTTGCACAGAGAATCAGCACAATCATGAATGCGGAGCAGATCCTCGTTCTGGAGGATGGGAAAATCGTTGGAAAAGGAACCCATGAAGAGCTGATGAAAAACTGCAGCGCCTATCAGGAAATTGCACGCTCGCAGCTGTCGGAAAGCGAGCTGAAAGGAGGCATGGCAGAATGAGTCAGGAGCAAAATAAAAAGCGTCCAATGATGGGACACGGACCGGGCAGGGGAATGATGCCCGGGGAAAAGGCAAAGGATTTTACGGGAACGATCCAAAAGCTGTTTGCCTACCTTGGAAGCTATCGGATTGTGCTCGGCGTCGTAATCTTATTTGCAATCGGAAGTACGGTATTTAATATTATCGGACCAAAAGTGCTCAGTAAGGTGACAACAGAGCTGTTCAACGGTCTGGTCGCAAAGGTGAGCGGTACCGGCGGTATTGATTTTGAAAAAATCGGCAGGATTTTGTTGCTGCTGCTTGGAATTTACTGTATCAGCGCAGTGTTTAACTTCATTCAGGGCTGGCTGATGACCGGCGTGACGCAGAAGCTGTGTTATCGGATGCGAAAGGAAATTTCCGAAAAAATCAACCGGATGCCGATGAAATATTTCGAATCCAGAACGGTCGGAGAAGTGCTTTCGAGAATCACGAACGATGTCGATACGCTGGGACAGAGCTTAAACCAAAGCGTGACCCAGTTAATTACCTCGATTGCGACGATGATCGGCGTGTTGATTATGATGCTGTCGATCAGTCCTCTGATGACGCTGATCGCACTGGTGATTCTGCCAATTTCCGGCGGTTTGATCGGATTTGTGGTCAAACATTCCCAGAAATATTTCGTGGAGCAGCAGAGCTGTCTCGGTGAAATAAATGGACAGGTAGAGGAAACCTACAGCGGCCATATGGTCATCCGGGCGTTCAACCGCGAAGAAGCGGTGGAGGAAACGTTTTCACGGACAAACGACAGACTGTATGAATCCGCGTGGAAATCCCAGTTTATTTCCGGTCTGATGCAGCCGATCATGACCTTTGTCGGAAACCTCGGCTATGTTGCGGTTGCAGTGCTGGGAAGTGTTCTGGCGGTAAACGGCACGATCGAGGTCGGCGATATCCAGGCGTTTATCCAGTATGTGAAAAATTTCACACAGCCGATCACACAGATTGCGCAGGTTTCAAACATGCTGCAGTCCGCAGCGGCTGCCGCAGAGCGTGTTTTTGAATTCCTGGACGAGGAAGAGGAAGAGCAGACCGTTGAGCATCCGGTATCAATGGATCATCTGACCGGTGCCGTAAGCTTTGAGCATGTACGGTTTGGCTATACACCGGATAAAATCGTTATTCAGGATTTCTCCTGTGAAGTAAAACCGGGGCAGATGGTTGCGATTGTTGGACCGACCGGCGCCGGAAAGACGACAATGGTCAAGCTGCTGATGCGTTTCTATGACGTAAACAGCGGCAGAATCTGCCTGGATGGACACGATATCCGGAATTTCAACAGAGGACAGCTGCGTGAAATGTTTGGCATGGTACTGCAGGATACCTGGCTGTTCCAGGGAACCATTATGGAAAATATCCGTTACGGACGGTTGGATGCAACAGATGAGGAAGTCATCGCGGCGGCAAAAGCGGCACATGCGGATCATTTCATCCGGACGCTGCCGGGCGGTTATCAGATGGAGTTAAATGAAGACGCGACCAACGTTTCGCAGGGACAGAAACAGCTTTTGACGATTGCACGTGCAATTCTTGCTGACAATCCGATTTTGATTCTGGACGAGGCGACCAGCTCCGTCGATACGAGAACAGAAATCCAGATCCAGAAAGCGATGAATAACCTGATGAAGGGCAGAACGAGCTTTGTCATTGCCCACCGACTTTCGACGATCCGGGACGCGGATGTGATTCTGGTCATGAAGGACGGAGATATTGCAGAGCAGGGCACGCACGAAGAACTGCTTGCAAAGGGCGGATTTTACGCGCAGCTGTATAATTCCCAGTTCGAAAAAACAGCATAAGGATTTGAAAAAAGCTGACGCAATCTGCGGGCAGCTTTTTTTCTTGGTGTAAAAAGTTTTTTTGCAGGGATCAAAGGATGGATTGCAGACAGAAGGCGGGATATGGTAAAATAGAAACCGATGGCACAATCAGACATGAAGCGGGACAGAAGGTACATTCGATGGACGTTCTGCCTTAAGAAAAAACAGGAGGAGATTTGCCATGGCAGTTTATGTAAATGAAAAGCAGCGTACATTTACGCTGCAGACCAAAAATACGACGTATCAGATGAAAGTGGATGCCTACGGCATGCTGCTGCATACCTATTACGGGGAAAAGACGGACAATTCCGATCTTTCTTACCGGATTCCGCCGGATGACCGCGGATTTTCCGGCTATGCGTATGAAACTTCCTGTGCTGACGACAGACTTTCCTCAGATCTTGCGCCGCAGGAGTACAGCTGTTTCGGAACGGGTGATTACCGGATCAGTGCCCTGCGCGTCAGAAATGAAAACGGGAGCCAGGCGGTAACGCTTTGTTATGCCGGATATGAGCTTTCCAGAGGAAAATACAGCATTCCGGGCTTGCCGGCTGTTTATGCGGATGAAACAGAAGCGGAAACCCTTGGCATCCTTTTGCGGGATCCGGAAAGCGGACTGGAAGTGCTTTTACAGTATGGCGTTCTGGAAGAGCTGGACATCATTACAAGAGCTGTGAAAGTTGTGAACCGGACAATGGGTAAAGTTGTCCTGTTAAAGGCTGCCAGCATGTGCCTGGACTGGCTGTCCGGCGACTATGAATGGCTGACCTTTTATGGAAAGCATGCGATGGAGCGCACCCTGCAGCGCACTCCGATTGCGCACGGCATTTCTGCGATCGGTAGTGTGAGAGGCGCATCCAGCCATCACTACAACCCGTTTGCAGTCGTATGTGAAAAGGATACAAACGAGACAAAAGGGCTCTGCTACGGTGTATCTTTTGTATACAGCGGCGAATTTTTAATGGAAACAGAAAAAGACCAGATCGATCAGACCCGCCTGATCTGCGGCATCCATCCGGACGACTTTGCGTGGACGCTGGAGCCGGGCGAGAGCTTTGATACGCCGGAGGTGATTTTGAGCTGCTCGTCCGAGGGCTTTGGAAAGCTGAGCCATAATTTCCATCAGGTCATCCGGGAGCACATCTGCCGGGGCGAATGGAAAAACAAGCGCCGTCCGGTGTTGATTAACAACTGGGAGGGCACTTACTTTGACTTTACCGGGGACAAGCTCGTTTCGATCGCAAAGGATGCGGCAGAGCTTGGCGTCGAGCTGTTTGTCATGGACGACGGATGGTTTGGAAAGCGCGACGACGACCGTTCCGGTCTGGGCGACTGGTTCCCGAATGAAAAGAAGCTGGGCTGCAGCTTAAAGGAGCTGGGAGACCGTATTGTTGGACTTGGAATGAAGTTTGGCATCTGGTTCGAGCCGGAATGCATTTCGGAGGACAGCGATCTGTACCGGGCACATCCTGACTGGGCGGTAAAGATTCCGGGCAGAAAGCCGAATCTGAGCAGACATCAGATGATTCTCGATTTTTCCAGAAAAGATGTACAGGATTACATCCTGGAACGGCTCTGCAGCGTGCTTGCAAGCGCACCGATCAGCTATGTGAAGTGGGATTTCAATCGAAGCATCTGCGATAAATATTCTACATCCCTGCCTGCCGAAAAGCAGGGCGAGATGGCGCACCGGTTCATGCTGGGCTTATACCGTGTACTGGACGGTATGCTTTCGGCCTATCCGCACCTTTTACTGGAGGGCTGCAGCGGAGGCGGCGGACGGTTTGATGCCGGGATGCTCTATTATTCCCCGCAGATCTGGTGCAGCGACGATACAGATGCGATCGAGCGCCTGCAGATTCAGTACGGCACGTCGTTTGGCTATCCGGTTTCGACAATGGGCGCGCATGTTTCCGCAGTGCCGAACCACCAGACCGGCAGAGTGACGCCGCTTGCGACAAGAGGCTGTGTGGCGATGGCGGGCACGTTTGGCTACGAGCTGGATTTAAACAAGATGACGGAGGAAGAAAAGGTCGAGGTAAAGCGCCAGATCGAGGTGTTCAAGCAGTATTACGACCTAATTTCGGATGGCAGTTATTTTCGCCTGACAAGCCCGCAGGACAATAACTGTGTCGTATGGGAAATGGCAGCAAAGGACGCATCCAAAGCGCTGATCAGTGCGGTTTACCAGCATGTGCAGACCAACTGCGCGGCGAAGTTTGTCTATCCGAGAGGACTGTGCAGCGATGCTTCCTATGAAGTGAGCCTGACAGATTTAAAAGGGGATAAAAAAGACAGGATGCAAAAACAGGTGCTGACAGGAGCTGCGCTGATGCGTGGCGGACTGCGGCTCCCGGGCGCGGATTCCGATTACGCAGCATGGCAGATTTCTCTGAAAAAGCTGTGAGGAGGACGTTTCTACTTTTCGAAAATCTTTTGATTCATGACAATAGAATGCTCGCAGAGCGTGCATTCTATTGTTTTATTCACAAAACGTCCTTTGCCGCTACAGCGCTTGCGGTTTCTTCGCATGTCCCTTATAATAGGCACAGGCGTTTGGAAAAGTAAGACTTTTTCAAACGGAATAAGCGATTTCAGAAAAGGGGATTTGACATGGAAGAAAATTAGAAGATTCCGATGCGCAGCCAGGTAAAGAAAGAGGACACCTGGGCGATCGAGGACATGTATGCGACTGTAGAGGACTGGGAAAAGGATTTTGCGGCGGCGAAAAAGGTCGCAGAGGAAGCGGCAGAATATGCCGGACGGCTGGGTGAGAGCGCACAGGCGCTGTATGACTGGTCGGCTCTGACAGAAAAGCTCGACTGCATGCTGAGCGAAATTTACGGTTATGCGTCCCGCGTCAAGGACCAGGATACGGCGGACGCGGCAGGACAGACGCTGTCTGCGCGCGCGATGGGCTTATATGTGGAATGCAGCGGTCTGATTTCCTTTGCAGACCCGGAAATTCTGAGCATTCCGGAGGAAAAGCTGGAAGCATTTTATGCAGAAAAGCCGGAGCTGTTAAAGTATCGCAGAAGCATCAATGAAGTGCGCAGATGCAAGGATCATATTTTATCGCCGGAGCTGGAAAAGATATTGGCAGATGCAGGGGAGATGGCGCAGGCGCCCGGAACGGTTTATTCGTCTTTGGTAAATGCAGACCTGACCTTTGACCCGATAAAAGGCAGCAACGAAGAAGAGCTGGAAGTGACCGGCGGAAGCTTTATCCCGCTGATGCAGAGCCCGGATCGAAATGTGAGAAAAGCGGCGTTTGAATCTCTTTACGGCGGCTATGGCAAGGTGTTAAATACGGCAGCAGGACTGCTGAACGCGCAGGTCAGCCAGCTGAAATTCTTTGCAAAGGCGCGCAAATATCCGGACGCCCTGCACGCTTCGCTGGATGCGACCAACGTGCCTGTGGAAGTCTATCATAACCTGATCGAAGCTGTTCATGAGGACATCGGCATCCTGCACCGTTATATGCGTCTGCGCAAAAAGCTGATGAAGACGGATGAGCTTCATATGTACGATCTTTACACCTCCCTCGTTGCGGATGCGGATGTGAAGATTCCGTTTGAAAAAGCGAAGGAGGAAGTGCTGGATGCGACTGCCGTTCTCGGAAAAGAGTACGGGGAAGTGTTAAAGCACGGCTTTGAAAGCCGCTGGATCGACGTTTACGAAAACAAAGGCAAGCGCGGCGGTGCGTACAGCGCAGGACAGATTGTGCATCCGTATGTGCTTTTAAATTACAAGGGCACGCTGGATTCCGAGTTCACGCTGGCGCACGAGATGGGACATGCGATGCACTCCTATCTTTCCACCAAAAATCAGGAGCCTGTGGACAGAGAGTATGTAATTTTTGTTGCGGAAGTCGCATCTACCTGCAATGAGTCGCTTCTGATGCAGCATCTGCTGAAAAAAACGCAGGACAAAAAGACCAGAGCGTACCTGATCAACTATTTCCTCGAGCAGTTCCGTACGACTCTGTACCGCCAGACGATGTTTGCAGAGTTCGAGTTAAAGATCAACGAGCTGGTACAAAACGGCGGCAGCTTAACGGCAGAGGGCCTGAACAAAATTTACCACGACTTAAACGTATTCTATTATGGGGATGCGGTTGTTGTGGATGACTTAATCGACCGCGAATGGGCGAGAATTCCGCATTTTTATTACAACTATTATGTGTTCCAGTATTCGACGGGCTTTTCCGCTGCGATGGCGCTGTCTGAACGGATTTTGAGCGAAGGCGAGCCTGCGGTGAAGGATTACTTAAACTTCCTGTCCGGCGGCTGCTCCAAAGATCCGATTTCCCTGCTGCAGGGCGCTGGCGTTGATATGCGCACCGCAGAGCCGGTACACCGCGCACTGAAGCTGTTTGACAGCCTGCTTGACGAGATGGAAGCATTGATGGAAGCATGATGTTGGACAAAAATCAGAATTGTTTAATGAGATGTCCTGAAAATAGGATATAATAAGAAGAAATGACGATTCCGCCGGACACTTCTGGAAAAGAAAGGTCCGGCGGATTGTGCAATCTGGATGCTAAAATAAAAAATAAAAGGACAAAATAAGACAAAATGAAAAATAAAGGTTGACTTCTGAATGGATGTTCAGTATACTAAGGTCAGTTGGTACGACAGCACGATAAGATAAATTGGATTGTTACTGGCAGGCAAAACCAAGTTTTATAAATTAGTTTTTCAGATATTATATATTTCTGCAGAACTGGTTTATAAAATTTGGTTTTTTGTTTCTAAAGAGTCTGCAAGACCATGTGGGATACCGGACAGTTGAGTGTTGCGCATGGGCTGCATTTCAGGAGCGGGGCATGAGGATAGAAAGGGTAATCAATAACAATGTGATCTCCGCGCTGGATGATCAGGGACGGGAGATCGTGGCGATGGGCAGGGGCATCGGCTTCCAGAAAAAAAGCGGTCAGGAGATCAAGGCTGCACAGGTGGAGAAGATTTTTCATCTGGGAAGTCCGGATTTACAGGCACGGTTTCAGGAGCTGCTTGCCAATATGCCAATGGAATGCGTTCAGGTTTCTGATGAGATTATTTCTTATGCGAAGAGTCATCTTTCCATGCAGCTCAACCAAAACGTTTATCTTGCACTGACCGACCATATCGATTTTGCACTGAGACGGTTTAAGGACGGCATGCTGTTTGAAAATGCGCTTTACAGCGAAATCCGCAGATTTTATCCGGAAGAATTCCAGATTGGCTGTCATGCCCTCGATCTGATCGAAGAGCGGATCAAAGTGAGACTGCCGGAGGATGAGGCTGCATCGATCGCGTTTCATCTGGTCAACAGCGAATTTGGCGGGATGCGCCTGAGAGATACTCAGATTATGACGGAGATAATCCGTCACCTGATCGGAATGATTCGGGCAGATTACCATTTTCCGGAAAACCTGGTTTATGAGGACCGGTTGATCACGAATCTGAAGTTTATGTTGAACCGGTTGATCCAGAACAAAGAGGGCTGGATTACAGAGGATGCTCGCTTTAACGAATTTGTCAGGGCAAATTACAGAAATGAGTATGAGCTGGCAAGAGCGATGAGAGACTATATAGAATCCGTGGTTTCCTGCAAGATGACGGAGGAGGAAGTGATCTATCTCGCAGTCCAGCTGAAATATGCAGATATCAAAAAAAAGGAAGGGAAGAAAAATGGGATTTTTTGATCGTTTTAAAAAGGATAAAGGGATTGAGCTTACAGCACCGATGAAGGGAAAATGTGTCAGCATTAAGGAGGTTCCGGATCCGACCTTCGCTGAGGAAATCCTCGGTAAGGGCATTGCTGTGATCCCGCAGGACGGACATGTTTACGCTCCGGCAGACGGCAAGATCAGTACCGTATTTCCGACCGGTCATGCGGTAGGCATTACGACTGCAGATGGTGCAGAAATTCTGATCCATATCGGTCTGGATACTGTAGAATTAAAAGGTGAGCCCTTTGAACAGAAGGTAAAAGAGGGTCAGGATGTGAAAAAGGGCGATCTGCTTGTCGTTGCAGATCTGGACAAGATCAAAGCGAGTGGAAGAGAAACAATCACACCGATGATCATTTGCAATTCTGATGCATATGAGCAGGTAGAAACCTTTACCGGCAAGGACGTGGAAATAACAGATGCGGTTATGAAGCTGCATCCTGCAAAATAAATGTTCAAAGAGGATGATGAAATGGTAGTTTGTCAGGGAAAAAGCGTTCTGAAGGGAATTGCGATCGGGAAAATTTACCTTTATGAAAAGCAGGAATATGTCCTGGAGCAGAAGCAGGTTGCTGATGCAGAGGCAGAGGTTGCCCGGTTCGAAGCAGCTAAGGAGACTGCCATCGGACAGTTGGATGACTTATATGAAAAAGCGCTTGCAGAAGCAGGCGAAGAACAGGCGATGATCTTCGATGTGCATAAGATGATGCTGGATGATGGCGATTATCTCGATGCGATCACCGGACTGATCCGGAGTGAAAAGGTCAATGCAGAATATGCAGTGCATACCACAGGAGAGCAGTTCGCAGCAGTATTTGCTTCCATGGATGATGATTATATGAAAGCGCGCAGCGCAGATGTCAAAGATATTTCCGGACGTGTGATCCGTATCCTGGCAGGCATCGGGGACGGCAGCATTGCTTCAGAGGAGCCGGTGATCTTACTGGCAGATGATCTGACTCCGAGTGAGACGGTTTCTCTTGATAAAAGTAAGATTCTCGCATTTGTAACCCGCAACGGTTCAGCAAATTCTCATACAGCGATTCTGGCACGTTCGATGAATATTCCGGCATTGGTGCAGACCGATGTGGAGCTGTTAAAAGAATACCACGGCATGGATGCAGTTGTAGATGGTCTGGATGGAAAGCTTTATCTGGATCCGGAAGAGGCTGTGCTTGCGGAATTAGTTCAGAAAAAGGAAGCCTGCGGCAGAGAACGTGCGGAGCTTGAAAAGCTGATCGGACTCGATAATGTAACAAGAGACGGTCGAAAGATTAACGTTTATGCGAATATCGGAAGCCCGGAAGATGTGGATAAGGTGCTTTTAAATGATGCAGGCGGTATCGGACTTTTCAGAAGCGAATTTTTGTATCTCGGACGGGAAGACTATCCTTCCGAGGAAGAGCAGTTTGAAATTTACAAAGAAGTATTGAGCCGGATGGAAGGCAAAAAAGTTATCATCCGTACACTTGATATCGGAGCGGACAAGCAGGTGGATTACTTCAAGCTTCCAAAAGAAGAAAATCCGGCGATGGGCTATCGTGCGATCCGTATCTGTTTGGATCGGATTGACGTGTTTAAAACACAGCTCCGTGCAATTTACAGAGCGTCCGTTTATGGTACTGCAGCCATCATGTTCCCGATGATTATCTCAGTCAAAGAGATCCTTCGAATCAAAGAGATCGTGGAAGAGGTTAAGGCAGAGCTGACAGCGGCAGGAATTGAGATTGCACCGGTTGAATTGGGTATTATGGTAGAGACACCTGCAGCAGTCATGATCAGTGAAGAGTTGGCAAAGGAAGTATCCTTCTTCAGTATCGGTACAAACGACCTGACGCAGTACACTTTGGCGATCGACCGTCAGAACCAGAGCCTTGATACCATTTATGATTCCCATCATCCTGCAGTGCTTCGGATGATCCGGATGACGATCGAAAATGGTCATAAAGGCGGCGCGTGGGTCGGCATCTGCGGAGAGCTTGGAGCAGATACGACGCTGACAAAGACCTTTGTGGATATGGGGATTGACGAATTGTCCGTTTCCCCGACCTATGTACTGGGGCTTCGCAAGGCGATTCGGGAAATTTGAAAATAATAGAATGCATGCGCTCTGCGAGTATTCTATTGTCATGAATAAAAGCAATGCCGCACATAAATTTCTGAAGCGGCACTGCAAAGAGAATAAGAAGTGACCACAGGAGGAACAGAACATGACACAGTTTTCTTACACAATTCAGGATGAGCTCGGTCTTCATGCAAGACCGGCAGGGCTCTTGGCAAAGGAAGCCGCAAAGTTTAAAAGCACCGTTACGGTAGAAAGCGGCGCAAAAAAGGGAGATGCAAAGAAGATCATGTCCCTGATGATGCTGGGCGCAAAGAAAGAGCATACACTTTCCTTTACTGTAGAAGGAGAGGATGAAGAAGCCTGCGCAGCAGCGCTGGAAGCGTTTTTAAAAGAAAATTTATAAATCGATAACGCTGACAGTTTTCCAAAGTATTCGTTAAGGTGTGTACCTTTATGAATAAATCCGCGGCCAGGGCGGAAACCACAGTGCAGAAAGAATCTGCATTGTATTAAACAAGAAGGGGGTAACTTTTATGAAATGGTTACAGAAACTTGGTAAGGCTTTAATGCTTCCGGTAGCTTGCCTTCCCATTTGCGGTATCCTGATGGGTATCGGTTATTTACTTTGTCCGTCCACCATGCAGGGTGGTGACGTAGTTGGCTTTGCTCAGACACTGGGATTCTTCCTGGTAAAAGCAGGCGGAGCTTTGAACGATAACATTGCGATCCTGTTCGTTATCGGTGTTGGTGTCGGCATGTCCGATAAAAATGATGGCACCGGCGGCCTGGCAGCTCTGGCTTCCTGGCTGATGATGACAACTCTGCTTTCCACAGGCGTGGTTACAACCATCATGCCTTCTATGGCAGAAAAAGAAAGCGCTATGCTGGCATTTGGAAAAATCGCGAACCCTTTCATCGGTATTTTAGCTGGTGTGATCGGTTCTACCTGCTACAACAAGTTTAAGAGCACGAAGCTGCCTGACTGGCTGGCATTCTTCTCTGGCAAACGTTGTGTAGCGATCATCGCAGGCGTTATTTCCATCGTTGTTTCTGCAGTGCTGCTGTTTGTATGGCCTCTGATCTTCGGTGGTCTGGTAGCTCTTGGTGAGGGTATTGTAGGCCTTGACGCTGTAGGTGCAGGTATCTACGCATTCTTAAACCGTCTGCTGATCCCTGTTGGTCTGCATCATGCATTGAACAACGTATTCTGGTTTGACACCATCGGCCTTGGCGATCTGTCCCACTTCTGGGCAGGTGAGACCAGCGCAGACGTAAGCTGGAGCCTTGGTATGTACATGTCCGGTTTCTTCCCTTGTATGATGTTTGGTGTTCCCGGTGCAGCGCTGGCTATGATCCAGACTGCAAAGAGCACGAAGAAGAAAGTTGCAATCGGTCTGGTTGGTTCCGCAGCTCTGTGTGCATTCATCTGCGGCGTTACCGAGCCTTTTGAATTCGCATTCATGTTCCTTGCACCCGGTCTGTATGTTGTATACGCTCTGCTGTACGGCATCTTCACCGTAATCACTGTTTTAGTTGGCTTCCGTGCAGGCTTCTCCTTCTCCGCAGGCGCAACAGACCTTCTGTTCTCTGCATCCCTGCCGGCAGCAGCAAATACCTGGATGATCATTCCTCTGGGCATTGCAGCATTCGTTGTATTCTATCTGGTATTCCGTTTCGCGATCGTGAAGTTTGATCTGAAGACTCCCGGCCGTGAGGATGATGATACAGAAGCTGAAAAGCAGGTTGTTCTGGCAAATAACGACTACACCAAGGTTGGTGAGATCGTGCTGGAAGGTATCGGCGGCAAGGATAACGTTGTCAGCCTGGATAACTGCATTACCAGACTTCGTTTCGAAATCAAGGATTACACCAAGGTTGACGAGAAGAAGATCAAATCTGCAGGCGTTGCAGGCGTTATCCGCCCCAACAAGAACAATGTTCAGGTTATCGTCGGAACCAAGGTTCAGTTTGTAGCAGACGAAATCCAGAAGATGCTGTAAAACATTTTTGCAGTACAGGAATTATCGTTTACATTCTTATCGAAGGGAAAAGCCCTCCATTCGATAGATACAGGAAATTAAATATTGACAGTGCCCTGCGGCACGAAAAACCTGGCACATCGGAGGCTCCTCGCAAGAGGGGCTTCCGATTCTTTTTCAAAACAGCGGAATGTTTGTAAAGCGTACCTTCTGGTGTTTTACAGCCGCAGGATCTGCACATTTGGTTTCCCGACACAGCCCAGGCGCGTGTGAACTGTAATCTTATGAGTAAACCTGGGACAATTATTTTTTTAAAACAATTGAGAAAAAAGTCGGGATGTATTAGAATGAATAAAGTAGCCGGAGAGGTTCCGGCACAAAATATATTATCAGAAACGGGAGAATAAGCGATATGAGAATTATCAAAACCAAAGATTATAACGATATGAGCAGAAAAGCTGCAAACTATATTGGTGCACTGATCATCAACAAGCCTGACTGCGTACTGGGTCTGGCAACCGGTTCCACACCGATCGGCACTTACAAAAATCTGGTAGCAGGCTATGAAAATGGCGACTACGATTTCTCCAACGTAAGAAGTGTAAACCTGGATGAGTACAAGGGCCTGCCCAAGGAGAACGAGCAGAGCTATTACTACTTCATGCATGACAATCTGTTTTCTCATGTAAATATTGATCCTGCAAACACCCATCTGCCGGATGGCACAGAGCCTGACAGTCAGAAAGCCTGTGAGGAATACAATAAAGTGATCGCATCCATGGGCGGTGTTGATCTGCAGCTGCTGGGTCTTGGACATGATGGACACATTGGCTTCAACGAGCCTAACGACGAGTTCGACAAAGAGACTCACTGCGTAGATTTAACAGAGATGACTATCGAAGCAAACAAGCGTTTCTTTAACTCCATCGACGAAGTTCCGCGTCAGGCTTACACCATGGGTATTGCTACGATCATGCGTGCAAAATGCGTCCTGATGGTTGTCAGCGGCAAAGATAAAGCAGAGATTTTAAAGAAATCCTTCTTTGGACCGATCACACCTCAGGTTCCGGCTTCTATTCTGCAGCTGCATCCGAACTTTGTTCTGATCGCAGATGAGGACGCTCTGTCCGCACTTTAATGCATTCTGTTGTTGAAAATGATAACAGGGTCAAAAATCAGAAAGCCGATGCAGGGTTGCCTGCAGGAGGCTTTCTGAACGTTTGATTTGCCAAAGAAGGAGGCAGGAGACCATGGTTTTACAGAGCAGAAGAGTTTGGCTGGCAGGACAGTTTGTTCCCGCTCAGCTGGAAGTAGCCGATGGAAAAATCGTAAACGTATATCCTTTTGGGACAAAGACTGCAGATGTGGATTACGGCAATAAGCGGATTGTTCCCGGTTTTATTGACGTGCATACGCATGGTGCTTATGGATTCGATACCAATGACGGCGAGCCGGAAGGTCTGCGCGACTGGATGAGACGGATTCCGGAAGAAGGCGTTACCTCAATTCTTCCGACAACCGTAACGCAGATGCCGGAGGTTCTGACCAAAGCGGTTGCAAATGTCGCAAAGGTTGTGGAAGAAGGCTACGAGGGTGCAGAGATTCTGGGGATCCATTTCGAAGGACCTTATCTGGATATGGAATACAAGGGTGCACAGCCCCCGGAAGCGATTGCAAAACCGACCGTAGAACAGTTTAAAATGTATCAGGAAGCCGCACATGGCATGATCAAATACATCACAATGGCTCCTGAGCATGATCCGGAATTTGCTCTGACAAAATACTGCAGCCAGAACGGTGTAGTAGTCAGCATGGGACATTCCAGCGCGTCGTATGAGCAGGCGCTGATGGGAATCGCCAATGGCGCGATGAGCATGACACATGTATACAACGGCATGACGCCTTATCATCACAGAAAGCCCGGATTGGTCGGAACCGCGTTGCGCGTCCGCGATATTTACGGTGAGATCATCTGTGACGGCTGTCATTCCCATCTGGCTGCACTGAATAACTTCTTCACCGCGAAAGGAAGAGATTATTCCATTATGATCAGTGATTCCCTGCGTGCAAAGCACTGCCCGCCCGGCGGCAATTATGAGCTTGGCGGTCATCCGATCGAGATCGGAGAGGACGGTCTGGCAAGATTAAAAGGAACTGATACGATCGCCGGAAGTACCTTAAATATCAACAAGGGTCTGAAGATTCTTGTGGAAGAGGCGATGGTTCCCTTCGATGCAGCTTTAAATTCCTGCACGATCAACCCTGCCCGTGTTCTTCGGGTAGATGACCGGAAGGGTAAATTAACTGCCGGCTATGATGCGGATATCGTTGTTCTGGAAGACGATTATGCGGTTGCACAGACCTATTGTAAAGGAATTGCAATGTTATAAAAAATATGAGATACTAATGGGGCATTTTAGGCACAGCCTGGGATGCCCCTGATGTTTTATGAAAGGAGACTCTGTGATATGACAGATCTGGACTGCAAACAGACCGAAAAACTGATTCCTCAGTTTTTGAAGGACGAACTGGATAACCGCACGGAAAAGAAATTTTTAAATCATGTGGATGGATGCAGTTCCTGCCTTGAGGAGCTGAGCATACAGTTTCTGGTGACAACCGGGATGCAGCGCCTGGAAAACGGCGATACGTTCGATTTAAACAGAGAGCTGCGCATGCGGATTGACACCGAGAAGCGACATCTGCATATCCTGAGTTCCTTACAGCATGGGCTGTATGCGACAGAAGCGATGGCGATTCTGGCGGCGACTATGATTTTGACGATGGTGGTATTATAAATGAGTGAAAAACTGGTTTTAATTGACGGACACAGCATTTTGAACCGCGCCTTCTATGGCGTGCCGGATTTATCCAATTCCGAGGGGCTTCACACGAATGCGATCTATGGCTTTTTAAATATTTTATTCAAGCTTCTGGAGGAAGAAAAGCCGGAATATCTGACGGTCGCGTTCGACGTGAAAGCGCCGACGTTCCGGCACGAGATGTACCCGGAATATAAAGGGACGAGAAAGCCGATGCCCCAGGAGCTGCACGAGCAGGTTCCTGTGATGAAGCAGGTGCTGCATGCCATGGGAATCCGGACGATGGAGCAGCCAGGACTGGAAGCGGACGACATTTTGGGGACGCTTGCAAAGCGCGCGGAAAAAGAGGGGATGGATGTATCCCTGGTTTCCGGGGACAGGGATCTTTTACAGATCGCGAGTGACAAAATTAAAATCAGAATTCCGAAGACCAAGGGCGCGCGGACAGAGGTCGAGGATTATTATGCAGCAGATGTTGAAGCAAAGTACGGCGTGACGCCTGCCGGCTTTATCGAATTAAAGGCGCTGATGGGCGATACGGCGGACAATATCCCCGGCGTGCCCAAGGTCGGTGAAAAGACGGCTTCCGAGCTGTTAAAGCAGTTTCAAACGCTGGACAATTTGTATGCGCATGTCGAAGAGGTGACGAAAAAAGCGGTGCGAGAATCGCTGATCGCCAATAAAGATCTGGCATATCTGAGTCTCGATCTTGCGACGATCCGCATCGACAGTCCTGTGGTGCTTGACTGGAATGAAGCGCGGCTGGGAGAGCTGTATACAGAGGATGCGTATCAGCTGTTCCGGAAGTTGGAATTTAAAAATCTGCTTGGACGATTCGAGCAGAAAGAGACGAAGCAGGATAGCTTGACGGCAAAAATTCATGTGACGAGCGATTTGGCAGAGGCACAGGAGATTTTCGAGGCGGTCAAAAAAGCGGGACACTGTGGCTTTGCAGTGTTATCCGATCAGAAAAAGTGCAGAAAAATAGAAGAAACCGAGTTTTGCGGACTGGCGCTGTGCTGGGGCGAAGAAAAGATCGCAGTGCTTCCGGCGGAGGGCTTTTTGACCGCGCAATGGCTTTGCAGTCAGCTTTCCGATCTGTATCTGGCGGGCATAGACCTTTCTACGTTTGAAATCAAAAAAGCGTATCCGGCGCTTTTGTCCAATGGAGAAAAAGACCAGGACAGCTGCGGTACAAAGACGCTGTTCGATGTTTTGATTGCCGCGTATCTGTTAAATCCGCTCAAAAACGATTATGAGCCGGAGGACATTGCAAAGGAGCAGCTCGATCGCATGATCCGCACGAGAAAGCAGCTATTTGAAAAGCTTTCTTTAAAGGAAGCATATGCGCAGAGACCGGAAGAATTTTATGAATATGCCGGAACACTGGCGTATGTGTGCTATGCGGCTGTGCCGGTGCTTTCCCAAAAACTGGAAGAAGCCGGGATGCAGAAGCTGTTTGACGAAATTGAGATGCCGGTATCCCGTGTGCTTTATGAGATGGAAAAAGAGGGCGTGCTGGTACGCAGACAGGAGCTGCAGGCATACGGTGATGCGCTGGTGGACCGGATTAACGAGCTGGAAACAAAAATCCACGAAGCGGCAGGCTGTGAATTTAATATCAATTCGCCGAAGCAGCTGGGAGAGATTTTGTTTGAAAAGATGGGCTTAAAGGGCGGAAAGAAAACCAAAACCGGATATTCGACCGCTGCAGACATTCTGGAAAAGCTCGCAGCAGACAATCCGATTGTTGCGGATATCCTGGAATATCGGGGGCTGACGAAATTAAAATCGACCTATGCGGACGGTCTGGCGGATTATATCGAGGAGGACGGCAGAATCCATACGTCCTTCAATCAGACGATCACGGCGACCGGACGGATTTCTTCAACGGAACCGAATCTGCAGAACATTCCGATGCGTACAGAGCTGGGACGGCTGATCCGCAAGGTATTTGTGCCAAAGGACGACTACTTGTTTACGGACGCGGACTATTCCCAGATCGAGCTTCGTGTGCTCGCGCATATTTCCGGGGATGAGCAGTTGATCGAGGCGTACAAAAGTGACGCGGATATCCATCGGATTACGGCATCCAAGGTGTTCCATACGCCGTTTGAGGAAGTCACGGACTTACAGCGGCGCAATGCAAAGGCGGTCAATTTCGGTATCGTTTACGGCATCAGCTCCTTTGGTTTGAGTCAGGATCTGAGCATCACGCGGAAAGAGGCAGCAACCTATATCGAGCAGTATTTTGCAACCTATCCGCAGGTCAAGACATTTCTGGACAAACAGGTGGAGGATGCGAAGCAAAACGGTTATGTGACGACGCTCTACGGGCGCAGACGTCCGATTCCGGAGCTGAAATCCAGCAATTTTATGCAGCGTTCCTTTGGCGAGCGCGTGGCGATGAATTCTCCGATTCAGGGTACGGCGGCAGATATCATGAAGCTTGCGATGATCCATGTCTGGGAAGAGCTGCATCGCAGGAAATTGAATTCCAGGCTCAGTCTGCAGATTCACGACGAGCTGCTGATCGAGACCGATCGTGCGGAAGCTACAGAGGTGGCAGAGCTTTTAAAGGATAAGATGAAGCATGCGGCAGAGCTTTCCGTTTCGCTGGAGGTGGATCTGCATACCGGCGAAAACTGGTATGACGCGAAATAGTAGAATGCACGCTCTGCGAGCATTCTATTGTCATGAATAAAAGGAACGAAATGATGAAAACAATAGGAATTACCGGCGGGGTTGGTGCCGGAAAATCGAAGATTTTAGCATATATTCAGACACACTGCAACTGCCGGATTTTGCTGGCGGATGAAGCAGCGCATAAGGTTCGTGAGCCGGGAAATCCCTGCTACAACGCCCTCGTCCGGCTTCTGGGAACAGACACGTTGGAAGAGGACGGTCAGATCAACCGGCAGAAAATGGCGGCGAAAATTTTTGCAGACCATAAGTTGCTGGAAGCGATCAATGCGGTCATCCATCCGGCGGTTAAAGCCTATATTTTGCAGGAGATCGAAGCCGAACGCGAAGCTGGAAAAATCGACGCGTTTTTTGTGGAAGCGGCGCTCCTGATTGAGGAAGGCTATGGCGAGCTGCTGGATGAGCTATGGTACATTTTTGCACAAAAAGAAGTACGCAGGAAGCGGCTGATACAGGATCGTGGATATTCCGAAGAAAAGGTAGAACAGATTTTTGCGAGTCAGCTTTCGGAAGAAGAATTTCGATGTCACTGTAAAGTGGTGATTGACAATAGTGCCGACCTGGGGGATACTTACAGACAGATAGACGAAAGATTAAAGGAAGCAGGGCTGAGCAGATGAGATTATGCAGTATTGCCAGCGGAAGCAGCGGAAACTGTATTTATGCGGGAACGGATACGACCCATGTGCTGGTGGATGCAGGCATCAGCGGCAAGCGCGTGGAAAACGGCTTGAACGATATTGGTTTGACAGGACGGGATATTGATGCGATTTTGATCACTCATGAACATATTGACCATATCGCCGGACTTGGTGTTTTAAGCAGACGGTATGGAATTCCGATTTATACGACGGAAAAGACTGCGGACGCGATTCAGGAAACGAAGAGTGTGGGAAAGATCCCGGAAGAGCTTTTTCATCCTGTCTGTGCAGAGGAAGCGTTTACAATTAAGGATCTGACGGTAAATCCGATGCGTATTTCTCATGATGCCGCAGATCCTGTGGGCTATCGTTTTTCTTATGGCAGCAGCCATGCTGCTGTGTGTACAGACCTTGGTACTTATAATGACTACACCGTGGAATGCTTAAAGGGGATGGATGTCCTTTTACTGGAGGCAAATCACGATGTAAATATGCTGCAGGTGGGGAGCTATCCCTATTATCTCAAGCAGCGGATACTCGGAAACCGCGGGCATCTTTCGAATGAAAATTCGGGCAGACTGTTAAGCAGGGTGCTGCATGATAACCTGAAAAAAGTGATCCTGGGACATCTGAGTCAGGAAAACAACCTGCCGGAGCTTGCATATGAGACCGTGCGGATGGAAATTGACCTGGCGGATAATCCGTATCATGGGGGTGATTTCCCGATTCAGGTGGCGAAGCGCAATGAGGTTTCGGAGATGATCTGTTTTTAAAAAAATGAGGAACTGTGAGAGGAGAAAGATTGAAAAATAAAATTTTTCAATCGCGGGATTTGTGTCTGCGCGCACTTGACACAAACTTGATATGCGCAAAAAGCGTGCGCGGAAAAGAGGAGAAAAGCATGAAGAAAAGCATTATCACTGTAGTAGGGAAGGACACTGTCGGAATTATTGCAAGAGTATGTGCATATCTGGCAGATAACAACATCAACATTCTGGATATTTCCCAGACAATTGTGCAGGGATATTTTAATATGATGATGATCGTGGATATGAATAATGTATCCAAGGAGTTCGGAACCATTGCGCAGGAGCTGGATGCGCTCGGAGAGAATATTGGCGTTATTATCAAATGCCAGCGGGAAGAAATTTTTGACCAGATGCACAGAATCTGAGACACCAGTTTACTCGTGGCTTCCTGTGAGCTGATTTCATACTTGCATGAAAATCTGCTTGCAGGAAGGTACGAAGGAAGCGCCAATCCATGAGCAAAAGTAGCGGTGGCGTAGCCAGCGCGGAGAGCATCGAAGATGCGAGTTTGCGAATGGCGCGGTAAACGGCTCAATCACGACAAATACATCTGCGAAATGGAGAAAATAGCATGATCAATATCTATGAAGTAACCGAAACCAATAACATGGTGGAGAAAGAAAATCTGGACGTACGCACCATTACGATGGGAATCAGCCTTTTGGACTGCATCGATTCGGATTTAAACGCATGTCTGGATAAAATTTATAAAAAGATTACCGAATCCGCAAAGGATCTGGTAAAGACCGGCGAAGAGATTGCACAGGAATTCGGCGTGCCGATTGTAAACAAGCGTATTTCCGTGACTCCAATTGCGCTGGTCGGCGGTGCCGCATGTAAGACGCCGGAGGATTTTGCAAAAATTGCAGAAGTGATGGATAAAGCTGCCCACGAGGTAGGCGTAAACTTTATCGGCGGTTATTCTGCGTTGGTGAATAAAGGCATGACCCATGCGGATGAGCTTTTAATCCGTTCGATTCCGATGGCACTGTCCAGAACTGAAAATGTCTGCAGCTCTGTCAACGTCGGTTCCACCCGCTGCGGTATCAACATGGATGCTGTCCGACTGCTGGGCGAAATCATCAAAGAGACGGCGGAGTACACAAAGGAGCAGGATTCCTTAGGCTGTGCAAAGCTGGTGGTATTCTGCAATGCGCCGGACGATAATCCGTTCATGGCGGGCGCGTTCCACGGCGTGACAGAGGCTGACCGTATCATCAATGTCGGCGTCAGCGGTCCCGGCGTTGTAAAGACTGCACTGGAATCCGTGCGCGGCGAGAGCTTTGAGGTGCTCTGCGAGACGATCAAAAAGACCGCATTCAAGGTTACGAGAGTCGGTCAGCTGGTGGCAAAAGAGGCTTCGAAGCGGTTAAAGGTTCCCTTCGGTATTGTCGATCTTTCGCTGGCTCCGACGCCTGCAATCGGCGACTCTGTTGCAGATATTTTATGTGAAATCGGTCTGGAGCATGCCGGCGCACCTGGAACGACGGCAGCCCTTGCCCTGTTAAATGATCAGGTGAAAAAAGGCGGCGTTATGGCATCTTCCTATGTTGGCGGCTTGAGCGGGGCATTCATTCCGGTCAGTGAAGACCAGGGTATGATCGATGCGGTGACAGCAGGTGCGCTGACACTGGAAAAGCTCGAGGCGATGACCTGTGTCTGCTCTGTAGGCCTTGACATGATCGCGATTCCCGGAGATACAAAGGCAACCACGATTTCCGGCATCATTGCGGATGAAATGGCGATCGGTATGATCAATAACAAGACAACCGCTGTTCGCCTGATCCCCGTTATCGGTAAGGGTGTTGGCGAAACCGTTGAGTTTGGCGGACTGCTGGGCTATGCGCCGATTATGCCGGTCAACCAGTTCAGCTGTGACGCATTTGTAAACCGCGGCGGACGGATTCCTGCGCCGATCCATAGCTTCAAGAACTAAGCGGTATCGTAGCAGGACGAATTCTGAAAAAATATAAACAATAGAATGCACGCTCTGCGAGCATTCTATTGTCATGAATGAAAAAGACCGTCGGTTTTGCAGAGCCTTGGGAAGGCGCGAACCGACGGTCTTTCGGATTTTTTTGGAAAGAATTTTGTTTCACAGTTTTTCGCCTGTGGCAGGGGGGAAAAGCAACAGCTTTATGCAGCGTGCCGCTTTTCCAGTTCGACACAGATGCGGTCGTATTCTGTTTCGTCCAGAATATATTTTTTCTTATAAAGGAAGTAGGACAGAAGCATCATCGCGCAGGGCAGCAGGGACATGCACAGCAAAAGTCCGGTGCTTTGCAGCGAGGTCGTGCTGGAGAGCACGCCGGAAATTAAGTCGAGCTTTTCACTTTCGGTAATCAACCCCTGGGTGCACTGCTGCTCCAGCGAAGAAATCTGGTTGGTGTAGCTGGTAACGTCGAACAGCAGATAGGTTGCAGATGTCAGGACAGCGGTCAGTGCGGAGGCAAGCTTTGTGATGAATGGGCGAAGGGAAGCGATGACGGCTTCATCCCTCGTCCCGAATTTGTACTCATTATATTCCACCGTATTGAGGATGGAGATCATCATAATCAGGTAATAGCAATACTGACCGAAATTGGAGAGCATGTAGCCTAACACGAGCAGGGCAAAGCCGAGGGTGCCGGTCTTTGCCAGGAAGCCGGAGATCAGGAGGAACGCGTAGCCGATCACCGCGATGACCGCCATGATAGACATCAGTCGTTTGCGCGGACATTTGCGGGAAATAGCAGGGTAGAAGACCATCAGAAATGCGGTTGCGGACATGCCGACCATTGTGAACAGGGAATATAGACCGCCTTCATAGCCGAACGTCAGATAAATATAGGTAGATCCCAGTCCGCCGACGATCAGTCCATTGCCGATCTGCTGCAGCAAAAAGATGACTGCGATCCAGACTAACTGATCGTTGCGCAGGATGGTCTGGATGATTTCGCGGAAGCGGAAGCATTCCTGCTTCGCTGCGGGAGGGTCACGGCGTTCGCGTACACCGAAGATTGTGATGCTCAAAAACAGAGGCGCTAAAATCGCAATGATCAGGGCGATGCGTCCATAGGCGGTAAAGGAACTTCCGCCGATGGCATTTTTGCCGGTAGAAAAGACTGGAATCAGGATAGAAGCCAGCGTAGAACCGATTCCTGCAAACAGCGTGGCACGGGAGGTAAACTGATTGCGTGCGTTGGCATCGGAGCCGAGCGCCGGAATCATACCCCAGTAGGAAATATCGTTCATGGTATAGGTGATGCTGAACAAAAAATAAAGGATGCCGAACAGGCAGACGAAGCTCCAACCGTGCAGGTCTGTATTGAAAAACAGATAAATGACGACGGAGGTGGATAAAACGCCGATTGTCAGCCAGGGTTTAAATTTGCCGAAACGGGAATGGGTGTGTTCGATGATGCTTCCCATGATCGGGTCGTTTAGTGCGTCAAAAATCCGGGCAGCGACCATAATTGCGGTGATCGCGGTCAGCTGTGCGGCGTTTAACGAGCGGGTAAATAAAACGAAAGTCAGAAGAAAGCTGTTGATCAGGGCGTAGACAGCATCTCTTCCGACCGTCCCGAGGGGGAACAGAAGTAGGTTTCGTTTTTGGTACTTTTGCTGTTCGTTCATGGATTTTTCCTCCGTTTTTTATTCTGTTTTCATTATATTGCGATTTAAAACAGGATGCAACAGAGAAAAATGGCGAATTCCGGAGAGTGGGAAATGAGATTGTCGGAGGATGCGGCAGGGTGGCACAGCGTGCTGTAAAACGCGGGCACTGCAGCTGCAGCGCAGTCTTGTGTCTGACTACAGCAGAATCAGTTGGCGTGTATACTCGTGAACCGGCAGCTGCCCGGTTTTTGCGCAGCGTGCAGTTTGCGTCAGATGTGCAGCGAGCACATCCTTTTCATAGAGGGCGAGTGCTTCCGGAGAAAGGCTGCGGGCTGCAGCAGCGGGGCGGGAGATGAGCGGAATGCTGCTGTTTTTCTTGAGCACGGACAGCAGGGGAGACGCACTCTTACGAAAACCAAGAATCCGGGCGTAAGGCGTATAGTCGTTATCGCGGGCAGCAAGGAGCATTTCCTGCGGAACAGAGAGCAGAATCCGACACAGACAGCGGCTGATTTTGCTGTAGGTGATTTCGCGGGTCTTGAGTCTTACGCAGAGATCGTCCCAGTCGGTAAAGGAAAGGCGGTTCGCCTCGAGCTTGTCGGCAAGCTCTTTTCCGATCTCAGCATACGTCCCAAAGGAACCCGGAGCGGCAGTGAGCAGTCGATAGTGCAATGGACTGGATAAGTCATTGGAGAATAAAAACGTGTTCTGCGATAAAACTTCCTCCCAGAGCGGCAGCAGGGGCTGCAGCTTAGGATAGCACTGCAGCTGCGACAAAAGAGCCTGCTTCCCTTGTTTGGCGAGCAGACTGCGCAGCGCGGATGCAGAGGGAAAGTCAGCTGCACCGCCGAGCGGATCGTGATAGCCGCTGCCAACGCGCGAGATCGTGAACGGGCGGATGGAGCTGTTTCGCCGCAGCAGCGCCAAGGTGTATTCCAATCCCAGAAGGTTGTTGGGGGAAGAAAGCAGGGCAACAATCTGTTCTGCTGTGGAATTGTTGTCGGGGCAGGCTGTTGATGGCATATCTTTTGCCATATCGAGGCATAAAAGCAGCGCCTGCTGGCGTGCGGCAGGGAAAGATAGCCCGGATTTTAATGCTTTTTTCAAAGCATTGGAAAAAGCAGCAGATTCGCACTGCAGCAGAGTTGCCGTTTTTTCAAATAAGGAAATGTCGCCGGATTCGCTGCCAAAGCAAAGACCGTCCACGCAGCCGAGCTTGTCCAGCAGGGAAACTGCCCCGGCGGCAAAATCCCCGGCGCTTCCGGTGGCGAAGCAGACGGGCAGCTCAATCACAACGTCTGCTCCGGCAAGCAGCGCCATCCGGGTACGGGTATACTTGTCCAGAAGCGCCGGAGCGCCCCGCTGGACAAAGCTGCCGCTCATGACTGCGATCAAATAGTCCGCGCCGGTTTGCTTCCGCGCCTGTTCCATATGGTAAATATGTCCCGGGTGAAGCGGGTTGTATTCTACGATGATGCCTGTTGTTTTCAAAGTGATAAATACCTCCATGTGCACGGGTTCTTAACGTTCTGAGAACTTTTTTCTTTTTTTACTTCCACAGGTTCAAGTTTATTTTTCTGTTTTTAATATCCGATTTCCGAATTATAGCTGTATCTCTAACTCCAAGCAATCCCATTCTTCGCCTAATACCTGATACTTTTCCATTTCATCTAATGCTACATCCTGAAATCCTGTGGTCTTGTAACAATAATATGCAGGATCATTATTACGGAAAACACCTAATGTAACCTTCTTTGCGCCAAAGATTTCTTTTGCATAGAGTAATCCTAACTGAAGCATTTGTTTTCCATAGCCTTTCCCCCTTTTGTTTGCATCAACGATAACAAAGCCAAATCTTAATTCATCAAATGACGCTGTTGGTCTTCTCATTGTAAAAAATCCAACCACATCGTTATCATCTATCGCTGTAAAAGCCATCAAATCACTTACGGAATGAAATTGCTCAAGCGATAACGGGTATGTTCCCAGTACGCCTGCTGTCCATTTATAAAATGCCTTTTCATCTTTTGCCCAGGAAAGTATTGTTTCAGCATCTTTTATATGATAAGGTCTTAGTCTTAACATCATTTTCCCCTTTCTGCAAAACTGGAAGTTGTCTAATTCTTTTTTAAGGGATTATCTAATACATAATACAAAGAAATATACTCATGTCCATCTCTTGCAATTTGGGTATTTTCCTTTACAAAGCGGAAACCACTTTTTTCAATAACTCTTTTTGATTGACTATTTATAACAAAATGGCTACACATTAAGTAATCATAATTTTCTTGTTCAAAGCAGAATTTAATTACTCTATTAACAGCTTCTGGCATTAAACCTTTTCCCCAATACTCTTTACTTAATACATATCCTAGTTCTCTTCCTACTAAATTCTCATACTCATCACGCAACAAAAGACTAAGCGTTTCAAGTCCTAATGAACCTATTACCTTATGATTTTTTTTCAATTCTAAAGCAAAGGTCATTTTCTCATTAATAAACATCTCCAAAATGGTTTTTGATTCTTGAATTGATGTATGTGGATTCCATCCAGCCATTTGACCTACTCCATCAACTTTTGCATACTCAAAAAAGTCTTCTAAATCCATTTCACTCCATTCTCTAATGATTAGTCTATCTGTTTCAAGCACAACACCTGTTAAATCAACATTTGCATTCATAAATCTATCACTCCTCAATCAACTCCCGATTGTTCTATGATACGATAAACATGCCATATTCTTTTGGCACGTTTAAAATTCCATTTGTAGTATGAGCGGTCAAAATATCTTTTTTAGCCTGTTTGGGAATGCCGGTGATCGACGTCATACTGGAAAGAGAATAAAGATATTCGATTATGTCATCGATATTGCTTTTGGCAGCTGCGATCATCGCTTTTGAAAAATCTGAAAGAGTCAGCCTGGAACACAGACGGATCAAATCTTCTTTGTTTTTCCACATATCGCCTGTCCCGCAGCCTAATTCCAAAATGCGCATTCCGGGGTCAATTTTATAATTGGAAAAAATCCAGTTTCCGAATCCCATCTTGTTTGTCGAATATTTATCATGAATGGAAATTCTCGTTTGCAAATTGGTTGCTGTAGCATACCGCTGTTCCACAACGGACCTATCATTCAGCTGATCCATACATAACCTCGCTTTGATTTCCTGTTTTTGATCCTGGTATTTACAAAACAGTATAACATAAAATAAAGGCACATGGGAAGCTGCGGAAAGCATTGAAGATGCAGATTGGCGAATGGAGATGTATGCTCTAAGTGACTTCTTAATCATGGTTTTTGTCATGGTTAGTGAAGCAGTCGCTTAGAGCATTTTCATTTCAGGAGGTACAGCCATGAGAAACGAGAAAATCACCCCTCTGTATGAGCGTTTGAGCCGTGATGATGAGTTACAGGGCGAGAGCAATTCCATATCGAACCAGAAAAAGATGTTAGAGGACTATGCCCGCCGGAATGGTCTGCCGAACCCCACCCACTTTACCGATGACGGCGTATCGGGAACCCGTTTTGACCGCCCCGGCTTTCTGGCGATGATGGAGGAAGTCGAGGCCGGACGAGTGGAGGCCATTGTTATCAAAGACATGAGCCGCCTGGGGCGCGACTATCTGAAAGTCGGCCAGGTCATGGAGATTTTGCGGCAGCGCGGTGTCCGGCTGATCGCCATCAATGACGGTGTGGACAGTCTGAAAGGCGATGATGATTTTACCCCTTTCCGCAACATTATGAATGAGTTTTACGCCCGCGACACCAGCCGGAAAATCCGCTCTGTGTTCAAATCCAAAGGCATGAGCGGCAAGCACCTGACCGGCACCGTTATCTACGGCTATCTGTGGGACGAAAAGCGGGAACACTGGCTTGTGGACGAAGAAGCTGCCGAAGTGGTACGCCGCATCTTTTCCCTGACGATGGAGGGCTATGGCCCCTATCAAATCTCCAAGCTGCTGTCCGAGGCAAAGGTTGAAATCCCCGCTGTCCATCTGGCACGCTTTCACGAAGGAGTAAACAGGACGAAGCCGGTCAAAGACCCCTACGGCTGGGGATCGTCCACCATTGTGAACATTCTGAAAAAGCGGGAATACCTGGGCCACACCATCAATTTCAAGACCCGCAAGCACTTCAAGGACAAGAAAAGCCACTATGTTGACGAAAGCGAGTGGACGATTTTCGAGAATACCCATGAGGCCATCATCGACCAGGAAACCTTCGACAATGTGCAGCGTATCCGGGCAAATGTCAGGCGCTACCCGGACGGCTGGGGCGAGGCCCACCCTCTGACCGGCCTGATGTACTGCGCCGACTGCGGCGGCAAGATGTATGTCCATCGCGTCAATAACGGCAAGCGTGACCCACAGTTTACTTGCAGCCAGTACAGCAAAATTCCATGCGGGACGCTCTGCGGCACACAGCACCGCATCCGGGCCGAGGCCGTCCTGACCCTGATAACCGATATGCTCAGGGCCATCGCGGAATATTCCAAGAATGACCGGGCCGAGTTTATCCGCACCGTCCAGGAAACGCAGGCCGCCCAGCAGACCGCCGACATATCCAAGAAACGGAAACGGCTGGCCGCCGCCCAAAAGCGGGCCGGAGAACTGGAACGGCTGATTTGCAAAATCTATGAGGACAACGCCCTGGGTAAGCTGCCGGACGCCCGGTATGAGGCCCTGGACGCACAGTATGCTAAAGAGCAGGACGCCCTTAATGCGGAAATCGCGGAACTGGAAAAGGCCGTTACCGGCTATGAGCAGAGCCGGAAATCTGCGGAGAAGTTTATTGCCCTGATTGACAAGTACGAGAACTTCGACACGCTGACAAACACCATGCTCAACGAGTTTGTAGAGAAAATCCTTGTCCATGAACGCGCCCGCAAAGGCAGCCAGGACACCACGCAGGAGGTTGAAATCTACTTCAACTTTGTGGGCCGGTATATCCCGCCCGCCTTGCAGCCGGTTCCCCTGACCCCGGAGGAACAGGAAGAACTGCGGAAGAAGGAGGAACGCAAGGACAGGCTTCACCAGAACTACTTGCGCCGCAAGGCAAACGGCAAGCAGAAGGAATGGGAAGAACGCTACAACGCCAAGCGCAAGGCCCAGGTGGAGGCGGCAAAGGCCGTGATCCGGGCCGAGGACATGGAGAAGGGCATTTTTACCACCATCAGCCAGTTACCCAGGCAGGAGCCGCGCAAGGCCACCGTATCGGCCAGTGCCGCAGTTTAACCAGCACAATGCAAAGGAGAATGAACATGAGCGAATTGACTTACACCCGTTGCGGGGATTACTACATCCCCGACCTGGAGTTGTCCGAGCAGCCGGAGGCCCCCATCGGCAAGTATGGCCGTATGCGGCAACGCTACCTGAAGGAACACCGGCCCGGCCTTTACAGCAGCTTGATTTTGAGCGAAAAGCTGTACCCGCACCTGTTGGAGATTGACCGGGCGGCGCGGGAGCGCATGGACGCCATGCTGCCCCGCATGATGGAGGCGGCGGGCGTCACCGAGGAACTGAAAGCC
>ENA-OYYZ01000188-OYYZ01000188.1-human-gut-metagenome-genome-assembly--contig:-NODE-188-length-37150-cov-5.933576_pt1 | contig 37150 bp, 29 predicted proteins | sample MGYA00243256_ERZ653463 | MGnify/ENA primary metagenome ERZ653463 (study PRJEB26926, sample SAMN06165173) | human gut metagenome | biome: ENVO:00009003; feature: ENVO:2100002; material: ENVO:00002003... | reverse complement strand
GCGTCAGATGTGTATAAGAGACAGACACCATATTTTTCTTTGAATTTTCTATTAAAGTAAGATATATTATCAAAACCACAATCCGAAGCCACTATAATAACCGGCTGGGTTGTGGTTTTTAATATTCTTGCAGCAATAATAAGCCGGTAGTCGTTTAAGTAAGTGATAAAAGATGTGCCGGTGCAGTTCTTAAAAAACTTCATAAAATGCGACTGGCTGAAATGACACCACTGCGCAATCTCTTCAATGGATATTGCACGCGCGAAGTTCTTTTCAATATAATTAAGTACCAGTTTCAGCTTATCCATCTTATCATCAGACAAGTGTACAGGCATATCCGTATGCGTGTAAAAATGTGCATTAAGCTCAAAAAAGAAATTAAAAAGACATGCACGGATTTTCAGCCTGTACCCGTCAGGGAAATACTTGCATATATTATCAGCTTCATCAATATAATGAATTAAATCAGAATAGTGTGGCGCAGTTTTACTGATAACAGGAGGGCAATACCCATTAAAGCCGGCAATTCCGTTAAAAAAGCTTACGGTATCATAATCACACTGCCTGCTAACAAGCATATCAAGATTAAAAAGAATATTTTCGTATTCGCATGAATCACTTTCGTTCTGGATGATAGAATGGATATGTCCAGGCATGACAACAACAATATCTCCAGCATTTACAACAGAATACTCAAGGTCAACGCTTACGATCATGCGTCCCTTCTTGATGTATATAAGCTCCATCTCATTATGCCAGTGAAGCGGAACTTCCGCAAAATCAAGCGGTATAGAGCATAGGTAAGTGTTATATAAAAAATCTGAATCAAAATGAGACTTGGTTTCTTTCAGTGGTCCGTAATCTGTTATATTCATAAGGTTCTCCTTAAATATGATAGAATAGTACAAGTTTATCCCATTATAAAGCAAGAGAATTTTTCCAGCAACCCTATAATAAAATATAAATACAAGAATGGAGGGCAACGATATGCTTAACACTATATGTTTGGAAGAATATGGAAAAGACTTGCACTTATGCAGCAACGAGGAGTGCTTTCATGCACTTATGAAGCTGGTTGCACAAAAGGGACGTGATAGAATAGTGAAAGACAATGGCAGAAAGGTATACTACATTTCTGCAGAGTTCCTTATAGGAAAGCTTTTATCCAATAATCTTATTAATTTAGGAATCTATGATGAAGTTAAGGAAGAACTTACACAGGCAGGAAAGAATCTTTCAGATATTGAAGAACTGGAAGTAGAGCCGTCACTTGGTAATGGCGGACTTGGAAGACTTGCAGCATGCTTCCTTGATTCAATTGCTAACCTTGGTCTTAATGGTGACGGAATCGGACTTAATTATCATCTTGGACTTTTTAAGCAGGTGTTTGAGAATGGGAAGCAGAAGGAAGTGCCTAATCCATGGATTGGTAAGGACAGCTGGCTTGTTCCGACAGATGTGGCATACACTATCAATTTCGGAGAAATCAGTGTGGTTTCAAGAATGTATGATATCAATGTGTACGGAGAAAAGAGAACGAATAAGCTTCATCTGTTTGATGTGGAGACAGTTGATGAGAGCATCGTAAAAGGTGACAGCATAGACTTTGATAAGTCAGATATTGCCAAGAACCTTACACTGTTTCTTTATCCTGATGACAGTGACGAACAGGGAAGGCTTCTTAGAATCTATCAGCAGTATTTCATGGTAAGCAATGGAGCAAGGCTTATATTAGACGAGTGCAGGGACAAATGTATTAACACCGGAAAAACATTTAAGAATCTGCCAGACCTTGCAGTAATCCAGATTAACGATACGCATCCGACAATGGTAATCCCGGAGCTTATAAGACTTCTTACAGAAAATGGAGATATAGATGGAAGTCCGATAACAATGGACGAAGCAATTGATATTGTATCAAAAAGCTGTGCGTATACTAATCACACAATCCTTGCCGAAGCCCTTGAAAAATGGCCTGTGGATTATCTTAACAGGGTTGTGCCACAGCTTATGCCGATTATAAAAGAACTTGACAGAAGAGTGCGTGGGAAGTACACAGATAAATCAGTGTATATAATTGACGATAATAATCTCGTTCACATGGCACACATCGATATTCATTATGGAATGAGCGTCAACGGAGTAGCAAAGCTTCATACTGAGATATTAGAGAATACAGAGCTTAATAATTTCTACAGGATATATCCAGAGAAGTTCAATAACAAAACTAACGGAATCACATTCAGAAGGTGGCTTATCCACTGTAATAATGGACTTGCGAAATACATTGAGACACTTATCGGAAGTGAATACAGACATGACGCAGAAAAGTTAAAAGACCTTTTAAAGTTTGCCGGTGATAAAAATGTTTACGATAATCTTCTTGAGATTAAGACAGACAACAAGAGAAATCTTGCAGAATACCTTAAGCAGACACAGGGAATAGAGATTAATCCACAGTCAATATACGATATACAGATAAAGCGACTGCATGAGTATAAAAGACAGCAGATGAACGCACTGTATATAATATATAAATATTTTGACATCAAGGCAGGCAACATTCCAAAGACTCCTGTTACAGTGATATTTGGCGCAAAGGCTGCACCTGCATACACAATTGCGAAGGATATAATTCATCTGATACTTACATTGAGTAAGGTTATTGAGGCCGATAAAGATGTAAGTCCTTACCTTAAGGTTGTGCTTGTCCAGAACTACAATGTAACACTGGCAGAGAAGCTGATTCCTGCATGTGATATATCAGAGCAGATATCACTTGCATCTAAAGAAGCATCAGGAACAGGCAACATGAAATTCATGCTTAACGGTGCTGTGACATTAGGAACAATGGATGGTGCTAATGTTGAGATTGCAGAGCTTGTAGGTAAAGATAATATATATACATTTGGCGCAACAAGTGATGAAGTTATTGCACATTATGAAAAATGTGACTATAACGCAAAGAAGCTTTATGAGACAGATGCTCTTATAAAACAATGTGTGGATTTTATAATATCGGATGCTATGCTTCAGGCAGGTGATTCACATAGTCTTAACAGACTGTATAATGAGATTGTAGGAAAAGACTGGTTTATGGCATTGCTTGACTTACGAAGCTATATAGAAACCAAAGAAAAGGCTCTTGCAGATTATGATGACAGATATGCGTGGGCAGAAAAAATGCTTGTTAATATTGCAAATGCCGGATTTTTCTCATCAGACAGAACAATCCGACAGTACAATGAAGATATATGGCATCTTTAATATAACTAAATAAGTTGATAATAATTGCCCCGGAAGCTATAATCATTATAAGAGCAAAAGTTCGTGAATGAGGAAGGTTTCGGGGTAGATTTATGTATAATATACTTATAGTGGATGATGAAAAGATTGAAAGAAGCGGAATAAGAATGCTTCTTAAGAGAATGGGAATTGAGCTTGGAGTATTTGAGGCGTGCAACGGAAAGCAGGCACTGGAATATCTGACATCTGACAAGAATACAGGAATTGGACATATAGATATACTGCTTACAGATGTTAAGATGCCGTTTATGGACGGGATAGAGCTTATTAAGAATGTGATGCGCAACGACATCAGTTTAAAGACAATTATATTCTCAGGCTATAACGAGTTTGAGTATGCCAAGCTGGCAGTTAAATTAGGTGTTAAAGATTATATATTAAAGCCGGTTGATCCGTCAGAATTCAGTTCAACAATTACAGGAGTTATAACAGAGCTTGACGAGGAACACAAGAAGGATGAGGACTATAACAGGCAGGCTAACTTTATAAAACAGTACTACATGTATACGCTGCTCAACTCCGGTGATGCATCAGGAATACTTGATAATGGGGATTTTCTGGCAGGGTATAACAGACTTGCACTTATAGAATTCAATACTGATTTCTTTGGGAAATATGATACAGGTGAAGACATATTTAAAGAGATAACCGGGGAACTGGATTATCAGTACCTTAATCTTAACCCGTTACAGTCAGTTATCATATTTTCTGATAAATCACTCACAGCAGATGGTAATATTGATAAGAACATTGAAGAAATGTTTACAAATATTCATGACTATATATATAGAAAGACAGGACAGTTTATGTATATTGCTGTGTCCGGTTTATTCAACGATTATCATGAGCTTCCACAGGTAATGGATGCAGTTGATACACTGATGAATAATAAGTTTTATGAGACAGGAAGATATATTTTTTCTGATAATATCAGTGAAGATACACCTGTGCTTGTACAGATTGATGATGATGCACTTATGAAGCAGATGAAGCAGGATATCAAGATGAAGGATATCACATTTTTACGGATACATTTTGATGCATTGTGTAAGAAATACAGGGGGCAGTCGAACTTCTCACATATATACATCAAGTTCGTATTTTCCAATCTGTTAAAAGATTTCTATGACAATATTCCGGGTGCTGATGAGGCGGAATTTGGCAGGGAGATTGACAGACTGTATAAGTCGGAGGATTTCTCATGCATTATGGATATAGTGAATAACTATATTGATTTGTTGGAAAAGAGTTTCGGAAAAGAGCCGGCCACGTCACACCGGGAGATTGAGACCGTAAAGAATTATATACATAACCATTATGGTGAGGAGATTGGCGCACAGCAGCTTGCGGATATGGTTTATCTTGCACCAAGCTATTTAAGTTCACTTTTTAAGAAGGAAACAGGACAGAATCTGAGCAAATATATTAAACAGTACAGAATGGAGAAGGCTAAGGAACTGCTTACCGGTACGAATATGAAGATTGTGAATATAAGTGAGCAGGTGGGTTATCCAAATGTTTCATATTTTGTACAGAGCTTCAGGGAGTATTTTGGTATAAGTCCTCAGAAATTCAGGGATCAGGGAGAATTGAGTTGAAAAAGATTAAGCAGAAAATCAATGATATAAGATTGCAGAACAAGCTTGTCATCATATATGTAGTGACCGGACTTATTCCCCTGATTGTGCTTTTTGTTTTTGCATACTGTCAGATGAGAAACATTCTTATGGACAGGGACTTAAAGAGCATCAAGGGGGCAATTGAGCAGTCTGTTACAACGGTGGATGGGCAGATAGAGGTGTATGACAACCTGTCTAATTATATAACATTTAATGATACGCTGTCGGGAGTGCTTTCATACGATTACAAAAGCACATATGAGATGTATAACCAGATTGTCACTACATTTGACCCTATGCTTTCATCATTAAAGTATTTTCACAATGATATTAACAGGGTAACAATATATGTGGATAAAGCTATTAAACATGATACGACTATAGCTCCAATAGAAGAGATAAAAGACAGACCTTTTTATAATTCTGCTGCTGAAAGCACTAAGATACAGTGGTTTGTTGATGAAGACAGCAGGACACTTGTTTCAGCACGAAAAATGTCAACGCTTGACCATCTAGGGATTCTTGGAATCATGTACATAGATGTTGATTATGACAGCATGATGAGTTCATTTACAGGTGGTCTTGAGCAGAACTGCGGAATGGTGGTGCTTGACGCTGATGGAAAAGTTATATGCAGCAGTGACACATTTGAAAACAATAACACCAGATACAGATTAAACAGTAAGAAACTGCTTTCGTTAATCGACGGGGCAGAATGGGATAATGATACATGTGGAAATACAGAGGGTTACTCTGTAGTAAAGAAGGAAAGCTCTGTTACCGGATGGACAGTATATGTCTATGAACCAAGAAAACTTGTGCTCAGGTCAGCTAATTCAATGATTACAATGATTGTAGTTGCATTTGTGGTAGCAGTTGCAGGTGCCGCTGCGGCGAGTATATTTACAACAGGCTTCATTACAAGAAGAATTAATAAATTAAAAAACAGTATGGCAAAGGTTGAAAATGGAGACTTTGATGCGGTAATTAATACACAGGACAAAGATGAAATAGGTGACCTTATTCATAGCTTTAACAGCATGACAACCCAGATTAAGAATCTTATCACGCAGGTATATGAAGGACGTATAAGCCAGAAAGAATCAGAGATGCGGGCATTAAGGGCACAGATTAATCCGCATTTCCTCTACAATTCATTATCGCTTATCAACTGGAAAGCAATAGAATATGAGCAGGAGGATATAAGTGAGATAACACTTGCATTGTCTAACTACTACCGTACATCGCTTAATAAGGGAAAGAATATACTAAGCTTTGAGCAGGAATTAAGCAACATGCAGTCGTATCTTAAGATTCAGCAGATAATGCATGACAACTCATTTGATGTGGTGATAAATGTATCAGAGGAAGTTATGCCATGCGAATCTTTAAACCTTATACTCCGCCATTGGTAGAAAATGCAATAGACCACGGTATAGATCTGCTGACAGACAGGAAAGGTGTAATAACAGTAGAGGCCAAGATGCAGACGGATGAAGAAGGTAAAAAGCTTGTATGTGTAACAGTGTCTGATAACGGTGTAGGAATGGACAAAGAAACTGCACAAAACTTCTTAACAGTCCAGTCAAAAGGGTATGGTGCAAGAAATGTTAATGACAGAATAAGACTTTATTACGGCGAAAGCTATCATCTGGAAGTGCAGAGCATACCTGATGAGGGAACAACAATAACAATAAAATTCCCGGCAAAACCATACAACACAAAAAACTGATATGTTTCTAAAATATCTTATATTTTAATATTAACCCCTCCTTAATATAATTAGATTATCAAAAGAGGACAGTAATCAAAGCTGTCTCGGATAATTATTAAGGAGGGTTTTTTATGAAGTTTAAGAGATTAGCGGCTGCAGTGATGGCAGCAACAATGTGTGGGTCACTTTTTGTAGGTTGTGGCAATGCTAAAAAGGATGACACAGCAGCAGGCGAGGAAAAAATCACAGCTACAATCAAGGTATGGGGCTGTGCAGAAGATCAGGCAGATGAGAACGGCAAATGGCTTCAGACAATGTGTGACCAGTTTAATTCAGAGCATCCTGACTGGGATTTAACATTTGAATACGGTGTATGCTCAGAGCAGGACGCAGGAAAGATAGTTCCACAGGATCCAGAGAATTCAGGAGATGTATACTTCTTTGCTAACGACCAGCTTCAGACACTTGTTGATGCTAACGCTATTGCAAAGCTTGGTGGAGAGACAGCAGATTATGTTAAGAAAACTAACTCAGATGCAATTGTAGATTCAGTATCAGTAGATGGGGCTGTATATGGAGTACCATTTACAACTAATACATGGTTTATGTACTATGACAAGAGCAAATTCACAGACAGTGATGTAAAGAGCCTTGATAAGATGCTTGAAAAGAATAAGGTAGCTTTCAATATTACAGAGGGCTGGTATATGTCATCATTCTTCCTTGCTAATGGATGTACATATTTTGGAAAAGACGGAAAAGATAATTCAGCAGGTGTTGATATCTCAGGAGATAAGGGAACACAGGCAACACAGGCAATGGTTTCACTTGTAAATAATCCTAACTTTGTCAATGACCTTCAGGGTGTTGGTATCGCTGGCTTAAGAGATGGTTCAGTTGGAGCTTACTTCTCAGGATCATGGGATTATAAGAGTGTTAAAGAGATTCTTGGAGACAATTTTGGAGCAGTTTCACTTCCTACAGTAAAGATTGGTGGAAAAGACAAGCAGATGTTAGCATTTGCAGGTTCTAAGGCAATCGCAGTTAATCCTAACTGCAAGTATCAGCAGGTAGCAGTTGCACTTGCAAAGTATCTTGGAAGCAAGGATGCACAGAAGAAGCACTATGAATTAAGAGGTGTTATTCCTTGTAATACAGAGCTTCTTGCAACTGATGAAGTAAAGAAGGATGCACTTGTAACAGCACAGAATGATACATTTAACAAGACATCAGTAATCCAGCCAACAGTAACAGGCATGAATGATTACTGGGCACCTGCACAGAACTTTGCTAAGGCAATCGTAAATGGTGAAATAACAGCAGATAATGCAGCAGCTAAGACACAGGATTTCTATAAGCAGATTAATACATCAATCGCAAAATAATTGATAGGGATTAAATGCTGAAAGGAGTGGCGCATAATGGCAGTTAAGTTCACTGAATCATTTAGAAAAGGAAATATATTTACGAAGTTAAGCATTCTGATTCCAGGACTTGGTAATCTTGTAGGAAAGCAGATTATAAAGGGAATTATGTATATAGCTATAGAAGCAGCCTTTGTATGCTTTATGATTATGAATGGAATTAACTGCCTTGCGATGCTTCCAGGTCTTGGAAGCAGACCGCAGCAGGAGGTATGGAATGAGAAGCTTGGAATATATGAGTATGTTGCAGGTGATAATTCACTTCTTATACTTCTGTATGGAATAGCAACAATATTCATTATTATAGCTTATATAATAGTTGCAGCTAGTGCTGTAAAAAGCTCATATAAGCTGGAGCTGTTAAAGGAAAAAGGAAAGCATATAAACACATTTGCAGAAGACGTGAAGTCGCTGTTTAATGAGAATCTTCATAAGCTGCTGCTTACACTTCCAGTATCAGGTGTGCTTATATTCACAATACTTCCGCTTATTTTCATGATAAGCATGGCATTCACTAATTATAGTAAGGTTGACAGCCATCTGGTGCTTTTCGACTGGGTAGGACTTGAGAATTTCAAGCAGATATTCGATTCAGGAAGCATGATAGGACAGTCTTTCTGGTCAGTATTTGGCTGGACTATAGTGTGGGCAATATTTGCAACATTTCTTAATTACATATTCGGAATACTTGTTGCACTGCTTATCAACAGAAAAGGTACGAAATTCAAGGCTTTTTGGAGATTTATATTTATACTTTCAATCGCAATTCCACAGTTTGTTTCACTTCTTATTGTCAGAAGCATGCTGGCACAGGATGGAATTGTAAATGTTGTTTTAAAGAATGCAGGATGGATAACAAAATCACTGCCATTCTTTACAAATGCGACTTGGGCAAGAATCACAGTAATCGTGGTAAATCTGTGGATAGGTATTCCATATACTATTCTGCAGGTTACAGGTATATTACAGAATATACCTATGGAGTTGTATGAGGCAGCAGATGTAGATGGAGCTAATGGATTTGTCAAGTTTTTTAAGATAACAATGCCATATATGTTATTTGTAACGGCACCATATCTTATCACTACATTTACTGCTAATATTAACAACTTTAACATTGTTTATCTGCTGACTAAGGGAGATCCTGTTATGGCAGGTGCAACAGCAGGAAAGACAGACCTTCTGGTAACATGGCTGTACAAGATGACAATAGATTATCAGTATTATAATCTTGGTGCTGTTATCGGTATTATGACATTCATATTCTTAGCGATTGGTTCACTGCTTGTATACAGAAGAACGAAAGCGTATAAAGATGAGGAGGGATTCCAGTGAAAAAGAAAAAGACTATTAAAAATATACTGGCACATACAGTGCTTACAATATTAGCGATAGTGTGGGTAAGTCCTCTTTTCTGGATACTCCTCACAAGCTTCAGGGCTCAGAAGGGTGCTTATACAAGCTCCTTCTTCCCAAAGCAGTATTCACTTGATAATTATGTAAAGCTTTTTACAGATACAGGAATACTTAATTTTCCACGAATGTTTACCAATACTCTGATAGTAGCAGTATTCTCATGTATTATATCAACATTTTTTGTACTGTCAGTAGCCTACTGTATGTCAAGGCTTAAGTTTAAGATGAGAAAAGCAATGATGAATATCGCAATGATACTTGGACTTTTCCCTGCATTTATGGCGATGGTTGCCGTATATTATATACTTAAAGCAGTAGGACTTTCAGAAGGAGCAATGATAAGAGTTGCGCTTGTGCTTGTATATTCAGCATCATCAGGAATACAGTTTTACATTGCAAAGGGATTCTTTGATACTATCCCTAAGACAATAGATGAGGCTGCTATGATAGATGGAGCAACGAAGTGGCAGGTATTTACTAAGATAACAATACCTCTCAGTAAACCAATTATAGTGTATACAATACTTACATCATTCATAGCACCTTGGGTAGATTTCATATTTGCAAGAGTAATCTGCAGGGCAAATGCGAAGTATTATACTGTAGCAATCGGCTTGTGGCAGATGCTTGAAAAGGAGTATGTTGATGTATGGTACACAAGATTTGCAGCAGGAGCAGTTCTTATATCAATTCCAATTGCAGCCTTGTTTATGATAATGCAAAGATGTTATAATGAAAGCATGACAGGTGCAGTGAAGGGTTAGATATATGAATAGATTAAAGCAAACATTAAAAAAATGTGTGGCATTTGGTGTCACAGGAATAATGCTTATATTAGCCGGGTGTAAAAGCCCGGCTGGTTTTGCGTCTAATGATAATGAAGAATACAATGCGAGAATGGAAGAAGCGAGAACAACTCCATTCGGGGCTTACCCGGAGACTATAGAATATACACTTGGAAAGATGACAAGTGTTAATAATTCCAATATGCCGGAGAATGACACTTATACGGACAATGCGTACACACGCTATATTAAGTCTGTGATAAATGTGCAGAATGTCGACGTATTTGAAGCAAACGACAGTCAGTATGACACTAATGTTTCAATGGTAATCTCAATGGGAAGCCTTCCGGATATTATGGTTGTATCAAGTCAGGATGAGGTTGAACAGTTAGTGGAAGCAGGACTTATAGAGGACCTTACAGAAAGCTACAATAACTGTATAAGTGACAGAATCAGGAAAATGTATGAAAGCTATGGCGATTCACTTAAGGATATGGTTACATATGATGGAAAGATAATGGCACTGCCGGAGACTAATATAACAGATGGACCTAATCTTGTGTGGTTAAGAAAAGACTGGATGGATAAGCTTGGATTGTCAGAGCCACACACTATTGATGATGTTGTTAATATAGTGAAGCATTTTATATCAGAAGACCCTGGAAATAATGGCGTGGATGCGTCCGGAAAACCTAATACAGTGGGGCTTGCAGTGGATACAGATGTGACAGGTGAATGTGGTTACAGCAGTGAATTTCTGCTGGATATAATATTTGCCTGCTTTGGAGCGTATCCAAAGCAGTGGATAATGAACGATGATGGTGAGATTGTATATGGTTCGGTTACAGATGAGGCAAAAGAAGCACTTTCATATATAAACAATCTGTATAATCAGGGGGTTATAGATAATGATTTTCTTCTGAGAACATCAACCAATATATGTGAGCTTATAGAGAATGGTCTGTGTGGCTCATTTTTTGGACCATGGTGGGCACCGAATAATCCGCTTGCTAATGCAGTAAGCAGGAATCCGGATGCAGACTGGCAGCCATATTTAATAGCAACGGATTCGGATGGGACAACGAGTTATCACAGCCAGAACCCGTGTTACAAATATGTTGTTGTAAGAAAGGGCTATGAACATCCTGAGATTGCAGCCAAGATGATAAGTGTCATGTTTGATAAGGTAAGATTTGACTGTACAGACTCAGAAGAATTCAAGAATTACTATCAGATTAATGTTGAACCTACGGCAAGACCTTTATCAATAAATGTTGATTACAATAATGCACTTTCAATATGTTACAGGAATATAGATGCTGCAATTTCAGGAAGAAAGAATCCTGACAGTCTGGAACTTCTTGAACGTTCATTTTATGATGCGTGTAGTGAGTATATCAAGAATGCTAACAAAACAAGTACGCAATGGGCAGCGTATATGTCAAGAATTAAGGCATGCAGTCTGATTGCACAGGATAATATAAAGGTAGTTGATTCGCTTTATTTTAAGACCACAGACACAATGAAGAGCCATTGGTGGAGACTTAAGGCTAAAGAAAAAGAGGCATATTTAAAGATTATAAGTGGAGAAGAAGATATATCTTACTTTGATACATTTGTAAAAGAATGGAATGAACAGGGCGGTCAGACTATTACATCAGAAGTCAGTGAGAGTATGAAATAATTGGCTGTGAAAATATAGTAATATATGATACAATCTTAATTAATGTAAATATATTAACTATGGAGGTTTTATTTTGAAAGAGAGAGAAAAATTCGGCTCGCGACTCGGCTTTATCTTAGTGTCTGCTGGCTGTGCGGTGGGACTTGGTAATGTGTGGAAATTTCCATACATATGCGGGGAAAATGGTGGTGCGGCATTCGTGCTTATCTATCTTGTATTTCTTGCAATTCTTGGATTTCCTATTATGTGTGCGGAGTTCACAGTAGGACGAGGAAGCGGTAAAGGTGCTGCAAGGGCATTTGAAGAACTGGAGACTAAGGGAAGTAAATGGCATCATTTCAAATGGGTATCAATATTAGGAAGCTACATATTAATGGCTTTCTATACTATGGTTGCAGGATGGATGCTTTATTATGCATGGCGTGAGGCAAGTGGTTCGTTAGCAGGTTTAGAGCCAGATGAGGTTTCAGGAGCATTTGGAACTATGCTTTCACAGCCTGGTACAATGACAATCTGGATGATTGTTGCAGTTTTACTTTCGTTTGGTGTATGTGTATTAGGATTACAGAAGGGCGTTGAGAAGATTACTAAGGTTATGATGGCACTTCTTCTTATCCTTATTGTGGTACTGGCAGTTCATTCACTTGTACTTCCTAATGCATCAGAAGGTGTTAAATTCTATATGGTGCCTAATCTTGATGCTATTAAATCAAGAGGTTTAGGACCGGTTATATTTGATGCCATGACACATGCATTCTTTACACTTAGTGTAGGTATTGGTGCAATGGAGATATTCGGAAGCTACTTAAAGAAAGACAGAACAATAGGTGGAGAGGCTGTTAATATCATTCTGCTTGATACATTTGTTGCTCTTATGGCAGGATTCATAATTATTCCTGCATGCTTTGCATATGGTGTTGCTCCTGGTGCCGGTCCATCACTTTTATTTATAACACTACCTAACATATTTAATCATATGGCGGGAGGAAGAATATGGGGAACAGCATTCTTTGTATTCATGTCATTTGCAGCATTATCAACTGTAATTGCTGTGTTTGAGAACATTATTGCTTTTTATATAGACCTTAAGGGATTTTCAAGGAAAAAGGTTGTTGCAGGTAATGTTATATTCATGATACTGCTTTCACTTCCTGCTGTATTAGGCTTTAACAAGCTTGCAGCTTTCCAGCCTATTGGTCCAGGAAGTTCAATTATGGATCTGGAGGATTTCCTTGTTTCATATAATCTACTTCCTCTTGGAAGCATGATATTTGTATTATTCTGTACCAAGAAGAACGGCTGGGGCTGGGAAGGCTTCAGAAAAGAAGCTAATGAAGGAAAAGGTCCTAAGCTTCCTGAATGGTTAAGATTCTATATGAGTTATATACTTCCGGCTATTATAGTAGTTGTATACCTTAAGGGTTATTATGATACATTTAAACCAAAGGGAACAGGTTATCTTGTTGGCTGGATGATATTTGCGTGTGTATTGCTTCTTGCAATATTCGGAATTGCTAATTATAAGAAGAAAGATGCGTAATCTATGACTAAGAAAGAACTTGCTTTAGAGGTTATAAGAAGATTAAAGGCAGAATATCCGGATTCGGAGTGCAGTCTTGATTACGATGATGCCTGGAAACTGCTTGTAAGCGTAAGACTTGCGGCACAATGCACTGATGCAAGAGTAAATGTTGTGGTTAAGGGGCTGTATGAGAAATATCCTGATATAGCATCACTTGCTGCAGCATCTCCAGAAGAGATTGAAAAGATTATAAGACCTTGCGGTCTTGGAAAAAGCAAGGCAAGGGATATATGTGCATGTATGCGCATGCTTCATGAACAGTATAATGATAAAGTTCCTGACAGCATAGAAGAATTATTAAAGCTTCCTGGAGTTGGAAGGAAGAGTGCCAATCTTATTATGGGTGATGTGTTCGGAAAGCCGGCAATTGTTACAGATACACACTGTATAAGGCTTTGTAACAGAATAGGTCTTGTAAAAGACGAGAAAGAGCCTAAGAAGGTTGAGATGGCATTGTGGAAGATAGTCCCGCCAGAAGAAGGAAGTGGATTATGCCACCGGTTTGTAGACCACGGAAGAGAGGTATGTACGGCGCGTACTACGCCACACTGTGAAAGATGCTGCCTTAATGATATATGTAAGAAAAATGGGATAAAAGTGTGATTGAATATGCATTTTTATTATGGTAGTATTTTATTGTGGTTCATACTAATGAACAAAATGTATGGGAGGGGAACATGGAATTAAAAGAATTAATTAAATACGCAAGAGATAACAGGTGTTCAGATCTGCATATTACTGCAGGAGAAGCGGTTGCAGTAAGAAAATATGGTGAACTTGAGCTTCTTGATATAACACCTTCGATAGAAGAAACAGAAGATATGATATTCTCAATTCTTGGTGATGAAGATATACAGAATGTTCAGGCAGGAAAAGATATTGATGTGGCATCTACTGATGAGTCTGGTGGACGATTAAGGATTAATATATATCATCAGAGAAGAAATCTTGCAGCAAGTATCCGTCTTCTTGATTCTGTTATACCGTCGTTTGAAGAATTGGGATATTCAGGAAAACTTTTTTCTAAGCTTGTTGAGAAAAGGTCTGGTCTTATTCTTGTAACAGGTCCTACAGGAAGTGGTAAGTCTACAACACTTGCAGCTATGATTGATTATATTAACAACAATATGTCAAGACATATTATAACAGTAGAAGATCCTATAGAGTATGTATATGGGTTTAAGAAATCTATGATACATCAGAGACAGGTAGGAAGAGATGTACCTGATTTTGCGACAGCACTTCGTTCAGCACTTCGTGAAGACCCGGATGTTATTCTTGTAGGAGAGATGAGAGATTATGAGACTATCAATGCAGCAATTACAGCTGCTGAAACAGGACATCTTGTATTATCAACACTTCATACAAGAAGCGCTACACAGACAGTTGAGCGTATAATCAGTGCATGCCCTATTGAGGCGCAGTCTGCACTTATAATACAGATTGCATCTGTATTAACTGGAGTTATAACACAGACACTTGTACCTCGTGCAGAGCAGGAAGGGCGAATTGCTGCAACAGAGATTATGCTTAATAATACAGCAGTATCTAATCTTATTAAAGAGAAGAAGACTAATCAGATTCAGACCGTTCTTCAGTCAAATATGCAGACAGGTATGCACACAATGAATTATTCGCTTGCTAATCTTGTTAAGACAAGAGTTATTTCAAGGGATGTAGCTTTGAAGTATTCAGAGAATCCAACTGAACTTGCTAAAAGTATATAATAGTAACTTGTAGTGCTATGCAGTTTTAAAACTTTGCGAATAGTGTACAAAATACAGAACAACAAAAAATAATTTGAAAATAAAGCCATTCTACTGTATTATAGGGTTAGATTCATTACGGACAACACTATAGTACGGCTGAAAGGCTTTTTTTTATGAAAAGAATTAAATTAATTAACAGGATATTTTACTGCATATTTTTATTAGGATTTCTGCTTTTTATAGCTTCAGGATTTATATTCAGCACTGTAGATAAGGTGACACTTGCAGATAGAAGAACAATAGAAGTAGTTAAACCAGAGGATACCAGATATATCGGTGATGACACAATTGAATATTATATAAAAATCAGAGCAAGTGCAGGAAATAATAAGGCACTGGCATTTGTAAGCAGGCATCAGGAAGTGGAAGTATATGTAGGTGAAAATCTTATATATTATATAAAAGCGCATAGTTCTATATATGGGACAACTACTGGAACTAATTATACAATTGTGAACATTCCTCCATATACAACAGATATAACTGTAAGGCTTACTAATGTATATGCAGGTCATAAGATAAGAGGAACTACATTTGAATATGGCGACGAGACAAAACTTATAAAAGAGCTAATTGCAAAATCTTTACTGTCAGCAGTACTCAGTTCGTTTATAATAATAGTTGGATTTGGAATGATTATATTATGGATTTTCTGTAGAAAGAGAATTGCACAGACACAAGCACTGTTTTATTTTGGTATATTTGCAATGATTATAGGTGCATGGGCACTTAATGAGACTGATATTGCAACGATTCTTGTGGAGGACAGGAAGATAGGTTCACTGATAGGGTATGTACTGATTATGATGATACCTATTCCTTTTATGCAGGCAGAGAAGAATTTTTTCCAGATAGGGAAAAGTGTTGTCAATAATATCTTATGCGCCGTATATGCTGCGACATCTGTGATACTGCTTGTATGTCATATGACAGGAGTGTGGGAGTTTAAGAATAGCGTGTACATTATACATATGATGCTTGTTATGTCACTTGTATATTTCTGTACAGTTCTTATTAAAAGAGTGCGTATTAAAGGCTTTGACAGGAAAGTAAAAGCAAATATTATAGGTGCGGCTGCACTTGGGATTTCTATGATTGTTGATCTTATTGCATATTATAAAGGAATGCAGCAGACAGATGTTATAGGAAAGCTTGGTATTCTTGTATTTATTATTGTGCTTGGTTATGAGAGTATATCAGAAGTATATGAGAAGATTAAAGAAGGCCAGAAGGTGGATTTCTACAAAGAGATGGCTGTAACTGACACTATGACAGGGGTTTATAATCGCTTTGCATTTGAGGAGTGGGAACATGAAACCTCTGATTATGAAGGGTATTCTATAGTGACATTTGACCTTAATAATCTCAAGTGGTGTAATGATAATCTGGGGCATGCAGCAGGAGATGCCTATATACAGGCATCAGCCAGAATTATTAAAGAGATATTTGGCAGACATGGCAAATGTTATCGTATAGGCGGGGATGAATTCTGTACTGTAATTAATCAGAAGTCCCAAAAATTTGATAATGCAAGACATGTGAAGCAGCTAAGGGAACTTGAAAAGTATGTTGAAGAGGAACTTGAAATCAAAGGACTTAATGTGCAGATTGCATGTGGTTATGCCGAATATGATATAAAGACAGATAAGAACTTTGAAGATACGAGAAGCAGAGCTGATAAGAAAATGTATGAGAGTAAGAGAAGATTGAAAAGAGAGTAAATTATGGATAAATACGGAATTTTAAAGCATTATTTTGGGTATAATTCATTCCGTCCGGGTCAGGAAAAGTTAGTTGATGCTATTCTTGCAGGGCAGGATGTGTTAGGAATTATGCCTACAGGTGCGGGAAAATCATTATGTTATCAGGTGCCGGCATTGTTAATGTCCGGCATTACTCTTGTTGTGTCGCCACTTATATCGCTTATGAAGGATCAGGTTGGAGCACTTAATCAGGCAGGTGTACATGCAGCTTATATTAATAGTTCTCTTACAGATAATCAGATAACTAAGGCACTCGCATTTGCAAAGCAGGGACGGTATAAAATTATATATGTCGCACCTGAAAGGCTGGAAACCTGGGGCTTTCTTGATTTTGCCACGCATGTAGAGATATCTATGATTACTGTAGATGAAGCTCACTGTATATCACAGTGGGGGCAGGATTTCAGACCAAGTTATCTGAATATATTGTCATTTGTTAAGAAGCTGGCAAGGCGTCCTATAATAAGCGCATTTACAGCTACAGCGACAAGCAAAGTAAGAGATGATATATTGCAGATTCTTTCACTCGAAAGACCTGTAATACTAACGACAGGTTTTGACAGAAGCAATCTGACATTCAAGGTCAAGCATATTAAGGACAAGGATTCATATATACTTGACTACCTTGTAAGCCACAGACAGGATAGTGGAATTATATATTGTGCTACAAGAAAAAATGTTGAAAAAGTCTATGACATGCTTAATGCAAACGGACTTTCTGTGACTAAGTATCATGCAGGTCTCTCAGCAGAAGAAAGAAAAGAAAATCAGGATTCATTTATATATGATATCAAGCCAGTTGTTGTTGCAACTAATGCATTTGGAATGGGAATTGATAAGTCAAATGTAAGATTTGTAATTCATTATAATATGCCGCAGTGTATAGAGAATTATTATCAGGAGGCTGGACGTGCAGGAAGAGATGGAGAGGATTCAGAATGCGTATTGCTGTATTCTCCGCAGGATATTATGATAAATAAGTTTTTCATAGAACACAGAGAGCCTAATCCTGATATGGATGCAGAAGAACAGGCACGGCTTATGATTCTTGATAAAAGAAGGCTTAATGCAATGGTCGATTACTGCAAGACAACAGGCTGTTTAAGAGAGTATATACTTAAATATTTTGGAGAAAGACCAGACAATCCAGGGGGTGGAAGATACAACTGCCATAACTGTTCTAATTGTGTTGTTGATGAGGCAGAACAGGAAGCAGAAGAGGCTTATATGTATCCGGGAAATCGTTTCAGTGCACCTGTATCAAGGAATGCTGCAATGGTGGCAGACAGAATGAAGCGTTCTGCAGCAGCTGCAAAATCAGCATATGCAACGTCTAAGTCAAAGAAGCCGGAGGATGCACTTAATGACAGAGGCGTTATGTTGTTTAACAGACTGCGTGAGTTAAGAAAACAGATAGCTGTTTCCGTAGGCGTTCCGCCATATGTAATATTTTCAGACAGGACGCTTATAGATATGTGTCTTAAAGTTCCGTTTAATGAGGAAGAAATGCTGTCAGTAAGCGGTGTTGGTGAGAATAAATATGAGCGCTATGGCAAGGTGTTTATGGATGAAATATACGATTTTCTTGATGGAATGAAGCAGAATCTGGCAATATGAGATTAAAGTGTTTATGGACAGAAGAATGAATGGGAGATATGAATGAAGAATTATAAGATGATAATAACTTATGATGGTACAAGGTATTATGGTTGGGAACATCAGCCAACTACAGATATGACAATTCAGGGAAAGTTAGAATCAGTCCTTTCTGCCATGACAGGAACTGAGGTTGAGGTTATAGGTGCAGGAAGAACAGATGCTGGAGTGCATGCAAAGGGAATGGTAGCCAATGCACATATGGAAACAAAGATGAAGGAAGATGAGATATGCGATTATATGAACAGATATCTTCCAGAAGATATCTGTGTGCAGGAGGTTCGTGTTGCATCTGACAGATTCCACAGCCGTTACAATGCACAAGGGAAAACTTATTGCTATACATGTTATGTTGGGGATAAGAAGCCTGTATTTAACAGAAAATATGTCAATATAATTGAGGGTAAGCTGGATGTTGAAGCCATGAAGAGGGCAGCAGATATACTTACTGGAGAACATGATTTTGCATCATTTTGTGGTAATCCCAAGATGAAGAAATCGACAGTCCGTGAGATTTATTCGATAGATGTTTCTTTAAAGGGTTCATTCCTTAATCTTACATATCATGGAAGCGGATTCCTGCAGTACATGGTAAGAATCTTAAGTGGTACACTTCTTGAAGTTGGACAGGGAAAGAGAACACCAGAGAGTATGTATGAACTTTTAGAGGAGAGAAACAGAAGCCTTGCAGGTGCAACTGCGCCGGCGAAGGGACTGTGTCTTCTGAAGGTTGACTACTCGAAGGAGGCTTGATAGTCCGGACGCCGTACAGAGTGCTGTGGGAGGGTGTGAGATGTCCTTAGGCATCTGCCCTCAGGATTCTTATGTCTAGTGAAACTAAATGCCGCATTCTGCTAAGTTTATAATGGGACTTGTAATCAAACGCGCTTCGCTTGAACGAGATTACAAGCCACAATCTTTAGCAGATTGCGGCATTAACTTTCACACGACATAAGAATATTCGGGCATACACCTAAGGACACCACACACCTATCCCACAGCATACTGTACGGCTGACTTCTTCTTCACCAAGTAGTCAGCCTCCGGACAAATGCTCGCCTGCGGCATTGCATTCTGAGTGGGGCTGGTGAAGTGCGTGATGTCCTCTGTTGATAAGATACGTTTGCACCAGCCGTGGAAGGCTTGGCTGCCTAGTAGCGGGGTGGTGGCTTTGAGATTGGGAGATGTTATGCAAGACCGATTTATGCCGAACCGTGTGTAAGTTAATGCCGTTATATACAAAAAGTGCTGTGTAAAAATCTCGTTCAAGCGAAGCGCGTTTGATTTTTACACAGCTAAAAGACATTGTATATGACGGCATTTACTTACACTAGGTGCAGGCATCCATGAGGGCTTGTATAACATCTCCCTATCTCAATGCCCACCTTTGTACTAATTAAAGCACCTTCGACAAGAAATCCTTCAATCGCTCACTCTTAGGATTGCCAAAGAATTCTTCCGGAGCCCCCTCTTCATTGATGACTCCATCATAGAAGAACATGCATCTGTTGGCAACTTCTTTTGCAAATCCCATCTCATGAGTTACGACAATCATTGTCATTCCTGATGCAGCAAGTTCCTTCATTATTGCGAGAACCTCACCAACCATTTCAGGATCAAGTGCGGATGTCGGCTCGTCGAAAAGCATTATCTCAGGATTCATTGCGAGTGCTCTTGCAATAGCAACTCGCTGCTTCTGACCACCACTTAACTGGTTAGGATAAGCATCGGCTTTGTCAGAAAGTCCCACTCTTGCAAGAAGCTCATCAGCTTTCTTATCAGCTTCTTCCTTACTCATAAGTCCCAGCTTAGTAGGAGCAAGAGTTATGTTTCTTCTTATAGTCATATTAGGGAAAAGGTTAAAATGCTGGAACACCATTCCAATCTTCTCTCTTAATTCATCCACATTTACACTCTTATCTGTAAGATCCTGCTCATGGAATAATACATGACCTTCTGTAGGAGTTTCAAGAAGGTTAAGTGAACGCAAAAATGTTGATTTACCGCAGCCAGATGGTCCGATAATTGCAATAACCTCTCCTTTGCGGACTGTTGTATTGATTGATTCTAATACAACATGGTCGCCAAAAGATTTCTTCAAATCCTTAACTTCAAGTATGATTTCGTTAGTATTATCGCTCATTGTTTCTTAACCTCCTCTCAAGTTTCTTAACAAGCTGTGAAAGTCCCATAACCATTACAAGGTAGATGATGGCAACACCAATAAGTGGAAGCATTGGATCATAAGTTATGCTTCGGATAATATCGCCGCCTCTTGTAAGGTCGTTAAGACCGATATAACCGCTGATAGATGTTTCCTTTAACAGAACAATGAACTCATTAGCAAGTGCTGGGAGAACATTCTTGAATGCCTGTGGAAGAATAACACTTATCATAGTTGTTTTATAAGAAAGACCAAGGCTTCGTGCTGCTTCAAACTGTCCGTTATCAATAGACATAATACCTGAACGGAATATTTCGGCAACATAAGCACCTGAGTTGATACCAAATGCAAGTATCGCAACAATAAGCTTGTCAATATGTACAGAACTGAATATTACATAGTAGATAATAAGCAGCTGTACCATAGTTGGTGTTCCTCTGATTACAGTAAGATAAATGTTGCAAATGAAGTTAAGAACCTTCATGTGTCCTGTCTTATCATGGTTAGAACGGACAACTGCAATAAGGAAACCAATAACAACACCCATAAGTGCTGCAAAGAATGCAATAATTACTGTGTTTAACAGACCTTTTAGAAGATAAGTGTATCTTGCTTCTTTGATGAAGTCTGTCTTGAACTTCTCAGCAAAACTCATGCCTGATGCAGAAGCATTGTCGTCACGGACAATAATAACCTGCTTAGAAGTTGTATAAGTAGTTGTGAAATCGATATTTTTCTTACGCTCATCAGTAACTGTCATACCAGCCATACCGAAATCAGCTTTACCAGAAGATACGGCAGTGATAATTGAATCAAATTCCATATCCTCAATTTTTAAATTCATTCCGAGGTAATCAGCAATAGCCTGTGCAATATCAGCGTCAATACCAATAATAGAACCCCCTTCATAGTACTCGTATGGCTTGAAGTAAGCATTTGTAGCCATAACAAGAGTTCCATTAGTACGGCTTATACCGTCTGGTGATTTGTAACCAGAAAATGTAGCATTATCGCCAACATAATCGTCAATAAGCTTCTGGATAGTTCCATCTGCCATAAGTACTTCAATAGCCTCATTGAGCTTTGCAGTAAGGGAATTGCCCTTAGCAACACAGATGGCATAATCCTCATTTGCAAATTCTTCTTCAAGAATTGTAAGGTCTGGATTAGCTTTAACAAATGCTAAAGCAGGTTGTTCATCAATAACAACAGCATCAGCTTTACCTTGCTTTAAAGCCTGTATAGCATCAGAACCTTTGTTGTATCTTGATACTGTTGTGCCAGAACCATCAGTTTCGTAATCACTTACGAGAGTATCACCAGTTGTTCCTAACTGAACACCAATAGTCTTGCCTGCAAGATCATCTACAGAAAATACAGTGTTCTTAATCTTTTTGCCCTGACATGAAGTAAGAAGAACAGAAGAGAACAAGAGAGTGAGGGTCGCAAAAACCAAAAGGAATTTCGACCTGTACTTTTTAAAATTCATTAGTAACTCCTTTCCATGCGAACTGTGGTGTATACGGACGCTGCAAAGCGAATATATTTAGCTGCGGAGCACGCTTTCGCTTCTTGTCGCTAGCAACGGACACTAAGTTCACCGCAATTAGGCTTTTTTCAAAAGCCGCTTGCGGTGAACTTAGTGCCGGCTGCTCCAAAGAGCATCCACAGCTAAATATATTCACTTTGCAACTGTGTATAAAACAGTTCAATATAATATATTTCATTAATTATACACACATAGTAGGGGAATTAGCAATTAAAATATTTGCGATAGAAGAAAATGTGAGCGTACAGATTAGGATTGGACGTTGAAGTAGAGGAATGCACGGAGGAAGTCCAAAAGGAACGGAAAAGAGTGGTGGATTGGACGTTGAAGCAGAGGAATACACGGAGGAAGTCCAAAAGGGAAGAAGCGGCGTGGCGGATTGGACGTTGAAGCAGAGGAATGCACGGAGGAAGTCCAAAAGGAGCAAGAAAGAGTGGTGGATTGGACGTTGAAGCGGAGGAAAGGCGCGCAGAAGTCCAAAAGAAGAAAATATGTACATGGAAACAGCCGCCAGGCAGGCGTCTGTTCCCACAGATTGAGGTTATTAGTTAGTCTTGCTGCATATGCCATTGCAAGGTCCGGTGCATGCACCAGAGGAAGTCTGGCTGTTATTGCCATTATTACATGCGCTCTGGCAGGCTGTGTTGTTAGTGTTAAGAGTGTCGGTGCAGTCATTCATGCAAGGCTTCTTGCAGTCTTTCTTTAAGTTACCTTCGCATGAAGGTGGACTTAAATCGAGAGGCTTGATGGCTCTGTCTAAGAGGTTTCCGCAAACAAACTTGATGCAGTCAGATTCTTCACCGGAAACAATGCTTCCCTTAGGCGTTGAGATTCTGCCGGCACTTGTTACGCGGTATCCACAGAAGTAAAGGCTCTGTAAGATGAGAGTGAGACCTACAGTAACCTCGTCATCTGTAGTATCAAGACCTAAAAGCTTAGGTATTGCATAAAGGTTGAGTCCCTGGGTTACAACATTGGCAGATGACAAGAAACCTATACTGTTAAGTGCAGGCGTATAAACAGGTGGAGTTGCGTTATTCGAGTTGTAGGAAACTCCGTAAGGAGCGAATATTTCAAGGGTGACAGATGTCGGATTGGTATCTTCATCATAAGTTGCAGCAGTAGTTGAGTTAGGAAGGTAGACTGCCGTTGGGGTAAGAGTTGCTAATGCCCTGCATGACTCATCATAAAGCGTTACTGCAAATGTTACAGTAAGGTTGGCAAGTTTCACAGAGTAGCAGTTAGGCCTTCCGGCTATCTGGGTGATTTCAACATTTTCATCACCATAAGTGTAGGCTATATCTATAACACTGACTGATGCGTTGGTAGCTGTTGGATAAGTCGTTGAAATATCTGTGCCGACAGCGAATGTGGTACACAGATTAATACCTATCTCATCATAGATAAGAGGGGCAAGAATACTGAGTTCATCGGGGGAACCGCATATCGGGTTCGTGCATACATCAAAGCAGCCATTAGGCATGTTCTGCACGATATTGCTTACAATGCGGGTAGAACCACATTTGCTGCATTTACATTTAGCCATTATCTTTTCCTTCTTCGTTTCTTTACTACATTATATGTTCTATCTACATTCACGTGACCATATAATAATATAAAAACGGGAGTGTCCTTTTATGGCAAATGTATACACGGCAGGCAGTGACAGACGGCTTATAATCTATAGCATATCACGATATATATTTTTGAGAACGGCGTACATAGACGGTATAGAACGCCCGATAATGCTTGTGTCAGACTTTTTGGACGGACTTTCAGATGTAGTGTTGGGAGACACAATATATTATGCATATCAGAACCAGAACGGAGATATTCTTGTTAAAAATGTGATGAACAACGAAGCGCTTTTTCGTGTGAAAAGCAGCGAGAACCCAGATATGCACTGTCCACAGCTTGTAGTAAATAAAGACAGGTTAATGCTGTTTTATATGGTGACAAACCCGCTTACGGACAGACTGTCGCTGCGAGCTGTCTACCCACTGGAAGAAGGTGACAGTCTTAATATTCCTGTTGATTGTGAAAATGTTGATATGTATGAAGTGTTTGGAATGCAGGGAAAAGCATTTTTGTATGTAGACAGTTTCTACGAAATAACATCAGATGGGAAATTCATTAAATGTCAGGATACAGACATGCTGATGCAGAGTGAACAGAAAATATCAGAGTACGAAAACCAGCTTAATACATATATGCAGGAAAACAGACAGGCAATACAGACAATAAGCCAGCTTGAGGCAACAATAGAAAGTGTAAAGGCACAGTATAATGAACTTATGGAGACGGCAATTGCGTATAGGGATGAGGCAATTAAGTGGCGCAGTAAGTTTATATAAATTACTTGAAATCTTCCTCCATAATTGCGATAATAATGCAAATGGAGGAATTATGGATAACAGGAAGCTAAACAGAAGGAATTTTTTACTATTATTATTTGTTGTGGCGGCATGTATTATGGGTGGCCGCTCTATATTTGGGTTCTTTGCACTGCTTACAGGATATGAGACTGCGACAACAGAAGTGTCTGCATTTGCAGCTTCTGAGATGTATATGATGTTTCTTTTATTTCTTGTATGTATAATTGGAGGCATTGTTATGAGCTGTCTTAGTAAAGCTAAGGTGAGCAGGACATTTTTTCTGATACGCAATACGGTGCTGATTGTGGCACTTGTGCTTGGTAATATGTCTTTTCCTAATATAACAATCATGAGTACGGTTGTTATGTCTAAATATATAGGTGATACGGGAATGTATGATTTTGCAGTCAGCTCACCGCTTCTTGTGTCAGCGTTAAGACAGCCATATCTGTTCTATACATACATGGCAGCAGAGGGACTTATGATTATTCTTGCGTGTGTCACAGTGTATAAGTATATTGTAGACAAGAAAAAGAACAGTAATTATAATAATATGTACATGTAAATGTGTCTGCTACACTAATAAGGTGTGGCAGACAATTTTTGCGTAGTTAACAGATGCACTTAACATGCCGGTTTATATGCGGGAGATAATAAAATGAAAGTAATGACACCACATTATTATAAGGATTTCAGATGCATTGCGGGAGCCTGTACAGATACATGCTGTGCCGGCTGGGATGTCGATGTTGATAAGAATTCTTACAAATATTATAAAACAGTTAAAGGCGCTTTTGGAAAGCGCCTGAAGAGTGTAATGGTACTATCACAGGACGGAGAATGTACATTTACACTGAAAGAAGGAGGACGATGTCCTTTTCTTAATGATGATAATTTGTGCGATTTATATATAGAACTTGGAGAGGATAAGCTGTGTGAAACATGTGCAGAGTTTCCAAGATTTATTAACGATTATGGCAATATAAGAGAGATAGGCATAGCACCCTCGTGTAAGACGGCTGGTGAGCTGATGCTTTCTTATAAAGATGAACTTACATTTGATACGGTTGAGGATAACAGCCTTACGCCTGAGCCTAATGATATAGATGCATATACATATATGCAGCTTCGGCAGGCAAGAATAGTGGCTTTTGGAATAATATCAGACAGGGATATAAGTATATTTGAGAGGCTGATGCTCTATCTTGATTATGCAAAGCGTATCCAGAAGCATCTTGATGCTGAAAGGGACGAGCTTATAGCTGGTGTTGCAAAGCGGTTCTGTGGAGCTGATTACAGAGAGGAGCTGCTTGACAGACTAAAAAGCCGGGATGAGAAGCTGCATGGCAAAAGGCTGATAAAGGGATTGAGACATTTCTTTGATGACTTTAAAGGAATGGAGGTAATCAATCCTGACTGGAATATTCATGTCGCGAGAGTAAGACAGTTCCTAGACGGGCTGACGGATGATTCTGGGCTTGCAGCGGTAATGAAAACTTACCATGCGGGAAGTGAAGCATTTGCACATGAATATGAGCAGCTTGCAATGTACTATGTGTATAGATACATGCTTGATGCAGTGAATGATTACGATATCCTGCTTAAAGCAAAGAATGCGGTTATAGGCATACTTGCAGTGGACATTATGGCAGCAGCTAATCAGGCGTCCGGCTGTATGCCAGATTTTACAATGCGCGTTGATATAGCACATTTGTATTCAAGACAGTTTGAACATTCATATTACAATTATGAAGTTTATAGAGAGTACTTTGGCATGAAGAGATGTTATTCATATAAGTTTCTTATGGACGCTTTAGTGTCACTGAATTAATGGAGGAAGTTTTCTTATGAAAATGATTATGAGATTCCTTAAGGATTACAAAAAGGAATGTGTTCTGGCACCGCTTTTTAAGATGCTTGAGGCGATATTTGAGCTGTTTGTGCCGCTGGTAGTATCATCAGTTATCGATAAGGGTATTGTTAATGCAGACAAGGGATACATTATGCAGATGTGTCTTATGCTTATACTTCTTGCAATCATAGGACTTGTATGTGCTATCACAGCACAGTATTTCAGTGCCAAGGCTGCAGTTGGTGCAGCAACAGGAATGAGACACAGTTTATTTGCACATATTCAGACATTCTCATTCACAGAGATGGATACACTTGGTACATCGACACTTGTAACAAGAATGACAAGTGATATTAATCAGGTACAGAATGGTATCAACATGGTACTGCGACTGTTCCTTCGTTCACCATTTATTGTATTTGGTGCGATGATTATGGCATTTACTATTGATGTGAAGGCAGCACTTGTATTCGTTGCGGCAATCCCGGTACTTGCACTTATCGTATTCGGTATCATGCTTGCAACAAGACCTATGTACAAAAATGTACAGTCAGGACTTGATAAGATTCTTGGAATAACAAGAGAGAACCTTACCGGTGTGAGAGTTATCAGAGCATTCAATAAGGAACAGGATGAGATTAAGCGTTTCAAAAACGATAACGAAAGCCTTAACAGGTTGCAGAAATTCGTTGGTAAGATATCAGGACTTATGAATCCGCTTACTTATGTTGTTGTAAATGTATCAATAATTGCACTTATATGGATTGGTGGAGTGAGAGTTAACGCCGGTGCGCTTACACAGGGACAGGTCGTTGCACTTTACAATTATATGTCACAGATATTAGTTGAACTTATCAAGCTTGCCAATCTTATCATTACAATAACTAAGGCACTTGCATGTGCAGGAAGAATTGAGTCTGTATTCGATGTAACATCTGGAATGGCAGATGGCAGCGTTAAGGAAGCTGCAACTAAGGAAGAACAGCCAGGTGTTGAATTTAAGAATGTTTCACTTACATACAGTGGTTCAGGTGCACCTTCAGTTGAAGGAATTAATTTCAAGGCTATGAAAGGCCAGACAATCGGTGTTATCGGTGGTACTGGTTCAGGAAAATCAAGTCTTGTTAATCTTATTCCGAGACTGTACGATGCTACACAGGGTGAAGTACTTGTTGATGGTGTAAATGTTAAAGATTATGATATTGAGGCTTTAAGAAATAAGGTCGGTATCGTTATGCAGAAAGCAGTACTTTTTAAAGGTACTATAAGAGAGAATATGTGGATGGGAAAGAAGGGGGCTACTGATGAGCAGATAGATGAAGCACTTGAGATTTCACAGTCTAAGGAATTCGTAGATTCTAAGCAGGGACGTCTGGATTATGTTATAGAGCAGGGAGGTAAGAACCTTTCAGGTGGCCAGAGACAGAGACTTACTATTGCAAGAGCAATCGTAAGAAAGCCGGATGTGCTTATTCTTGATGACAGTGCATCAGCTCTTGATTTTGCAACTGATGCAGCACTTCGAAAAGCTATAAGGGGAATGAACAATTCTCCTACTGTGTTCATAGTTTCACAGAGAGCGGCCTCACTTATGTATGCTGATCTCATTATCGTATTAGATGACGGACAGGTTGCAGGAATGGGAACACATGACGAGCTTCTTGCAAATTGTGAGGTTTATAAAGAGATATATGAATCACAGTTTAAGAAAGCAGATTCAGAAGGGGGTGTAGCATAATGAAGAAGAATAAATCAACATTTGTAAAACTCCTTAAAAGAATTAAGAAGCACAGCTTTTTTATAATACTATCGCTTATTATGGCAGCAGTAACTGTTGCAACTACACTTTATGTGCCAATTCTTGTAGGCCGTGGAATTGATTGCATTATCGGTGTGGATAATGTGGATTTTGCAAAGATTGTGAATATACTTATAAGAATTGGTATATTTGTTGGAATTACAGCACTTTCACAGTGGCTTATGAACATATGTAACAACAGAATCACATATGAAGTAACAAGAGATATAAGAAATGAGGCTATAGAAAAAATTCAGGTGCTTCCACTCAAGTACATTGACGGACATTCATATGGTGAGATTGTGAGCCGTGTAATAGCTGACGTTGACCAGTTTGCAGATGGTCTGCTTATGGGATTCACACAGTTCTTTACAGGTGTCATGACTATACTTGGAACACTTATATTTATGATTACAATCAATGCTAAGATTACACTTGCTGTTGTTGTTATCACGCCACTTTCGTTTTTAGTTGCAAGCTTTATTGCCAAGAAGACCTTCAGCATGTTCAAACTCCAGTCTGAGACAAGAGGCGAGCAGACAGCACTTATTGATGAAATGATTGGCGGACAGAAGGTAGTTAAGGCTTACGGATATGAAGATGAGGCGGTAAGAAAATTTGATGAGATTAATGAAAGACTTCAGAAGTATTCCTTAAAGGCAATCTTCTTCTCATCTATAACTAATCCTTCAACAAGATTCGTAAACAGTCTTGTATATGCGAGTGTTGCGATTGTTGGTGCATTTTCGGCTATCAATGGCGGTATAACAGTCGGTCAGTTATCAAGCTTCTTAAGTTATGCTAACCAGTATACTAAGCCATTTAACGAGATATCAGGCGTTGTCACTGAGCTTCAGAACGCACTTGCCTGCGCAGCCAGAATATTTGAACTTATTGAAGAAGAACCTGAGATTCCTGATACAAAAGATGCAAAGGTTGTTGATGAGGTTGATGGAACAGTTGACCTTAATGATGTGTGCTTCTCTTATGTGCCAGATAAGAAGCTTATTGAGGGCTTCAATCTTCATGTCAAGAAGGGACAGAGAATTGCGATTGTAGGACCTACAGGCTGTGGTAAAACAACAGTTATTAATCTTCTTATGAGATTCTATGATGTTAACAGTGGAAGCATTGATGTATCAGGAACTGATATAAGACAGATGACCAGAAAGTCTTTAAGACAGGGTTTTGGTATGGTTCTTCAGGAGACATGGCTTAAGTCAGGAACTATAAGAGAGAATATCGTAATGGGTAAGCCTGATGCTACAGAGGAAGAGATTATTGCAGCAGCCAAGGCAGCACATTCATATGGATTCATCAAGAGAATGTCTAACGGATTCGACACAGTTATAGGCGAGGATGGTGGAAGCCTTTCACAGGGACAGAAGCAGCTTTTATGTATAACAAGAATTATGCTTGCAAAGCCGCCAATGCTTATTCTTGATGAGGCTACATCTTCTATTGATACAAGAACAGAGATAAAGATACAGAATGCATTTGCAAAGCTGATGGAGGGAAGAACAAGCTTTATTGTAGCCCACAGACTTTCAACTATCCAGTCTGCGGATGTTATTCTTGTTATGAAAGACGGACATATTATAGAGCAGGGTAATCATGAAGAATTACTGGCTAAGAACGGATTCTATCACAAGCTGTATTACAGCCAGTTTGATACAGCAGCCCAGAATTAATGTGGAGATATATGTATGTTTATAGAGGTGGAAAATATTAGAAAATCATATGGCAGGAAAACGATAGTGCTTAACGGCGCTTCGTTTCATGCTGCCAGCGGAGAGTATATTGCCATAGTCGGTGCCAACGGCTGTGGCAAATCTACTCTTCTGGAGATACTGGCAGGAAGTCTTAAGGCAGATGGAGGAAGTCTTAAGATAGATGGCATTGACGCATTTGCAGATGCGAAGATGTTTCAGAAATATATTGGTTTTGTGCCGCAGGAGAATCCACTTATGGAGAAGCTGTCGGCAAGGGATAATCTTAAATTCTGGTACTGTGATACAGGAAGAAACATGGACGCAGACTTACAGGGCGGTGTTCCTGCAGTGTTAGGAGTGTCAGAATATCTTGATAAACGTGTTGATAAGCTGTCAGGAGGCATGAAGAAGCGCTTAAGCATATGCTGTGCACTGGCTAAGAATCCACCCGTACTTATATTAGATGAGCCGGGAGCTTCATTAGATATTGTGTGTAAACAGGATATTATGAATTATCTGTCTGCTTACACGAAAAGCGGAGGTACAGTCATCATAACAAGCCACGAAGAAGGTGAATTAAAGTTTGCTGACAGAATGTATCTTTTAAAGAATGGTAAGCTTAATGAACTTGACCATCCGGTTACCGGTAATGAGCTTTTAGAGATTATTCACAGATAGATTTAATTGGGGGATTAGATGAGAAGGAAACTGGAATTATTAAAATTGCAGATTAAATCCGCATTTTTATCTATACCGAAGATAATTCTGGGTACGATAGTGACGGCAGTGCTTGTTATTGCAATAAGTACATGCATAGGCATTGCAACGGCACAGGACAGCGACATGAGGATGAAGGTTGCTGTTGTGTATCCTGATTATGATGATACAGAAAACTCTGATTCGGCAGATAATAATAAGGAGTTTCGATATATTAAGATGGCATTCAATTATGTCAGTGAGATAGACACAATTAAGAATGTCTGTACATTTGAATATACTGACAGACAGCAGGCTATAGATGGATTAAGAAATAATTATTATGTTATGGCTATTATCGTGCCAGAGAATATGATAAGTGATATTATGTCGGGCGAGAATACACCTGTTGAGGTTGTGTGTCAGTCAGAGGGTGTTAATAATACTTCAATGATATTCCGTGAGATGGTGAGGGCAGGAGGCTCTGACCTTGCAACTGCAGAGGCGGGGATATATACATTTGACGATTTGTTCAATGGTGTGCTTAAGAATTACAGGGGCTTGCGGGGTACACATGAGAATAAGCTTAATGACATATATCTTTCGTATGCACTTAACAGAAGCATATACTTTAAGACAAGAGATATATCGGTTAAAGAAGGCTTGAGTACAGTACAGTTCTATGTATGCACAGCAATTGTGATGCTGCTTTTACTTAGCACAATAACATGTGCCGGCAATATGAAGGGGGAGAGCAGGTCGCTTGCAAAGAGCCTTAAAGGTGCGGGAATATCAGCATTTGATACCGGAATTGCAAGAACTACCGGAGTTGGCATTGTGTATATAATGATATTTGAAGTGCTTTTTATTATAATTAATGTAATGAGGCTGGGGCTGCCTGCAATATCAGGAGTTCTGGCAGTTTCGACAGTTGGAGAATTCATTGCTTCCATACTGGGGATTGTGGTGCTTGTGTATGCGGCAGTTTCATTTATAAACTGTATATTCTCAGTAGTTGACGACACGGTGTATTCAGTTATTACGGTGTGTATCCTTGGAATGGCGTGCATGTATGCATCCGGATGTATTGTTTCATCAGCATTTCTTGCACCGGGTGTGAGGGTTATTGGCATGTATCTTCCGACTAACGGCTTATTCACACTTGCATGTCAGATAATCAAGGGAACTGTGGATATCAGTACCATTATGACAAATGTTATGTGGATAATTATATTTCAGGCAGCAGGGGCATTGGCGGTTAAGATAAGGAGAGACAGATAATGAAGAGATTGTTATACTGGCTGTATCTGCTTGTTAAAAGGCAGTTAAAGAATCCTGTGATTGTCGTGGTGCTTATTGCAATGCCTGTTGCAGCGTTAATAATTACGAATACAGCGTCTTTTAAGGAGAAAGAGCCTGTAAGGGTTGGGATAGTGCTTGAAGATGACGATAAGATTGGCATAATGACAAGAGATTATCTTGTAAATGGCGATTATTCAGTTCAATTCTACGAAGCAGAATCGCAGGAAAAGCTTGAGCAGGATATAATGAATAAATACACAGAGTGTGGCTATGTAGTTGGTACCGGGCTTAAGGATAAGCTTGACAGTGGCAGCTACAGAGACATTATAGAGCTTATTATATGTAGGTCAGATTTTGTCAGCTCAATGACAGATGAGATATTCTTTTCTGCTATGTTTAAGGCATATTCGCCTGAGGTTGCAGTTAATTATGTTAATTCTGTAGACATATTTAAAAAGCATTCAGAAAAGGCAGAGGAAGAGATAAGAAAAGGGTACGAGGAATACATATCCGGAGATGACACATTCAGAATTGATTTTAAGGTGCTGGATGGTGTACAGGATAATGGGACACAGCTTGAAGATAAGACAGGAGAGTTTCCGTTAAGGGCATTACTTATAATTCTTGTATATATAGGCGGACTTTTTGGAATCGTGGAATATTATCTTGATAAGAATTCCGGAACATTTATAACACTGCCTCGTATGTACCGTGTGGCAGGAAAGCCGTTGTATGCATTCATATCATGTGTACTTTTTGCAGTATCAGCAATGTTAACACTTGCGGTGGCAGGACAACTTAAGGGGGCAGCAGATATACTTCATATGGTTGTGTATGTAATAGCGGTTACTTTATTTGCATGGCTTGTGGCAATACCTGTAAGGAGAGCCAATGCAATGATTTCAATAATACCGGTGCTTCTTATAGCGTGTCTTATATTATGTCCGGTATTCATTAACATAACGGCATATGTGCCATTTGCAAAATATATAAGAGCATTGCTGCTTCCGTGGTATATGCTTAAGTAGGAGGATGGGATACGGTGAATAATAAGAAAAAACGTATATTTGACATTATCCAGATTGGATATGTGGGTGATGTTGCAAGCCGTACATTTGATATTGCGATAACTGCTGCAATTATAATCAACCTGTTCATTGCGATATTTGATACATTTGAACAGTCAATTCCGTACCAGCCTGTGTTAGATGTTATAGAGTGGATTACAGTTATCGGCTTTACAATTGAATACATACTGCGTGTATGGACGGCAGAATATCTGTATCCTAATAAATGTACAGGTATTGCGAGAATAAAATACATCTTCTCAGGAAGCGGTATTGTTGACCTTTTATCGTTCCTGCCCAATTATCTGCCTGTATTTTTTCCGGCAGGAGCAGTTGCTTTCCGTATGTTCAGGGTTATAAGAATCCTAAGGATATTCCGTGTCAATTCATATTATGATGCGTTAAATGTTATAACAGAGGTAATAAGGCGAAAAAGGGACCAGATATTATCCTCTGTATTCATCATTGTGATGCTTATCATAGCATCATCACTGTGCATGTACAGTCTGGAGCATGAGGCACAGCCGGAAGTGTTTAAGAATGCATTTTCAGGAATATGGTGGTCGGTATCAACACTTCTTACAGTAGGTTACGGCGATATCTATCCTGTGACAGTGCTTGGAAAAATGTTCAGTATTATCATTACATTTCTTGGCGTCGGAATGGTCGCTATTCCAACAGGTATCTTATCTGCAGGTTTCGTTGAGCAGTACAGCCTTATTAAGAAGTCTACAGATTACCTTATGGAGAAGGAACTTAAGTTTATTAAGCTTATTATAACTAAGGACCACAACTGGAATGAAAAGAAGGTATGCGAGCTTAGTCTTCCAAGAGGACTTATTCTTGCAGCAGTATTAAGAAATGGTGAGACATTGATTAAATCAGGTGATATAGTATTCGTGTTCTCAAAGCGTTATATGGCAGATGCACAGACAATAAGTGTATAGATGGTGAATGATTATGATGATATTTGTGACAACGACAGATGCATTAGCAGATGAAAAGTTATATGAAAAGGCTTATTCGCTTATTCCGGAATACAGGAAAGCTAAGGCTGATAAGATGAAAATGCGTGAAAATAAGCTGCAAACCGTGACGGCAGGCCTACTTCTTAATTATGTGGTAGGAAAATGGTCTATAAAAACAGAAGAAAGAGATTATAAAACAGATGAAAATCTATATGAGAAGGTGGATATTATTTCTTTGATTGAAGCGAATAATCCGTACTTTGATTATGAAATAGCATATAATTCGCAAGGAAAACCTTATTTTTTGTCAAATCGTGAAATTTTTTTCAATATTTCACATTCGTCTAATTATGTAGCGTGCGTGATAGGCGACAGACCGGTAGGAATTGATATTGAAAAAGCCCGCAAAGGTAGACAGAATCTGGCAAAACGCTTCTTTGACATATCTGAAGCAGAATGGATTAAAGAGTGCGATAGTGATCAAAGATTCTTCAGAATATGGACATTAAAAGAGGCTTATGGCAAGGCTACAGGTCAAGGTGTGCTTGACATTTTGGACAAAATAGTTTATAGATTAGAGAAAGGGAAAATGAAAGCATATATGTGCGGACTTCCCCAGAATTTCACTATTGTAGAAAAGGAATTTGATGGATTCAGTTTATCGGTAATACAATTGTGAAATCCATATCCGACTATTCATTATACAGTTGAAAAATATTAATAATGGCAGTATAATATAGAATATGTATATCTATGGAAGAGCCTAAGGAGGGTTTATGAGCAGAAATCATTTTAATGAATTAAGTCCATGTGAAGCATTAATTATGAAGCTTATATGGGAAGTACCACAGGATATTCCTGTACAGGAACTTATTGATCAGTTAAGAGACGATTATGGTAAGGATTACGCAAGAACAACAGTTGTTACTTTCGTAGGTAAGTTGAAGGACAAGAGATTTGTTGATACATACCGTAAGGGAAAGGCAGCTTTCATTCATCCACTTCGTTCAGAAGAAGAATATAGAAGACAGCTTTTAAAGGAAGAAGCTGATTTCTGGTTCAACGGAAAGGCTGTTGATATGGTTGCTTCTATTTGTGAATCACAGAAGTTAGAAGACGATGAAGTTAAGAGAATTAAGAAGATTCTTAATGGTCTTAATAAATAATATTTTTATAAGCAAAAGCAATAAAAAACATCACCTGATACGAAAGTCGGATTCGTCAGGTGATGTTTTTTGTTATGCATATATAATATAATTAATGGTTTTTATTCTGATATTCAAGTGCTGCTGTTATAAAGCCTCTGAATAATGGATGTGGACGATTAGGTCTTGACTTTAACTCTGGATGAGCCTGTGTGGCAATAAACCATGGGTGATTCTTTAATTCTATCATCTCAACAATTCTTCCGTCAGGAGATATTCCTGAAAGCATCATACCATTCTCAGTAAGAACTTTTCTGTAATCATTATTAACTTCATATCTGTGTCTGTGACGTTCATGTATAAGCTCTTCGCCATAGAGTTCATAAGCCTTGCTTGTTTTATCAAGTACACAAGGATAAGAACCAAGTCTTAATGTACCGCCGATATCATCAATGCCTTCCTGGTCTGGCATAAGATGTATAACAGGGTGAGTTGTGTTAGGATTAAGTTCAACACTGTGTGCGTCGTCATATCCTATAACATTTCTTGCAAATTCAACAATTGAAAGCTGCATTCCCAGACACAATCCTAAGAATGGAATATTATGTTCTCTGGCATAACGGATAGCTTCAATCTTTCCTTCTGTACCTCTGTCACCGAATCCACCTGGAACTAATATGCCAGATACGTCAGAGAGAAGCTCATCAGCAGTTTCAGGAGTTACAGTTTCTGAATCAATCCATTTGATAGTTACATCACATGAATTATATACACCACCATGCTTTAATGCTTCTACAACACTGATATAAGCATCATGAAGCTGGATATATTTACCAACTAATGCAACAGTTACCTTCTTAGTAGGATTCTTCCAGGCCTTGCACATTGCTCTCCATTCATCAAGGTCTGGTTCTGGACAGTCAAGGTGTAAACATTCACATGCTACCTGTGCAAGATGTTCTTCTTCCATCGCAAGAGGTGCATCATAAAGAATCTCAACATCTAAGTTCTGAAGTACATGAGACTTAGGTACATTACAGAAAAGTGCTATCTTGTCTTTGATACCAGCATCGAGAGGATGCTCTGTACGGCATACAAGAATATCAGGACGAATTCCCATTCCCTGAAGTTCCTTAACACTTGCCTGAGTTGGCTTAGTCTTCATCTCACCAGATGCTTTAAGATAAGGAATAAGTGTTACATGAATAAGAATTGCGTTCTCATGTCCGACTTCATGCTGGAACTGTCTGATTGCCTCAAGGAAAGGCTGACTCTCGATATCTCCAACAGTACCACCAACTTCTATAATTGCAATCTTAGTTTCATCAGTTGAATAATCTCTGAAAAAACGGCTCTTTATTTCATTAGTTATATGAGGAATTACCTGAACTGTTCCTCCACCAAAATCGCCACGGCGTTCCTTCTGTAATACAGACCAGTATACCTTACCTGTTGTTACATTAGAATTCTTATTAAGACTTTCATCAATAAATCTTTCATAATGCCCAAGGTCAAGGTCAGTCTCCGCACCATCATCTGTTACGAATACTTCACCGTGCTGGATTGGGTTCATTGTTCCCGGGTCAATGTTAATATATGGGTCGAACTTCTGCATAGTCACCTTAAATCCACGTGCTTTTAATAATCTACCGAGTGAAGCTGCTGTGATTCCTTTACCAAGACCTGATACTACACCACCTGTTACAAATACATATTTTACAGACATTATTCCTCCTATCCGCCTTTCGGCTTACACATTAATCAACATTCCTACATTATTTTCAACTGTAGGAATGTTGATTAA
>ENA-OYYZ01000141-OYYZ01000141.1-human-gut-metagenome-genome-assembly--contig:-NODE-141-length-43797-cov-11.948493_pt1 | contig 43797 bp, 37 predicted proteins | sample MGYA00243256_ERZ653463 | MGnify/ENA primary metagenome ERZ653463 (study PRJEB26926, sample SAMN06165173) | human gut metagenome | biome: ENVO:00009003; feature: ENVO:2100002; material: ENVO:00002003... | reverse complement strand
CCTACGCAATGAGGAAGAAGTACTGCGAGACAGTCAACATCAAGAAGTTGAAGGACAGTATGATTGCCACCAATGAAGAACTCGCCCTGCTGGAAAAGTGGAAGCGAAAACTCTGCTTGCAGGAGTAGCGGATAAAGCTGTTGACCCACCTTCACCCGGAAGAAATGATGGTGCGTAATACCGCAGGCTGTACAGAGTGGTCAGAAGCAATTAAGACCGCTCGTATTGAGATCATCAACCCTGCCTGCTACGGCGACCGCATTGTGCCGTTCGATTTTGAAAATACGCTGGTTCATGAGCTGCTACACCTGAAATTCTCCTTCTGGTGTCAGAACGAAGATGATGTTGGCGATAGAGTCATGCACCAGATGATTGACGATCTCGCAAGAGCTTTGACGGAAGGGGACAGCGATGATGAAGCCTAAATACTGCCCCGATTATGTGGGCGTTGCCTGCGTTGATGGCACTTGCCCTGTTGCCAACTGTGAAGAATACGCTGAGCGGTGTATGCCTGTCATTTCATGTTGCCGGGACTGCTTCTATTATAAGGGCTGTGAAGACTGTGCAATCTCTGACGATTGTGGCCGAATGGAGGATAAACATGAGTAAAAAGTGTGTATGTGGCAATGAAATGTTCACCGTCTTCATGTGCCGCAAGTGCGAACACCTTCTGTATGTCGAAGAAGACGAGGATTTTCCTCAGAAGCTCGGCTACTATGTTCCTTATGAGAAGCGTACCGAGAAGAATGATTGGTACGGCAAGGACATGGTTCTTGACAACGAGCAGGCAAAGCAACTCGCCGACTATGCCGTGAAAAAAGAGGTCTACAACTGGGACGGCGTGGAGTGGATTGTGACGGAAGCACTCGCCCACGGAAACAAAGTGGTCATCAACGCCGACTGGTAGTTAGGTGACAAAGGTGATAAAGGTGAATGTTTTTGCAAAGACTTTTTTCAAATTGGCGTGTTTTGAAAAATTGTTTTGGGTCTCTTTTTGCTTTCTCTACATTGCGTAGCCATTTTTGAAAATCCTCCTCATTTTTCGGGTCTGCATAGAACTTCTCCAAGAGACCCATCAAGGGTCGTGCGAGGTCTGATACTTGGGAGTCACTGAGACTCGTATTCAGTGAGGATTTTGTCACATTCATCCAGAACCACCTTAGCCTTGGGGTAGGTATAGACCCCACGAACAATGCTCGACATTTCGGGTGGCTGAACTGTGATACCTCGCTTACGCAGTTCAAGAATCAAATCTACCTGCTTAATACCAAGCCGCTTCATTCGCTCCTGAATATGACTCATGCTTTTACCTCCTCTCATGATTCAGAAAACGAGAATTGCCTTGACAGTAAGCCGAATTGATGTTATTATTCTTATAGGAGTAATCAAACCTCAACCTCCTCGAAACTGCCACTTTCAAGGGGGTCGGCTTCTTATTGTCAATTCGCCATTCCCGAACTTCTTGGTCTTATTATAGTTCTTCTTTTGCGAATTGTCAAGGGGGTAATTCAAATAATCCGAATTAAAATTTGCGGAAGGAGAATTGCAATGTCTTTCAAAGAGAACATCAATCGGATTTGCCTTGAGCGTGGGACAAACCTCACGGCGGTTGTGAAAGAGGTAAAGGGTTCGTCCTCGTTCACCAGTGCAATCAACAAGGGGTCTCTGCCCAAGGAAGAAGAAATGGTGGCAATGGCTAAAATCCTGCACTGTTCCGTCATTGACTTCTTCATGGACGAAGAAGACCTCGCTCCGAAGGACACCCCTCAGAACGAGGACGAAGAAGATTTGCTCAGAATCTACCGTTCGCTTTCCAGACGGAGCAAACACGAGTTCATGAGCATGGCCTATGAATATGAGAACCGTGAAGAATTGGAGGGGGATAAAGAAGTTCCTGCGAACGGAGAAGATAGTCCCCATAGAATTGCTCATGCGTAAAAAGGCGTTGGAGGTGATACTACGAAAGCGGTAATCTATGCCAGATATTCGAGCCATAGCCAAAGGGAAGAATCCATAGAGGGACAGCTTCGGGAGTGTCACGACTTTGCGCTGAAAAACGGAATGACCATCATCGGTGAGTACTGCGATAAGGCAATCTCAGGAAAGACCGACAATCGACCGAGCTTCCAACGGCTCATAAAGGACAGCGAGAAGGGGCAGTTTGAAGCGGTGATAATGTATACCCTTGACCGTTTCGCTCGAAATAGGTACGACTCTGCCATCTACAAAGCAAAACTGAAAAAGAACGGTGTGCGGGTCTACTATGCCAAACAGCCAATGCCCGACACGCCAGAGGGCATTATCCTTGAGTCCGTGTTGGAGGGGTATGCCGAGTACTACTCGGAGAACCTGTCACGCAACATCAAACGGGGCATGAAGGAAAACGCATTGCAGTGCATTGCCAACGGTGGAGCCGGTATGCCCTTGGGGTACACGGTAGGCGAAGACAGAAGGTACAAGATAGACCCCGTTGGAGCAAGAATCGTTCAAGAGATTTTCCAGATGTACGCTGACGGTATGTCGGCTACGCAAATCATCAACGAGTGCAACAAGCGTGGCTATAAGACCGCACGAGGAAATGCGTTCAACAAAAATAGCCTACGCACCATGTTGAAGAACGACAGGTACATAGGCGTATATCGGTTTGCGGATGTCGTGGTGGAGGGTGGTGTCCCGCCCATCATAAGCCGGGAGCTGTTTGACAAGGTTCAAGCTACCCTCAAGCACAACTATTCAGCCCGTGCAAGGAACAAGGCCAAGGACGATTACCTTCTCACCGCCAAGCTGTTTTGCGGTCACTGCGGCTCCTCCATGGTGGGAGAGAGCGGCACTTCAAAGTCTGGAAAGCTCCATCACTACTACAAGTGCATAGAGCGCAAGCGCAAGCACAAGTGTAATAAGGCCGTGGAGAAGAAAGACTGGATGGAGGAGTTGGTGGTTCGCTTCACTGTCCAAAAAGTGCTGACCGATGAAAACATAGAGCGCATTGCGGTCAAGGCCATGGAGATTATCGAGAAGGAGTCTGCTGACACCACCTACATTGATGGTCTACGAAACGAGCTGAAAGAGGTTAAGAAGAAAATCAAGAACCTCATGACTGCCATCGAGCAGGGCATTATCACCCCGTCCACCAAGGAGAGGATGGACGAGCTGGAACTTGAGAAGAACGAGATAGAGGGAAGAATCGCCAGCGAGGAAATGAAAAAGCCACTCCTGACGAAAGAGCGCATAATGTACTGGCTCTACTCGTTCAAGAGTGGCAATATAGATGATGTCGAGTACAAGCGTAGGGTGATAGACACGCTGGTGAACTCGGTGTATGTCTATGATGAAGGGGACAAAGGGAGAAGAATTGTCTTCACCTTCAACATATCAGGGCAAAACACCGCTACGCTCTCGTGTTCGGATATAGCGTGTTTCGCTCCACCAAAAATAAACCACCCGCAAGGGTGGATTTATTTTTGCCGTGGGCCTGCGGGAGTCGAAGTTTATCCCCCCTTGCGGGGGAAATCCCTTCAGGTCCACCAAAATAAGCCACCCGCAGGGGTGGCTTTATTTTTGCTGCGCCCTGCCAACGCGCTGCCTCACTGTGCGTCCTGTTGCGCTTTGCCCCGCGCTGTGGTATACTGCACATAGCTATACCCACATCGCCTTCATAAAGGAGGACTGCCTGTGTCTACAATGTTGGAGCGCCGCTACCGGCGGCAGCACCTGAACTGTGTGCGGCACATCACCCTGGACCCCAAGGGCCGGGGCGTGGTGCGTATCCACATGATCCCACCCCGTGAGGACGCGGAGAACGCGCCCTTTCTGCTGCTGCTCAACGGCAGCAAGCTGGTGCCCCTGAACCTGAGCTGGGCCATCCTGCTCTCCTGCTTCATGGACCGGCTGGAGCCCTTCGCCGGGCTGGAGATCACCGAGAGCGACTGGAGCGCCATGGCCGCCGGTGCGGTGGCCCGGACCCATAAGGTCTACCCCTTCACGCCCAGGGAGCGTCTGGCGGAGGACCTGCAAATCATGATAGAGTCCCTGGTGGCCATCGCCCGGGGGCAGGAGCCGGAGGCGGAGGTCGCGCCGCTGACGCTGGGCGAGTACGCCCCCGAGATGACCGCGCCCCACCGTATGGACCTGATGGTCAGCGCCATGACCCGTGACGGCGCGTGGCACTGCAACCAGAAATGTCTGCACTGCTATGCGGCGGGACAGCCCCTGTCCGACACACCGGAGCTGACCACCGCCCAGTGGAAGGAGGTCCTGGACCGGCTGCGCGCGGCAAATATCCCCCAGGTGACGTTCACCGGCGGCGAGCCCACCCTGCGCGCCGATCTGGTGGAGCTGGTGGATGCCGCCCAGTGGTTCGTCACCCGGCTGAACACCAACGGCCGCCTGCTGACGCCGGCACTGTGCCAAAAGCTGTATGACGCCAGCCTGGACAGTGTGCAGGTGACGCTCTACAGCCATGATAAGGACATTCACAACGCCCTGGTGGGTGCCGACGGCTTTGATGACACCGTGGCGGGCATCCGTGCCGCTGTGGCGGCGGGGCTGTCCGTGTCCGTGAACACGCCCCTGTGCAGCCTGAATACCGCCTATGACGAGATGCTGCGCTTCGTCCACGGTCTGGGCGTCCGCTACGTGACCTGCTCCGGGCTGATCCCCTCCGGCGGCGCGGTGGGCGACGAGAGCCGGGCCACGGCGCTGACCGAGCAGCAGCTCACCGACGTGCTGACAAAGGCCGTGGCGGTGACGGAGGAGCTGGAAATGGAACTGGACTTCACCAGCCCCGGCTGGCTGAAGGAGGAGACGCTGCGCGCCCTGGGCCTGACCCTGGTGCCCAGCTGCGGCGCCTGCCTCAGCAATATGGCCGTCGCCCCGGACGGCGGCGTGATCCCCTGCCAGAGCTGGCTTAGCAGCCAACCCCTGGGGAACATCCTCGCCGACGACTGGGACAAGATCTGGCAGAGTGAGCGCTGCGCGGCCATCCGGGCCAAGAGCGCCAAAATGGAGCAGCTGTGCCAACTGCGTGAAAGCAACCGGGAGGAGGGCACCCTATGCTGAAGAAACTGCACGTTCTGCTGCTTGTCTTACTGGCGGCGGTTTGCTTTACCGCCACCGCATGGGCAGATTACGACTACATCGAGCAGTACGGCGTTATGGTGACGCCCAACACGGAGGATGGCAGCCTGCTTATCACCGTGAAGCTGGAGTGGACGCCGCTGGAGGAGCTGCCCTACGGGCAGGAGCTGAAAATAGGCGTGCCCAACGGCTCCATCCGGGACGTGGCGGCACTGACGGACAACATCGAGCGGTTGGACTTCGACAACAGCTATATGTATGTCTATCTTGACCGCGCCTACGAGGCGAACGTGACCTTTTCCTTCGCCTACTCCTGGGCGCAGGAGTATATGTACCAACTGGACGGCAGCGCTGTGACCTACGACTACACCCCCGGCTGGTTCGACGAGGCCAGGATCGGCCAGATGACCCTCATCTGGAACGACCCCGCCGGGCTGACCGGCGATTTCACCGAGGGCACGGTCAGCGGCGCTGACAGCGTGACGGTGCAAAACGGCATGGCCATCACCGCCTCCGATCTGGACTACGGCTACAAAATGAACGTACAGGTGCGCTACACCGACTGGCCCACCCAGCTGTCGGAGGAATACAGCGCCGACAACGTCCCCGACGGCGGCTGGAACGGCAGCGATGACTATTACTACGACGATGACGACACCGGTGACGCCATCATCGGCATGATGGTGATGATATTCGTGGTGATGTTCATCCTCGTGCTGATCTCCGCCGCCCGCCGGGGCGACGGCTACGCCGGCGGCTTCGGCACCCGGTATGTGTTCGTGAACCACCTGTGGTATCCGGCGGGGCCGGACGGCAGGCCGCGTCCCGGCAGCGTGGGCACCAAAACAAAGCCCAGACCGCCCAGAAGCGGCGGCGGGGGCTTCGGAGGCGGCAGCCGTGGCGGCGGCTTTGGCGGAGGCGGTTTCGGCGGCGGCAGCCACTGTGCCTGCGCCAGCAGCTGCGCCTGTGCGTGCGCCTGTGCCTGTGCCGGCGGCGGCCGCGCCGGCTGCTCGGCCAAGAACCTCTACGGCGTGGGCCTGGACGAAACGCTGTCCGAAAAGCTCTGATACAAAAAAACATCCCCCAACCGGGGGATGTTTTTTGCTTACGAGTATTGGAAACCTCTGCCCGGCTCCTTGAACTCCGCCACACGTTTGTTGAAGCTGGCGAAGGCCGCGTCCTCGAAGGCCAGCGTGTCCTCGGCGCCCATCTGCCGCAGCAGCCACTTGCACAGCGGAGGATTTAGGATCAGCAGCGGGCCGATCAGCGCCGTAGCGTACAGCCCGCCCCGGCAGAAGCCCTCCTGCTTCGACTCCGGCGTGCGGCCAACGCCCCGCACGGTGTCAAACCAGCCCTCCGCCTCCGCTGCGTCGTAGTGGAAGCCGAACAGGCTCTTGAAGCCGACGACCTCCATACCGTCAAAGGTGCCCAGGAAGAAGCTGTTGTGCCGCTTCATCATGGTGTACCGCACCCGTCCGGGCAGAATGTCCAGCCCCTCTATGGTGTCGGCGCTGTCGCTTTCTATGGCGGCGGAAAACACGTCCGGCGCATTGCCGGTCAGCAGGATCAGCTGTCCCGCGTCCGCCCTTGCGGCGATGTCCGCGGCATAGGGCCGCAGGGCGTCCGCCGCCAGACGCAGCCCCTGTTCTGTGGTACTGCCCATATAGACCAGCGCCACATCCTCCGTGAGGAACCGGGGTTTGCTGTGCAGGTCCGTCTCTATGATCTCCAGCGCCGGGCAGCAGCGCTTCAGATAGTAGATGTTCTGCAGATCGCCGTACAGGTTGCAGACCTCCGGAAACAGAATTTCCGCCTTCATTGCGCGCCCTCCTTTGCCAGCAGCTTTTCCTTCAGCTTTTCCCTGACCCGGAAGGCCAGGGGCGTGCCGTCCACGCCGTAGAGCAGATACACGTCGTCGCCGGGGGTCAGCGGCAGCAGCTCCAGGGCGGCGAACTCGTCCTCGGCCAGCCGTATCTTCTGCCGGGGGATGCCCGCCAGCAGCAGCCGCAGCTGGTAGTCATAGGCCCGCGGCCCGGCGCAGACCAGGCACGTCACATCGTCACTGTTCAGGAATTCAAAATCCGTGTCGTACATCCAGCTGGGGTTTTCCGACCAGCTTTTGGCCACGCCCAGGCAGTTCATCATCAGCAGCAGTTCCTTCTTCCCCGGCTTGGACCGGATATAGTCGAAGTTGCGGGAGCAGGCCAGAGCGTTCTTGTCCTTGGACATCTGCATAATGACCTTCACGCCGCCGATATCCTCCTCGGACAGCCGGCTGGCGGGGATCTTCACCTCCGCCATGCGGCGGGCAATGGTGCCGTGGTCATAGCCCAGCTGCCGCAGGGCGGCGATGACCGTCACCGTGTTGTAGATGTTGTGCAGGCTGTCGGTGATGAGGGTGTACGGGTATTCCTGCCCCGCCTCCCGTATGCACATGGTGTGGGCGGCGGTGTCCACCTTTGTGGCCAGATAGTCGCAGTCGGGGGAGTGGAAGCCGCAGCTCTCGCACACGGCCCGGCCGATGTGGTGGTAGCGGCGGTATTCATACCGCAGCTTCCCGGCGCATCGGGGGCAGATACGCATATCGTTCAGCAGGTTCTCGCATTCCGTCACGTCGGTGGGCAGCCGGTCGATGCCGAAATATACCCGCTGGTTCTCCGGCGCCACCGTGCAGGAGATCAGGTCGTCGGCGTTGAGGATCAGCCTGCTCTCCTTAGGCAGGGACCGGGTCAGGATGTCCGCGATGTAGCCCGGATGGGCGTTCCGCATGATGGAGTCCCGGAACAGGTTGGTGATGACGATGTGCTCCGGCTTCACATAGGGATAGATCCTGGGCGCGGAGCGCTCGTCGATCTCCAGGATCGCCAGGTCGTACTCCGGCCTGACCCGGCCCAGCAGGCCGCAGCCCTTCAGCAGCGCCGTGCTGACGCCGGAGATGATGTTGCTGCCCGCCCGGTTGCTGAGTACGGTCTTGCCCTCGGCGGTGAGCACGTCGTTCAGCATATTGGCCACGGTGGTCTTGCCGTTGGTGCCGGTGACGGCTATGATGTGCTCCGGCTTGCCGATATACTTCAAAAAGTCCGGACACAGCTTCACCGCCAGACTGCCGGGAAAGTCCGTGCCGTTGTGGCGGGTGATCTTCAGCGCCGGGATGGACAGCTTTGCCATCCACAGCGCAAACAGGAACCGCAGTTTACCCATTGTCATTCCTCCAGAGCGATGGCGCGGCAGGAGCAGCCATCGGCATTCTCAAATTTCAGGGGCAGCGTAACGAACGTGAAGCGTCGGCCCAGCAGCTTGTCCAGCCCCTTGAGGTTCTCGGTGTTCACAAAGTCCGCGCCCAGCAGTGTCATGTGGTTGGGAAAATCCACGCTGTCGCAGGGGTCCAGCGAGATGGTGTCCTCGCCCACGCCCTTCAGCGGCAGGCCGGCCAGATATGCCGCCGCCTCCGCCGTCAGGCAGGGAAAGCCCTCATAGTAGCCCGGCGTGCCCCACTTCTTGTCCCAGCCGGTGCAGAACAGCACGAAGTCCGCGCCGTTCAGGTCATAGCTCTGCAGCAGGGACAGAGTAATGGCGCGCTGCCCCCGGCAGTCCACCACCACGGCGGGCCCGGCAAACTTCGCCGCGTCGTAGCGGTCCAGCGCCGTACCGTCACGGAGCATATGGGCCGGGGCGTCCATGTGGGTGCCGGTATGGGAGAACATATGCAGCAGCGTCTCCCGGTAGCCGCACTGGTCGATCGTGCAGGCGGTGGTCAGCCGGGGCTGCTCCGTGCCGGGATACACCGGCATATCGTTCCGTATGGTGTGGGTCAGCTCATGTGCCGTCATGCGTCCGCCTCCTTGTCGTGTGTCTGCAGCCAGATCAGCAGCGCCGCCACATCCGCCGGTGACACGCCGGATACCCGCCCGGCCTGCCCCACGTTCAGGGGCCGCAGGGCGCTGAGCTTCTCCCGCGCCTCCAGCCGCAGACCCTGAATGTGGTCGTAGTCCATATCCGGCGGCAGCTTCCGGCGCTCCAGCCTCTCAAACTCCGCCACCTGCCGCTGCTGCCGCTGGATATAGCCCTCGTACTTCACGGTGATCTCCACCTGCTCCCGCACCTCCGCGGGCAGGTCGGGTCGATTTGTGTCGAATTCTGTCAGGTCCGCATAGGTCAACTGGGGCCGCCGCAGCAGATCGATCAGGCGGCAGCCGCTGTCCACGGCGGCGGTGCCCCGTTCTGTTAGCAGGGCGTTCAGCTCCGGCGTACCGGGTATGCCCGTGTGCTCCAGCCGCCGTATTTCCTTTGCCACGGCTTCGTACTTGGCCTCCACCGCCGCCAGCCGTTCATCGCTGACCAGCCCCAGCTCGTGCCCGATAGGGCACAGCCGCGCGTCGGCGTTGTCCTGCCGCAGCAGCAGCCGGTATTCCGACCGGCTGGTCATCATGCGGTACGGCTCCTCGGTGCCCTTGGTCACCAGGTCGTCGATCAGCGTGCCGATATAGCTCTCGCTCCGCTTGAGCACCAGCGGCTCCCGACCCTGCAATTTCAGCGCCGCGTTCACGCCGGCCACAAAGCCCTGCACCGCCGCCTCCTCGTAGCCGGAGGAGCCGTTGAACTGCCCAGCGCCGTACAGGCCGGGCACCGCCTTTACCTCCAGCGTGGGCAGCAGCGCCAGCGGGTCGATGCAGTCGTACTCGATGGCGTAGGCCGGCCGCATCATCACTGCGTGCTCCAGTCCCGGCACCGTGTGCAGCATCTCCAGCTGCACCTCCTCCGGCATGGAGGACGAGAAGCCCTGTACATACAGCTCCTCGGTGTCCAGCCCCATAGGCTCGATAAACAGCTGGTGCCGGGGCTTGTCCGCAAAGCGCACCACCTTCGTCTCGATGGACGGGCAGTACCGGGGGCCGATGCCCTCGATAACGCCGGAGTAAATGGGACTGCGGTCCAGATTTTCCCGTATGATCCGGTGCGTCTCCTCGTTGGTGTAGGTCAGGTAGCACACCGCCCGGTTTTCCGGCACGTTCTTTGTCTCAAAGCTGAAGGGCAGCGGATCCGGGTCGCCCTCCTGTATCTCCATTTTGCTGAAGTCCACGCTGCCCCGGTGTATCCGCGGCGGCGTGCCGGTCTTGAACCGCCGCAGGGGCAGCCCCAGTGCCCGCAGGCTGTCCGTCAGGGCGTTGGCCGGGTGCAGGCCGTCCGGCCCGGAGGACTCGATGCACTCGCCCACGATGGTCTGCCCGGTCAGGTAGGTGCCCGTGCACAGAATGACCGCCCGGGCACCCAGCACCGCGCCGGTGCGGAGCACCACGGCGGCGGCATGGCCGTTCCCGTCGCAGCGTATCTCCGTCACCTCTGCCTGCCGCAGCGTCAGCCCCGGCTGCAATTCCAGCGTGTGCTTCATCACCTGCTGGTATTTCCGCCGGTCCGCCTGAGCCCGCAGGGACCACACGGCGGGACCCTTGCCCCGGTTCAGCATCCGGTACTGGATGCAGGCCCTGTCCGCCGCCCGGGCCATCTCACCCCCCAGTGCGTCCAGCTCCCGGACCAGGTGCCCCTTGCCGGTGCCGCCGATGGCCGGGTTGCAGGGCATATTCCCCACCGCGTCAAGGCTCACCGTCAGGCAGACGGTCTTCATGCCCATCCGGGCCGCCGCCAGGGCAGCCTCGATGCCCGCGTGCCCCGCGCCGATGACGGCCACATCATAGTCGCCGCCGTGAAACTCTCTCATCAGGTGCTCACCTCACCACATAAGACTGCTTGAACACTTTATTATACTATACAGCACACAACAGCGCAAGAGCATTACACAGAAATAACTCATAGGTGTTGTGCAATGTGCAATAAAAGTTTACAAAAGCTTTATACATAATATCCAATTTTGCCCTTGTTATCCGGGCTGCCGCGGCATATAATAACACTGTAAAACGGAAGAAAGGAGCGTGATATCACCATGACGACAACTTGGATCTGGGGTGACCTGGATGACATGATCTTTGCCGACAGCGACTGGGAAGTGAGCCAGCGGTAAGGCATACCGATGAGGAAACCACGCGAAAGCGTGGTGATTTGCTTTTTTATGGGTGTTTTTCGACAGAAAACGCCTCCTGCACATAGATCGCAAAGCCTGATCCCCGCGCAGCAAAGATGAAAAGAGACGGCCAACGCCGTCTCTTATTTGTTATTTTCGGTTGCTCTTAATGAGATATTCGTGATACCTTAACGATATCTTAGCGTTACCTTAGCGACAATGTATGTTATAATAGCGTCATCAAAAGGAGGGGAGGGCGGCTATGACCGGTAAACAAGCCCGCCGGAGACAGTTGCTGCGGACCATTGGCCTGCGCTTTTCCGGCATGGATGTGCTGAAAGCACTGGGACTCTACCTGGTAGCCGTTATGTGCTGTCTGCTGCTTCGCAGCTTCGATATGCACAACGACACCAGCTACGTTGCCATGATCTTTCTGCTGGATGTGTTCCTTACCGCCTACTGGACGGACGGCTATCTGCTGGGCATCATCATGGCAGTGGTGGGGATGTTCAGCGTGGACATCATCTTTACCTACCCCTTCTGGCATATCAGCTTTACGCTGACGGGCTTTCCGCTGACGTTCCTGGTGATGATGACCATCTCCATCCTGACCGCCACCGTTACCAGCCGGGCCAAGCAGACCGAGCAGGTGCGCCGGGAGGCCGACCGCGAAAAGATGTATGCCGACCTGCTGCGCGCCGTGTCTCACGACATCCGCACGCCGCTGACCGGTATCGTGGGCGCCACCAACGTTCTGCTGGAGCAGGACGGCGGACTGACGCAGGGGCAGCGCCAGCAGCTGCTGCGATCCACCAACGAGGACGCCCAGTGGCTCATCCGCATTGTAGAGAATTTGCTGTCCATCACACGCATAAGCTCTGAGGAGGCTAAGGTCAAGAAAGAGCCGGAGCCGGCGGAGGAGGTCATCGAGTCCGCCGTGGCCAAGACCCACAAGCACTACCCGGAGGTGGATATCCGTGTCCATCTGCCGGATGAGCTGATGATGGTGCCCATGGATCCCCTGCTGATGGAGCAGGTACTGGTGAACCTGATGGAGAACGCCGTCATCCACGGCGAGACCCACCATATCGATGTGACCCTGTCCAGCGAGGGCAACTGCGCGGTGTTCACCGTGGCCGACGATGGCCGCGGCATTCCCCAGCACCTGCTGCCCAGGCTGTTTGACGGCTCTGCCCGCAGCGACCGCAGCAGTGACGGCAAGCGCAGCATGGGAATTGGTCTGTCCGTGTGCCGCACCATTGTGCTGGCCCACGGCGGTGTGATACGGGGAGACAACAGACAGGAGGGCGGCGCGGTATTTACCGTGACCCTGCCCATGAAAGGAGAAAACGATGAAGATTAAAGACAAAGTCCTGATCGTGGAGGATGAGCAGTCCATCAGCAACTTTATCTCCATGATCCTCACCGCCAACGGCTTCGACACCATCATTGTCCGCACCGGCGAAGAGGCCCTGACCATGATCGCCTCCCATTGCCCGGACATGATCGTCCTGGACCTGGGCCTGCCCGATATGGATGGCATGGAGGTGCTGAAATCTGTCCGCAAGTGGTCCAATCTGCCGGTGGTGGTGGTTTCTGCCCGCAACCACGAGCACGACAAGGTGGAGGCCCTGGATTACGGCGCCGACGACTATCTGGTCAAGCCCTTCGGCACCTCCGAACTGCTGGCCCGCATCCGCACCGCCATCCGCCACACCCGCACCACCCTTTCCAACACCCAGATCGCCCAGTCCGGCAAGTTCGTCACCGGCGATCTGACCATCGACTATGATAAGCACCAGGTGCTGATGAACGGCGAGAACGCCGGATTGACCGTCAATGAGTACAAGATCGTGGCCCTGCTGGGCAAGTACGCCGGCAAGGTCCTGACCTACGACTTCATTATCCGGGAGCTGTGGGGGCCCAAGGCCAAGACCGACAATCAGATCCTCCGGGTAAATATGGCCAACATCCGCCGCAAGATCGAGCCTACCCCCGGCAACCCCCAGTATATTTTCACCGAGGTGGGCGTCGGCTACCGTATGCGCGAGGGAGACTGATACATACCGAGAAGAAAAGACCGTCTGCGGGCGGTCTTTTTCATATGCGGGGTGTTTCTTTTGGAGAAAATATCTGCCGACACGAACCGACGCTTTACGGAAATTTTATAATGTACGGATAAAGAAAAACCGCATTTCCGCTGTCACCGTGTTAAGAAACACCTGTCTGTATTTACAGGGCGGTTTTTTCGCAGTAAGATACAAACACGCCCGCCGCGGCGCGGCGGGGGAAACTTGTAAGGAGAGAAAACAATGGAAGAAAGAAAAGGCTTTGGATCCAATTTCGGATTCCTGATGGCCGCGGTCGGCTCGGCGGTCGGCCTGGGCAACATCTGGGGCTTCCCCAATAAGATGGGCGCCTGCGGCGGCTTCACGTTCCTCATCATTTACCTCATTTTGGCTGTTTGCTGCGGCTTCATCGTCATGGTGGGCGAGCTGGCCATTGGTCGTAAGACAGGCAAGGGCGCTGTGGCAGCATATAAGGCCCTTAGCAAGAAGTTCAGCTGGATGGGCTGGATGGGCATCCTGTCCGCGTTCTTCATCCTGTTCTTCTACTGCGCTCTGGGCGGCTACTGCATTAAGTATGTGGTGCTCAATGTAGGCGACCTGTTCGGCGCGGGCTTTGGCGCCAGTGCCATCGCCGCCGCGTCGGCGGACGCGGCCAGCGCCTCTCTGGGCGACGCGGTGTTCGGCGCTTTCATGTCCAGCACCACCGAGGCCATTATCTATGGCTTGATCTTCGTGGTGCTGACTATGCTTATCGTTCTCGGCGGCGTTGGCGGCGGCATCGAGAAGGTCTGCTCCGTGGGTATGCCCGCCCTGTTCGTGGCTCTGCTGATCTGCATCATCCGCGCCTGCACGCTGGACGGTGTGGACACCACCGTGCAGGTGCTCCAGGCGGACGGCTCCCTGGTGGAGCACGTGATCCACGGCAGCGCCCTGGATGGTCTGAAGTACATGTTTGCCCCCGGCTGGGCTACTGAAAATGGATACTATGTTCCCGCCTCCGCCGTCATTGATGGCGTGAAAATGTCCGCGGTGGAGATCAACGGCGTCATGCAGCGCATCGTGACCTTCAAGCAGGAGACACCCGACGTCCTGACTGTGCTGGCTACCGCCGGCGGCCAGATGTTCTTCTCCCTGTCCCTGGGTATGGGCGCCATGATCACCTACGGCTCCTATCTGCAGAAGAAGGAGAACATCCAGAAGAACGCGCTGCTGATCGTGGTCATGGATACGATGGTGGCTCTGATGGCCGGCCTGTGCGTGCTGCCCGGTCGCTTCGCTCTGGATCCCTCCGGCGCAGTGGGTGGCCCGTCCCTGCTGTTCGTCACCATGCAGAACGTGTTTAGCCGCATGGGCGGCCTCGGCCCCATCTTCGGCATCCTGTTCTATCTGCTGGTGGTCTTTGCCGCTATCTCCTCCTCTATCTCCCTGCTGGAGGTCATCGTGGCTCACTTTGTGGATAAGGCCCGCGACGAGGGCAAGGGTGACAAGCGCAAGAGCTATACCCTCATCGCCGCCGCCTGTGTGGGCCTGGGCTGCATCCTGGTCTGCGCTGACCGTCTGGGTGCCAGCAGCTTCTCGCCTGCGGAATTGCTGAACATTGCAAATCCCAAGACCTGGGCTGCCGACTGGCTGGACTTCTGGGATGCGCTGTCCGAGGGCGTTATGATGCCGCTGGGCGCGCTGCTGATGTCTCTGATGATCGGCTGGGAGATCGGCCCCGAGTTCGTCAAGGAAGAGACGGAGCAGTCCGGTCATGCCATGGGCAGCTACGGCTTCTTCAAGGTCTGCGTCAAGTTCATCACGCCGCTGATCATGGTCCTCATCCTGTACGGTCAGATAAAGGAATTCTTCCTGTAAAGTCTCTTGACGAATTGTTAATAAACAAACTCTTACTTAACAGAGGGGACGCCGGTGCCGCCGCACCGGCGTCTCTTTTTGCGTCCGCGGACCCGGAAAGATTTGTGCCGTCTGCCGTAAAAAGCGCACGATGCTGTGTTTGCCGCCCGGTTTCTCTTGTAAAAACGACGAAAACGGAGTTCGCAATTTGTTAAAATAATGGAATATGACGTTAAGAACTTGACAATTTCTTGGCGTGACGGTATGATACAGGAGGTTGGCGGGGCAGATACGCTGTTTCGCCGGCTGATGGTATTCACCACCAATTTGTGAGGAGGTAAATCACACACATGGAAAAGAAAAGCACCAAAATAGCGTATTTCGTAGCGCTGGGTGTTTTCATTGTCCTGCTGGTCATCCTGGGGATCCAGTTTAAGGGCAAGGAAAACCCCGTCTTCGTCGGCGACGGCGCGTTCTACACCACCGGCGACGGCGTGTTCCTGGATGGCATCCAGCGGACCGTGGACGACAGCGAGGGCTCTAAGTATGCGCTGGACGGCTCCTACTATGTGAGCCCCGAGGCCGGCACCTACTTCGAGCTGTCTGAGGATGGCAACACCATCGTCGGCGCCGACGGTACCGAGTACGTCAAGTCCGAGACCCCCAGCAAGGACGTCAACGGCGTGGAGTACACCACCTATGAGGAGCAGGTCTACTCCGAGACTCCGTTTGCCGGCACCTTCTGGTCCCTGCTGCCCCCCATCGTGGCCATCGTGCTGGCCCTGATCAGCAAGGAAGTGTATTCTTCCCTGTTCCTGGGCTGCCTGGTCGGCGCGCTGCTGTATACCCAGTTCGCTCCCTGGGATACCATCGTGACCCTGGTGGGTGCCGATTACGGTATCATCTCCGTGCTGGCTGACAGCGGCAACATGGGTATCATCGTGTTCCTGGTCACCCTGGGCATCATGGTGGACCTGATGAACAAGGGCGGCGGCTCCGAGGCCTTCGGCCGCTGGGCCAAGAAGACCGTTCACACCCGCTGCGGCGCGCAGCTGCTGACCATGCTACTGGGCGTGCTGATCTTCGTAGACGACTACTTCAACTGCCTGACCGTGGGCGCCGTTATGCGTCCCGTCACCGAGTCCCACAAGATCTCCCGTGCCAAGCTTGCCTATGTCATTGACTCCACTGCGGCTCCCGTCTGCATGATCGCCCCGGTGTCCTCCTGGGCCGCCGCCGTTTCCGGCTATGTGCAGTCCCCCAGCATCAACGGCATTGAGCTGTTCCTGAAGCAGATTCCCTGGAACTACTACTGCCTGCTGACCCTGCTGATGATCGTCATCATCTCCGTGCTGAACATTGACTATGGCTCCATGCTGACCCATGAGTACAACGCCCAGGTCAAGGACGACCTGTTCACCACCCCCGAGCGTCCCTTCGCCGGCGACGATGAGTACGAGACCGGCTCCAAGGGCAAGTCCTCCGTGCTGGATCTGCTGGTGCCCGTGATCGTTCTGATCGCTGTCTGCATCGTCTCTCTGGTCTACTCCGGCGGTTACTTCGATGGCGGCATGACCTTTATGGCGGCCTTCTCCGCTGCCGAGGCCGGTCCGGCGCTGGCCATCGGCGGTCTGATCGGCTGCGTGTTCACGTTCGTCTACTTCTGGCTGCGCGGCGCCATCGGCTTCGAGAAGTCCATGGAATCCGTTCCCCAGGGCTTCATCCAGATGATCGCCCCCATCCTGATCCTGACCTTCGCCTGGACCCTGTGCTCCTTCACCCGCTTTGCCATGTACTCCGCTGACTTCGTCAGTAATGCTATGGCCAACGTTGGTGATCTGCGTATGTTCCTGCCCGCCATCATCTTCATCATCGGCGCGGCTATCGGCTTTGCCACCGGTACCTCCTGGGGTACCATCGGCATCATGGCCCCCATCGTTGTCTCCGTGTTCAACTACGATGCGGAGCCCATACTGTGCACCATCGGTCTGGCGGCTGCCTGCTCCGGCGGCGTTATGGGCGACCACTGCTCCCCCATCTCCGACACCACCATCATGGCTTCCGCCGGTGCCCACTGCTACCACCTGAACCACGTGTTCACCCAGATCCCTTATGCGCTGACCGTGGCTGGTGTGTCCTTCGTCAGCTTCATCCTGGCCGGCCTGATCCAGAACGTGTTTGTCAACCTGCTGATCGCTGTGGTGCTGATGGTCGCTACTCTGCTGGTCATCCGCGCTATCGTTGCCAAGAAGCACGCTGGTATTTTCCAGGAAATGGCCGAGGCCGACAAGGCTCTTGCCAAGTAAGCTATACCCCGCCTAATAAAAAGAAAGCCCTCCGTTGGGGGCTTTCTTTTTTTTGCGTATACTATGTCGATATATCGCTATAAATTTCGGTAATATTGGCTAAAATAAACATATATTTCCAAAAAAGGAGGGGAGAAGCGCGCTAAGAAACTGTAAAGGTTTATAATAATGTCATAAATATTCCGAAAAATGGCCGCTAAATTGGATAAAAGGGAGAAAAACCGGTTCATAATTTGTTCAAAATTACCCACTCCCGGCTTTGCTGAAATGTTGACAATCTGCCAGGAAAACGTTAGGATGGTGGCACCAATTTGTGAGGAGGTAAATCACACACATGGAAAAGAGAAGCACCAAAATAGCGTATTTCGTAGCGCTGGGTATCTTCATTGTCCTGCTGGTCATCCTGGGCCTGCAGTTCAAGGGCAAGGAGAACCCTGTCTTCGTCGGCGACGGCGCGTTCTACACCACCGGTGACGGCGTGTTCCTGGATGGCATCCTGAAGACCGCGGACGACAGCGAGGGCTCTAAGTATGCGCTGGACGGCTCCTACTATGTGAGCCCCGAGGCCGGCACCTACTTCGAGCTGTCTGAGGATGGCAACACCATCGTCGGCGCCGACGGTACCGAGTACGTCAAGTCCGAGACCCCCAGCAAGGACGTCAACGGCGTGGAGTACACCACCTATGAGGAGCAGGTCTACTCCGAGACTCCGTTTGCCGGCACCTTCTGGTCCCTGCTGCCCCCCATCGTGGCCATCGTGCTGGCCCTGATCAGCAAGGAAGTGTATTCTTCCCTGTTCCTGGGCTGCCTGGTCGGCGCGCTGCTGTATACCCAGTTCGCTCCCTGGGATACCATCGTGACCCTGGTGGGTGCCGATTACGGTATCATCTCCGTGCTGGCTGACAGCGGCAACATGGGTATCATCGTGTTCCTGGTCACCCTGGGCATCATGGTGGACCTGATGAACAAGGGCGGCGGCTCCGAGGCCTTCGGCCGCTGGGCCAAGAAGACCGTTCACACCCGCTGCGGCGCGCAGCTGCTGACCATGCTACTGGGCGTGCTGATCTTCGTAGACGACTACTTCAACTGCCTGACCGTGGGCGCCGTTATGCGTCCCGTCACCGAGTCCCACAAGATCTCCCGTGCCAAGCTTGCCTATGTCATTGACTCCACTGCGGCTCCCGTCTGCATGATCGCCCCGGTGTCCTCCTGGGCCGCCGCCGTTTCCGGCTATGTGCAGTCCCCCAGCATCAACGGCATTGAGCTGTTCCTGAAGCAGATTCCCTGGAACTACTACTGCCTGCTGACCCTGCTGATGATCGTCATCATCTCCGTGCTGAACATTGACTATGGCTCCATGCTGACCCATGAGTACAACGCCCAGGTCAAGGACGACCTGTTCACCACCCCCGAGCGTCCCTTCGCCGGCGACGATGAGTACGAGACCGGCTCCAAGGGCAAGTCCTCCGTGCTGGATCTGCTGGTGCCCGTGATCGTTCTGATCGCTGTCTGCATCGTCTCTCTGGTCTACTCCGGCGGTTACTTCGATGGCGGCATGACCTTTATGGCGGCCTTCTCCGCTGCCGAGGCCGGTCCGGCGCTGGCCATCGGCGGTCTGATCGGCTGCGTGTTCACGTTCGTCTACTTCTGGCTGCGCGGCGCCATCGGCTTCGAGAAGTCCATGGAATCCGTTCCCCAGGGCTTCATCCAGATGATCGCCCCCATCCTGATCCTGACCTTCGCCTGGACCCTGTGCTCCTTCACCCGCTTTGCCATGTACTCCGCTGACTTCGTCAGTAATGCTATGGCCAACGTTGGTGATCTGCGTATGTTCCTGCCCGCCATCATCTTCATCATCGGCGCGGCTATCGGCTTTGCCACCGGTACCTCCTGGGGTACCATCGGCATCATGGCCCCCATCGTTGTCTCCGTGTTCAACTACGATGCGGAGCCCATACTGTGCACCATCGGTCTGGCGGCTGCCTGCTCCGGCGGCGTTATGGGCGACCACTGCTCCCCCATCTCCGACACCACCATCATGGCTTCCGCCGGTGCCCACTGCTACCACCTGAACCACGTGTTCACCCAGCTGCCCTATGCGCTGACCGTGGCCGCAGTGTCCTTCGTCAGCTTCATCCTGGCCGGTCTGATCCAGAACGTGTTTGTCAACCTGCTGATCGCTGTGGCCCTGATGGTCGGTACGCTGTTGGTCATCCGCGCCATCGTTGCCAAGAAGCACGCCGGCATCTTCGCCGAAATGGCCGAAGCCAACAAGGCTCTTGCCAAGTAAGTACATACTCCAGCAAAAAAAGAGACCGCTTCGGCGGTCTCTTTTTTGCGTGCAGGGCAGGGGAGGGCACCTCGCATCGGCGGCGGGACAGCAAAAGCTGTCCGCCGCGGGAATTTTGCGAAAAGATGTGACAAACCGCAACGAATGTGATACAATATTCCTACTGAGTACATAGGAGGTGTCGCTGTGCGGCAATATCCCCAATTAGAGATCGATCTTTCTCTGCTGCAAAGCAATGCCCGGGCGGTGATCTCCCGCTGCAATGCCGCGGGTATCTGTGTCTGCGGCGTTATCAAGGGTGCGGATGGCCTGCCGGAGATCGCCCGGGCGCTGCGTGCTGCCGGTGCCGCAGAGTTGGGCACCAGCCGCCTGGAGCAGGTGGCCAAATGCCGTGCCGCCGGTGTGCCCGGCCCCTGGCTCCTGATCCGCATCCCCGGCCTGTCGGAGCTGCCGGACGTGGTCGCTTTGTGCGACACGTCCCTGCAAAGCGAGTGGGCCACCCTGCTGGCGCTGGAGGAGGAGTGTCTCCGCCAGAACAGGACCCACCGCGTCATCGTGATGGCCGACTTGGGCGACCTGCGTGAGGGCTTCTGGGACAAGGATGAGCTGGTGGACGTCTGCCAGAGGGTGGAGCAGGACCTGCCCCATGTACACTTGGCCGGTATCGGTGTTAACCTGTCCTGCTACGGCTCCACTAAGCCCACCCCGGACAAGATGAACGAGCTGGTCGCATTGGCTCACCGGGTGGAGGCGCGTATCGGCCGATCGCTGGAGGTCGTCTCCGGCGGCGCTACCAGCTCCTTTACGCTGGTCCATTGGGGCACCATGCCCGCCGGTATCAACCACCTCCGAATCGGCGAGGGCATCCTGCTGGGCAAGGACCTACAGGTGGACTGGGGCATCCGCGACATGGATTACCTCCGCATGGACACCTTTACCCTCCGGGCCGAGGTGGTGGAGGTCAAGGACAAGCCCACCTATCCCATCGGCGAGCTGGCCATCGATGCCTTCGGCCGCAAGCCTACCTATGTGGACCGTGGTGTCCGCCGCCGCGCCCTCCTGGCCCTGGGCCGGGCCGACGTGGGCGACCTGGAGAGCCTGCTCCCCCGTGAGCCGGGGCTGACAGTCATCGGCGGATCCTCCGACCACTGCATCGTGGACGTGGAGGACTGCCCCCGCCGTCTGCAAGTGGGCGACATCGTGGAATTCTCGCTGTGCTACAGCCATATGCTGTACGCCACATCACGGAGCGATATGCGGCTCCTATTCAAACATCAACAGGAGGAAGCGTAAGACAATGGGAGATTTAGGGATTTTGATCATCGGCGTCGTGGACACGTTTTTTGCCTTTTTTGTGGTGGCGCCCATGATGCTGCAGGCGGCCAGCCTGTTTGGCGTACAGAAGCAGTTTGCTAAGGCCATGGTCCAGGAGGGCGTCGTCAAGCAGGAGGACGTGGACCGCATCCACCCCAAGAAGCAGATCGCCGGTGTGGTGATCTCACTGATCATGCTGGCGGTGCTGGCGTTTACCTGTGCCAAGGCCTCCCCTTGGGGCTATATCTGCGGCGGCGTGGGCCTGGTGGTGGGCCTGCTGAAGTACCGCGCCATCGTTCAGTACAACAGCGAAACGGTCAAACGCTTCAAGAACACCTATAAGGACGAGATGGATGTGGCCAAGTTCAACAAGTTCGTGGAGACGCATTTCTGATAAATCTAAGCGAATAAAAACCTCCCCGGCACTATGCGCCGGGGAGGTTTTTATTCGCTTTTTTCAATGGTGCCGCCGCCCAGTACCTCATCGCCGTCATACAGCACCACCGCCTGCCCGGCAGTGATGGCCCGCTGGGGCTGATCGAACACCACCCGCAGTCCGCCGTCCGGCAGGGGATAGGCGGTGCAGGGGGTCTCCACCTGGCTGTATCGCGTCTTGGCGGCGCACCGCACCGGCGCCGCCGGTATCTGGCCGCTGATCCAGTTTACGTGGGAAGCCAGCAGGGAGGAGGCATACAGCGCCGCGTCGTCTCCCAGCACGATGGCGTTGTGCACCTGATCCTTCTCCAGCACATATACGTGCCGCCCCACCGCCACGCCAAGGCCCTTTCCCTGGCCGATGGTATAGCAGGGCAGGCCCCGGTGCCGTCCCAGCACGCGGCCCGCTTCGTCCAGGAAGTCTCCCGGCGTCAGTGTCAGCCCCTGCCGCTGCAGAAAGGTCACATAGTCTCCGTCCGGCACGAAGCAGATGTCCTGGCTGTCGCCCTTGTCGGCGTTGTCCAGCCCTGCCTCCCGCGCCTTGTCACGGATAGCCGGCTTGTCATAGTCTCCCACCGGCAGCAGCAGATGGGCCAGCTGGTGCTGCGTCAGCTGATACAGCACATAGCTCTGGTCCTTCCGCCGTTCCGCACCCCGCAGCAGGCGGTATCTGCCGCTTTCCGCGTCATAGGCCACCCGGGCGTAGTGCCCCGTGGCGATATAGTCGTAGCCAAGCGTCAGCGCCCGGTCCAGCAGGGCGCCGAATTTCAGCTCCCGGTTGCAGTCGATGCACGGATTGGGCGTCCGCCCGGCGGCGTATTCCGCCGTGAACCTGTCCATTACGCACCGGCGGAAGCGGTCTGTCTCGTTGAATACATAGAACCGCATCCCCAGCCGTGTGGCCGCCTGCCGCGCGTCCTCAGCGTCGTCGGCGGAGCAGCAGCGGCTGTCCTCGTTAGGGGCCAGCTTCAGCATGGCACCGTCGCAGTCGTAGCCCTGCTGCACCAGCAGTGCCGCCGCAGCGGAGCTGTCCACGCCGCCGGACATGGCCACCAGAACCTTTTTCTTGCGCATACGATCGTTCTCCGTAGTCTATGTCTCCCACGCCCGCATGGGGGCGTATGCGCCGCCATTCAGCGGCGGCGCATACTTTCGGGAAAATGTGGAAAGCTATCGGGCGAAGAGCGCCATAGCAGGCAGGGGCGCGTCCCTGCCGTGCCGCGGCGGCCCTCCGCCCGACAGCGTGTTCTTATTCGTCCAGATGCTTTGCCAGGAATGCCTCGTCGGGCAGCGCGTCCGCCAGCTCCAGCAGTACCCGCTGGAAGCCGCCGGTGTAGTCCTCGATGTTCTCGCCCAGCGTCCCCAAAGCCCGTACCATCGGCAGCGCGATGGTGGCAGTGGTGCCCTGGCCCTCCCGGCTGTTCAGCAGCAGCTGACCGCCGTGCAGCCGTGCGATCTGATGTGCCAGGGGCAGTCCCAGCCCCACACCGCCGGCGACATAGTCCAGGGTCATGGGCCGCATATGCCAGCGAAACAGCATTTCCTGCCGGTCGGCAGGAATGCCGCAGCCGGTATCCTTCACCTTGATGAGCACATGGGGCTTCTGCACGGCCAGCGTCACCGTCACCTTCCCACCGGCGGAGCAGGCCTTCAGCGCGTTGGACAGCAGCTGCCACAGGGCCTGGCTCAGCCACGGCTCATTGACGGCGGTGATGGCGTAGCGTTCCTCGCACACCATTTCCAGCTGCACGCCCTTCAGCTCAAAGGGGACCTCCGCCTCCCGGATGATCTCGTCCAGCCACACCTTCAGGTCCGTGTTTTCGGTGGGCAGCAGCTCCTTGCGGTTCAGCATAGAGGCGGACTCCAGGTTCTTTGCCAGCCGCAGCAACCGGAAATAGCCATGGTAGAGCATGGCGGCGTTCGCGTCCAGTATCGGATCCTCGTCCCGTTCATCGGCGGGGGCCAGCTTCTGCATCCCATAGTAGATATTGCCCAGTGCGGACCGTATCTGCATCGCCACCAGCGGCAGCCGCTCCATGTATACCTTTTCCTGCTGTGCCTGTTCCATGAGACCAGCCTCCTTCTGTTGTCAGCATACCAGTTTCCCGGCGCCATCAACCGTGCCAACTTCTGTCAGCTTGTTCACATCATATCAAATGCGGTGCAAGAATACAAGATTTTTATCAAATTTCCGCGAAACGAAAAAAAGTTTCAAAAAAGGCTTGCATTTTGCGAAACAACTGCATATAATTCTAAACATACCATACATTTAGGATATTCCATCAGAGAGGAAGATGTTTTATGAGCATTAAAGTCGGTATCAATGGTTTTGGCCGTATCGGCCGTATGGTCATGCGCTGCTGCATGGATCACCCCAACATCGAGATCGTGGGCGTTAACGACCTGTGCCCCGCCGATTACCTGGCCTATATGCTGAAGTTTGACACCATGCATGGCAAGTTCAAGGGTGAAGTTTCCTCCGAGGGCAACAACATCGTTGTCAACGGCAAGGCCATCCCCGTGTTTGCTGAGCGTGACCCCGCCAACCTGCCCTGGGCCAAGGTCGGCGCCGAGTACGTTATCGAGTCCACCGGCCTGTTCCTGACCAAGGAGAAGGCCGCCGGCCACATCGCCGCGGGTGCCAAGCACGTGGTCATGTCCGCCCCCTCCAAGGACGACACCCCCATGTTCGTCTGCGGCGTCAACCTGGACAAATACACCAGCGATATGCAGTTTGTCTCCAACGCCAGCTGCACCACCAACTGCCTGGCCCCCATCGCCAAGGTCCTGCACGATAATTTCGGTATCACCGACGGCCTGATGACCACCGTGCACTCCACCACCGCTACCCAGAAGACCGTTGACGGCGTCTCCCTGAAGGATTGGCGCGGCGGCCGTGCCGCCTCCGGCAACATTATCCCCAGCTCCACCGGCGCTGCCAAGGCCGTGGGCAAGGTCATCCCCAGCCTGAACGGCAAGCTGACCGGTATGTCCATGCGCGTCCCCACCCTGGATGTCTCCGTGGTGGACCTGACCGTCAACCTGGCTAAGCCTGCCAAGTATGAGGATATCTGCGCCGCCATGAAGAAGGCCAGCGAGAACGAGCTGAAGGGCATTCTGGCCTACACCGATGAGGACGTTGTTTCCTCCGACTTCCTGGGCGACACCCATACCTCCATCTTCGACGCCAAGGCCGGCATCGCACTGACCGATACCTTTGTCAAGGTCGTCAGCTGGTACGACAACGAGATGGGCTACTCCGACAAGGTCCTCTGCCTCATCGAGCATATGTACAGCGTGGACCACAAGTAAATCGCTTACTACCGAAAGGTTTTCCTTCTTTTTGTTCCGCAGACAGCGCCGCGTCACGCGGCGCTGTCTGCATACAGAGACGCTGCGCGCCGCCTGTACAGAGGGGGAAAGCGCTTCCGGCGGTTTTTGAAAGAAAATCGACAGCGTGACAAAATTTTTTCATTTACCCCCTACCATTCCACTGGATTGTATGGTACAATAGGTACAACTTACCTAAGGGTAACGCAAGGGAAAGGAACCCCGTCATGGAACAGAACTCCATTCTGCATACTACGCTGTCGCTGGACAGCGATATCCCCCTCTACGCCCAACTGGTGGGCATCATCAAGCGCAGTATCTCCACCGGCGCCCTGCCGGTGGGCGCCCTGCTCCCCAGCGAGGCCGAGCTGTGCCGCTGCCTGAGCATCAGCCGCAACACCGTCCGTCAGGCCATCGGAGAGCTGGAGGACGAGGGTCTGGTGGTCCGCAAGCGCGGCCGCGGCACCTTCGTGGCCGACCCCGCCACCAACCGCCGGGGTGTCCGCTATTCCTTCACCACCGAGGTCTCCTCTATGGGCAAGGTCCCCTCATCTACGCTGGTGGACTTCGCTGTAGAGGTCCCCAAGCCCACCGTCTGCGAGAAGATGGAGCTGCGGGAGGGAACGCCGGTCTACTGCTTCACCCGTGTCCGCAACGTGGACGGCGAGCCTCTGATCCTGGAGACCAGTTATTACCCTCAGTACATCTACCCCAATCTGACCCGCGATATGCTCCAGACCCACAGTTTTTACAGCCTGCTCTACCATGTGGGCATCGTCCCCTTCGCTGCGGACGAGAGCTATGAGGCCGTTATTCTGGAGGACAGCTGTGCCGCCCTGCTGGGTGTGCCCTCCGGCAGCTGTGCCTTTTTCCACCAGCGGCTCACCCGCACGGAGGATGGCCGTATCTACGAGTATACCCGCAGCTACATACGCGGCGACCGGGTCCGCCTGGACGTACATATGCAGAAAAGCGGCATGAACTTCGTCCGCACCATCGACTGAATAGAAAAGCACCCCCGACAGGGGGTGCTTTTTCCGCACAAAGCCCCGATCAAAGGGCGGGGCTGCGCTGTTTACGACAGCAGCAGGCGTATCAGTACCCGGGCAATGGCATAGCCCAGCACACCGCCGCCGATGCCGGCGGCCGTAGCCCACACCCGCTTCCGCTTGGCGTGGGGCACCTGCTGGCTGTACAGCCGCTGGTTTTCCCGGTTCAGACCTACCAGCGCCTCCGGGTTCCGGGCGGACACCGCCTGCACGATAGCGTCTGCCGTCCGGCGGCTGCCGCCCCTTTCGAGCCGCAGCGTGATGCTGCGCCCGTCATAGGTCAGCAGCGCCACCACGGTGCGCTTTGCCCACAGCAGCTTTAGGTCGTGACGATAGACCCACAGCACGTCCGCCAGGGGCAGAACGATGTTCTGCCGCCGCCCGTACAGGAACGCCGTGCTCACCAGCGCGTCAGAGCGCCGGTCACCCTCCAGATAGTGGAATTCGCTCTCCGCCCGTTCCAGCAGCTTTCCCTTTTTCAGCTGCTTCAGCGTGATATTCAGCTGCGCGGTGTACAAGGCGGCGCTCGCCAGCAGCACAAAGGCGGCCAGCCCGAGGAAGCTGGCGATGAGGGACCAAAAGCTGCTCCCCGTGTCCGGTGTCAGCTCGCTGTCGATGTAATAGTCGCCGTAGGTGTACACAAAGTCCTCGGCGGTCATGCCGACGGCGGCGGCAATATCGTCGATATATGCCTCCGGCGTCTCACAGATCACGCCCACCAGACGTACCGGTGCCGGCGCGGTGGTCTCCGTCAGCGGGATATAGACGGCCAGCTCCGAGGGCGCGGCCGTATCGTCCGGCACTGCGCCGTCACCGCTGTCGTCAGCATAGGTATAGTCCACAATGTCCGCATACCGTGCGTATTCGGCGTCGCTCAGCTGCACCAGATAGCCGTATCCCTCCGTGTCCTCCGCCAGATAGAAGACCAGCTTGCGCCCGTCGCCCAGCGTCACCCGATAGGCCCAGGTGGTCATGTACTGCACGTCGATGTAGTTGTAGTCGCCCAGATAGATCTCGTCCCCGATGGGCACGGCCTCCGCTGCTGCGCTGTCCCGCTGCGCCAGCAGCCCCAGCACGATACACCCCGCCGTCAGCAGGGCCAGTATGCCGCCCACGATCCACCAGGCAGGGGAGTGTCTTACGTATCGGCGCATTTCCATATGTTGCCCCTCCAAATTTGTTGTGGTACGACATATTGTACCATATTCTGCCAGAATGTGCAATATTATTTCCCATAAACGGCATAAAAAACGCACCCCGGGTCTGACCCAAGGTGCGTTTTTGCTCACAGTGCCGCTGCGCCGATGATGCCCGCCTCATTGCCCAGCCGGGCACATTCAATGACCGGCGGTGTCCGGTCGTGCCCGCCGAAGCAGTTGGCCGCCACATACGCCCGTATGGGGGCCAGCAGTCTCTCGCCCTGGCGGCTGATGCCGCCGCCGATGAGCACCTTTTCCGGCCCCAGAATGTTCACCAGGTCCGTGATGCCCGCCGCCACGTACACGCAGTAGCGGTCCACCACAGCCTGTGCCGCCGCGTCTCCGGCGGCCGCCGCGTCAAATACGTCCTTCCCGGTCAGCCCCTCACCGTATCCGGCCAGCAGGGACTCCGGCTGCGCCGCGGCCGCCCGCTTTCCCTGCCGTATCAGCGCTGTGGCGGAGGCATACGCCTCCCAGCAGCCCTTCCGACCGCAGGTGCAGTCCTCGCCGTCCAGCACCAGCACGGTGTGGCCCACCTCCGCGCCGGTGCCGCCAACGCCCTCCAGCAGTTGGCCATCGGCCACGATGCCGCCGCCTACGCCGGTGCCCAGGGTGATGAGTATCATGTTCCGGCAGCCCACGGCCCCGCCGGCCACCGTCTCCGCCAGCGCGGCGCAGTTGGCGTCGTTGCTCAGATGACAGGGGAGCCCCAGCTGCGCCGTCACCATGCTGCATACCGGCACATTGAACCAGCCCAGGTTATAGGCCCGCACCACCACGCCGTTGGCGCTGTCGCAGGTCCCCGGCGAGCCGATGCCGACGGACGCGCAGTGCGCCGCCGTGATGCCGGCCTTCTCCATGGCCTTCTCCGCCGCGCGGCAGATGTCCGCGACAACGGCCTCCGCCGGGCGTTCCGCACCGGTGGGCAGGCTGACCTCCGCCACGATGTGCTGACCCTCGTCCACCACGCCGGCGGCGATGTTGGTGCCGCCCAGATCAATGCCAATACGATACATATGCTGCCTCCTTGCGCTTTCTGTCCCCGCGTTCCGGGGAAATAAACGGGGCGGGCGTATCGCCCGCCCCAAGTGCGTCTCTGTCTCAGATATGGGTCACAAAATCGGTGTTCACCGCCACCGGCCGTGCGATGTCGGAGGACCGGATGCTGCCGAAGATGGTCCGCATGGTAGTCAGTGCCTCCTTGCCGGACACCTCCGGCTCCCGGTCGTGGACCAGCGCGTCCACGAACTCGTCGATAACGCCGGAGTTGTGGGACGTTGTCTCGAAGGCGAAGCTGGTGCGGTTGCCCTCCAGGTCATTGATGATGATGGGGGCCGACGGCTCGCTGTAGATCATCATCAGGCCCTTGGTGCCGTACAGCACCGTGGACTGGCACTCGTGGCCGTACACCGTCCAACTGGCCGCCATGGTGCCCAGTGCGCCGCCGGACATTTTCAGGATGCACAGGGCGTTGTCGTCCACGCTGATGAGCTTGCCGTTGTCGTCACGCTTATTCAGGGTGACTACCTTGGCGGTGGTCTCGATGACCTTCTGCCCCAGCAGATACTGGATCAGGTCCACCTTGTGGATGCCCATGTCGGACAGGGCGCCCATAGCCGCCTTGTTCTTGTCAAAGAACCACGTACCCTCCAGAGACCAGCCCTCGGGGCCGGAGTTGCCCAGAACGGTGCGGAAGGTGATCACGTCGCCGATGATGCCGCTGTCCAGCATTTGCTTGGCCTTGCGGTGCACCGGGTCAAAACGCATGTTGTGGCCCACCATCAGGTGTCTGCCATTGCGCTCAGCGGCGGCCACCATGGACTCGCACTCCGCCAGCGTTACCGCCATGGGCTTCTCCACCAGCACGTGCTTGCCGGCGTACAGCGCAGCCGTGCAGATCTCCGCATGGCTGCGGTTTTCCACGCATATGGACACGGCGTCCACGTTGGGATCATCCACCAGCTCATAGAAGCTGTTGTACACCTTGCCGCCGTACTGCGCCGCCATCTCCTGCGCGCGCTCCATGTTCTTGTCGTAGAATGCGACGATCTCCGCATTGGGGTTGGCTGCATACTCAGGCAGATGGCGCACCTGTGCGATCTTGCCGCAGCCGATAATGCCGACTCGGATCATAAAAAGCGAACCTCCTCTGTCCGTCCTCAAACCGCCGGGCGCCCTGCGCTCCGACGTATGTTTCTGCCCCTATTGTACCAAAAGAAAACGGGAAAGAAAAGCCTTTTTTGCCAACTTTGCAAAATTTTTCACAAAATCTGCGCCGCGATGGTGAGGGCGCAGCCCTTTTGTGCCGTATAGTCCAGCGTTACGCCTGCCGGCAGGCTGAAGCGGCTCAGCGCCAGCAGCGGACCCTTGCCCGTCAGCTTGAACAGCGCCTCCTTGGCCGTCCATATCTCCCAGAACCGCTGGCAGTCGCCGTCGTCCCCGGACCGTATGTACGCCATCTCCTGCTCGCTGCATACCCGGCGCATGAACTTCTCCTGGGCCGAGCGTACCACCTCCACGTCCACGCCTACCGGCGCGTCCGCCGTTACGCATACCGCCCACGGGCCGGAGTGGCTCACGGACACATACACGCCATCCTTTTCCACGCTGGGCTTGCCCAGCTCGTCCCACTGAAGCGGTACGTCCTTCTCCGCGCAGCCCATCGTCTGCGCGAGCATCCGCCGCGCCAGCAGCTCTCCGGCGATGGTGCGCTTCCGGTCGTCCTCACCGGCGATGTCGGCCACACGCCGCCGCCGCGTCTCATCCATCATACCTATCACGGTCTGGGCCGCGTCCTCCGTCAGCTCCCGGATGTCAAACCACTGCAATTCCATATCCCGCGCCTCCCGCGTCATATTTTTCGCACCCATTGTATCACATCCTGCCGCGCCGCGCTACTGCTTTTTCGCCGCCGCAGGCTTTTCTCTGTACTTTCCGGTACTTCCACCCCTTGCCCAGGGGACGCGGCGGTGGTATACTATCCCCGTATCTGTAGTTTTCCATGAAAGGAGATGACGCCATGACCCGTGATGAGCTCCGCGCCAAGGCCAACGACCTGCCCCTGCTGCCCGGCGTCTATCTGATGATGGACAAAACCGGCCAGGTCATCTATGTGGGCAAGGCCAAAAAACTGAAAAACCGCGTCAGCCAATACTTTCAGGACACCGCCAGCCACAACGAGAAAACGAAGATGATGGTGGCCCATGTGGACCGGTTCGACACCATTATCGTCCGATCGGAGTTCGAGGCCCTGGTGCTGGAGAACTCCCTCATCAAGCGCCATCAGCCCCGCTACAACATTCTGCTGAAGGACGACAAGGGCTATCCCTTCGTGCGGCTGGACAGCGGCGACTACCCCCGCTTTACCCTGGTGAACCGCACCGCCGACGACGGCGCGAAATACTACGGTCCCTTCGGCGGCCGGCACGAAACGCGCCTGGCGCTGGACGCCGTGTGCGCCGCCCTGCGCCTGCCCACCTGTTCCCGAAGGTTTCCCCGGGACATCGGCAAGGAGCGCCCCTGCCTGAACTTCCACATGGGCCGGTGTGACGGCTTCTGCCGCCCGGACGGCCCGGACGCGGAGGAATACCGCCGCCGCATGGCCCAGGCCACCGCCCTGCTGGAGGGCAAGCTGCGCGCCGTCACGACCCAGCTGACGGAACAGATGAACGCCGCGGCGGAGGCCCTGGACTTTGAGACGGCTGCCGCCCTCCGCGACCGTGTACGGGCCTTGTCCGTGCTGACCAAGGACCAGCAGGTCATCGCCGGTATCTGCGCCGACACCGATGTCTGGGGCGCGTATACCAGCCCCGCCCGGTCCGGCTGCGCCATTCTCCACATTGAAGACGGCAATCTCCTGGCCCGGCAGACCGAGGTGTTCCCCGACGCTGCCGACAGCGAGAGCGCCCTGCTTTCCGCTGTGGTGCCCCAGTACTATCTGACCCGCCAGTCCCTGCCCCGTGAGATCCTGCTCCCAGCCGCCATCGAGGACGCTGACGCGCTCTCGGCCCTGCTGACGGAGCGCAGCGGCCACGCCGTGGCCCTCCGGGTCCCCCAGCGAGGTCAGCGCCGCGCGCTGCTGGACATCGCCCACCGCAACGCCCGGGAGGAGGTGGAGCGCGTTACCGACGCCGTACAGCGCATTAACGGCACCCTGCGCCTTTTGCAGGAAACGGCTCAGCTGCCGGTCCTGCCCCGGCGCATGGAGAGCTATGATATCTCCCACACCGGCGGCGCGGACCAGGTGGGCGGCATGGTGGTCTTTCAGGACGGCAAGCCGCTGAAGTCCGCCTACCGCCGCTTCCGTATCGAGTCCTGCACCGGCGCCGACGACTACGGCGCCATGCGTGAGGTGCTCACCCGCCGGTTCCGGCGCTATCTGGACGGCGATGAAAAGTTTGCCCCTCTGCCGGACCTGCTGCTGATCGACGGCGGTCAGGAGCACGCCCGCGTGGCCGAGCAGGTGCTGGCAGGCTGCGGATTGGATGTGCCTGTGCTGGGCATGGTCAAGGACGACCGCCACCGCACCCGTGCGCTCATCACCGCCCGGGGCCAGGAGCTGGGCATACAGCAGACACCCGCCCTGTTTGCCCTTATCGGCACGGTGCAGGAGGAGGTACACCGGTTCGCCATCGCCTACCACCACCAGAAGCACACCCGTTCCGCCAAGCGCTCGCAGCTGGACGGCATCCCCGGTGTGGGCGAGGCGCGGAAGAAGCGGCTCCTGCAGCACTTCGGCACCGTCACCGCGGTAAAAAACGCCGCGCTCGAGCAGCTCTCCGCCGTGGTGCCGGAGGCGGTCGCCCGGGCGGTATATGAGAAGTTCCACGGATAAAAAAGTGCCCCCGGCAGCGCCGGAGGTACGTCGTACGCAAAAGAAAAGAGAGACGGCGAAGCCGTCTCTCTTTCATTGTGTTTACTCGTCCAGGTTCTCGATCAGCTCAGCCAGCGCATCCACAGCTTCCTTCTCATCGCTGCCGTCCGCGATCAGTGTCACTGTGGTGTCCTTCATAATGCCCAGGCTCAGCACGCCCAGCAGGCTCTTCGCGTTGACGCGGCGTTCTTCTTTTTCTACCCAGATGCCGCTTTTGAACTCGTTGGCTTTCTGAATGAAATAGGTCGCGGGTCTGGCGTGCAGACCGACCTCATTTTTCACCGTGATCTCCCGTGTATACATGAACCAGCACTCCTTACGCACATTTTTACTCTCGCGCCAGAGGGTGCAGCGCGCAGAAACTAACCCTCACCATTTCCTATTATACTGGATTACGGCAGGATTGCAATGGGCATTGATACGAAAATCCCGCGATTTGCCCTATAATTCCCACTGCAATTTGTGAAAAATGATGTATCTTGCAGACAAATTCCGGTATTTGTCCAATCGAAAGCTCACATCCTGGCCTCTGCCCAGTCGCTGAGCTGCTCCAAAATGGGCAGCAGTGCCCGGCAGCTGTCCGTGGGGCCGTATTCCACCCGCACCGGCACCTCCAGATACTCCCGTCGTGTCACCAGCCCATCGCGCTCCAGCTCCCGCAGGGCCGAGGCCAGCACCGTGTTGGAGATGCCGTCCAGCTTGCTCCGAAGGGCGTTGTAGCGGATGGCCCCGGCGTTGGCCACGGCGCACAGGATCTGCACCTTCCACTTGCCGCCGATCAGCTGCATGGCGTGGTGCAGCGGACATTTCTCCATACAGGGACAGTCGTAGTGGCTTTGCGGCATGGTCTGTGACATGGTAAGTCCCTCCTTACTTGCCCATAAAAATCTGCGCTCTTGCATTTCTCCAAAGCTATGGTATCATTATAGCAGGTAAGAAAACCGGAGTAAATAGCATGAGGAGAAAATCACAGCCATGAATATCTATCTTCAGGGGCTGACCATGGGTCTGGCCTACGTGGCGCCCATCGGCCTGCAAAACCTGTTCGTCATCAACAGTGCCCTGACGCAGAAGCGCAGCCGCGTCTACATCACCGCGCTCATCGTCATTTTCTGGGACATCTCTTTGGGTGTGGCCTGCTTCCTGGGCGCCGGCGCACTGATGCAGGCGCTGCCCTGGCTGCAAAAGGTCATCCTGGGGCTGGGCAGTCTGATCGTCATCTATATCGGCATCGGTCTGCTGCGGTCCAAGGCCAGTCTGGAGGGCGGCCGGGACGTGAACGTCCCCATCTGGAAGCTGGCCGGATCCGCCTTCGTGGTCACCTGGCTGAACCCCCAGGCCATCATTGACGGCACCATGATGCTGGGCGCCTTCCGGGCCACCCTGACCAACGGCGGCGACCTGTTCTTCATCTGCGGCTTCGGCTCCGCCTCGGTGATCTGGTTCCTGACGCTGTCCACCGTTGTCTCCCTGCTGGGCAGCAAGTTCAACGAGAAGGTGCTGAACATCATCAACAAGGTCTGCGGCGCCGTCATCATCTTCTACGGCCTGAAGCTGCTGTACAGCTTCGTCCAGATGATGGGCTGGCTGTAAAACACTTCACAAATCACGTCCTTTCTGTTACAATAAGGCAGAAAGGGCGTGATCTTTTTATGGAACAGAACTACCGGCTCACCATCGCCTACGACGGCTCCCGCTTCTTCGGCTGGGAGCGCCAGCCGGACAAGGATACCATCCAGGGCAAGCTGGAGGCCGTGCTGGGCACGCTGCAGGGCCATCCGGTGAACGTCATCGGCGCGGGCCGCACCGACGCCGGTGTCCACGCCCGGGCCATGACCGCCAATGTGGTGCTGGATGTGACCGAGACGCCCGACGCCCTCCGCGACTATCTGAACCGCTACCTCCCCGACGCCATCGCTGTCCGGGAGGTCAAGGAGGCCGCGCCCCGTTTCCACGCCCGCTATAACGCCCTGGGCAAGACCTACCGCTACACCTGCCACACCGGGCCGGTGAAGCCGGTGTTTGACCGGAAGTACGTCACCCTGCTGGACTACGACCCGGATGTGGAGAAAATGCGGCAGGCGGCGGCCTATCTGCTGGGTGAAAACGACTTCGCCAGCTTCTGCGGCAATCCGCGCATGAAGAAGTCCACCGTCCGTCTGGTGGACCACATCGCTATCGAGCGCCGGAAGGACCGGGTGGTATTCACCTTCCATGGCACCGGCTTTTTGCAGAACATGGTCCGCATCATGGTGGGAACCCTGTTGGAGGTGGGCCGCGGCTACTGGACGCCGGAGCAGGTGCGTGACATCCTGGCCGCCAAAGACCGCAAGCAGGCGGGCCCCACCGCGCCGCCGGAGGGCCTGTGCCTGATGAAGGTGGATTATTGAGCAAAAAGCATCCGGGCGCTATCCCGGATGCTTTTGCTGCGTAAAAATGACCTAAGCCTTGGCTTAGGTCATTTTTGTTACATATTGTGGATATCGTCCAGCAGATCGTCCAGCGACATGGTCCGCACCTCGTCCTCGTCGGCCTGGGTGGGCTCGTCCTGGGCGGAGCGCTCTGCGGTCGCCGGCTCCTCCGCCGGCGCGGCGGGCGTCATAGGCGCCGCCGGGGTCTTGTCGGGGATGGCGGCAGACTCGCTGTCGCTGCTCTCCTCGCGGGGCACCAGACGGGGCACCCGTGCCGTGTGCCGTTCCTCGGGGATCAGGGGCTTCGCCGGGGTCCGCGGCGGTTCGTCGTCGTATTCCTCATCATCGCCGCCGCCCGTGTGGCCGCGGCCGATCAGGAAGCCCAGCAGGAACAGCACCGCCACCAGCAGCACCGCCGCCGCGATGGCCACATACACGGTCTTGACCTCGCCGATCAGCGGCATCGCAATGGTCCCGGGGATCTCCAGCGGCGGTACCTCGGGGATGGTGGCCGGGTCGATGACCTCCACCGTGGGGACAATACCGGTATAGGCCGGCATCCGCAGCACATGGATGGTATAGTTTTGCTTGGTCTTGCCGTCCTCGGCGGTGCCGGTAACGGTGAGCACCGTCTCCGCCTCGGTGGCGGACAGCCGCACCTCGCCGGTGCCGGTGATGCCCTGAGCCTTTTCATCCTTTGCCGTGGCGGCGATGGTCACCTGCTTCGTCTCATAGGGGACGTAGGCGATGTAATCCGTCACCGTGGACGTGAACGCCGGAGACAGCGTGGCCCCCTCCAGCGTCAGGGCGGCGATGGACGCGTCGGTGGAGGGCTTGTAGTTGGGGTCCTGCTGGCGTGTGGCATCGATGGTATAGCTCTTGGTGGCGCCGTTGGCCGCCGTGACCTTGATGGTCACAGTGTTGACGCCCACCGCCAGCTCATTGCCGCTGACAGACACCGTAGCGCTGTTGTCGGCCTTTTTGTAGTTCAGGTCCAGTTTTTCCACTGCGAAAGGCACCGTGCAGGTGTAGTACGTGGTGCTGCTGGAGAAGGACGGGCTCAGCGTGGCGTTGGAGCAGCTCAGCGAACTGAGGTTGCAGTTGCCGCTGGGTGCCGCGCCCACCTTGCCGGACCAGCTGGCGCTGTCCAGACTGGTGTCGCTGTTGCCGTCGGATACCACGATGTTGGAGAACGTGGCGGTCAGGGCGTCGCCCTCCTTGGCGCTGCCGGATACCTTCATCTTGATGGTGACCAGTCCGCCGCTGGAGCTGGACGTGCCGTAAACGCTGAACTTGTTGTTGTTGACCACGATGCTCCATCCGCTGACAGAGCAGTTGTAGTTGGTAAAGGACAAATTGCCGCTGTAGCTCAGGTCGGCGGTCAGACCGTAGACCTTGTTGGGCACGGACAGCGTCAGTGTGACGGTGTCGCCTGCCTGCGGGGCGGCGGTGCCGGTCAGCGTCGCTCCGGCGGCGTGGGCCTGCACGGGCAGCAGCGTGACCACCAGCAGCAGCGTCAGCAGCGCGGAGGCCGCGGCGCGGAACAGTTTGTTTTTCATAGGATGTTTCCTCCTCAGCCGATGGTGCGCTGGCCCACGGTGACCTGGGCGGCCTGCACCACGTCGGTGATGGTGACCTTGCCGTCACCGTTGATATCGGCCGCCTTGGCGTAGGCGCCGGACAGGCTGCCGGAGCCCACCACGGACTTCTGCAGCTTGACCACGTCGGTGATGGTGATCTTGCCGTCGCCGCTGACGTCGCCGGTGACCACGATGGTCACGGTGGCGGAGCTGCTGACAGCGGTCATGCCGGTACCCACGAGGCCGGAGGTCACCTTGGTGCTGCCGCTATAGATGGTGTAGCCCGCACTGTTCATTGCGGAGACAGACGTGCTGGGCGATACGCCGGTCAGATAGTTGCCGGAGGGCTTGGGCGTCTCGCCGCCGGTACTCCCGCCGGTACTCCCGCCGGTACTCCCGCCGGTGCTCCCGCCGGTGCCGCCGCTGTTGGCCGTCTTGGTAAACACGGCGGTGTAGGTGACGTCGGCGTCGGGCATGACGGTGCCGCTGGTATAGCGCTTGCCGCTGGCATCCGCCCAATAATCGAAGCTGTACACATACTTGCTGTCAGCCCGCATGACCGGATTCGTTGCAGGCAGCGTAATAATGTCGTTCTGGGCCAGCTTGTAGGAATCCCACACAGCGCCCTGGGACATGAACTTCACGGTGTGCAGCGTACCGAACTTGGCCGTAACGGTGTGGTTCTTGGGTGCCACAGGCGTGCTCTGGGATATCTCACGGTCATTGTAGAACCAGCCCTGGAAGCCCTTTTCGTCCACTTCAGGCAGCGCACCGTAGGGCTGCGCCTCTTTATAGGTGCGCGTTCCCACGGTTTTGCCGTTGACCACGAAGGTCACCGTGTAGGTGTTGTTGGGGGCCTCGGGCGTGGTGGTCGTGGCCGCGCCCACGGTGAAGGTGGTATCCAGCAGTGTCACAGTGCTGCCGCTATCGGTGGTGCCGGTAATGGTGAGATTATACTTCCCGGCGGCGAGCGCACTGAACTTCAGGTTCTCATCCAGTTCCCACAGGTCGAACCACTTGGCATTGATGCCGCTGCGGCTGGCGTAGGTAGGCGCTGTCCCGGTAGCCGTGTTGGTGACCACCGCTTTTACTGTGCTGATGTTTTGGGTGCAGGTGACGATACCGCGCAGGGGGAAGGAGGAGTTACCCTGGGTCAGGTTGTGGACGATGCTCTTGCCGGTTTCGTCCTTCTCCGCCTTCTGTGGATAGAATAGACCGATGGTGTTCCAGGCGTCCTGTCCGGCCGCGGGCTTCATGGTCACAACAGCGGCGGTCTTGCTCTCCTTGCTCAAACCGACCTTATAGGCGGTGACAGTGGTGTTTGCAGCCTTAGCCTTCAGGTCTTCTCTTACCATGTCGGCCACGACTTCTTCCTCAATGGTATTCAGTGTTTTTCCCGCGAAAAGTTCAATAAGTTCAATAAGCGCCAATGCTTCAGGTTCGGTGAACGCTGGGACCTGGGTTTCCGTTGCGTTTTCATCGATAGCTTCGATCTTGGCCAGCGCCGACTCAAGGGCGGCCTTCTTATTCGCGTCCGCCTCCAGCCCCATCTTTGCGATGTTTTCCTCTATGAGGGCTTCAATGGCATTGTTATCTTTTCCCTCAAAGTTGGCCTTGATGATCGACATCAGCCGAGAGGACAGAAGTTCTGCGAACTTTTTGGCCGTCGCGCCAACGGGAGTAGTGCCGTCTTCTTCGTAGCCCTTTTCTTTGATTTCAGCCGTGATCTCCGCCCGCTTTGCCGTGATCTCTTCTTCTGTAGGTTCCGTGCGGGCGTTGGGATCAGCGACCTGTGTCTGGCTGACCGTGATGGTCAGGTAATTGCCGGTGCCCACGTTGCACAGTATGTAGCCGTTGTTGCTGCCGGTCAGTGTCCAGAACTGTCTGCTGTCGGCGGCAGCGTTTTGCAGCATCAGTGCGCCGTCAACGACCGCCAGACGCTTGCCATCCGTGGTGGCCAGGGTGTATTTGTCGGAATTGTAGTAGGTCAGGATCAGCTGAGAGGCCTTCTCCTCGGCCACCAGGTCGGTGCTGCCTACGCTGTAGCTGAAGGTCCTGCCGTCGGAGTTATAGCACAGGGTGTATTTGCCCTCCAGGTGGGAGGTGGTGTTCTGATAGCGCATGACCAGCGCATCGGCAGGCTCGTTGATATGCAGGCGGCTGTACACCGAGGACTGCACATCGCCGTCCGCTGCGCTGTAATAGGCCATGGAACGGTTCTTCACGCCATAGCGGTCAGACAGCTGGGTCTGCATATCCCGGTACTTGGGAATATCCTCCGCCAGCTTGCTGCATTCAGTGTAGATGGCCTCGATCAACTCCGCTTCGCTCTGCATCTTGAAGCCGCCCAGCCGGTTGTCGATGGCGCGGGTGACCACGTTATAGGCGCCGTCCACACCATGCTGGACGCTGCGGCTCCACAGAACGTTCTTCAGGGCGATGGAGTAGTCGTTCAAGTCTAGGGCAGGGTATTTGCTTTGCAGGCGGCTGATCAGGGTCGAGTAGCGCTCGGTACCCCAGTACTCTGTCTGGGCGTTGGCAAACTCACCCTTGTTGACGCCGTGACCCAGCTCCCTCCAGGCGTTCTCAAAGTTGGGGCCGTAGCCTGCTGCGGCTGCGCCGCTGGTGTTCTCGCCGTAGGCCTTATCCAGCTTGGCTGCGAAACCATTGTAGATAGTATTGCCCTTGTAGTTTCGCAGCCAGGTGCGGAACGCGTCCAGCGTTCCCGCCTTGCTGGAGAACATATACAGGCCGAAGGACGTGCCGCCAGGGTCGCCGGGTACGGTGGAAACGGCACCCGGGTCAGCGTCCGCGCCCGTCTCATAATATTGGCTCAGTGCGCCCAGGTCCTTTAGGCTGCTCCAGTTCTTGCTGGCAGCCAGCAGTATGGTGGTCACACAGCTCACCGCCATCACCGCCGCCAGGATCAATGCCATTCCCCGTTTCGTCCTTTTCATGTCGATACACCCTGCCTTATCTCTAAGTTGTATGGGAAGCGCCGGCGGCGGGAAGGCCCTCCGCCGATTTACATAACAATAGTCATGTGTAGTATACCATCGGTCTGCGTCGTTGTCTACCAAAAAAACGAGAAAAACACAAAAAATATGAAAATTTTGTCACCAGCGCCACAAGATTTGGGTGGATTTATGGCGCGAAATGGCGTATAATGGCCGCAGGCTGACAAAATACGCAAGGAGAAATCAATTTATGTCAACGAATACGAAAAAGAAACACGGTACCGGCGCGGCGGTGGTACTCATCGTGCTGTGTCTGCTGGCGCTGGGCGCGCTGGGATATATTATCTGGCGGCAGTTTAATCCCGTGGTGCCGGAGACGGCGGCGGGCTATGTGGCCGCCGCCGGGACCACCGCCCCTGTGTATGACGAAAACGGGACTCAGCTGGGTTCCCTGGTCCGCGGTGCGGAGGTACAGTACGTTGTTGAGGACGCCGAGGGCGGCGCGGACCGCGTCCGCGTGGTCAACGGCGAGGGCTACGCCTATCTGGACGCGGCCAACCTGACCGCAGACTACAACGGCGCGGTGCTGACGGAGACGGTGTACGCCCTGCGGGGCATGAGCCTGACGGACGAAACGGGCGTGGTCCCCGGCTGCGCCGTGGAAAAGGGCATGGCGCTGACCGTCACCGGCTTTGACGGCCTGGGCGAAAACGGCGAGGTCCTGCGCTGGGCCGTCAGCTGTGACCGGGGCGAGGGGTACATCGACGGAGAGAACGTCCGCCTGACGGCGGAGGAGGCCGCAGTCCAGTACAACGATACGTTATACGCGCTCCACGCCGCGCGGGGCGACAGCTGGGGCGGCGGCGACGCGGCCGGCCTGGACTACTACCCCACGGAGAAGCCGGCCTTCACGGACAATGTGATGCCCGACGAGGTGCGGGCCCTGTACCTGAACGGCAGCGCCATACAGTATGCGGACAGCTATATCCGGCTGGCCCAGGGGACGGGCATCAATGCCTTTGTGGTGGACATCGTGGACGGCACGGCGGTATCCTACGCCTCCCCGGTCATGCAGCAGTACAGCCCGTCCGCCTACGCCGCGGCTCAGGACACTATGGAAGGCTTCAAGGCCAACGTGCAGAAGCTCCGCGACGCCGGCTACTACGTCATCGGCCGCATCACGGTGTTCAATGACGCCCACCTGGCCGCCGACCACCCGGAATATGTCATCTCCGACCTGAACGGCACGCCCCTGAAGATCAGCTCCATGTACTGGCCCAGCGCCTACAACCGCACCGTGTGGCAGTACAAGGTGGAGCTGGCTCTGGAGGCCGCCGCTCTGGGCTTCAACGAGATCCAGTTCGACTACATCCGCTTCCCCGACGGCGCGTATAAGTACGAGCAGGCGGGTACCATCGATTACAAAAACACCTACGGTGAGAGCAAGGCACAGGCGGTCCAGCGGTTTCTAATCTACGCCGCGCAGCGGTTGCATGACGCCGGGTACTACATCTCCGGCGATGTGTTCGGCGAGTGCGCCAACGCCTACGTCACCGCCTGCGGTCAGTACTGGCCGGCCATCAGCTCCGTGGTGGACGCCATCTCCGGTATGCCCTACCCGGACCATTACAGCGCCCAGGGGGACTATAAGCCCTGGGAGCACCCCTATACCACGGTCCACAACTTCGGTGAGAGCGCCATGGCCCGCCAGAGCGAGACGGCCTCCCCCGGCGCGGTACGCACATGGATACAGTGCTACAACGCCATCCGCGAGCCGTACAACCACTACGGCGCGGCGGAGCTGGCCGACGAGGTCCGGGCCCTCCGCGACGCCGGGTGCACCGGCGGCTTTATGACCTGGAACGGCGCGTCCGACATCGACAAATACGCCGAGGTCATCTCCGCCCTGAGCTGATATGAACGCAAAAAAGAAAGCCCGCATGGGCTTTCTTTTTTGCTTATTGCGCTTCCATGGCCTTCTGGGCAAAGCTGTTGTCCACCAGCTTGTCGAAATCCACCCACTGGTCCTTCTCCAGCTCGCTGGCCTCGGTCATCACCGTCTCCAGCCGTTCCAGCGCCGACCGCGCCATCATCGGCCCCGCGTTCCATGCATCGATCTGCCGGTGCCGGGCGGTAACGGCCTCCAGGGTGTCCAGGTCCGTATCCGGGAACTGGTCGATGATGGCCTCCGCCACCTCCCGGTCTGTGTGGTCCACGATCCACTGCTGCGCCCGCGCGATGGCGTTGGCAAAGCCCTGAATGACCTCCGGATGCGCCGTCATATAACTCTGGCTGGCGAAATAGGCGGTGTAGGGGATCTCCCCGGACTCCTCGCCGATGGAGCAGAGGATATACCCGTGTCCGGCGCGCTCTACCTCCGTGGCGGTGGGCTCAAACAGCGTCACATAGTCCCCCTGTCCGCCGGTGAAGGCCCCCGCCATCATGTTGAACTGCACCGAGGTGTCCACCACCGCGTCCTCCTGGGGTACGATGCCGTGCTGCTTGAGGACGTATTCCAGCGTCATCTCCGGCACGCCGCCCTTGCGCCCGCCGATGATGGTCTTGCCCCTCAGGTCGTTCCAGTCGAAGGCCTCATCACTGCGGCCCACCAGGAACGAGCCGTCCCGCTTGGTCAGCTGGGCGAAAATCACCGGCAGATCATCCTTGCCCTGCGCGTGGATATAGATGCAGCTCTCCGGCCCGGCCAGGCCGATGTCCGCGCCGCCGGATACCACGGCGGTCATCACCTTGTCGGCGCCGCCGCCGTTGCTCAGTTCAATGTCCAGCCCCTCGTCGGCGAAGAACCCCTGGCTCATAGCCACGTACTGCGGTGCGTAGAACACCGAGTGCGTCACCTCGCTGAGCCGGACCGTGACATTTTTCGCCTCCGTGCCGGCGGTATCGGCGGTATCGGTCCCCGCGCCGCAGCCGGTCAGCAGGCTGAGCGACAGCAGCGCGGCCATACAAATGCAGATAAGTTGTTTTTTCATGCACGTACCCCCCATAGATGATTTAAGAATGCTTCTGCCCGCAGCACCAGCAGGTACATCCCCACCGCCGCCAGCCCCAGCACCAGCACGCTGGCCATGACCAGGTCCATGTTGAATACCTGGGAGCCGTAGACGATGAGATACCCCAGCCCGGCCCGGGACACCAGGAACTCGCCCATGATGACCCCCACCCACGAGAGGCCCACGTTCACCTTCAGTGTGGAGAACAGCGTGGGACAGTTGGCCGGGAACACCAGCAGCCACAGGATCTGGCGCTTGTCAGCGCCCAGCGTCCGCATCAGCCGCAGCTTCTCCGAGTCGGTGGTGCGGAAGCCGGTGTACATACTCAGGATGGTGACGATGAGTGAAATGGCCAGCGTCATGGTGACGATGGCCCCCATGCCCGCGCCCATCCACACGATGAAGATGGGCCCCAGGGCTGTTTTCGGCAGTGCGTTCAGCACCACCAGGTACGGGTCCAGAATGCGGGCGGCGGTGTCCGACCACCACATGGCCACGGCGACGGCCGTGCCCAGCACTGTCCCGGCGGTAAAGCCCAGCACCGTCTCACCGATGGACACCGCCGCGTGGTGCCACAGCTCGCCGGAGGCGCACAGCCGCCACAGGGTCTGCACCATGCGGCTGGGACTGCTGACCAGAAAGCCGTCGGACAGCCCCAGCCGGCAGCTGAGCTCCCACACGGCAAACAGCACCGCCACCAGCGCGATCTGCCAGATACGCACCCGGCGCTTTTCGCGGCGCACGGTCCTCAGGTACGCCGCACGGCGGGGCGAAGGCGCTTTCTCAGGCATGAACGTCCAGCTCCTTCCATATGGCGTTGAAGTACCGGTGAAATTCCGGCGTGTCCCGGCGCTCCAGCGGCGGCAGACCACGCAGCGTACCCATGTCCATCTCCGCCTTCACCACGGCGGGGCGGCGGGACAGCACCACCACCCGGTCGGACATACTCACCGCCTCAGCGATGTCATGGGTGACCAGCAGGGCCGTTTTGCCCTCCTGCTGCAATATGCGCCAGATATCCGCCGACACCGCCAGCCGTGTCTGGTAGTCCAGGGCGGAAAAGGGCTCATCCAGCAGCAATATCTCCGGCTCAGTGGCCAGGGTCCGGATCAGGGCGCAGCGCTGGCGCATACCGCCGGAGAGCTGGCAGGGCCGCTTTTTGGCAAAGGACGCCAGCCCATAGCGCTCCAGCAGCCGGGACACGTGTGCATAGGCCGCCGGGTCCTTCTCACCACGGACCGTCAGCCCCAGCGTCACGTTGTCCCATATATTCCGCCACTCGAAAAGCTGGTCCCGCTGGGGCATAAAGCCGATCTTTGGCGACGTGCCCTGTACCGTCCGGCCGTCGATCTCGATAGCGCCGCCGCTGAGGGGCTCCAGCCCGGCAATGGCGCTGAGCAGGGTGGATTTGCCACAGCCGGAGGGCCCCACTAAACTGACGAACGCGCCCTCCTCCACCGTGAAGGACACGTCCCGTACCGCCTCCACCTCGCCGTCCGGGGCTTGATAGCAGGCGGCGGCATGACGGAGCGTAATGCTCATATCCTATGTGACCTCCTGTCGGGAATGATGGGAGACTTCTCTCCGTGGTCATTCTACGCAGGAGGGACCCTCGGGGTGCCCTACGGCAGCAGATACGGTGCCAGCAGTGCCGCCAGTCCCGCTGACAACGCCGCCTGCACCGCCTTGGCCGGCACATACAGCCGCAGGGAGATACCGCTGCCCGCCGTCACCGCCGCTGTCTGGCAGTGGACGCTGAGCCCGCCCCAGCCCAGCAGCGCCGCCGCGGTGACGAAGCCCCGGCGGTCCGGCGTCAGGCGCAGGATGCCGTTGGTCAGCTCCAGCACCCCCGCCGCCAGCGGCGGCAGGGGACCGATGAGCCCCTCCGCCAGACGCAGCAGCACCAGAAAGAACACCACGAACCCGCACACCCGGGCCATGGCGGACACCGCCCCCTCCACCGCCCGGAGAAACTGCCCCGTCAGTCCGGCCCGCGGCGGCACAGGCCGTTTCGGCATGGCGGCGACGGGCCTGTCTCTTATACA
>ENA-OYYZ01000126-OYYZ01000126.1-human-gut-metagenome-genome-assembly--contig:-NODE-126-length-47255-cov-11.267627_pt1 | contig 47255 bp, 45 predicted proteins | sample MGYA00243256_ERZ653463 | MGnify/ENA primary metagenome ERZ653463 (study PRJEB26926, sample SAMN06165173) | human gut metagenome | biome: ENVO:00009003; feature: ENVO:2100002; material: ENVO:00002003... | reverse complement strand
AGATCCGTCAGCTGACCGGTATGCGCGGCCTGATGGCCAACACCGCCGGTAAGACCATCGAGATCCCCATCAAGGCCAACTTCCGTGAGGGCCTGTCCGTGCTGGAGTACTTCACCTCCAGCCGAGGCGCCCGTAAGGGTCTGGCCGATACGGCCCTCCGTACCGCCGACTCCGGCTATCTGACCCGCCGCATGGTGGATGTCTGCCAGGATGTCATCATCCGCGAGGCCGACTGCGGTGTGGAAAAGGGCATCGTGGTGTCTGAGATCAGCGAGGGCGGTCAGGTCATCGAGAAGTTCTCCGAGCGCATCAAGGGCCGCTTCCCGGTCCGCGATATCCTCAAGCCCGGCACCGACGAGGTACTCATCTCTAAGGATCACATGATGACCGAGGACGACGCCGCGCTGATGGAGTCCTTCGATATCCACTCCGCCGAGATCCGCACCGTGCTTACCTGCCGTGCCCACAGCGGTATCTGCGCCAAGTGCTACGGCATGAACCTGGCCACCAGCAAGCCCGTCGGCCCCGGCGAGGCGGTCGGCATCATTGCCGCCCAGTCCATCGGCGAGCCCGGTACCCAGCTGACCATGCGTACCTTCCACACCGGCGGCGTGGCCGGCGGCGACATCACCCAGGGTCTTCCCCGAGTGGAGGAGCTGTTCGAGGCCCGCAAGCCCAAGAAGATGGCCACCATCGCCGAGATCGGCGGCAAGGTCCGCTTCGAGGAGGCTACCAAGGGCAGCCTGCTGAATATTATCATCACCGCCGATGACGGCGATACCCGCACCTACGCGGTGCCCCACACCGGCCTGCTGGTGCAGGACGGCGAGGTCATCGAGAAGGGCCGTCAGCTGCAGGACGGCGCACTGAACCCCCACGATGTGCTGCGTATCCGCGGCGCCTCCGCGGTCCACAACTACCTGATCCAGGAGGTCCTGAAGGTCTACCGTCAGCAGGGCGTGGATATCAACGATAAGCACATCGAGGTCATCGTGCGCCAGATGATGCGTAAGGTCCGCGTGGAGGATGCCAACGACGCCGAGGGGCTGCTCTCCGGCGCTATGGCCGACGTGATGGAGGTGGAGGACGCCAACGCAGCGGTCCGCGCCCGTATCGCCGCCGGCGAGAAGCGTGAGGACGGCGAGGAGCTGCAGGAGGCCACCTACACCCAGCTGCTGATGGGTATCACCAAGGCCTCTCTGGCCACGGACTCCTTCCTGTCCGCCGCCTCGTTCCAGGAGACCACCAAGGTCCTGACCGAGGCCGCCATCAAGGGCAAGGTGGACCACCTGGTCGGCCTGAAGGAAAACGTTATCATCGGCAAGCTTATCCCCGCCGGCGCCGGCCTGACCGCCTATCGCCAGCTGGCGGAGGAGATGGTCCCCGAGACCGAGGCCGAGAAGAAGGACGAGGCCGAGGCCATGCACACGGAGGTCCCCACACCTGTGGAGGCGCCGGCGGACATGGACGAGGCGGAGCTCCCTGAGAGCGACGGTCCCGAGACGGACACCGGCGACGCGCTGTAAGCCGAAACCGAACATCCGAAAGAGGAGGCCCTCCGGCCTCCTCTTTTCACCGGACGCCGGAAGCGCATCCGGGGTAGCTTTTCGTGATATCTTCTGAAATTATCCACGGAATTTCAGTGGAATTCACAAACTTTCCCGCGAAACACACTTGACGCTTCCGCGCAGCTATGCTATAATTTCAAATTGCGCGGGAATTGCCCGCGGGATTTGTTATGCGACGACAGGAGGAGAGCGCCTGTGCCCGGAGAACTGACCGCCAAGGGAAAAGTCGTGGGCTTGAAGCAGACCCGTCGTGCCCTTGTCCAGGGTGCTGCCGCCCACGTCTATCTGGCCTGTGACGCCGATCCCCGGCTCACCGATCCCCTGCGCGCCCTGTGCGCGGAAAAGGCCATCCCCTGTGACAGCAGCATGACGCTGCGGCAGCTGGGTACTGCCTGCGGTATCGCCGTGCCTGCCGCCGCTGTGGCCGTCCTGAACGGCTGAATAACGTTCCATCCGGAATAGATACCCTCTGTTCCGTGGAAAAATAAAGGGACATACGTCCCACAAATCTTACGAAAGGAGAAACCAAATGCCTACTTTTAACCAGCTGGTCAAGCAGGGCCGGAAGAAGAGCACCTACAAGTCCAATTCTCCCGCTATGCAGAAGGGCTTGAATACGCTGAAGAACAAGGAGACCGACCTGAGCTCTCCCCAGAAGCGTGGCGTCTGCACCGCCGTCAGAACTGCGACCCCCAAGAAGCCCAACTCCGCGCTCCGTAAGATCGCCCGTGTGCGTCTGACCAACGGCTACGAAGTCACCGCCTACATCCCCGGCGTGGGTCACTCCCTGCAGGAGCACTCCGTCGTGATGATCCGCGGCGGCCGTGTCAAGGACCTGCCCGGCGTCCGTTACCACATCATCCGTGGTACGCTGGATACCCAGGGTGTGTCCGGCCGTATGCAGGCCCGTTCCAAGTACGGCGCAAAGCGCCCCAAGAGCAAGTAAAACTTGCAGCATGAGCTTTGCCGAAAAGGTTTCTTATATACCATATATAAAAATACCTCTTTGGCAGGCCGTACAACAGCCTTCGCGAGCTGTTGAGTACCTGTGAAATCATATTTTTATGAAGGAGGGAAGCATAGTGCCCAGAAGAGGTAATGTTCCCAAGAGAGAGATCTTGCCCGATCCTATGTACAACTCCGTGCTGGTGACCAAGCTGGTCAACAGCATCATGTTGGACGGTAAAAAGGGCGTCGCCCAGAAGGTCGTTTACGGTGCCTTTGACATCATCAAGGACAAGACCGAGAAGGATCCTCTGGAAGTGTTCACCCAGGCGATGGAAAACATCATGCCCAGCCTGGAAGTCAAGGCCCGCCGTGTGGGCGGTGCCACCTATCAGGTCCCCATGGAGGTTCGTCCTGCCCGTCGTCAGACCCTGGGTCTGCGCTGGCTGACCAACTACTCCCGCGCCCGCGGTGAGCGCACCATGGCCGAGCGCCTGGCCGGCGAGATCATGGACGCCGCCAACAACACCGGCTCTGCCGTGAAGAAGCGCGAGGACACCCACAAGATGGCGGAGTCCAACAAGGCTTTCGCCCACTTCCGCTGGTAATCATACCAACGACACAAAAAGGAGAACGGTATGCCGAGAAAGGTTACACTGGAAAACACAAGAAATATCGGCATCATGGCACACATCGATGCAGGCAAGACCACGACCACAGAGCGTATTCTGTACTACACGGGCGTGAACTACAAGCTGGGTGAGACGCACGAGGGTACCGCTACCATGGACTGGATGGAGCAGGAGCAGGAGCGTGGTATCACCATCACCTCCGCCGCGACCACCTGCTACTGGAAGGGCTCCAAGGATCAGTTCCCCCAGACGCGTATCAACATCATTGACACCCCGGGCCACGTGGACTTCACTGTTGAGGTGGAACGTTCTCTGCGTGTGCTGGACGGGTCTGTCACCGTCATGTGTGCCAAGGGCGGTGTGGAACCCCAGTCCGAGACTGTGTGGCGTCAGGCCGATCACTACCATGTCCCCCGGATGATCTACGTCAACAAGATGGACATCACCGGCGCGGATTTCTATCACGTGCTGGACATGGTGCACGACCGGCTGAAGGCCAACGCCGTCCCCATCCAGCTGCCCATCGGGAAGGAGGATACCTTCAAGGGTATCATCGACCTGGTGGAGATGGATGCCGATATCTATTACGATCAGTTGGGCAAGGATATGCGCGTGGAGCCTATCCCCGAGGATATGGTCGACCTTGCCAACGAGTACCGCGAGAAGCTGCTGGATGCGGTCTCCATGTTCGATGATGAGATCATGGAGCTGTATCTGGAGGGGAAGGAGATCCCCACCGCCAAGATCCGCGCCGCCATCCGCCAGGCCACCTGTGCCGTGGAGATGGTGCCCGTGACCTGCGGTTCCAGCTATCGCAACAAGGGCGTACAGAAGCTGCTGGACGCCATCGTGGACTATATGCCCGCCCCCACCGATGTCCCCGCCATCAAGGGTGTCAACCCCAAGACCGACGAGGAAGAGGAGCGCAAGTCCTCCGATGACGAGCCGTTTGCAGCCCTGGCGTTCAAGATCATGACCGACCCCTATGTGGGCCGCCTGAGCTTCTTCCGTGTCTACTCCGGCACGCTGACCACCGGTTCCTCGGTCCTCAATGCCACCAAGGGCAAGCGCGAGCGTATGGGCCGCATCCTGCAGATGCACGCCAACCACCGCGAGGATATCGAGTCCGTCTACTCCGGTGATATTGCCGCCGTGGTGGGTCTGAAGAATACCACCACCGGCGACACCCTGTGTGATGAGAAGCATCCCATCATCCTGGAGTCCATGGAGTTCCCGGAGCCTGTGATCCGCGTGGCCATCGAGCCGAAGACCAAGGCCGGTCAGGAGAAGATGAGCGTCGCTTTGGCCAAGCTGGCCGAGGAGGACCCCACCTTCCGCACCTATACCGATGAGGAGACGGGCCAGACCATCATCGCCGGTATGGGCGAGCTGCACCTGGAGATCATCGTGGACCGCCTGCTGCGCGAGTTCAAGGTGGAGGCCAATGTGGGCGCGCCCCAGGTGGCGTACAAGGAGACCATCCGCAAGGCTGTGGATCAGGATACCAAGTATGCCCGCCAGTCCGGCGGTAAGGGCCAGTACGGTCATGTGAAGATCCACGTGGAGCCCAACGAGTCCGGTAAGGGCTACGAGTTTGTCAATGCCGTGGTGGGCGGCGCCATCCCCAAGGAGTATATCCCCGCTATCGATGCCGGTATCCAGGGCGCCATGCTCTCCGGTACCGTGGCTGGCTATCCCGTGGTGGATGTCAAGGTCACCCTGTTCGACGGTTCCTATCACGAGGTGGACTCCTCCGAGATGGCGTTCAAGATCGCCGGTTCCATGGCCTTCAAAGAGGCTATGCGTAAGGCGGATCCCACGCTGCTGGAGCCCATTATGAAGGTCTGTGTCATCGTCCCCGACGAGTACATGGGCGATGTGATCGGTGACCTGAATGCCCGGCGCGGACAGATCCAGGGCTATGAGATGCGTTCCGGCGCACAGCAGATCGACGCGTTCGTGCCGCTGGCCGAGATGTTCGGCTATGCCACCGACCTGCGTTCCCGCACCCAGGGCCGTGGTCAGTACACCATGGAGCCCAGCCACTATATCGAGCTGCCCAAGGGCCTGCAGGAGAAGCTGATCGCCAAGCGCACCGGCCGGGAAAATTTCTAAAACCGTAATTTACGATTGATTTTCCCACCAAAATACTGTAAAATGGCAGTGTTAGACTGTAACGCTGCCCCACACACGATACAAAAATGTTAAGGAGGATCATTTCAAATGGCTAAGCAGAAATTTGAGAGAACTAAGCCCCACGTTAACATCGGCACCATCGGTCACATCGACCATGGTAAGACCACCCTGACCGCCGCTATCACCAAGTATCTGGCTCTGCAGGGCGGTGCTGAGTACACCGATTACGCTTCCATCGATAAGGCTCCCGAAGAGCGCGAGCGTGGTATTACCATCAACACCGCTCACGTCGAGTACGAGACCGCCAAGCGTCACTATGCGCACGTTGACTGCCCGGGCCACGCCGACTATATCAAGAACATGATCACCGGTGCTGCTCAGATGGACGGCGCTATCCTGGTCATCGCTGCCTCCGACGGCCCCATGGCTCAGACTCGTGAGCACCTGCTGCTGGCCCGTCAGGTGAACGTGCCCTCCGTGCTGGTCTTCCTGAATAAGTGCGACCAGGTCGACGATGAGGAGCTGCTGGAGCTGGTCGAGATGGAAGTTCGTGAGCTGCTGGACTTCTACGGCTTCCCCGGCGACGAGACCCCCATCATCCGCGGCAGCGCTCTGAACGCTCTGGTTTCCGAGTCCACCGATCCCAACGCTCCCGAGTATGCCTGCATCAAGGAGCTGATGGACGCTGTTGACGAGTGGATCCCCACCCCCGACCGCAAGGAGGATATGCCCTTCCTGATGCCCGTCGAGGACGTGTTCACCATCTCCGGCCGTGGTACCGTTGCTACCGGCCGTGTGGAGCGTGGTAAGCTGAACCTGAACGAGAAGGTCGAGATCGTCGGTCTGTCCGATGAGAAGCGCGAGACCACCGTTACCGGTATCGAGATGTTCCACAAGCTGCTGGACTACGCTGAAGCCGGCGATAACATCGGCGCTCTGCTGCGTGGCGTTGCCAAGACCGAGATCGAGCGCGGCCAGGTCCTGTCCAAGCCCGGTTCCATTCATCCCCACACCAAGTTCGTTGGCCAGGTCTACGTTCTGACCAAGGACGAGGGCGGCCGTCACACCCCCTTCTTCAATAACTATCGTCCCCAGTTCTACTTCCGTACCACCGACGTGACCGGCGTCATCACCCTGCCCGAGGGCACCGAGATGTGCATGCCCGGCGATAACGTCGACATGAAGGTCGAGCTGATCACCCCCATCGCTATCGAGAACGGTCTGCGTTTCGCTATCCGTGAGGGTGGCCGTACCGTGGGTTCCGGCGTCGTCATCGAGATCGACGAGTAATCTGACCCCATAGGGACAAAGCCAATTAAAAAGAGGAAGCCGAGAGGCTTCCTCTTTTTTTACCCATTCTGACAACTCTTTGTATAATCGTGTCGAAAAACGCCTGATTGTATTCGGGTTTACACCGCCGGATATGTCAGCCCGTGCTGGAAGCCGCCCTTCCCGGTGGCCACAACGTCCCCGCCGATGAGCGTATCACCGCACAGGTACAGGTTGGCCTGCACGCCCCCATCCATTCCGGGATAGTTGGTGATGCGGAACGTGTAGCGCCGTATCGGCTGTCCCGCAAAGTCCGTAAAGGGAAATCCCTGCTCGGCCTGCATGGCGGCGTAGTCGCCCCAGGTGTCGCCCAGGCTCTGAGGAAGCTGCAGGTCCAGCGTCTCGATCGGATCAGGCTCCACCTGCCAGCCCAACTGCTGTAAATAGTCTGCCATTTCTGCGGTGTCGGCAAGTGTAATGGTATTTTCCTTGTCAGAGAAGCACCCGGCTAACACCACGGTTACGGCAGCGATCACCATAAATGACACCGCCATAACGGCAATGCGCCGTTTGGATATATGTAATATCATCATATTCATCACCTCATAATTACCTATTTTCAATCTGATGAGAATATGCTATCATAGGGTAAAAATCAGAAAGGAGGCGGCCTATGGAGCGTCTCGACAAGCTGCTGGCGGGCACTGGGAAGTGGTCCCGCCGGGAGGTGAAAGCGTTGGTGCGGCAGGGCCTGGTGCGTGTTGACGGCCGGCTGGCCGCCTCCGCCGAGGACAAGCTGGACCCGGCCGCGGCCATCATCACCGTGGCCGGCGAGACCATCTCCCTCTGCCGCTTTACCTATGTTATGCTGCATAAGCCCGCCGGCGTCCTCACCGCCACCGAGGACAGAAAGCAGCCCACGGTCCTGGACCTTTTGCCGCCGGAGCTGCGCCGCATTGGCCTTGCTCCGGTGGGGCGGCTGGACAAGGACACGGAGGGCTTGCTGTTGTTGACCAACGACGGCGAGCTGGCCCACCGGCTGCTGAGCCCTAAATACCACGTGGACAAACGCTACCTCGCCCGGGTGGACGGTGAACTCTCAGCGGCGGATGCGGAGGCATTTGCCCGCGGGATGACGCTGGGGGACGGGCTGGAATGCCTGCCCGCCGGGCTGGAGGTTCTGCCTGACCGCGTGTGTGTCGTGACGCTGCGGGAGGGGAAATTCCACCAAGTCAAGCGGATGCTGGCGGCCCGCGGCGCGCCGGTGCTGTATCTGAAGCGGCTGTCCATGGGGCCGCTGACATTGGATGACTCCTTGGCTGCCGGAGCGTACCGTTTGCTGCGCGCAGAGGAGATATCAGCGTTATACCGTGTATGTGGTCTGTGATTTTTTTGACATAACCGCAAAAAACGCAACAAGTTTTTTGTGGAAAAGAGAAAAAAACGCTTGCAAAATCGTGATTATGACGATATAATAGGAGCAACGACTGAGCAGATTGCACAAAGTACCGTCGCGGGATTTGCGGGAGGATCACGTTATGTCCGGCAGAATTTTTCAGAACTCTGTACTCCAATTCAAAGAGACCACCGACCGTACCATCGGCGTGATCGATGCCGAGGGCACCGTTATCGCTTGCAGTGAGCTGACGGCCATTGGCAAGCGATGGAGCAAATATGTGGAGCCTATCGTTTCGGCGGACGGCACCTGCGTGGCGCTGGAGGGCAAGTGCTTCAAGGCGTTGCCCAGCTGGGGCAACACCTTTGACTATGCCGTGTTCGCCACCGGCGATGACAGCATGAGCCGCACGGTGTGCTCTATGGCCGCCGTGGCGCTGAACGCCGCCAAAAACTACTATGAGGAGAAGCACGACAAGGGCTCCTTCATCAAGAACATCATTTCCGATAACATCCTCATCAGTGACATCTATATGCGGGCCAAGGAGCTGCACGTGGATGCCGAGGTGGCCCGCGGCGTGTTCGTGGTGCGCCCGGTGGACGATCGACTGGACACCGTGCCCGTGGATGTGGTGCAGGGCTTGTTCCCCGACCGGCAGAACGACTTTGTACTGAGCGTAGGTGAGCACGACGTGGCGCTGATCCACCAGATGGGGGAGGATGCCACCGCCAAGGATATGGAGGAGGTGGCTCTCCGCATCGAGGAGGCCCTGCGCGCCGATGGAGAGAGCCGCGTGTTCGTGGGCATCGGCACCCTGGCCCTGCATCTGCGTGACCTGGCCAAGAGCTACAAAGAGGCCCAGATCGCCATCGAGGTCGGCAAGGTGTTCGATACGGAGCGCTACGTCATCAACTACGAAAATCTGGGTATTGGCCGGCTGATCTATCAGCTGCCCACCACCCTGTGCGAGATGTTCCTGCAGGAGGTGTTCAAGAAGAACCCCATCGATGCACTGGACCAAGAGACGCTGTTCACCATCTACAAGTTCTTTGAGAACAACCTGAACGTATCCGAGACGGCGCGTAAGCTGTTTGTCCACCGGAACACGCTGGTCTATCGTCTGGAGAAGATCAAGAAGCTGACCGGCCTGGATCTGCGGGAGTTCGATGACGCCATCACCTTCAAGGTCGCCCTGATGGTCAAGAAGTATCTGACCAGCCGCGGCATCGACGCATAAGTACATATACAGAAAAAAGAGCGCCCTGTGGGGCGCTCTTTTTGCGCGATGCCGCAGAAACTTCCTTTTTTAGGAACTTTTGGGGTGGGAGGACCGTCTAAAGAACAAGCAATGCGCGGCGGGGCAAATTCAAAATATTTTCATATCTTTCCTGTTGCCATTTTGTAACTATTTATATATAATGGTATTTGTGGTCGTATTTGGCCACAATATGTTGCATTTTGACGGACAGGAGCGTTGCTATGATTCGTTTAATAGACGCTGAGAAGGTATACGACAACGGGACGCGCGCGTTAAAGGGCGTTTCCTTTACCGTGGACGACGGAGAATTCGTCTTTCTGGTGGGACCCTCCGGCTCCGGTAAGTCCACCATCATCAAGCTGATGACCGGTGAGGTGGTGCCCACCGCCGGCCGCGTGATGGTCAACGGCTTTTCCATGAGCCGCATCGCTGAAAAACAGATCCCCTATATGCGCCGGACGATCGGCGTGATCTTCCAGGACTTCCGCCTGATCGGCAATAAGACCGTGCGGGACAACCTGGCGCTGGCCATGCGGGCGGTGGGGGCGTCTCCGCGGGAGCTGAAGAACCGCATCCCCTATGTGCTGGAGCTGGTGGGGCTGGCGGACAAGGAGAACAGCTATCCCGACCAGCTCTCCGGCGGTGAGCAGCAGCGTGTGGCCATTGCCCGGGCGCTGGTGAATAACCCCAGCACCATCGTGGCGGACGAGCCCACCGGCAACCTGGATCCGGGCCGGTCACTGGAGATCATGACGCTGCTGGAGCGCATCAACGCCCTGGGGACCACGGTGATCGTGGTGACCCACGAGAGGGGCCTGGTCAACCACTTCAACAAGCGGATCATCCTGCTGAACGACGGGCAGGTCATCGGCGACGGCCTGGGCAGCTACGAGGTGTGATATGAAGCACGATTTTAAATTTTTCGTCAAAGAAGGCGCGGGCAATATGTTCTCCCACGGGTTCATGTCCTTCGCCGCCATCGGCGTTACCGTGGCGTGCCTGCTCATTATGGGCACATTCACGCTGGTGGCCTACAATGCCAACGAAAACCTGGCGGACCTACAGCAGGAGAACGCCATCGTGGCCTTTGTGGACGAGACGCTGGAGGAGCGCGAGGCCCGGGCCCTGCAAACGCAGATCGAGAGCACGGAGAACGTGGCTGATTGTACCTTCGTCTCACGGACGGAGGCCCGGGACGCCTACGTGGAGAAGTACGATGACGGCGGTGTGTACGGCGACCTGGACGCCACGGTGTTCCGCCATCGGTTTGTGATACACGTCACAGATCCGAACCGGATCATGGAGACAAAGACCGCAGTGGACAATATCCCCGGCATTGCCAAGGCCCGCGCTGACGAGGCTGTGGCCAACGGCTTTACCACAGTCCGCAACGTGGCCGGCGTCATCTCTGTCGCGCTGATCGCCATACTGCTGCTGGTGTCGGTGTTCATCATCAGCAACACCATCAAGCTGACGACATTTGACCGGCGGGACGAGATCGCCATCATGAAGATGGTGGGCGCCACCAACGGGTTCATCCGCTGGCCCTTTGTGTATGAGGGACTGCTGCTGGGCCTGTTCAGTGCGGTGATCGCCTTTGGCCTGCAATGGGGGCTGTATGCCGCCGTGGCGCAGGGAATTGCCAACTCTGACAGCCTGCAGATACTGAACGTGGTGCCGTTTACGAGAATATGGCAGTTCGTGGCCCTGGTGTTCCTGGGCACGGGTATTCTGGTGGGTGTGGGCGGCAGCCTGACCGCCATACGCCGGTTCCTCCGGGTGTAAAGAAAGGAGCGCTTGCATGAAGAAACCGAAACGTATTCTGTGCGCCGTGCTGGCACTGCTGATGCTGCTGGGTGCGGCCGCCGCCGTGTCCGTCCGACCGGCTTATGCGACCAAGACCGAGGCTGAGCTGGAGGAGGAGCAGCGCAAGGCGGCGCAGGTGGCCGCATTGGAACAGAAAAAGAAGGAGCAGCAGGAAAAGCTGAAGGAACTGGAGAAGCAGATCGCCGAGGCCAAGGCCAAGAAGAACGACGTGATGGCCACCAAGAATTTGCTGGACCAGCGAAACCAGCTGCTGCTGGAGCAGATCGACGATACCCAGAACCAGATCGACGACGCCGCGGCGCAGATCGCCCGGTATGAGCTGCTGGAGGAGGAGCAGTACACACTGTTCTGCCAGCAGGTCCGTGAGGAGGAAGAACGCGGCAGCCTGAGCTATCTGTCGGTGCTGTTTAAGGCCACCAGCATGGCCGACCTGCTGAACCGCATGGAGTTCGTCAACGAGGTGGCGGAGTACAACAAGAGCATTATCTCCGCCCTGCAGGAGACGCGCGAGAACATCAAGGCCGAGAAGGCGGAGATGGAGGCCAAGGAGACCCAGCTGAGTGAGCAGCAGGACGAGCTGCAGGGCAAGCTGGACGAGACCACCAAGCTGATGAACGAGTATGCCGCCGACCAGAAAGCGCTGGAGCAGCTGCATGACGCGGAGGCAAAGGCGGCTGATGAGATCGACGCGCAGCTCGAGCAGCTGATCGCCGACTCCGACGTGGTGCCCAGCAACGAGGGCTTTATCTGGCCCGTCAGCACCAGTAAAAAAATCAGCTCGCCCGTCGGCTCCCGCGTGGCCCCCGGCGGCTTCGGCAGCACCAACCACAAGGGTGTGGATATCTGCAACGTGTCCTATACCAGCAGCGTATATGCCGTCAAGAGCGGTAAGGTGATCCTCACCAATACCAGCGGTTGGGGCGGCGGTTACGGCAACTATGTGGTCATTGACCACGGCGGCGGCCTGACCACCCTGTACGCCCATTTGAGCGTGGTGAAGGTGTCACAGGGCCAGACTGTCTCGCAGGGTACCGTGATCGGCGTCACCGGCAACACCGGCGCCTCCACCGGCCCGCATCTGCATTATGAGGTCCGCACCACCACCGTGGTCAACGGTGTGAGCAAGATCGTGTACCAGAACCCGCTGAACTATCTGGCGGGCTACATCAAAGCCTGGTAACTAATGACATATTGAAAATGCTGTTCCATAGAATGGAACAGCATTTTTTTTGCATAAAGCCGGGGGAGAAGGGAAACCGCATGATCGTTTACATGACGCAGGGCCAAAAGACAGTGCTTTCCCGCATAACGGTGGAGGGTCTGCCACTCCATTATCTTTCTGTGGGGAGGGGCTATTTCGCCCGCCGCCGTGCTCTGCACTGCCTGCGTCAGCTGTATGACTCCGGTGTCCGCCGCTGTATCTGCGCCGATGTTTACCTCCTTTCGCTGGCGAAGCAGGCAGACATAACATCATACCCCGTCCTGCCGCTGCGCCTCGCCCTGCTGGGCAGTCTGCTGGATATTCTCTGCCCCGGCGGTCTGCAAAACGCCGTCGCGGTGCTGCGCTGCGGCCCCGGCGGAGAGGAGACGGCCCGGGCGGCGCTGACGGTGCTGGCCCGGCGGGCGCGGTATGTGCAGCTGGACATGGAGGACCCTGCGGCGCTGGCGGCGGAGCTGCTGTACCGCTGGGGGGATCGCCGCCGGAGACGGGGGCCGGCGGGCGGCGCTGACGGTGGTGTGCGGCGATGTGCGGGAGGATACGGAGGGCCCAGCGATATATCTGACGGAGGACTGCGGGGCGCGGCAGACGCCGGTATGGACATCGCCCCGGGCGGCGGCGCTGGCGGTGCCGGTGACGGAGCCTCTGGCCGCGGTGCTGACGGCGGCCGGAAAATGGCAGATATCCGACATTCATATCACAGACTTGCTTGACATACGCACGGAAAGTCACTATAATGCAACGTGACATATTGTTTATAGCCCTAAAAGGGTATCCTTATGGATAGAAAGGGAAGTGTGCAGCATGGCAAAGGAATTCAAAATGAGCCAGGCTCGGTATGACGAGCTGAAACAGGAACTGGATTACAGCAAGACCACCCGTGCCGACGAGGTGGCGGAGCTGATCAAGGAGGCCCGCGGCTTTGGCGACCTCAGCGAGAACAGCGAATATGACGAGGCGAAAAACGAGCAGGGCAAGCTCTACTCTCGCATTGCCGAGCTGGAGGACATTCTGCTCCATGCCGTGATCGTGGACGAGTCCGAGATGGACTCCGACAAGATATCCATCGGCTGTACCGTCACCGTCACCAATCTGGATATGCGAAAGCAGCTGCCCGCCTATAAGATCGTCGGCTCTCAGGAGGCCGACGTGATGAGCCGCGCCATCAGCGAGGACTCACCCTTTGGCAAGGCGCTGATGGGCCGCAAGGCGGGCGATGAAGTGACCGTGGAGGCGCCCAAGGGCGTGATCCACTACCGTATCGACAGTATTGAAAGATAAGCACCGCCGGCAACGGCGGTACGGATAGACGAAGGAGGCTGCATTATGGCAGACGAGACCAACCGCAACGTGAACGAACAGCCCCAGGCCCAGGACATGGGCGAACTGCTGCGTATCCGCCGCGACAAGCTGAAGGCTTTGCAGGACGAGGGCCGCGACCCGTTCACCATTACCAAGTTTGATGTGACCCACCACACACAGGATATCAAGGACAACTTTGACGCCATGGAGGGGCAGGCTGTGTCCGTGGCAGGCCGCCTGATGAGCAAGCGCGGTATGGGCAAGGTGTCTTTCTGCGACCTGCAGGACAAGACCGGCCGTATCCAGATCTACGCCCGTAAGGACGAGATGGACGAGGACAACTATAACCACTTTAAGAAGTACGATATCGGCGACATCGTGGGCGTCAAGGGCGAGGTGTTCCGCACCCAGCGGGGCGAGATGTCCGTCCGTGCACACGACATCACGCTGCTGAGCAAGTCCCTGCGGCCCCTGCCGGAGAAGTTCCACGGCCTGACCGACAAGGAGATCCGCTACCGCCAGCGGTATGTGGATCTGATCATGAACCCGGAGAGCAAGCGGAACTTCGAGATCCGCAGCCAGTTCGTGGCGTTCCTGCGCCGCTATCTGGACGGTCTGGGCTTTATGGAGGTGGAGACGCCCGTCCTCAGCCCCATCGCCGGCGGCGCCAACGCCCGGCCCTTTATCACCCACCACAACGCGCAGGATATCGATATGTATATGCGTATCGCCACCGAGCTGCACCTGAAGCGGCTGATCGTGGGCGGCCTGGAGCGTGTGTACGAGGTGGGCCGTATCTTCCGCAACGAGGGCATGGACACCAAGCACAACCCCGAGTTCACTACCTGTGAGCTGTACCAGGCGTACACGAACCTGGACGGCATGATGGATATCCTGGAGGGCATCCTCACCGGTGCCGCCAAGGAGATCCTGGGTACCTACCATGTGCAGTGGCTGGGTCACGACATCGACCTGACCCCCTCCTGGCAGCGCGTCACCATGGCCGACGCGGTGAAGAACGTCACCGGCGCGGACTTCATGGCCTGCATCGGCGATGCCGACAAGGGCGTGGAGCTGGCCAAGAGCGTGGGCGTGGACATGGACGGCGTGGCCCATACCTGGGGCAACGCCCTGTATGAGACCTTCGACCAGAAGGTGGAGGAGACGCTGATCCAGCCTACCTTTATCACCATGTACCCCGTGGAGGTCAGCCCGCTGGCCAAGCGCAGCCCCGAGCAGCCCGCCCTCACCGAGCGGTACGAGATGTTCATCTGCGGCTGCGAGATGGGCAACGCCTTCTCCGAGCTGAACGACCCCATCGACCAGTACGAGCGCTTCAAGACGCAGGCCGCCAAGCGCGCCAACGGCGACGAGGAGGCCGACATGATGGACGAGGACTTCGTCATGGCGCTGGAGTACGGTATGCCGCCCACCGGCGGCCTGGGCTTCGGCATCGACCGCTGCGCCATGATGCTCTGCGGCACCGACTCCATCCGCGACGTGATCCTGTTCCCGACAATGAAACCCTTAGATTGACCGAAACGCGAAAAAGCCCGTAATATCAAGGGTTTTCGGACACAGAGGAAGCGAAAAACCTTACACCTTACACCAAACTTACACCAATCGATGTAGGAAAACGTGCAGAGGCAAAAAAATCGCATAATTTCAAAGCGTGAATGGGCGATTCCCTTTCGGGGTCGCCCGTTTTTTTGTAAAAAAACGAAAAAATCCCTTGACCTGTACGCAGCGTACACGCTTATACTGTCATCACAAGGAGGTATTAACTATGCTGTTGAATGAAATTGCAAAAGAAACCGGAATGACAAAGCGTGCTGTCAAGTATTATGAAGAAAAAGGGTTGTTGTCAGTGCATAAAGACGGCAACGGTTATCGTAACTACTCCCCGCAGGACGTGGAGACATTAAAAAAGATTTCAGTTTACAGAAAGCTGGGTATTAGCATAAAAGACATACAAAGTCTTTTGAAGAGTGGCGACAAAAGCATTCTTCTTCGTATTTATCAGGAAAAAATGCGGGAAAGCGTTTTATTTGAGGCAGAATGCGAGGCGTTAAGGCAATTCATAGACGATGGCAATGCCGACAAGGCAAATGAGTTACTTGATTATCAAACCGTCGAAAATGCGATTGAGTCTTTGTTGCCGGGTAAAGGGTGGTCAGATTATTTCAAAAGCCACTTCAAGCCATTCCTCAATGTAAGATTGCAGACTCAGGAACAGAAGCAAGCCTTGCAGAATATATTGAAATATTGCGATGAGACCACTTTGAAAATACCTTTTCTTATGCGAATAGGTGTGAAGATAGCAAGCGGGATTACTCAGGATACAAGAACCGCAGACGAGATGACGGCTTATTATCGCGATATGAGCGAAAGCGAATACCGGCGATTGAGAGAACGGGTAATAAAAGGGGTTAAGTTGAAAGCCGGAATTATGAAGTATCACCCGGCGTTTGTCGCTCAGAGAAAAATGCTGAAAGAGTTGCAGGACAAAGGATACAACGATATATTCATTCCCAACCTTATTGCTCTGTCTCCGCCTTATGCGGAGTATAAAAAAGCATTGGATAAGGTGAACGAAAGATTATGCAGGGAACTTGGTTTGTACTATGACAGCAACTACAACTTAGTTGTAAAATAATGAGAGTAGAATTGCTGTATCTTGAAATGAGCAGAAGGTCGATACACGGCAATTCGTATTCTACTTGATTAACCTTTGAGAAAGGAAGAACCCTTCTCAAAGGTTATTTTTTTGTTTCTCCCCATATTCGCAAACTACCCCAATTACCCTTTCCTCAATATAATAAATGCAAAACAGAGAGGAAGGAGCGGTTTTGCTATGAGTAATAGTTTGGCGAAAGTACATCCGGAGCTTGTTTCGGAATGGGCGGAAAGGAACTTTCCGCTTACTCCTGATGATATTACAAATTCTTTTCCTCTCCCACTATACTGCTTATCACGGACAGAACCGACCTTGATGATCAACTTTCCAAGCTTTTTGTCGGCTCGAAAAAGTATATCGGTGACGAGACTGTTGTAAGCATAGAGTCTCGTGAAAAGCTGCGTGAAGAACTGCAAGGCAGAGAAAGCGGCGGCGTTTACCTGACGACAATACAGAAATTCACCGAGGATCTGCAACTTCTTACGGACAGAGCCAATGTAATATGTATTTCCGATGAAGCGCACAGAAGCCAAATCAATCTCGACCAAAAGGTTCGAGTGACGGAAATAGGTGTAGAAAGAAAATACGGCTTTGCAAAATATCTGCACGACTCGCTCCCCAACGCCACCTATGTAGGGTTTACCGGTACGCCGGTTGACGGAACGCTTGAAGTGTTCGGCGGCGTTGTTGACGCTTATACAATGACCGAAGCAGTACGTGACGGCATTACGGTCAATCTTGTCTATGACGGACGTGCGGCAAGAGTTATGCTTGACAACGATAAGGTCAAAGAAATCGAGAAGTATTATGCCCAATGCGAACAGGAGGGCGCAAACGAGTATCAAATTGAGGAAAGTCAAAAGGCTGTCGCCAAGATGGAAGCTATCATCGGAGACCCCGACATTCTCCGTGCGGTTGCCGAGGACTTTATCAATCACTATGAAACCCGTGTCCGTGAAGGGGCGACTGTTGCGGGAAAGGCTCTCTTTGTGTGTGCCAACCGCTATATAGCGTATGACTTTTATAAGATAGTGACGGAGCTGAGACCCGAATGGGCAGAAAAGAAAATCTGCTCCGATGACGTCATCCTCGACGATAAGGACAAAAAAGAGTTAAAGCCGATGGAAAAAATCAAACTGGTAATGACTCGCAACAAGGATGATGAGAAAGACCTGTTTGATATGCTCGGCACGAAGGACGACCGCAAGGAATTTGACCGCCAGTTCAAAAACCCGAAGTCTAATTTCAAAATTGCGATTGTCGTGGATATGTGGCTGACCGGCTTTGATGTTCCCGAACTGGATACGATTTACATAGACAAGCCTATTCAGCAGCATACCCTGATCCAGACGATTTCCCGTGTCAACCGTGTATGCGAAGGCAAGGACAAGGGATTGATAGTCGATTATATTGGCATAAAAAAGAATATGAATACCGCCCTCAAAAAATACACGAACTTTGAAAGCGAGGAATTTGAGGGCGTTGAGCAGTGCGTTACGATTGTGAAAGACCAGTTGGAAGTCCTCGGTCAGATGTTTCACAATTTTAACAGCAAAGACTTTTTTTGTGGGGTGCCTATGGAGCAGCTCGCCTGTCTCAATCGTGCGGTCGAGTATGTTCAGCTTTCGGATGAACTGGAAACAAGGTTTATGGCGGCGGTTAAGAGAATGAAACAGGCTTTTAACCTTTGCAGTTCGAGCGAAAATATCTCCGACGAAGAAAAGGACTATATCCATTTCTATTGCGCTGTGCGCTCTATCCTCTTTAAGCTGACAAAGGGTGACGCTCCCGACATCTCACAGATGAACGCCCGTGTGCGTGAAATGTTAGAGGGTGCCATACAGTCTGACGGTATCGAGGAACTCTTTGAAAGCGGCAAGCATATAGCGGTCGATATATTCAGCGACGAGTATATGGATAAGATAAACGCTATTCAGCTTCCGAACACAAAGATTAAGATACTGCAAAGGCTGCTCTCCCAGGCGATTGACGAGTTCAAAAAGGTAAATAAGATAATGGGCGTCGAATTTGCGGACAGACTGAAAAAAGTCGTTGATGAGTACAATAACCGCCGCAGAGATGAAGCGTATGCCAATGAAGTTCTCGACGATGTGGCAGAGCAACTCGCTCAACTGTTAGAGGAATTGAAGAAAGAGAAAAATTCTTTCCAAAGTATGGGGATTGACTACGAGGAAAAGGCGTTCTATGACATTCTAAAAGCCGTTTCCAAAAAGTACGAATTTGAGTATCCCGACGACAAAATGGTTGAGTTGGCTAAGCGTATTAAGATAATCGTTGACGACAAATCGAAATATACCGATTGGGCGACCCGTGAGGACATCAAAGCAAATTTGCAAGTGGATTTGATTTTGCTCCTTGACGAGTTCGACTATCCGCCGGTCACTTTGGACGATGTTTATAAGGAAGTGCTTGAACAGGCTGAGAACTTCAAGAAATATGCAAAGTATTCTCAGCATAGAGAGGTAAAAGGTCTCGAATAATACTACATTCATTTTTCATCGGTTCCGTCCCCCAGTCTTTCTTGTATCATTCTTTTGGCTCGGTGGTAGGTTACGCAAGCCCAATTATCGGATTTTCCGAACAACTGACCGATTTGAGAGAAACTCAGTTCTGCAAACACACGCCACATAAAGACTTCTTTATATGTTTCTGGCAAAGTATGCAATACTGCTCTTATTCTTGAAGCTTCGTCCTGCCTGATAAGTTGTTCCTCGGCGGTTGCTTCCTCAGAAGGCAGTTCTGAAAGTTCAGTTTCGTCGATACTGTCCGTTTGAGTAGACTTCTTGAGGTAGGTATAGTAGCAGTTCTTAGCTATTTGACAAAGCCATACTCTAATGTCACAGTTACCACGGAAACTTTTAATGGAGCGCATTGCTTTGAAGAATGTTTCGCTTGTGATTTCATCGGCTATGCTTTCACTGCCGGACAGTCTGCGGATATATCGGAACACGTCATCGAAATATGTTCGGTATAATTCCTCGAACTCCGTCACTCTACCACCCCCTTTCATCTATAAGACTTCGCAGAGAGCAAAACCTTACAAGAAATTCAAAAAATTTTTTTGGTCTGCAACTAATAAAAACGGCGGGAGCTATTCCGCCGTTTTATCTTCTTTGTGGTTATCGGATATGGACTTTGCCCGTTCTTCAAGTTCCAACATATACCTGTCAAAATCAGACATAAAAAGTCTGTCTTGAATGATACGGTATTTTTCAAATTCCGTCTCGGCGTGGAGCTTGGCTTGCTCTGCGCTGATTTTACCGGCTCCGGTTAAAATCTCCGTGCCGTTAAATTCGAGAAATCCGTCAAGGCGTTTTGCCCAATCTTCCATACTCATCGGGATATGGCGCTCTGCCTGCAACTCAGCGTAATCGAGATAGAGCGAAACAATCCTTTCCAAAAAGGACAGTTCGCTTTCCGTAAGATAGTTCTTGGCTATTGACACATCGCTCTTAACGATTTTTCCGTCAGGCGCATTTTCCCAAGAGGTGAGACCCATATGTTCTTTTTGTGCGTCGGCTCTTTCGGCAATGAGTTCGGCAGCCGTATGTCTGTGAGTGGCATAGTGCAGCTTGTTTTGAACGGTTTGAAAAAAGAGTTTGGTGGTGCTTGCGTCCTTGTCGTAGTCAAATGCCGTAGCGTATAAGTCCGTTACCTTCTGATAGAATTTACGCTCGGAAAGACGAATTTCACGGATATTCTCTAACTGGCGCTCAAAATATTCGTCAGTGAACAGAGTGCCCTTTTTCAATCGTTCAACATCCATTGTCCAACCTTGTATCGTATAATCCTTGACAATCTGCCCCGCCCATTTGCGGAACTGCACAGCACGCTCATTGTTGACCTTGAAACCGACAGCGATAATAGCTTGCAAGTTATAATGATTGGTCAGGTAGCTCTTTCCGTCTGCGGCAGTTATTAAGTATTTCTTAATAACTGAACCTTCAACAAGCTCCCCATCATCAAAAATCCTTTTCAAATGCTGATTGATAGCAGGTACTGAGACATCATACAAGGTAGCCATCATCTTTTGCGTCAGCCATATATTCTCATCTTCATATCGCATTTCAACGCTGCTTTCCTCGCCGCCAACAGAGGCAACGTAGGTCAGATATTCAGCAGCACTTGAACGGATTGTTATTTCGTTCTTTTTCTTTTTCGGCATAACCGGTTCCTTCCTTTACGCTTTTATATTCTTAAAGAAATCGCTTTTCGGCTCAAACGGAACCCGAATGTGATAACCGAGTCTGCTTAATTCCTGAAGCTTTATCAGCATAAGATTGATTTCAGAGTTCATCGCCTTTGCAAGCTGCACTACATCGTAGCCTTCACGGGCATATTCGAGGCATTCGTCAGTATCAATCAGAACGTGTGCTGCAAAGGCATTGGCTTCGTATTCCGTGGAACTTTGCATTCTGAAAAGCTCAAACTCTTTCATACCGTCGCCTTTGGCAAGCTCTCTATGGTAAATATCGTGACCGAGTTCGTGTCCGGCTACCATCAGCGTCAGGTATTCGTCCATTCTATTGTTGAGAAACATTGCACGATGTTTCCAACGGTACACATACATTCCGAGAAGGTTATTGAAACAATCGACCGGAACAACCTCAACACCGGACGCTTCCGCTAATTTAATTGTATCTCTCGTTCCGTGCAGTTGAACGAGGCTATTTGCCTTTCTGTATATTCCAACAGAGTCAATCATTTCATTTACCCCCCTTTCAGGGCGTATTTATGCCCTGATACAAAGTATAGCAAAATATTCGTCCCATAAGGCGGACTTATTTCCTATACTTTTTGGGGGTGTATTTTTTGTTGTCCTCTTTGGCTTTCCAGTATAAGTCCTGCAAAGCCTTCATCACACCGTCAATATCTTCTTCGCTCATCTCGCCGCCGGCGAACATACCGCCCATCTGCTCAACAAGCTCCATAGCCTGTTTCTTTCCACGATACCCATATTTCTGTTGAGCTACCTCAACAAAATCATCGTTCTCGTTATGTAGATGGTCGGGGTCAACACCGAGTATCTCCGCAAGCGTCTTATATACTTCTCTATTCTGCGGATATGTCTTTCCGCTTTCATAGTTGCTGATTGTGTTGACGCCTAATCCGGCAAGCTTTGCAAGTTCAGCCTGTGAGAGTCTTTTCTCAGTTCTGTATTTGCGAAGCTTCTCTCCGAATGTCATATCATTATCCCCCTTTTGGAATTGTCACAAACTGTTTGGGAAATTTTCTGCACTAACCACTTGACATTCACAAACGGTTTGTGTATAATAAGAGCTACCCAATCGGTTTGTGAGTACATTATAAAACGGTTTGGGAAGTTTGTCAAGGGGGTCAAGAGAATTGTTGCGAAATGTTTTACATTGCGATATGAACAACTTCTACGCAAGCGTCGAGTGTATGCTTGACCCTGCCCTGAGAGAATATCCGGTTGCTGTTTGCGGCTCAGTGGAAGAAAGACACGGCATTGTCCTTGCCAAGAACTACAAAGCAAAAGCCTTTAATGTGCAGACCGGCGACGCAGTATGGCAGGCGAAGCAGAAGTGCAAAGACCTTGTTATCGTTCCGCCTCATTTTGAGGAATACATCAAATACTCAAAGCTTGCCCGCAGCGTCTATGAACGATATACAGACCAAGTGGAACCGTATGGAATGGACGAGTGTTGGCTGGATATTTCCGGCACAAGCGGGATTTTCGGTTCGCCTGAAAAGGTCGCCAATGAAATCCGTGAGACGATTAAGTTTGAACTGGGTCTGACTATCTCCGTGGGTGTTTCCTTCAATAAAATATTCGCCAAGCTCGGCTCGGATATGAAAAAGCCGGACGCTGTTACGGTGATTGAAAAGGACACTTTCAAGGATAAGATATGGGGACTCCCTGCTTCTGACTTGCTCGGCGTAGGCCGTGCAACGAGGAAAGTTTTAGATAGATATGCCATCAGGACAATCGGTGATTTAGCGAATACCGACCCTGACCTGTTAAAGCGATGGCTCGGCAAGAATGGGGTTGCTCTTTGGCAATTCGCCAACGGCTTGGACTGCTCCGCCGTTGCAAAGACTGACTTCGTTTCGCCGGTCAAAAGCGTAGGTCACGGTATCACGACAGTTGCCGATTTAGAGAATGGCGAGCAGGTGTGGCCCGTCATTCTCGAATTAACCCAAGACATCGGGCATAAGCTTCGAGTCCACGGATTAAGCGCCGAGGGAGTGGCGCTGCATATCCGAGACAACACGCTCTATTCAAAGCAATGGCAGACGAAGATTGATTATCCCACGCAATCTCCGATGATTATTGCGAAAACGGCGTACAGACTCTTTGAGCAAAAGTACCCGTGGCAAAATCACATCCGTTCCGTGACCGTACAGGCTATCAATCTTGTCCCACAAGATACGCCCCGACAGATTGGCTTGTTTATGGATTGCAAGAAGATGGATAAGATTGAAAAATTGGATAGATGTGTTGAGGCAATTCGTCAGCGTTTCGGGAAAGACAGTATCAGGAACGGGGTTCTTTGTCAGAACCTTAAAATGCCGCCCGAAAAAGCTGAAATCACTATGCCGACCGGTATGGTTGGGTAAGGAGGGTTTTAAGTGGAAACGAAAAGAAGAAAAGTTTACGTTGAGGTCGAGGTGACGCACAGAACAGACGGCACAGCGAGACCGAATTTAATAAGATTTGAAAATGGTGAAAGGTATGAGGTTGACCGTGTAATACAACGGTGCCGTGCAGCTTCCACGAAGGTGGGCGGAACGGGCATTCGCTATACGGTTCAGATTTGCGGTCATCCGACATTCCTGTTCGATGAGGAAAACGGCAAGTGGTTTGTCGAAGCGAAAACGGATTAAAGGAGGTCGCATAATTGAAACACTTATCACGCTTGGATATTGAAGCGATTGCGGAAAAGTACATCACTGCATATATGGAACTACCCGAAGTGCAGGATATGCAGATTTATCGAATAGAGCCGGAGCTGTTCTTGGAAAGAGTACTTGGTCTGAAAATAGATTACGCTCATCTTTCCTACGATGGTTCGCTCTTGGGAATGACATCGTTTGTCGAGGTTATGGTTGATGTAATGACCGCCGACTTTGAGGAAGAACATATCCTTTTGGACGGCAGCACGGTGTTGGTAGAGTCCGACCTGAGAGATGACAACAAGCGGAAAGGCAGGAGGAATTTCACTCTTATGCACGAAGGAAGTCATCAGATTTTCAAAAGGCTGTTTCCCGATGAGTACGGCACAGCCAAAGGCAGGGGCGCACCTGTTCGCTGCTATAAAGTCAGCAGTGAAAACAGCGGGCGCATAAAAGATTGGGAGGAATGGCAGGCGAACGCTCTTGCTTCCGCTACGCTGCTTCCTGCTAACCTGATTTCAAAGGGTATGTATCTGTTTGGTCTCGGAGAGAAAATTGACTGCCTTAACAAGATATACCGACCGCAGGAATACGAGAGGTTCTCGGCGTTGGCAGACTTTTTAGGCTCGTCCAGGAAGGCTCTCGCTATTCGTATGAAGCAGCTCGGCTTGGTCAAGAAAGAGTATCTCGATAATCCGTTCGATATGATTTCGATTTACAAGTGAGGCGATGAAAATGGCTAAGTTCAATATACGAGAGCAAGACCCACAGAAATACAGTGCGGTCAAGGCTGAACAGGACAAGCTGAGCGCCATCTGCGGTGTTCAGATGAAGATAGCGAGGATTTGTCCGTACTGCGGGCATACGGTTTCCATCGTCTATAAGGGAGACCATTCCTACACGCAGGAAAAATGCAGCAAATGCGGCGAGACAGTCACATTCCCGCCGATTTCATTCAGGCTTAGCAAGTAGCCTGAGCGTTCTACAACTGAATAATCAATAAAAGCAAGCTTAGTGCTTTGGAGCCGCTTGGTGCGAGACTTCCTCAATGCCACTTGATTTTATAGACTACTTTATCCCAATGGGATATGTATGAGACCTTTGTCCGCCCAAGCCTCGGTGAACGTAGAATATCTACCTTGAAAAAAACGGACATCAAACGATACTACAACTACCTTGCCGATGACAGGTGTTTGAAGCCGACTACCATAGATAACATTCACACGGTACTTCATCAGGTATTGGATATGGCGGTCGATGATGACTACATCAGAAATAATCCGTCCGACAATGTTCTGAAAGAGCTGAAAAAGTCGATGGCGCTCAGATCAGAGAAACGCAGAGCGTTGACGAGACCGGAACAGGAGTTGTTTCTTGACTATTTGCGTAACACGCCGACCGCTCAGCATTGGTATCCGGTCTTTGCGGTTATGGTGGGAACAGGGTTAAGAGTTGGCGAAGTAACAGGTCTCAGGTGGTGTGATATAGATTTAGACGAGGGTGTTATAGATGTTAATCATACTCTGGTCTACTATGAACACAGGTCAGATGAGGGTAAAAGAGGCTGCTATTTCAACGTCAACACCCCCAAGACTCCGACGAGTAACAGACAGGTTCCAATGCTCGACTTTGTGAAAGAAGCATTCCTGATAGAAAAGAAAAATCAAGAGTTGTTAGACTTACATTGTCAGGTCACGATTGATGGGTATAGCGATTTCATCTTTATCAACCGTTTCGGACAGGCGCAACATCAGGGAACGCTAAACAAGGCGCTCCGTCGCATAATTCGAGATTGCAACGACGAACAGTTGCTCAAAGATGAAAACACAGACCTTTTGCTTCCGCATTTCAGTTGCCACTCCCTTCGCCATACTTTCACAACGAGAATGTGTGAAGCGGGGGTAAATGTCAAGGTAATTCAGGATACCCTCGGTCATAAGGACATCTCTACCACACTCAACATTTACACCGATGTGACAAAAGAATTGAAGCGTTCTGAGTTCGAGGGACTTGACTTATACTTCAAAGCTGAGTAAAATATATAATGTCCTGATGTTTCCGCACAGGGAACATCAGGACTTCTTAAATTGCGAGGGGAAACAATAAGGCTTACACCACTTACACCAATATTTACGCCAAACAGTACCCAAACAACACTTTTTTACACGGAATTATATCTTTTGGAAATTCGCAAAATGCGAAAATGATGGAGGATACAGTAATATGGAAAACTACGCAAAATCGCTCTCTTTCGTCCCCACAATGAAGCCGCTGGACAACTGAAATGGCTGAGAACGCCCCTGCGCCAAAGCGGCGCGGGGGTGTTTTTTCTGTCCCCCACTTGCCAAATGCCGCACCGGATAGTATACTTAGCACATAACATCCCGGCGCGGTGCGTACAGTAGCACAGGCGCGAAGGAGGAGACTATGTACACCATCAACGACCTTTATGATCTGACACATACACTGGCGGGGGACTACCTGGCCCGCTTTACCTATCCCTGGGAGGCGCTCTCCGACCTGGCGGACTGCATTCGTGCGCTGGGCGCACAGCTGGACAGCGAATATCTGCCCTTTGGCCCGGAGGTGTGGGTGCACCGGACGGCGCACGTCGCGCCCACGGCGTCCATCACCGGGCCGTGCATCATCGGCCCGGAGACGGAGGTGCGCCACTGCGCCTTTATCCGGGGCAGCGCGCTGGTGGGCGCCCATTGCGTGGTGGGCAACTCCGTGGAGCTGAAGAACGTTATCCTGTTCGACAACGTGCAGACGCCCCACTACAACTATGTGGGCGACAGTATCCTCGGCTATAAGGCCCATATGGGCGCCGGCTCCATCACCTCCAACGTGAAGTCCGACAAGACCCATGTGGTGGTCACAGACGGTGCGGAGCGCATCGACACCGGACGCAAGAAGGTGGGCGCCATGTTGGGCGACGGCGTGGAGGTGGGCTGCAACAGTGTGCTGAACCCCGGCAGCGTCATCGGACGGGGCAGCCGGGTATATCCGCTGTCCTCGGTGCGGGGCACCGTGCCGGCGGCGAGCATCTACAAGCGCAGCGGCGACATTGCCGCCCAGCGCTGACAGGGAGGAAGAAAAATGGGTAAATATTTCGGCACGGACGGCTTCCGGGGCGAGGCCAATGTGACCCTGACGGCGGACCACGCCTATCAGGTGGGCCGCTTTTTGGGCTGGTACTGCGGTGAATGTAAGCGCCGCGGCGGTGACAGCGAGCCGGCAAAGGTGGTCATCGGTAAGGATACCCGCCGCAGCAGCTATATGTTCGAGTATGCCCTGGCCTCCGGGCTGGTGGCCTCCGGCGCGGACGCCTATCTGCTGCACGTGACCACCACGCCCTCTGTGTCCTATGTGGCGCGGACGGAGGGTTTCGACTGCGGCATTATGATCTCCGCCAGCCACAATCCGTTCTATGACAACGGCATCAAGCTGATCGGGCGGTCCGGCGAGAAAATGGACGAGGACACCGTCGCCCTGATCGAGGACTATCTGGACGGGAAGCTCAGCGTGTTCGGCCAGACCTGGGAGACGCTTCCCCTGGCGCAGCGGGACCATATCGGCCGCACGGTGGACTGGTCCGCAGGGCGTAACCGCTACGTGGGCTACCTCATCTCCCTGGGGATGTTCTCCTTCAAGGGGAAAAAGGTGGGGCTGGACTGTGCCAACGGCAGCGCCTGGATGATCGCCAGAAGCGTTTTTGACGCACTGGGTGCCACGACCTACGTCATGGGCGATGAGCCAGACGGCTTCAATATCAACAACGGCGTGGGCTCCACTCATATCGAGGCCCTGCAGCGCTTCGTGGTGGAGAAAGGCCTGGACGTGGGCTTTGCCTACGACGGCGACGCGGATCGGTGCCTGGCGGTGGACGAAAAGGGCCAGATCATCACCGGCGACCATATCCTGTATATTTGCGGCCGCCATATGAAGGAACTGGGCGAGCTGCCCCACAACACGGTGGTGACCACGGTCATGTCCAACTTCGGACTGTACCGGGCCTTTGACCGGTTGGGAATCCGCTATGCCAAAACCGCTGTGGGCGACAAGTACGTATACGAGTATATGAGCAAAAACGGCTGCGCCCTGGGCGGCGAGCAGTCGGGGCATATCATCTTCTCCAAGTACGCCTCCACCGGCGACGGCATTTTGACCAGCCTGAAGCTAATGGAAGTCATGCTGGAGCGCAAGCAGCCCATGAGCAAGCTCACCGAGGGACTGACCATCTATCCCCAGGTGCTGGAGAATGTGCGGGTGCACGACAAGGCTGCCGCCCGTCAGGACCCGGCCGTGCAGAAGGCTGTGGATGACGTGGCCCGCCGTCTGGGCGATACGGGCCGTATTCTGGTGCGTGAATCCGGTACGGAGCCGGTGCTCCGCGTAATGGTGGAGGCGCCGGAGGATGCCGTCTGCCGGGAGTGTGTGGCACAGGTGGCGGAGATCATCCGGGCGCAGGGACACGCGGTTTGAGTACGCAATAAGGGAACGCCGTACCGCGTTCCCTTATTTTTTGTTGACATTCGCAGAGGATACCTATATTATAAGGAATATTCTGAGAGGGGAGGGGCACCGTTATGACAGAGCGCATTACCAGCCGGCGCAATCCGCTGCTGGAACAGGTCCGCAGGCTGGATACGGCGGCGCTCCGGCGGAAGGCCGGGGTGTTTTTGTGCGACAGCCCCAAGCTGGTGGGCGAGGCGGTGCAGCACGGCGTGTCCGTGCAGTGTGTCATCGCCGCGGACGGTGTGGCCTTCCCGGAGGGACTGCCGGAGAATGTGCGGCGGGTGACGGTGCCGGCGGACGTGATGGCGTCCATTTCGCCCATGCCCACGCCCCAGGGGATGCTGGCCCTGTGTGCCCTGCCGGATATGGCGGCGCCTGCGCGCCTGTCGCCGGGCCGCTATGTGGTGCTGGACGGTGTGCAGGACCCGGGCAACGTGGGGGCGGTGCTGCGGACGGCGGACGCCTTCGGCTGCACCGGTGCGCTGCTGCTGCCGGGCTGCGCCGATCCCTATGGGCCAAAGACGCTGCGCGCCGCCATGGGCGCGGTGTTCCGCCTGCCGCTGTACGCGGTGGGGCTGGAGGCCCTGCCGGGCTTGTTGGCAGACGCGGGGCTGCCGCTGTACGGCACGGCCCTGCGCCACGACACGGTGGACGTGCGGCAGCGGGATCTGCGCCGCTGTGCGCTGGTCATCGGCAGCGAAGGCCGGGGCGTCAGCGCGGAGGTGCTGGCGCTGTGCCGCGAGACGCTGCGTATCCCCATGTCGTCCCACTGTGAGTCGCTGAACGCCGCGGCCGCGGCGGCGGTGCTGCTGTGGGAGGCCTATCGCGCGGAGGAGGGGAACTGAGATGGCGGCTTTGAAGTATTGGGTGTGGCTGACCACACTGCCGGGCCTGGGGGAACGGGCGAAATTGCAGCTGCTGGCGCATTTCGGCTCGCCGGAGGAGATCTATTTTGCCCCGGAGGGCGAGCTGCTGCTGGCAGAGGGCATTACGAAACTACAGGCCGCCCTGTTGGCGGACAAATCGCTGGACCGGGCGGAGAAGGTGCTGGAGGACTGTGCCAGAGACGGCCAGTTCCTGCTGACCATGGACGACGCGGGATACCCCGCGCGGCTGCGGAACATCTACGACCCGCCCCTGCTGCTGTACGGCAAGGGCAGCCTGCCCCTGTTCGATGATGAGGTGGCCGTCACGGTGGTGGGCACCCGGGACTGCACGCCCTATGGCGTGCGCGCGGCGTCACAGCTGGGCTATGAGCTGGCCAGACAGGGGGCGCTGCTGGTGTCCGGCATGGCCAAGGGCATCGACGGCGAGGCGCTGAAGGGCGCCCTGCGCGCCGGTGGCTTTACCGCCGCGGTGCTGGGCGGCGGCGCGGACGTGGTGTATCCGGCGGCCAACCGCCGGCTGTATGAGGACATCGCCGCCACCGGCGTCATCCTGTCGGAGTACCCGCCCGGGACGGAGCCCAGGGGCGACCACTTCCCGGTGCGGAACCGATTGCTCAGCGCGCTGAGCCTCGCCACCGTGGTGGTGGAGGCCCCGGAGAAAAGCGGCGCGCTCATCACCGCCGCCACGGCGCTGGAGCAGGGCCGCGAGGTCTTTGCCGTGCCGGGCCCCTTCGACGCGCCCAAGAGCCGGGGCTGCAACGCCCTGATACGCGAGGGCGCGGGCCTGGTGTGCGAGGCCTGGGACGTGCTGAGCTTTTACGAGAGCCGCTTTCCCCATAAGCTGCGGCCTCTGCGGGCCACGATCCCGCCTCTGCCCAAGGGCGCGGAGCCGGAGAGCGACGCGCCTGCCGTTCCGGTGCAGGAGACGCCCGCGCCCACCACGCCGGTACTGCCGGTGCTGGATATTTCACAGGACACCGCCGGACTCACCGACGATCAGATCGCGGTGCTGTCCGTTCTGCAAGCGGATATACCCACCCTTACCGATGACGCGGCACTGCTGGCCGAACTGCCGGTGCGCCGTGTGCTGTCGGCGCTGACGGTGCTGGAGATCGACGGCTACGTCTGCCGTCAGGGAGCGCGGAGCTTCCTGCGGACGGTGGAACTCAAAAAGGAGTAAGTAACAATATGGCAGCAAAGAAAAACCTGGTCATCGTGGAGTCCCCGGCCAAGGCCAAGACCATCGGCAAATATCTGGGGCCGGACTATGTGGTCAAGGCCAGCATGGGTCACCTGCGTGACCTGCCCAAGAGCACCCTGGGCGTGGACGTGGAGGGTGACTTTACCCCCAACTACCGGCCCATCAAGGGCAAAGAGGATATCATCAAGGACCTGAAGACCACGGCGGACAAGAGCAAGACCGTGTACCTGGCCACCGACCCGGACCGCGAGGGCGAGGCCATCAGCTGGCATCTGCAGCACCTGCTGGACCTGCCGGATGACAAGGCCCGGCGCGTGACCTTCAACGAGATCACCAAGAAGGTGGTGCAGGAGTCCATCCAGCACCCCCGTGCCATCGACCAGGACCTGGTGGACGCCCAGCAGGCCCGCCGTGTGCTGGACCGCATCGTGGGCTATCAGCTCTCCCCCCTGCTGTGGAAGAAGATCCGCCGCGGCCTGTCCGCCGGCCGTGTGCAGTCGGTGGCGATCCGGCTGGTGGCCCAGCGTGAGCAGGAGATCGCGGCCTTCGTGCCCCAGGAGTACTGGACGTTGGACGTACACCTGCAAAACCACGCCGCCGCGTCCTTTACCGCCCACTACTACGGTGTGGACGGCAAGAAATACGAGCCTAAGGACGAGGCGGACACCCAGCGCATCGTGGAGGAGCTGAAAAAAGAGGCCTTCGCAGTCAAGACCGTGAAGCGTACCGACAAGCAGCGCAGCCCCACGCCGCCCTTTACCACCTCCAGCTTACAGCAGGAGGCCTCCCGCAAGCTGAATATGACGCCCCGTCGGACCATGGCCATCGCCCAGCAGCTGTATGAGGGCGTGGACATCACCGGCGAGGGCACCGTGGGTCTGATCACCTATATGCGTACCGACTCGCTGCGTATCTCCGACGAGGCCCAGGCACAGGCCCGCGAGCTGATACAGTCCCGCTACGGCGCGGCCTATTGCCCCGACATGCCCCGGAAGTACAAGACCAAGGCCGGGGCCCAGGACGCCCACGAGGCCATCCGTCCCTCCGACCCGGCGCTGACGCCGGAGCAGGTGAAGGGCGACCTGACGCCGGAGCAGTACCGTCTCTACCGACTGATCTGGAGCCGCTTCCTGGCCAGCCAGATGGCCAACGCCGTGTATGACAGCATCTCCGTGGAGATCGCCGCCGGTGCCCATGCCCTGCGGTGCTCCGCCAGCAACCTGAAATTCGCCGGCTATACCGCCGTATATGAGGAGAGCCGGGACGACGACAAGGAGGAGAAGGACTCTCCCCTGCCGCCGCTGGAGGAGGGCGAGCAGGTGACGGCGGTGGGCTTTGCGCCCCTGCAGCATTTCACCCAGCCCCCGGCCCGCTATACCGATGCCACCCTTATCCGCACCATGGAGGAGAACGGCATTGGCCGCCCCTCCACCTATGCGCCCACCGTGTCCACTATTCTGGACCGTGAGTACGTCATCAAGGAGGGCAAGTACCTGCGCCTGACACCGTTGGGCGGCGTGGTCAACGACCTGATGTGCCAGCGGTTCCCGGACATCGTGGATGTAAAGTTCACCGCCCGTATGGAGCAGAAGCTGGACGATGTGGAGGCCGGCCAGGTCAAGTGGAAGGACCTGATCCGCCAGTTCTATGTGCCGTTCCATGAGAACCTGGAAAAGGTCGAGAAGGACATGGAGGGCGTGTACCTGAAGGTCCCTGATGAGGTCACGGAGGAGAAGTGCGACCTGTGCGGCCGCAACATGGTCATCAAGTCCGGTCGGTTCGGCCGGTTCCTGGCCTGCCCCGGCTACCCGGAGTGTAAGTTCACCAAGCCTCTGGTGGTGGAAATGCCCGGCCGCTGCCCCAAGTGCGGCGGACGCATCCTGAAAAAGACCAGCCGCAACGGCTACACCTACTACGGCTGCGATAAGTTCCCCACCTGCGATTTTATGACCTGGGACGTGCCGGTAAAGGACGACTGCCCTGTGTGCGGCAAGACCATGTTCAAGAAGGCCGGTAAGGGCTTCAACAAGCCCTTCTGCGCCAATCCCGAGTGCCCGAACTTCCTGCCGGAGGACAAGCGCGGCTATCGCCGCCGCAAGACCGATGACGCCGCGGCGTCTGCCGAGGGTGGCGCGCCGGCCGCGGAGGAAAATCCTGCGGCGCAGCCCGAGACGAAAAAGTCCGCTGCGAAAAAGACCACGGCTGCCAAGAAGCCGGCTGCTGCCAAGAAGACTACAGCGGCCAAGAAGCCTGCCGCGGCCAAGAAGACGACCACAAAAAAGACTACGACCAAGAAAGCGGAAGAATAAATGGAAAGCGTAACTGTGATCGGCGCGGGCCTGGCCGGGTCCGAATGTGCCTGGCAGCTGGCCCAGCGGGGCATCCCCGTGGTGCTGCGGGAGATGAAGCCGGAGAAGAAGACCCCCGCCCATGTGACCGGCTATTTTGCGGAGCTGTGCTGCTCCAATTCCCTGCGGGGTGCGGGGCTGGAGAACGCCGTGGGCCTGCTGAAGGAGGAACTGCGGCGGCTGGACAGTCTGATCCTCCGCTGCGCGGACGCCACGGCGGTGCCCGCCGGCGGTGCGCTGGCGGTGGACCGCGAGGGCTTTGCCCGCATGGTCACCGAGTCCGTGCTGGGCCACCCCAATATCACCATGGTCCCCGGCGAGGTGACCGCTATACCGGAGGGGAATGTGGTCATCGCCAGCGGCCCGCTGACCTCTGACGCGCTGGCAGATGCCATTGCGGAAAAGCTGGGCGGCGGCCATACGCTGAACTTCTTTGACGCGGCGGCCCCGCTGGTGACCTTCGACAGCGTGGACATGGACAGTGCGTATTTCGCCTCCCGCTACGATAAGGGCACCCCGGACTACATCAACTGCCCCATGACCAAAGAGGAATATCAGGCCTTCTGGGCGGAGCTGGTGAAGGCGGAGGAGGCCGAGGTCCACGGCTTTGAGGACAGCGGCGTGTTCGAGGGCTGTATGCCGGTGGAGGTCATGGCCCGCCGGGGCGAGGACACCCTGCGTTTCGGCCCTCTGAAGCCCCGGGGCCTGGTGGACCCTAAGACCGGCCGTGAGCCCTACGCCGTGGTGCAGCTGCGGCGTGACAACGCTGACGGCACCATCTACAATCTGGTGGGCTTTCAGACCCACCTGAAATGGGGCGAGCAGAAGCGGGTGTTCTCCATGATCCCCGCCCTGCACGACGCCCAGTACCTGCGCTACGGCGTCATGCACCGCAACACCTATCTGGATTCGCCCCGGCTCCTTGACCGCTACTACCGGCTCAAGAGCGATCCCCGTATCGCCTTTGCCGGTCAGATGACCGGCGTGGAGGGCTATGTGGAATCCTGCGCCAGCGGTTTTCTGGCGGGTATAGAGTTGGCCCGGCGGCTGAAGGGGCAGGCACCCCTCGACCTTCCCCGAGAGACGGCCATCGGCGCCCTGGGCCTGTATGTCAGTAACGAGAGCGTGGCGGACTTTCAGCCCATGAACGTGAACTTCGGCATTATCCCGCCGCTGGACCACCGGGTCAAGGGCAAGCGCAACAAAAATGCCGAGCTGAGCCGGCGGTCGCTGGCCATTCTGGATACCATGAAAGAGGAGGTGCTCTCTCTGTGAAGATCATCATCGACGCTATGGGCGGCGACAACGCCCCGCTGGAGATCGTCAGGGGTGCGCTCAGCGCCCACAGCCGCTTCGGCTGCGACATCGTCCTCACCGGCGACGAGGCGGCCATCCGGGCCGCGGCCGCCCAGTGCGGCGCGGCAACGCTGCCGCAGGGTGTGACCATCCGCCCCACCACGGAGACGGTGGAGATGTGTGATGATCCCGCCACCGTGTTCCGCCGGAAGAAGGATACCTCCATGGGCGCGGCGTTGACCATGCTGCGTGATGGAGAGGGCGACGCCGTGGTGTCCGCCGGCTCCACCGGTGCGCTGCTGACCGGTGCGACGCTGATCACCAAGCGTATCCACGGCATCCGCCGTGCGGCTATGGCGCCGGTCATCCCCACCACCACCGGCAGCGCCGTGCTTATCGACTGCGGCGCCAACGCCGAGTGTACCCCGGAGTATCTGCTCCAGTTCGCCTATCTGGGCAATTTCTATGCCCAGCGAGTGCTGGGGGTGGCGACGCCCCGCGTGGGCCTGCTGAATATCGGCGCGGAGGACAGCAAGGGCACCGACCTGCAAAAGCAGACCCTGGCCCTGCTGCGCGCGGCGGACGCCCGGGGCGATCTGCACTTCATCGGCAATATCGAGGCCAAGGACGCCATCAAGGGTGGCTGTGACGTGATCGTTACCGACGGCTTCTCCGGCAACGTGATGCTCAAGTCCATCGAGGGCGTGGGCTCCTTCGCCGGCAGCGCCCTGAAGGGAATGTTCAAAAAGAACCTGCTGACGAAGCTTGCCGCCCTGCTGGTGATGCCGGGGCTGAACGCCTTTAAAGCGCGGCTGGACCCCAACAAGGTGGGCGGCACGGCCTTCATCGGCATCTCCAGGCCGGTCATCAAGGCCCACGGCGGCTCCAACGCCGAGGCCATCGAGAACGCGGTGGGGCAGGCCATTCAGGTGGCCGAAAGCGGTATTACCGAGGCCATCGCGGCGCACATAGACAAAATGCAGCTTCCCACCGTATAAATTTACCAAAAAGGTATTGACACTGTCACACGATTGCCGTATTATTTTCGGAGATAACAAGCAAAGAAGGAGGAATATCCTTGACTATGGAAGAGATCTTCAAGACGATGCAGGATCTGATCGCCGAGCAGTTCGCTATCGATGCCGACGAGATCAGCATGGACAGCTCTTTCGTGGACGACCTGGGTGCCGATTCTGTGGATCTGGTGGAATTGGTCATGGCGATGGAAGAGGAGTTTGACATCGGCGAGATCGACGAAGAAGACCTGGCCGGCCTCAAGACCGTCGGCGACTGCGTCCGCTATCTCAACAGCAAGCTGGGCTGATCCGACTATAACGACAGAAAATACGGCCCGGCAGGGCCGTATTTTTTCAGGAGGTTCCTATGGAAGAACTGGAAAAAAAGCTGGGCTACACCTTCCGCGACCCGGAGCTGCTCCGTGCCGCCCTGTACCACAGCTCCTACGCCAACGAGCACCGCAGCGAGGGCATACGCAGCAACGAGCGCTTGGAATTCCTGGGCGATGCCGTGTTGGGCTTTGTGTCCGCCGAGCACCTGTTCAAAAAGCACCCGGAGCTGCCGGAGGGCGACCTGACCCGCATCCGCGCCGCCCTGGTGTGTGAGGAGAGCCTGCACGAGGTGGCCCAGTCCCTGGACCTGGGCAATTACCTGCTGCTGGGCAAGGGCGAGGAGCAGGGCGGCGGCCGCTGCCGGCCCTCCATACTGGCCGACGCCACCGAGTCCGTGTTTGCCGCCGTATATCTGGACGGCGGGATGGACGCCGCCAGCGACCTCATCCACCGTGTCCTGCTGGACAAGGAGCGTGAGGAGGTGGTGGAGGAGCGCCGCCGGGACTATAAGACGGAGCTGCAGGAGCTGGTCCAGCGCAGAAGCGGCCAGGTGCTGCACTATGAACTGACTGGCACCTCCGGCCCCGACCACGCCAAGCAGTTCACCTTCCGGGTGACGCTGAACGGCAGAGAGCTTGGCCAGGGCACCGGCCGCAGCAAAAAGGAGGCGGAGCAGTCCGCCGCCCGCAGCGCCCTGGCACAGTGGAACGAGCAATAAGCAAAAAGAGAACGCCCGCCGGGATTACCACCGGCGGGCGTATTTTTTAGAAGGTGAAGGTATATCCGTCCCGCAGCAGCAGTATCTGCTGGGTGTCTTTTTCCGCTTTACTGAGATGGATCGTGGACTGATGTCCGTCCGCCGAATCTCGCAGCCAAACGGCAGGCATGGTGGGATCGCCGCAGTAGGCCGTGGTGTACATGATGGCCACTGCGTTGCCGATGTCGCTGCCCTCCTGCTGTGCGTATGCGTCAAACAGCCCGGATAGGCTTTCCCCGCTGTAGCGGATGCAGCTCCGGCGTGCGTCCGTGCCGCTTTGCGTCACCGGTCCATAGATAAAGTCGCAGGCATAATATACGCCGTCCTGCTTGACGTAATTGAAAACGTGTTCGCTTTCCAGCCAGAATACATAGACGTAACCGACCTCGTCATAGTCGCCGTTCAACAGCGCACCGAACAGCGCCGACGTACCCACGCAGGCACCGCTGTTCAGCTGATACCGCAGCGCCGCCCCTATGCCGGCGTCATCCGGAGCAAAGCTGTAGCCCCGCGCTTCCAAAAACTGCGCGGCGTCGGCCACCGTGGAGATCTTTTCACAGGCCTCCGCAAAGGAGATCCCCGCATCCGCAAGCGCCTGTATCTCTTCGTCAGTGTACTCCCGCTGTTCAAAGGCCTTCCGCTGTTCCTGGTCCTCTTTGCTCAGAACGGGGTACGCGTTTGCCGTGTAGGCAGACGTACTGAAGCCGCACGCTGTCCGCAGCATATCCGCCAGCTTCTGTGCATCCGCGTTCACATAGTTCTCGCCGGAGAGGACGAGCCAGCAGTCGCCGCGTATCTCAAACGGGTCAAATGCATAATACAGTCCGTCCTGCGCTATGGCGGCATAGGCGCCATAATTGCTGCTGGAATACAGATCGATGCGCCCGCTTTCCTCATAGTCCCCTGCCAGCAGATACAGCAGCGCATCCACCCAGCCGCGGGGCTGGTTGCTGCCGCGCAGCAGCGTGGTCTCCACGTCCTGACTGTCGATATCCTCGCTGTCCTGCTGCCGTGCCTTCAGCAGCCGCAGCGCGTCCGGCACGGTGCTCACAGTCACCGCCATCTCCGTGGTGTCTCCGCCGTCCAGCAGCGCCGTGATCTCCTCCCCAGTCAGCTGCGGTTCGCCGAATACTGCCGGATAGCACACGCCGTCCACACGGTAACATTCCACACCGTTGGAGGTCACTGTTTTGGCGCTGCTCTCGCCGCACCCCGCCAGCGCCGCCAGCGTCAGCAGGCACAGCACCAGCGCAACACATCTCTTTCGCATGATATTCTCTCCCTTTTTCGTGTTTTAACCATCATAGCACACGGAGTACGGCATGGCAAGCAAAAAGCACCGCCCTCGGCGGTGCTTTTTTGTGCGCATTACGGCTGGTAGTGGTGCGCGTCCTGCAATACCATCTCCTTGACCTTCATCAGCCGTGTGGTGTTGCCGCGCTCGTTCTCGTCCAGCTTCATGGTGATATAGCGGATGTTCTGCTCCGTCTCCGGGATCATCACATACTCCAGCGCGTTGACCCGCCGGCGGGTCTTTTCGATATCCTGGGCCAGCAGCTGCATGGTCTTTTCCACCTGCGCCAGCTCCAGCATGTCGGCGAATACCGCCTGCATCTTCTCCAGCGCCGCGTCCAGCTCGCCGCTGGTCTGGGCGAAGCCATAGGGCAGCAGCGCGTCGTCGCCGCTGTCGGTCTGGAAGGTGAACACCGGCACGTTCACGCTCATGATGTTCCGGGTGGATACCTCCAGCGACACGCTGCGCCTCGGGCAGGACAGGGCCTCCTCCAGCACCTCCGGTCCCATCAGGGCGGCGGCCACGGTGAAGGCGGCGTTGGCCTCCTTCAACCCCTGCTCCACCTTGGCGCGGAGCGCGCGGTTGCGCCGCACCACGTCCATAAACTGCTTCATCAGCTCGTCCCGCTTGTCCTTCAGCAGCTTGTGGCCCCGGCGTGCGGTCTTCAGCCGGCCCTTCAGCCGGGTCAGCTCCATCCGGGTGGGATTGACAGTCTTTCCCGCCATGGCGCTCACTCCTTCACCGGCAGATACTTGTCCAGCATCTCCGGCTTGATGCGCTTCAGCTCACTGCGGGGCAGCATACGCAGCAGCTCCCAGCCCAGGTCCAGTGTTTGCTCTATGGTGCGGTTCTCGTCGAACCCCTGCGAGACGTAGCGCTTCTCGAACTCGTCGGCGAACTTGGCGTACAGCAGGTCCGTGGGACTCAGGGCAGCCTCGCCCAGAATGGTCATCAGCTCCTTGGCCTCCTTACCGCTGGCGTAGGCGGCGAACAGCTGGTTCATGGTGGGCGCGTGATCCTCCCGGGTCTTGCCGGCGCCCACGCCCTTGTCCTTCAGACGGGACAGAGAGGGCAGCACGTCCACCGGCGGCAGGATGTTCTTGCGGTACAGGTCGCGGCTCAGAATGATCTGCCCCTCGGTGATGTAGCCGGTCAGGTCGGGGATGGGGTGGGTCTTGTCGTCCTCCGGCATGGTCAGGATGGGGATCATGGTGATGGAGCCCTTGCACCCCAGCTTGCGGCCGGCGCGCTCGTACATACTGGCCAGGTCGGTGTACAGATAGCCGGGATAGCCGCGGCGTCCGGGGACCTCCTTCTTGGCGGCGGAGACCTCACGCAGCGCCTCGGCGTAGTTGGTGATATCCGTCAGGATCACCAGCACGTGCATATCCTTCTCAAAGGCCAGATACTCCGCGGCGGTCAGCGCCATGCGGGGCGTGGCGATACGCTCCACGGCGGGGTCGTTGGCCAGGTTGGTGAACAGCACCGTGCGCTCGATGGCGCCGGTGCGCTGGAACTCCCGCACAAAGAACTCCGACTCCTCAAAGGTGATGCCGATAGCGGCGAACACCACGGCGAAGTTGGAGCTGTCGTCCAGCACCCTGGCCTGTCGGGCGATCTGCGCCGCCAGATTGGCGTGGGGCAGGCCGGAGCAGGAGAAGATGGGCAGCTTCTGGCCGCGGACCAGCGTGTTCAGTCCGTCGATGGTGCTGATGCCGGTCTGAATGAACTCGTTGGGATAGTCACGGGCCGCCGGGTTCATGGGCAGGCCGTTGATGTCCCGGTATTCCTCCGCCAGCAGGGCGGGGCCGCCGTCGATGGGCTCGCCCATGCCGTTGAACACGCGCCCCAGCATATCGGCGGATACGCCCAGCTGCAAGGGGTGGCCCAGGAAGCGGATGGTGGCATCCCGCAGGTTGATGCCGGCGGAGGAGTCGAACAGCTGGACCACGGCGCGGTCGCCGTTGACCTCCAGCACCTTGCAGCGGCGGACCTCGCCGCTGTGCAGCTGGATCTCCGCCAGCTCGTCATAGGTGACGCCCTCCACATGGTCCACCACCATCAGGGGACCGGACACCTCGTGGATGGTACGGTATTCCTTCATCATTCCTCTTCACCAGCCTTTCGGATCAGCTCGGCGATCTCGCGCTCCATATCAGCGCGGACGGCGGCGTAGTTGGCGGCGTATTCCTCTGCGGCGGCGTACTTGGCCCAGCCCAGCTTCTCCCGGGCGGGGATGGCGTACAGCGCGGATGGGGCCACGGCCTTGTCCACAGCGCCGCGGCACAGGGACTCGTAGTGCAGGATAAGCCCCAGCAGCTGCATCTGCCGGTCAAAGCTGGAGTAGGAGTCCACGTCCATAAAGGCATTCTGCTGCAGGAAGTCTTCTCGCAGCATCCGGGCGATCTCCAACGTCAGCTGGTCGTGGGCGGAAAGGGAATCCTTTCCCACCAGCTGGACGATCTCGTTCAGCTCGTTCTCCTCCTGCAAAAGGTGCATGGCGCGGTTGCGGTTCCGGATGAAGTCCTCGCCCATGTTCTCGTTGAACCAGGGCGTCACCGCGTCCAGATACAGGGAGTAGGAGTTCAGCCAGTTGATGGCCGGGAAGTGGCGGCGATAGGCCAGCGAGGCGTCCAGCGACCAGAAGACCTTGACGATACGCATGGTGGCCTGTGCCACCGGCTCACTCAGGTCGCCGCCGGGAGGTGACACCGCGCCCACGGCGGTCAGGGAGCCGGTGCGCTCGCCGCTGGCCAGGCACTGCACCACGCCGGCGCGCTCATAGAACTGCGCCAGACGGGAGGCCAGATAGGCGGGATATCCCTCCTCGCCGGGCATCTCCTCCAACCGGCCGGACATCTCGCGCAGGGCCTCGGCCCAGCGGGAGGTAGAGTCGGCGATGACGGCCACATCGTAGCCCATGTCGCGGAAATACTCCGCGATGGTGATGCCGGTGTAGACCGATGCCTCACGGGCGGCCACAGGCATATCCGAGGTGTTGGCGATCAGCACTGTACGCTTCATCAAGCTCTCGCCGGTGCGGGGGTCGGTCAGCTCCGGAAACTCCCGCAGTACGTCGGTCATCTCGTTGCCGCGCTCGCCGCAGCCGATATAGACCACGATGTCCACGTCGGCCCACTTGGCCAGCTGGTGCTGCACCACGGTCTTGCCGGAGCCGAAGGGCCCGGGCACGGCGGCGGTGCCGCCCTTGGCGATGGGAAACATGGTGTCGATGACACGCTGGCCGGACTGCAAAGGCTTTACCGGCGGGAATTTCTTTTTATAGGGGCGGCCCACGCGGACGGGCCACTTCTGCACCATGGTCAGCTCACGTACCTCACCGTTGGCCAGCTTCACCCGGGCGATGGGCTGGGTGATGTTGTACTGTCCGGCCTCGGCCAGCCACGCCACCGTGCCCTCGGCGCCCTTGGGCACCATGATCTTGTGCAGCACGGACTCCGTCTCCGGCACGGTGCCCAGAATGTCGCCCACAGCCACGGTGTCGCCCACAGCGGCGGTGGGGGTAAAGTCCCACAGCCTGTCGCGGTCCAGCGGCGGCACCTGAATGCCGCGGGTGATGTTGCTGCCCACCCGGCGGACGATCTCCTCCAGCGGACGCTGAATGCCGTCGTAGATATTCTCGATCAGGCCGGGGCCCAGCTCCACGCTCAGCGGTGCGCCGGTGGTGACCACATCAGCGCCGGGACCAAGACCGGACGTCTCCTCATACACCTGTATGGAGGCCCGGTCGCCGGTCATATTCAGGATCTCTCCGATCAGCTGCTGGGGACCTACGCGCACCACGTCCGCCATGTTGGCGTCCGCCATGCCGTCTGCCACCACCAGCGGGCCGGAGACTTTGATGATCTTACCCATTCTCTTGCTCCTTTCAGGAAATATCCGCGCCCACGGCGCGTTCCACCGCGTCGTGCAGGGCGGCCCCGGCGATGCCCAGCGAACCGGTCTTGCCGGGGATGAGGATAACGGCGGGCAGGGGTGCGTCTTTATACCGGGCGATCTCGGCGGTCAGCTGCTGCGCCAGCTGCTCGGTGATATAAATGACGGCGTAGTCCTCCTGCGCCAGGCGGTGCAGCGTTCTGCGCCCCGCGTCGGTATCCTCGGTGGGGAACACGTCCAGCCCCAGCGCACGGAAGCCCAGCACGCTGTCCCGGTCCCCAATAACGGCGATCTTATACATATTGCTCACGCAGCCTTTCCCGGAGCGCCTCCGCCGGCACACCGGCCATCCGGCCGGACAGCACGGTACGCACCGCCGTCCACTCCGCTTCCTTTGCCGCCAGATAGCCCAGCGCCACCTCTGCGCCGAAGGGTATCCGGCGTGCCGCGCCGGCGGCGCGGAGCACCGCGTCGTCGCAGGCCTTTTCAAAGGCGGTCAGGCTGCCGCCCTTGGCGGCCTCGTCTCCCAGCTCCGCCTCCCGGGCGAAGGCCGTGCCCCGCCACAGCGCGGCAGCGCCGCTGCCGCTTCCGGCGCGGATCGCCTCCGGCGTCACGCTGCCGCCGGGGAACAGCACCTCCCGCAGGAAGCCGGCGTCCAGCCCCAGCCGCTGGGTGCGGATGAGTGAGCGCAGGTTCGCCGCGTCGATCATGGCGCGGACATAGTCCTGCAAATAGGGTATGTGGCTGTCCGCCGCCAGCTTTTCCAGCCGCGCGAAGTAGGCCCGATCCAGGATGCAGTCGCTGCTGCGGGCGCTGCCCGTCTCGGCCAGCACCCGCTGGGCCTCATCGGCCGCGGCGGCCATGTCGGCGGGCAGAAAGTCCCAGCCGCCGTTTTCAGCGTGCTTTTTCTGCATCGTCTCTGCCGATACGGTCCCGGCGTCGATCAGCAGACGCTCCGCATCCTGCGGTGCTTTCAGCAGCGTTTTGATGTTGTGGTAGTCGTATTTCAGCCGGAACACGTCCAGCACCTCCGCCTCCGGCATAAAGCGGGAAACGTCGGCGAACACCGCCTCGCGCTGCGCGCTCAGCGCCGCCTGCAGGGACGGCTCATCGTGTACGGGCGCGTAGCCCCACTCGCTCAGCAGCTGGGCGCACGCCTCGACGGAGGGTGCCGTCAGCAGCTGCTCCAGCCGCTGTGCCGTCAGCAGCCGGCGCTCCATGGCGCGTATGCGGGCGGACAGGAACAGATAGTCCGTGTCCTTTCTCCGTTTTGTCAAAGGGACGCCCCCTTTCAGTCAAACAGCACGGCGGCCACGGCGGAGGAGTCCTCCTGCCGTGCCCGGCGCAGCAGCTCCGCAAAGCCGCAGTTGATCTCCATGCGGCCCCGCTGCAGTACCACGCCGCCGCCCGTCTCCCGGGTGTCGGCAGCCAGGGTGAAGCCCGCGCCGGGCTTTTTGCCGTTGGCGGCGTCCACCACCGCCTGACCCACCGTGTCCCGGTCGGCGGCGGAGAACACCAGCGCTTCGCCGCCCTGCCCGTTTTCCGCGGCCAGCGATGCCAGCAGGTCGATATACTCCGGGCGCGGCAGCTTCAGCAGCGCGTCGGCGGCGCGGGCAAAGGCCTCGTCCAGCATCCGCTGCTTCTCCGCCAGCACCCGCTGGCGGCAGGCCAGACGGCTGCCGCCCTCCAGGCGCTCCACCTGCTCGCGCTCCAGCACCTTGCAGCGGGCCTCGCCCTCGCGGAGCAGCTTGTCCGCCTCGGCGCGGTACCGGGCCAGAATGGCCTCGGCCTCCGCCGCCGCCTGGGCGGCGATGTCGGCGCACTCGGCCTGTGTGTCGGCCTCCATGCGCGCGATGATCTTGTCGATACCGTTCATAGGCGCACCCGCCTTACTTCATGATGTTCAGGGAGATCATAATGGTCGCCACCAGAGACAGGATGGCGTAGAACTCCACGATGCCGCAGTAGATGATGCCCTTGGTAGCGGCCTCTGGGTGCTTGGCCACGATGTTGATGGACGCGGCGGCCACGCGGCCCTGGAAGATGGCGCTCAGCCAGCCGCCCAGCATGATGGGCAGGCAGGCGGCGAAGAAGGACAGCCCCTGGGTCAGGGAGAGATCCAGCACGCTGCCGCTGAGCAGGCCGGTCTGGCCCAGCACCAGGAACAGCGCCACAAAGCCGTACAGGCCCTGGGTGCCGGGCAGTACCTGCAGGATCAGGCACTTGGTGGACTTATCGGGATCCTCGCTGGTCAATCCGGCGGCGGCCTCGCCCACCATACCGGTGCCCTTGGCGGAGCCGATGCAGCACAGGCCGGCGGTCAGCGCCGCGCCCAGGATGGCGAAACCCAGTCCGCCCACAGATTCAAGAAAAGCTAACATGATTTAGTATCCTCCTTAATGATCTCTACGTGTTTGGCCCGGACGCGCAGGGGACGGTAGGCCTTGCCGCCGTCCTTGTAGAAGCGTCCGAAAAATTCCAGAAATTGCAGGCGCATATCGTGGACGTAGCAGCCCAGCAGGTTTAGCGCCAGGTTCAGCATATTGCCGACGAATGCGATGATGATGAAGGTGACCACGTTGCCGGTGGTGGCGCCCAGCATATTGAACACCTGGGCCAGCACCGCGCCGGACAGCATCAGCGCCATCAGCCGGACGTAGGACAGGATATCGCTGAAGAAACCCGTCACGCCGTTGTACACCGCCGCCACGAAGCCCGTCACCTTGCCAAAGCCCTTTTTGCCCCGGCCCGCGCCGTATACCAGCATAAGAACGCCCGCGATCAGCACCACCGGCACGCCGGATACACTGCCGATGCCAAGCACCGCAAGACCCGTGCCCGCCAGAATGATCCACCAGGTGATCTCGTCAAACAGGGCATCCATAAAGCAGCCCTTTTTGCATTTTTCCACCACGCTGACGGTCATGCCGGTGAACACCTGCAAGGCGCCCAGGATCAGCGAGCCCACCATGATGGCCATGGTGTCGTCCAGGGGTGAGAACAGCGCCGGCAGGGCAAAGGTGCTCTCCGGGTCAAAGAACTTGAAGAGCTGCGGCAGGAAGTCGCCGAAGAAGCTGCCGGTCATGGCGCCGAAGACCACGGTGGTCACGCCGCACCAGAAGATCATCTCCATAAAGCTGCGGTCGTCCGGCCGTTTTTTCTTCAGGAACAGCCATGAGCCGAGGAGCATCAGCAGCCCGTAGCCGATGTCCGCCATCATCATGCCGAAAAACAGGATGAAGAACGGTGCCATCACCGGGTTGGGGTCCACGCCGTCGTAGGCCGGCAGGGAGTACTGCTCGGTGATGCAGTTCATGGACCGCGCCACCGCGTTGTCCTCCAGCAGCACCGGCACCTCCGGTATCTGCTCCGTCGTGGGATCGGACAGGGTGTAGTCGCAGTCCGCCGTGTCCAGATACGCCGTCAGCCTTGCCGTCTTTTTCTCCGGCACCCAGCCGTCGAATGCCACGATGCACCCGTCGGTCAGCAGTCTGCGGCGGTTTTCCTCCCGCTGCAGGCGGGAGGCCAGCCGGTCGGCGCACAGATACAGCTCCGGCAGCCGTTCCGCCAGCTCATCCAGCCGCTTTCGCAGGGCCTCCTGCTGCCTCTTGACCTCTGCCAGCCGGTCCGCGTCCCGCCGCCGGTTTTCCTCCGGCGTGCCGGTGCGGCCCTTCAGGGGTGAGGCTGCGAAGCCCCGGCCCCGCAGCAGCTCCAGCACCGGTGCCGTCGCTGCCTTGTGGGTGATGAGCAGCACGCACTGCTGCTGCCGGTCGGCGGAGAGCAGATGCAGCTCGCTCTCCGGATATTCGTTTTGTACCTGCCCACACAGTTCGTCCCAGGGGACGAAGGGCGGCAGTACGCCCAGGGTCACGTCGCAGCAGCGTGTCTCCGTCAGCTCCAGGGGCAGGTCCAGACTCAGCCAGGGCCCCAGGGTGATCCGGTCGGTCTCCAGCTGGGCAGCCAGCGCCGTCAGCTGCTGTAATCGTCCCGCTGCCTCGTTGACCTGGCGGGCCAGCGCCAGCCCGTCGGCCAGCCCCGTCTCGCTCAGGTATTCCGCCTCGCCGATGGCGGGGCGGGGCGCCAGCAGCGGCGCTTTCTTGGGCGGCGCAGCCCGCCGCAGGGCATCGATCGCCGTCTGTACCTGCCGCTGGCGGGCCAGGCAGTCCGCCGTCTCGCTGTCGCAGCGCCGCAGGCTCTCCGGCGCATCCGGCGCGTCCGGCTCACTGATCTCCACGCAGCCCATACGCTCCAGCTGCCGCAGCAGCGCGTCGTGGTCCCGCTCCAGCGCCAGCACCTGCAGGCGCTTCATTTTTGCAATGGGCATTTACCGCTTCACCACCTTTTCCACGATGGCGCGGACAGCCGTGTCCATGCGCTGCTCCGCCTGCTGTCGTATGGCTGTGCAGGTGCGCTCGGCGTCGCTTCGCAGGGCGGCGTCCGCCGCCTGTCCGGCTTCACCGGCCCGCTGCATGGCTTCGTTCTCCAGCACCTTCACGGCGTTCTGTGCCTCACGCACCAAACCGTCGCCGTCCCGGCGGGCCTGCTCGGCCAGCGCCCGGGCAGCGCGCTGGGCCTCGGCCTTCTGCTCCAGAAGCCGCTGCTCCGCCGCCTGCAGCTGGTCTATTTTTTCACGGTACAGTTTACTCACCGCCTTTCCTGATCTGGGAAACAGACAGGGGAAGACCCCATTTCCGGAAGCCGTCCCCCTTTGAAGTATATATTCCGCGGAGGAAACTCCCTTCGCCTGCCTCTGATTATACATAGTTTATCATACCACAAAAGCACGGGGAACAACAACAGGCAGAATGGCAAAAATAACCGGCATCCTTTGTGCAGGGTGACGGTAAAATGACAGCCGGGTGACAGACAGGTAAGAAATAAGTGGTGGCATTTTTTTGCCCCATGTGGTATACTCTTCCTATATTGGAACAGTATTCCCGTTTTGCGGGAGTGTATAATGACGTGAGGTGTGTCATGACCTATCTGAAAGCGATCCTGTTGGGACTGGTGCAGGGCATAGCGGAATTCCTGCCCATCTCCAGCTCCGGCCATCTGGCCATTGCCCGCAATCTGCTGAATATGGAGGGCGCGGGGAGCATCCCGGAGTTCTTCGACGTGCTGCTCCACCTGGGCACGCTCATTGCTGTGTTCGCCGCCTATTGGAGCGACATCCGCGACATGGTGGTGGAGTTCTTCCGGGGCATCGGCGACCTGGCGCACCGCAGCACCCCCACACCGGTGCCGCCCGCCCGCCGGCTCATCCTGCTGATCATCGTCGGTACGCTGCCGCTGTTTGCGGTGCTGCCCATCCGCAAGACGGTGCAGGGCCTGGGCGACAATATGTATTTCGTGGGCGCGGCGCTGATCTTCACCGGCTTCCTGCTGTTCCTGTGCGATCGGGTGCGCCGGGGCCGCAAGACCGAGCGCAGTGCCACCTGGCTGGACGCTCTGCTGGTGGGCGTGGGGCAGGCGGTGGCCACGCTGCCCGGCGTCTCCCGTTCCGGCATGACCATCACCGCCGGGTGCTTCGTGGGCTATGAGCGTCGCTTCGCCGTGCGCTTTTCCTTCCTGCTGAGCATCCCCGCCGTGCTGGGGGCCAATATCCTCTCCATCAAGGACGCGGTGCAGGCCGGCATCGTCGGCGCGGAGGTGCCCATGTACCTGGTAGGCGTGGCCGTGGCCGCCGTGACGGGCTATCTGTGCATCCGGCTTCTGAAGTATATCGCGGACAAGGGCCGTTTCGGTGCCTTCGCCTACTACTGCTGGGCGGCGGGCGTGCTGACCCTTGTTCTGCAGGGCATCAAGTGAGGTAGATAGACTATGGCATCGACACAAAAGAAAGGAAACAGCCGCAAAAAAACGCCTGCCCCGCCGCCTCCGCCGGCGTATAACGCCGCGGCGCGTATGGCCGGCGGCATCGTCTGCGCCCTGCTGGCGCTGTGCGTGCTGGTGAGCTATTTCAACGTGGACGCCCTCCTCCTGGTGTGGATCGCCAGGGTGCTCAAGGGTACGCTGGGCTACGGCTATTACCTGACGGCCCCGGTGCTGGCGGCTATTGCCGTCATCCAGCTGGGCCATCGGGGACGGCCCGTCGTCCTGCGTACCACCTGCGTGGCGCTGCTGCCCCTGCTGGTGGGCGTGCTGTGCCACCTGACCCTGTGCCGCACGGCCTACACCCTCGGCCTGGACAGCGTCAAGACCCTCTGGGCCGACGGACAGGCCCTCAAGTGCGGCGGCGTGCTCTCCGGCGGTCTGGCCGTGGGCTGCGAGGCCCTGGTCAGCAAGGTGGTGTCCATCATCGTGTTCGTGGTGGTGCTGCTGGCCGCCCTGCTGGGCGCCCTGCACCTGACGCCCCAGGAGGCCGCACAGCGCGTCCGCAGCTATGGCGAGAGCCTGCGCCGTGACGACGAGGACGCGGATGACGAAGCCCTCCCGGAGGGTTTCACCCCCACCGCTGCTCCCGCCCCGGCGAAAAAGCCTGCCAAGGGCCGCAGGCGCCCCAATATCGACATCCCGCTGGACAGCGAGCGCGACGACACGGTCCTTCCGCCCGCCAGTTCCTTCTTCCCCCGCCGCAGCGACGATATCCGCACGCCGGAT
>ENA-OYYZ01000091-OYYZ01000091.1-human-gut-metagenome-genome-assembly--contig:-NODE-91-length-54424-cov-19.296750_pt1 | contig 54424 bp, 41 predicted proteins | sample MGYA00243256_ERZ653463 | MGnify/ENA primary metagenome ERZ653463 (study PRJEB26926, sample SAMN06165173) | human gut metagenome | biome: ENVO:00009003; feature: ENVO:2100002; material: ENVO:00002003... | reverse complement strand
GGGCAGTTTAGGGACTTGCACCCTTTAGAGTATGTTCGTGCTGGACGAACAAAAAAACCGGCCGACTACTGATAATCGACCGGGAAAAACCACATATTAAGGACACAAATCAGGCCCTCGACTCCGAAAAATGTCTGACCGCGCGGAGCATGTGCTTCAATGAGCTTACCATTTCCTGGGTCTCCTGAAGAATGTTCAGATAGACGTAAGCCACGGTAATGTTTCCATGCCCGGCCTGCATACGGGCCATCTGTGCGTCACGGGTCTCTGAAAGGCAATGTTTGAAAGCATCACACTGTTCGTTAAGTTTCTGATAATCAGTAAAATCACCCGAACTGATCACTCCCCCTATACGCTTGAGAAGATAAAGCATCGTGTCACGCAGCGGAAGGAATTCCTTGATGCGGTCCTTGGCCAGAGGGACGAAGCTGTTGTCAATGTGTTCCTCACAAGGGTCGCAGATTCGCCTGAGGCTATACAGCATGTCCTCACAGCAGTTGATAGCGAGATGAAACCAAGTGTTTTTCTCGATTGCCACATCCGGATCAATACGCCTGAGCCCAAGCATTTCCTTACGTCTGGTCTGTTTAAGTTCCATACGTTCCTTCCTCAGGTTGGATACTGCTTTCTGAAGCTTACCCAAATCCTCCGACACGAAACCGTCTGTCACCTGTAAATACGTATCATTCGCAAACTCAAGGAATTTCGCATTGCTTGCGGACATGTGTGCCGAGAGCAGGCGAAGTGTTTCGGCGCTGTCTTCTGATTTGATCATCTCATTGAAAATGACATCACCTTTTTCTTCATCGCGTTTCTTTTTGTACTGGATATGGCTCCGGACAAGCAGGAACAGAGACAATGCGATTACCACGGCAGCGGCTGTCAGACCGCTAAATTTCAGGACAAGTGCCACCGCGAAACAGAGAAGGAAAGAGACACCAGCGGTAATGAACCAACCACCGATTACAGATATGACGCCAGTGATACGGAACACCGCACTTTCCCTGCCCCACGCGTGGTCGGCAAGAGATGTTCCCATGGCCACCATAAATGTCACATATGTGGTAGAAAGTGGCAGGGTCAATGATGTACCGAGGGCTATCAACAAGCTGGATACCACCAAATTGACTGTAGCTCTCACCTCATCGAAAGCAGCTCCCTGCGGCAATACTATCTCATCATTATTGAATCTTTTACCCACCCATTTTTTCATACCCTCCGGGACAAGTTCCGAAATGGCAGAAGCAGTATTCGTGCTGAATCTTACAAGAACACGTGCCATACGGGATGAGCCGAACATCTCATCTCCGGCATCCTGACGTGCAAGGTCGACTGATGTTTTCACCACGTTCAAAGCTTTCTTCGATGTAGCAAGCGAAATGACCATTATCACGCCGGCAACCACCAGGAACACGACCGGAGTCTGCGCAGATTCATTCAACGAGTCCATCATAAAGCCATCAGGATTACCGTTTCCATTGGCAACATAATCCGTATATGACGCATAACCTGCCAGCGGGACTCCAATGAAATTCACCAGGTCATTTCCTGCGAAAGCCATGGCCAATGCAAATGTGCCGGCAAGTACCAGAATCTTGAAAACGCTGATTTTGAACGCATGAAGTATCTGAGACAGCACAGTCGAAACCAGAAAACAGATGCCGCAGATGGTCCACGAATGAGTATTTACCCACTCATGCGCTTCATCGCTCATAAAAGAGAAGCCGCCGATGCCCTTTATCAGCATGAAATATATAATCGCGGTGAATGCGACACCTCCGAAAATACCGATTTTCCATTTCAATGCGGGGCCCTTGTAAGTAAAGGTAAACAGCAGTCTGGAAAGGTGCTGCACAATGATTCCCACCACGAAGGCTATCGCTACCGACACGAAAATCGCCATTATCATAGTCAATGCCTTGCTGGTGTTCATCATCTCTCCGATATTCATTTCAGGATGTCCGGAAGTCTTTATCAATGCTATTGCCACAGTTCCTCCCATGAGGGCAAAAACCATGGAGACGGTCGTTGAAGTCGGCAGTCCGAGTGTATTGAAAATATCCAGAAGGACAATATTGGAGGCAATGACAGCCAAGAATATGAACATCACATCCTCAAAAGAGAACATAGAAGGATGGAAAACGCCGTTCCTGGCGACGTCCATCATGCCGTTGCTCATTGATGCTCCGAAGAAAATGCCTATTGCGGCGACGATGATGATTGTCTTGAAAGATGCCACCTTGGCACCTATTGCCGATTGAAGAAAATTCACTGCATCATTGCTCACGCCCACTATCAGAGCGAACACGGCGAGAACAAAGAGAAACACTACTAATCCCAAATAAACTGTTTCCATATAATTACAACTCTTTTTTACCGATGCAAAATTGGCTCAAGAATATTATATGGACATTTCAAGAAAATTACAAAAATGTTAAACGACTATCGTGAAAGTCGTCGCCTCGGGAGTGGATGAGGTGAGTTTGATGGTACCGCCGTTCATGCGGATCATCTGGCGGCAGAGACTCAGGCCGACACCTGTACCTGACGTGCCTTTGGTGGTGTAGAACGGCACGAAAAGCTGTTCCTGACTCGATTTGCTGATGGGTTCCCCGTCATTCGAAACCGTTATCACGGTCTGTTCCCGCTTGTCTATCACAGCGGTTATGGAGACCCTTACGGCTCCGGCCTGCACGGCATTCTTTATCAGATTATTGAAGACCTGGGACATCTGCCCGTAGTCGGCATAAAGAATCACATCCTCGGAAAGTTCCGTATAAGAGACATTGACATCGGGCCAATTCGCTTTGGCGATGGTAATAGAATCTGCCGCCAAATCCTTCAGATAGAATGCTTTACGGACAGGCATCGAGATATGCGTCAGAGAACGGTAGGACTGTACGAAGCTGATCAGTCCCTCGGACGAAGAAGCGATGGTGGACAATGCGGAACGCACGTCGTCTGTCCCGTAGCCTTCCAGATTCTGCGACAAAGCGGAACTGAGCGAGGCTATCGGCGTGACGGTATTCATAATCTCGTGAGTAAGCACCCGGATAAGACGGGTCCAGGATTCAGCCTCATTGTTCTCCATCTCCCGCGTGATGTCATTGAAAGTAACGATCTTGACATCCTTCGCATGAAGTCTTGCGGCACAAGCACTTATGGAAAACTGAACATCGCCTTTTTCCGAAGTGACCGAAGCGCGTGACTCCGACTCGGAAGCATTGCGGAACGCCTCTGCCAGCTCGGGAAACACACGTTCAATCTGGCGTAGCGACGAAATTTCAGCCATTCCGAGCAGCCCTAGTGCCACGCCATTGGAATAGTCCACTTTCTCGCCGTCCAGTACGACCACACCGCTCTGGACATGGTCAAGCATTGTCCCGAAATAGCGCTCGCGCTCGCGGATATCTTTCTTTTCCGCTTCGAAGATGGAACGGAGCCGGTTCAATGACTTGTTCAGCCGCCTGTCCGCCCAGCGCCGCTCCGAATACCTGAACGCGGACTCGCCGCTGTCAAGCGCATCGGACATGAAGTCTATCTTGCTGATAATCTTACGTTTGACCGTGGCTTTGGTAACGAAATATGTAAGCGAAGCCAGAAGCACTCCACCAAGCACGATTTCCGTTATGAGACCTGCTGTCATATTCCGTATTTCTTCAGTTTCGCATACAGGGTAGGGCGACTGATATCCAATGACTTGGCTACCATGGAGATATTTCCTCCATAGCGGACCATGGCGGCACGGATAGTCTTCTCTTCCATGTTTTCAATGGTGTCGCCGGCATTGATTTCCGTCTCGCCAGCAGCCGACAGGTCAAGCCCGAAGCCGTCAATGACCTTCCCTTCGGAAAGGATTACGGATTTCTCGATGCAATTCCGCAGTTCGCGGATATTTCCCGGCCACGCGTAGGATTCCAGCTCGGCTTTCGCCATCGGGGACAATGCTTCCGCGTCACGGCCGTACTTCGTCGAAAATTCCGCAAGAAACTGCATTGCAAGCGGGACAATGATTTCTTTACGTCGCCGGAGCGGCGGAAGTTCCAGGCTTATGGTGTTCAGCCTGTAATATAGGTCTTCACGGAAAAGGCCGTCACGTATCATCGCGGGAATGTCAGCATTCGTGGCACATATCAGTCTGATATCCACAGGGATAGACTTGGTATCCCCTACTCTGGTCACGCTTCTGTTCTGCAGGACACGAAGTAGTTTCGCCTGCGACTGCATAGGGATATTGGCTATCTCGTCCAGAAAAAGAGTACCGCCGTCCGCCTGCTCGAATTTTCCGGCGTGGTCGGATTTGGCATCTGTAAAGGCACCCTTCACGTGGCCGAACAGTTCACTTTCGAACAGGGTTTCCGTAATCGCCCCGGCATCCACGCAGACCATGACCTTGTCTGCCCGTCCGGAAAGCCGCTGGATTTCATGGGCAAGGACATCTTTTCCGGTTCCGTTCTCGCCGGTAATCAATACCGTGGCGTCGGTGGAGGCAATGCGTTCCACATTATGCCTGAGCGTCTGCATTTCAGCCCCGTCGCCCCAGAACATCTGCGGTTCGCCGGCAGATTTCGCAGAGGAATTGCCCTTTGTCCGCCTGTCACGGATGCCGGTAAGCAGTTCTATCAGCTTGGCATTGTCCCATGGTTTTACGATGAAGTCATCAGCCCCGCGTTTCATTCCTTCCACGGCCAAGGCGATGTCGGCATAGGCGGTAAACAGCACCACAGGCATTTCAGGCCATCTTTTCTTGATTTCAGACAGCCAGAACAGCCCTTCGTTTCCGGAATTGATATCCGCCTTGAAATTCATGTCCAGCAGAATCACGTCCGGCATCAGTTCCTCTACGGTTTTCATGAGCGCAACCGGCGACGGCAATGTCTGGACCTGCGAGAAACAGGCGCCCAGCAGTATCTTGAGGGCTTCGCGTATGCCCGAATTGTCGTCCACGACCAATATCTTTCCTTTCTTCATCGCCAATGTCTTTTCGTCAATGCTCCGCTGCGGGAGCCACATGCAAAAATACTGTATTCAATTTACAATCACAATAAAACCGTACCGGACCCATCACAGGCACGGCACGGCAAAAAACATCTATATTAAATTTACTCATTTTTAAGCGAATCCACCGGATTGGAGGTGGCGGCGTCCCAACTGCGGAGGGTCACGATCAGCATTGTAATCGCAAGCACTATCACCAGGGACAATGCGAATACCCACCAATGGACCGGCGTGTGGTACGCAAAGCCAGCGAAATATCTGCTGATGACCCACCAGCTGAGCGGCGCAGCGATTACAAAGCTGGCCAGTACAATGCGTATATACTTGGCATTGAACATCTTGAGGATATCGCCTACGCTTCCGCCCATCACTCTCCTGACAGCTATTTCACGGCTTCTGTGCTGCGTGTCGAAAAGCACCAGACCGAAGACTCCCATCAGGGAAATTATGATTGCCACCAGCGTAAATATGCTGATAAGTGTGGACAATCGGCTCTCCTGCCTATACTGGGCCCCGAGTTCCTTGTCGAAGAAATCCAGACTATACATCTCGTCATCAGCATAAGGCACCATCTCTTTCACGGTCGCAATCACGAACTTGATGACTGACTGGACATCAGCGCCCGGCGCAGTCCTAATATAGACCTGATGAAGTCCGCTACGCCATCTGTTTTTACCGAACACGTAGAAGGCGAAATCACCACGACCATACTGCAAAGGCCTGAAATTAAAGTCCTTACAGATACCGGCGGTCATAGTTCCGTCCACATGTCCGGGCGCAGGAGTGACGAAATCCACGTCAAAGTCTTTCTTCGCCTGCTCGTTGAAGATCATCACTCCGCCTTCAGACATCTCATCCGATTTCATGAAATCCCTGCCGTCCACGATATCTATCCCCATGAATTTCAAGAAATTGTACGCCACAGGGTAACATTGGAAATTAATAGTCTTTCCCTTATAATCACGCCCCCAGCCCATTCTTGAAGTATTGACAATTCTTCCATCTGCCCACGTGATATCCTGAATCTGAGGATTGCTGCGCAACTTGTCCTCGAATGCCTCGTTCTGCGAACCATACCAACAGACATCATAAGGAATTTTACCGCTGAGGAGGCAGGACTTGTTGAAGCCCATGTCGTAGTTCATCATGTAGGTATGCTGCATCTTGATGAATATGGCGCAGATAATCAACGACATTGATATGACGAACTGGAAGCCGATGAGCGCCGTACGGAGCCTGCGTCCCGAAACTGAACCGCTGAAGGAGCCTTTCAGCACCAATGCCGGCTGGAACGACGTGATGTAGAATGCCGGATAGATGCTTCCGAGAACCGCCGTCAGGACAGCAGCGCCGACTGTCATTGCCAGCACGGGAACATTGTCCCCGAAAACAGCCGAAGAGGAAAGAATACCGGCGACGCTGGTGCGAAGAAGCAGTATGACGATGATCGCGGCCAATGCCAATGCTATGGAGACAAGACCTACCGATTCGAATATAAAGTTGAATATCAATGAAGTACGCGATACGCCGAAAATCTTGTAGGTATTCACGGACCGCAACCGGGCAGGGACAAGCGCAAAGAAGAAGTTGACGAAATTTATCAATGCGATGAGGATGATGAGCACCGCCACTGCGAGCAATGTCATATCCGTGGTGAGATTTCCGGTGCGTCCCGGCTTGCCTTCAAGTTCTTTCGTATAAAAGAGTTCAGAAACAGGTATCAGCTTGACATTGAACCGGTTATTGATTTCATCAATATCTTCGTCAGTGAGTGTCTCTCCTGCGCCATCATACAGTTTCTTGAAATAATCGAGAAGCGTAGCCTTCGTCCCCTTTTCGAATTCTTCCTTCTGTGAGGCGTTCTGGAGTTTCACGCAATACGGAAAAGACCACTCACTGCGATCGTCGATACAATGATCATTCATGTCGTAAACGGCATTGACCGTACTCAGGTCGCTGTTCTTGGGGAAGTCCTTGTATATGAGAACTATCTCTCTCGCCCCTTTTTCACCCTGAGGGTCACTCCATGAGATGCTGCCTCCGATTCCAAGATCATATTTCTTGGCAGAAGACTCTGATATGGCAATGGTTGCAGGCTTGGAAAGTTCATCAAGTGAGCCCTCCACGGCCTCGAAATTCAAGGCTCTCAGTCCGCCTGCAGAATACTGCATACGTTCCAGATGCATCTTGACCGGGACATCGTTCCGTCTCGTGTAGCAGACTTCACCGCTTTCATAAGCATACATGCCGAAAACCCCTCCGCCTTCAGACATGGAAGAGCCTGAGACAAGTGCTTCTCCCAACGGTCTGTTTATGAAGATACTGAACTTTCCCTCATTATATTGCGAAGGGACGGACAACACGAATGTCCGGTCCGCATCCTTAAGCGACTTGTTGTAGCCAAGGTTGAAGCAGACCTGCGTCATTATCACGTAGAAGGCAGCGAATGCCACTGCCATCCCTATGATGTTCAGCAGGCTGGACACCTTGTACCGCTTGAGGGTATTCAGGAAATTATTGAAAATATATCTCATTACAATTCATTCTTGACATCACTTACTATATGGCCGTCGAACAGGTCGATGGTGCGTTGTGCCATAGCCGCATCCTTCTGTGAGTGGGTAACCATCACGATGGTCGTGCCCTCCCTGTTCAGTTCGCAGAGCAGGTCCATGACTTCCTTGCCGTTCTTGGAGTCGAGGTTTCCGGTAGGCTCATCGGCAAGAATCAGTTTAGGGTTTGCTACTACCGCACGTGCAATCGCAACTCGCTGCTGCTGACCGCCTGAGAGCTGCTGAGGGAAATGCTTTGCCCTGTGGCTGATGTTCATGCGCGCCATCACAGCCTCCACTTTCTCCTTGCGTTCAGCCGCACTGAAATCCATATATCTGAGTGGAAGTTCAATGTTTTCAAACACATTGAGTTCATCGATCAGGTTAAAGCTCTGGAAGACGAAGCCGATGTTTCCCTTGCGGAACTTGGTACGGTCCTTTTCCTTCAGCTGCGCAACTTCCTGTCCCAGAAGCTGGTAACTGCCGGAAGTCGGGTTGTCCAGAAGGCCGAGGATATTCAGGAGCGTGGATTTTCCGCATCCTGAAGGGCCCATGATGGAGACGAATTCTCCGTCCTTGATTTCGAATGATACATTGTCGAGTGCAACTGTCTCGATTTCCTCAGTCCTGAAGACTTTGCAAATGTTTGTAATCTTGATCATGATATATGTATTTTTTTTATTTGTTCTGATATGCTCCGTTTTATTCTGTCTTAATGCTGTCAGCAGGATTTGTTCCCGCTGTGCGTATTACGTAAATGTCTGATATAATGGCAACTATAGCCAGCACTGCTGCTATGGAGCCTACGAAAATCCACCAAGGGAGCCCCGCCTGAAGGCTGAAGTTCTGTTCCCAACGCCCTGCTACAATGTAGGCGAGCACTGCTCCGACTGCCACGGACGGCAGAGCCACTGCCATGACATCGCGCAGAAACATTGACCTGATCTGGGAGAACTGGGCGCCGTTTACGCGACGGACCGCGATTTCCTTGCTGCGGCGACGGACCTCGTCAATCGTATAGCCGATGAGGCCGATCAGCGCGATAAAGAGCGTCACAATGCCTCCTGCGAGGATGGAGTTTCTCGTATTGAGGGTGTCCACGAAATTCGAAGCGGCGAGTTCATTGCACGGATATATTCTATACCACTGTCCATCCAGTATTTTTCCTGTAATTTCATCGGTTTTCTGAAGCATTTCCGGGGACATCTTATGATATTTCACGAATATGTAATTGAACATTCCGGCATATTTCTCTGAGTCGCAATAGAATATACCCATCGGGCGCCCGCCGAAATCGGCTTCTGCCACAGAAAAACCACCGGTATGCATATCGTCAATGATACCGCATATCCTGACTGGACCAGCTTCATGCGAAGTAACCATCACTTCTCGTCCGAGGACTTCGTCCCATCCTGCAGTGTTCTTCATCATTTTCACGAAGTTCCTGTCCACAATCATTTCTGCATCGCTGTTGAGAGTCGGATCAAAATTGCTTCCTTCCTGAATCTTGATGCCGAAGACATTGAAATAATGTTCATCCACATAATATGCGTCACGGATGTTGAACAGCTGGCGATCTTCACCGGGAACGCTCACATTGTCACCGCTATAGCCTGTGAAAGGATTCTGATATGCGAAACTTGCATCTTCCACTCCGGAGAGGGAACGGACCTCATTCATCAGCGTATTCTTCTGTGACTGAGTTGCTTCCGGCATGGCTATCATCGCCACGTCATCATATTTGAACCCACGGTCAGCGTTCATCATCTTGTCGTATTGCAATGTGATCACGCTCATGACCACAGCCAAGAAAACGACAGCCGCAAATTCCACCGCGAGGAGTCCGAGCTTCCACATGCGCTTGCCGGCGCGATAATTCCTGAATGCCGCAGCTACCGGAATCCTGTTGAAGAAGATTGCTGGAAGGAGGCTGTTCAATGCCAGGAGCACGACTATTATTGTCAATGCCAATGCGAGCGGCCGTCCGGTGAAAAGTGCGATGACATTGACGCCGAGGATGGTCTCTATCATTGACCTGAACGCAAAGATGAGGATTGCGGCGACGGCGGCTGCGAATGCGGTGTGGACGAGCGCTTCTGCGAACATCATCCCGAAGATGTCTTTTGCGCTGCTGCCCAGACATTTGCGGAGTGCCATCTCGCGTGCACGGATTGCGGCGGACGAAAGCACGATCAGGAGGTAATTCAGCATGGACGTGAGCAGAAGCGCGAAGGCTACGAAGGCCAGCACGAGTGTCATATTCCGCTGAGTTTCATCCTCTTCATGGAATTTCACGAATGGCTTTATCGGAAGTTTCATTTCAAATCCGGCTGCCCGCAACTCGTCCATCGGCATGTGCTTGTCCATGAAGCCAGGGAGGCCGTTTTCGATTTCGCTCGGGTCAATGCCTTTCTTCAGTTTAATGAATCCTTTATAGCGGTCGTTGCCTACCATGTTTTCCGAGCCGTCGTACATGAAATGCCCGATGCTCGGCATGGAGACTATCATGTCCAGCCTGTAAGATGAGTTCAGCGGGAATTCTTCATAGACGCCGCCGACCGTAAGTTCATATTTCTGCGTATCCCCGGCAATCGTGAATTTCTGTCCGAGCACGGCTGCCGCGGCCGCCTTCTCGTCCATTTTTTTGCCTGAGGTCAATGCGGCCGCCATCTTGGTCGCCAACTTGGATGAAATAACCACATTTGCTTCAATGCCAAGGGGTTCGGTCAGGTTTCCGGCCAGGCATTTCCTGTCAAGGACCTTAAAAAATGACGTATCGCCAAGACATGTCAGTCCGGCATCCACGCGTTTGTCCGATTCCGGCATTATCAGGGAGGCGGTTTCGAATATATAAGTAAATCTGGTGGCCTCTTCTATCTGCGGGAAATATTCCTTCATCTTCGGGGCCACTCCTCCGGCGACTTGGGGATAGACCCGGTATATGCCGTTAAGTTCCATGGCTTCGTTCAGATAATATATCCTGTCTGAATCCTTGTAGAAGTCGTCAAATGTCTTTTCGAAGCAGACCTTGGATGCCAGCACGAGGCCGACTGCAAGGCCGACTCCCAATGTCATGATTTTCAAGATGTTCCTGCGTCCTTTCATCGGCAATGTCCTGACTGCCGCTTGTATGTAACTGAAAATGTTCATCTGTTCTGTCCCGGTGATTCCATCAATGCCAATCGGCCGATTTCTTCGGCATGGACATATCTTTCATCCGGTCAGAGTTTTGGTTTGCCACTCTCGTGCCATTGTTTGTAATTCGTTGGTTTTCTGGTTATTATACAGTAGTGCCCTTTCTCATAATGTAAAAAAACTTTACATTCCTGTAAATTTACTTTACAGCGGAGATGGGGCGGAATTCATATCATGCGTCCGGGCGGGGACGGAGGATTCCGCCGGTCCTCCCCACTGCGTGGGTCCCCTCCCTTTTCGGGAGCCAATGCCGGCTCCACCCTCCGTCCCCGCCCGGGCTGGTCTTTCGAATGTGATTCCCGGGCTGGCGTGAGCATTAAAACGTTTTTCGCGCACGTCGAGTTCAATATTCGACATGCCGTGAGTAAATCCGGCCATTTTACGCACGTCATGACGTTTTTTCACCACGACGTGCGTGGAAAACGTTTTAACACGCACATGGAGTTACATTGCATGGAAATGATTATCAGTAAAGGCCATGTGGCAGAGAAGCCCGGGCGGGGGTGGGGCCTCTGGAGGCATGGTCGCCCATGACCTTGTGAATGGGTGTCAGGCGACAGCCTGACGGGATGAGCGCAGCGAACCTCCAGAGGCTTCACCCCCGCCGGGGCGCGTCCATGGGCGACATATAATCAGCATGATTACCTCCGGAGCAAGCTGTCGGGACGCGGCCACGGCATGTTTTGTAACTGACTGATAATCAAATACCATTTTAACAGCAGCGTGGAAACACAGGCATTTTTTGGCCACGTTTCCACGCTCCGTTTTATAACTCGTTGAAAATCAGTGTCTCCAATAACGAGGCGTGGCCGCGTCCCGACAAATTACAATTTTGTACTGTGGTTTTAGAAAGATAAAAATCATAAATTAATTTCCAGAAAAAAACCACAAAACACATAAAAATCTTCCACGGGACATAAAAATCATAAAAATCTGCATTCCTATGCCCACATTTCCAATGTTTTCGAAAATTTTTTGCATACTATTGCAGCCTTGAAACACGATGATGCCGCCGTAATCGCTACACATCATCATGTCAAATAATTATTACTTAAGTTTCGCAAGTGCGAAACACCGATTTTGGAGCCCGTGAGGGCGAGAGCAAGTCCCTTCCCCGAGGGGAGGGATTTAGGGTGAGGGTAACGTGCACATAAAAAAGTGCGGTGGGCTTTCAGTCTTCGAACGAGTGACAACCCTAAAATTTGCGTCGGTGTTCAGCGAACTTGACAACTTGCGGAACATAAGTGTTTGTTAAATAAATTAAAAACATTAACTTTATGCAAGAAACATTCAAGGCTAGGTACATCGATCCAATGATCGACTGGAGCTTCAAAAGACTATTCGGCTCGGAAGTAAACAAGGACATCCTCATTGAATTCCTTAAAGTCATTTTCCCGGAATTCGACATCGAGGACATCACATACCTTCCGTCCGAACAGTTGGGAATCATGGAAAAGGACCGCAGGGCAGTATTCGACGTCATCTGCAGGGCATCGGACGGAAAGGAATTCCTGGTCGAAGTGCAGCGGGGCGCACAGGAACACTTCTTCGAGAGGGCATTGTATTACACCTCCTTCCCGATCTTGAAGCAGGGCAAGAAGGCCATGGAAAGAGAGGAGGGAGATCCGAAGAGGCCATGGAACTTCAGGCTTGACGGTGTGTTCTTCCTGGGAGTGCTGAACTACAAGCACCTGGACGACGACCGGATAGAGCACCGTTACTGGCTGCGCGAAGGGACGACCGGCGAGACAATGACCGACAAACTGAAATTCGTCTTAGTCGAAGTCGCGAAGTTCAACAAGACCGAGGACGAGCTGACCACCGACCTGGACAAATGGCTGTACATGCTGAAGAACCTGTCGGATCTGCTTGAAAGACCGGCGGCACTGCGTGACAAGATTTTCAAACGGATCTTCGATGTAGCTGAAATTTCCAGCCTTGATGATGAAGACAAGAAAAAATACATCAGCAATATGCAGACGGCAAGGGACACATACAACCAATTGGAGTACGCAAAGAAAAAAGGGCGCGAGGAAGGCATTGAAAAGCGCTCAAGAGAAATCGCAATGAATTTGTTACGAGTTAATTTACCTATTCAGACCATCTGCGAAGCCACCGGACTCACTGAGGAAGAAGTCGCTGGTTTAAAAGAAATCTGATGCCGGAACTTCAGTTCATCGTAGAGCGCATAGCGGTTTTTCGGTGTGGAAAAGTTTTCCAGCCTTGATGATGAAGACAAGAAAAATACATCAGCAATATGCAGACGGCAAGGGACACATACAACCAATTGGAGTACGCGAAGAAAAAGGGACGCGGGGAAGGTCGTGAAGAAGGCTTGCAGCAAGGACATGTGGAAGGTCAGAACGAAGAGAGGATTCTCATAGCCACCAAGATGCTGCAGATGAAACTGCCAGTTCAATCCATCAGTGAAGCCACCGGACTCTCCTCCGAAGAAATCACCAAACTACAGAGCGAGGCGTAACATAAGCCATAATCAAAACGCGCCATAGAGCTGAAGTGTTTCTTCCATGCGGGATGCGGCCACGTCCCGCCGACAGATTACAATGTCATGAGATGCGCACCTGACGGTCTTGGGCTAACCCAGAAAACGCTTCCTCTCGTGCGTGAAATGGCCCGTTTTACTCACGACATGACATTTTTTCACCACGACGTGCGTAGAAAACGTTTTAATACTCACGAGGAGTCACATAACAAGGAAATGATCATCAGTAAAGACCATGTGGCAGAGAAGCCCCGGCGGGGGTGAGACCTCTGGAGGCATGGTCGCCCATGACCTTGTGAATGGGTGTCAGGCGCCAGCCTGACGGGATGAGCGAAGCGAACCTCCAGAGGTCCCACCCCCGCCGGGGCGCGTCCAAGGTCTACATAAACATCACCATGATTACCTCCGAAGCAAGCTATCGGGATGCGGCCACGGTGTGTTTTGTAACTGGCTGATAATCAAGTACAATCTTAGCAGTAGCGTGGAAACGCAGGCTTTTTTTGGCCACGTTTCCACGCTCCGTTTTATAACTCATTGAAAATCAACGTCCACAAAAACAAGGCGTGGCCGTGTCCCGCCGAACCTGCTGGGAACTGAAAGGTTTATCGGTACGAAGACTGTCAAGACCCGCCCTTACCGGAAAGTATATCTCAGACCGAAACTCAAACTGAAATCAGTGGGCTTGTCAGAATAAATGGTGCGCACCTTGGAATTATTGCTGAAATGGTGGCTGACACCAGGCTCCATGTAGAGACCCAGCTGCGGTAGGATATTTACCTGAATGCCGGCAGCACCATTTACTGACCACTGCAATCCTTTCTGCTTCAGGGTTGTAGACGAAGAACCATGATACTTGCCGTCAAGATACTCATCAGTCTTCAATGAACCCCTGACGCATTTTTCCATGAGACCGCCGGCAGTTACATACGCATTGAAATACCTGGAAGAGAAGATGTTGAACGAAAGATTCAGCGGAATGCCTAGATAATGCATGCTTTGGACACCCTTGCTCCAGCCGCTCACGGCACCCTCCTCACCAGTCTTCAAATCAGACGACAAGAACGAATAAGTGAGGCCGGACTCGATGCCGAGAAATTTATTGAAATCGTATCTGATTGATGCTCCGATTTTTACAGGCATCTTGTGCGAATATTCCGTGCTTACCTCCGGCTGGTTGTAGACGATGACGCCGGCCGCGCTCTCCACCCTTCGGTCTACCCAGTCCGCACTCGATACGCCGCAATCCAACGGGTTCGCCCCTAGCGCAGCCGCAGTCGGTCTGCTGCTCAATGAAGATGCTGAACCGGAACCGTTTACGGACAATCCTGCCGCGAGCTTGCCGCCACGTTTTGTCCGCTGCAACTCAGGCTCCGCCAGCACCCACTTCCACGCATCGGCGAATCTGCCGCCGTCTTCATCCGGCTCAATGTCCTCTTCCGTGTCAGGCTCAATGTTGCCCTCAATTTCATCCTTTTCGCTGGTCTCAGCTGTCACCCCGACAACCTCACCAGACGGCTCCCCGGCAACCTCATCGGACGGCTCATCGGAAAAATCTCCAGACGCCGCCGCGCCACGGAAATCCCTCACCTCCGTCTCCACATAACGCCTCGCCTGACTGACCTCGGGAACACTCGTAATATCATTGTCCTGAACAACTTGCGCCGAAACGACAGGCTCCTGCCCGACCTTCACCGCCTCTGCCGTCATTGTTGCCGGAACATCCTCTTTCGCATTGAAAATAAGCATTGCACCGAACAATGCCGCCGCTGCGATTGCGGAACTGGCGAGAAGCCATAATGGAACTGCGCGGCGCTTGTTTCCGGTGAGACCGGCCGCAGCACTGATGCCCGCCCACACGCTGTCCGAAGGCTGCTCCGTGTAGCCCTCCATCTTGTTTTTCAGTTTATTTGTCCAATCCATCATTGGTGCTGCTTTACATAATCATTGATTCTCTTCGCCAGAATCTTTCTGGCCCTGTGGAACTGGGAAGCTGAAGTGCTTTCCGTGATGCCCAGCAGGTCCGCTATTTCCTTGTGCGGTTTTTCCTCGAAAACCACCAGGTTGAATATTGTGCGGTAACCGTCCGGGAGCTCCTGTATCATCTTCTGTATCACCTCCGGAGGAACCGACTCCACTTCCGGATCATCGTCTTCGTCCGTCATGTCAGGAAGCCGGTCCCCGTAATCTATGAAACTGCTCTTTTTCTGCTTCCGGAGATATTGCAACGCCTCATTTACAGTGATTCTGCTCATCCATGCCTTCAGGGAACCATTGCCCTTCCAGGTGAAAGAACCTATTGAAGAAAGTATCTTGAGGAAACTGTCCTGGAGAACATCCTCAGCGGCGGCATGGTCGGCTATGTATCTGGAACACAACGCCAAAAGATACCCGGACGACTCATCATACAGCTTCTTCACAGCTGCATTGCTGCCATTCCGGATATCCTCTGCAATCTGCTTTTCAGAATATTTGCCGAGTCCAAACAATTTCATGCCCCATCACGCTGCAATTCTTCTGCCAGAAATTATTTGCCGTCTCCGGTGCGGGTCTTGTAATTGAACTCGATGGTCTTCGTTTTGCCTGAAGGTGCATTGTACCTGACTTTCAGCTTCACTGTCTTGCCCTCAGTATCAGGAAGTTGGTTCAATCTGAAAGCGACGTATGCCTCTGTCGGAATCTCCTTGATGTCGCCATGGTCGTTGTGCCTGAACTCTACCAGATATGGGTCGGACGGGTCTACGCCTGTGACCAGATTCACCTCGTGCTTAATGTAATTGAACCTGCTCCACAATGCCCTGAATCTCAATGTCAGATAACCGTCCTCGCATACGGTAGGGAAGGCATCAATGATTTCCACCGGATCGCTGCCATATTTCTCGGCATCTTTCTCCGCGCCCTCTGAAGCTACAGTCTGTTTGGTAAGCAATTCCTTGAGCCAGAGGACGTTGCCGATCTGCACTCCCTTGGACTCGCTTTCCAACTTATAGTTCGTGAACGCACGTACTTCCTTGTTACCATACGGGGATTTGGTCATGTTGGAAGGATAAATAACGGTGTTGTCATCCAATTGAAGATAAAACTTGTCACCGTCCGGCTTGACCGTAACTACGGCGTTCGGTATCAAATCTTCGTATGAAAATCCGTCATCCTTCGTGCAAGACTGCATTGATACTGCTGCGCCCAATACTGCAGCAAAGATAATTCTACTTGTTTTCATATCGTTTATTTTTAATTTCCATACTATAAATGCAGTCTGGCGAAAACATTGCATTATGCCATGCGAAAAAAAATTCGTAATTTTACGTGTTTTTGGTAATTGGACATAATTATGAATAAAAAGAATATTGCGTTATCATTTGCCGCTGCCCTTTTATCGGCGACATCTCTCTGCGCAGCAGGCGGGACGAATGCGGTTTCAGGCAATGTCCCTGAGGCGTATGAGATTTCACAGACGAAAAAGTCACAGCTGAAATATGCCCGGGAACTGCTTGAGCATGGCATGTATGCCGAAGCGCGGAAAATCTTCTCGGAGTATCCTGCCGATCCTGTCGCGGGCGGTTATGCGCTCATGTGCGATGTCAAGATGAAATCCAATGGCTATGAGACCAAACTCGCGAAATATATTTCAATGTTTCCGTATTCCGGACTCGTTCCGCAGCTCCGATATGAATATGCATTGAACCTCTTCGACGAAGCCGACTATAAAGCTGCTTCGACGGAATTTGCATCTGTCAATCTTTCAGGACTTTACAGAAACCAGCTTGCGGCATACACATTCAAGAAGGCATACTCGGATTTCGAAATCGGCCATGAAGAAGCCGCATTGCAGGGCTTTATGAAAGTGTCCGGAATGAAGAAAAACGACTACCAGGCACCGGCCGCTTATTCCATTGCATATATATGGTACGAATGGGAGAATTTCAGCGAAGCCATGAATTGGTTCGAAAAGTCTGAAAAGGACCCTCGTTTTGCCGACGTCTCTTCCTATTATATAATGGAGTGCCGTTTCATGAACAAGGATTACCGTTATGTTACCGACAATGCTGCCAAGATGTATGCTTCCGTGCCGGAAGAACGTCGTCCGCACCTTGCCCGCATAATCTCGGAATCCTATCTGGTACAGGGAGATGCAGAATCCGCGAAGAAATACTATGACAGGACCGACGTGGTGGCGGGAAAGACCAGGAAGGACTATTTCTATGCTGGCTCATTGTTGTATGCATTGGAAGATTTCAAGGGCGCTGTCGACAATTACAGCTTAATGACCGACCGCACCGACTCTCTCGGCCAAATCGCCAACTACCAGATGGGTTACAGCTATATCCGGACCAAGAACAAGGTTGCGGCAATGCAGGCCTTCAAGGATGCCTCAGCCGGCAGCTATGACAAAGCAATTCAGGAAGATGCGTATTTCAATTACGCCAAACTGGCATTTGACCTGAACAATGATCCGTCCGTGTTCGACAGCTACATCAGCACATATCCGAGCAAGGCCAAAGGTGACAAGATTTACAGCTATATCGCTCTTGCAGCATTGTATAACCATGATTATGCCGGTGCGGTAGAAGCTTACGACAAGATAGACGTCCTGGATGAGGACATGAAGAACAACTATATCAAGGCCAACTATCTGCGTGCTGACCAGCTCATTGAAGCGGGCTCATATCGGAAGGCGGTGCCGTGCCTGAAGGCGGCTGCGTATTATTCCGACAAGCGTTCTGCCTTCAACCAGCTCTCCCGTTACTGGCTCGCCGAAAGCTTATACAGGTCCGACGACTATGCCGGAGCGGCAGAAGGATATAAGGTATTGTACAATGCATCAGCACTTTACGGCCGTCAGGAAGGCGGACTTCTCCCTTATGACGTGGCATATTGCTACTATAAATCGGGAGATTATGCGAGTGCGGAGAAATGGTTCGACATCTATCTTCAATCCGGAGACAAGAAAGGACGCAGGGACGCGTTGACCAGAAAAGGAGATACCTATTTCATCCGCAAGGACTATCCTGCGGCGATCAAGTCTTACGAAACCGTCATCGCGGAATATCCTCAGCAGGATGACCTTTATCCATATTACCAGGCCGGACTCTCTTATGCATTGACAGACAAGCAGAAAGAAGAAGCGGAGCTGCTTGCGGCGACATTGTCGGCGCCGGTTTCGGCCGCATTCTGGTGCGAGACGGAATATGAACTCGGACGCGCTTACATGCATATCGGCAGCAATGCGCAGGCCTCGCAGGTTTTCGCGCGTATTGCCGATGAAGGCCGCGACTCGACTTACCGCGCCCGCGCGCTTATCGGTCTGGGCATGATTTCGGCCAATGAATCCCAATATGACCAGGCATTGGGCTATTATAAGAAAGTGGTTTCGGAAATGCCGACTTCGGAGTATTCGGAGGATGCCCTGCGTGCCATCGAGGCCATTTACCAGACACGGCAGGAGCCGGAACAATATTTCGCTTATCTCAAGACATTGTCCGGAAAACAGGCGTCTGAAGAGGATAGGGAAAGCATTTTCTTCAATGCCGCCGAGCAGATTTTCCTGGCGGAGAACTATCAGAAAGCCATTACCTCGTTGCAGGCATACATTGACGAATATCCTCAGGGCACCGATGTGAACCTGGCGGAATTCTATATGGCTGAATCATATAAGAACATCGGAAAGAAGGAGCAGGCATGTGACTGGTACAGGAAGGTGATTGAAAGCGGCGAGGGCTCTTTCGTCGAGGCTTCTTCACTGAATTTCGCGAAGCTGTCATATAGCCTGGAGCGTTACAAGGACGCGTATGCAGGGTATGAATCGCTGCTTGCCAATGCCAAGATCGAGAAAAACAAGCATACTGCCATCGTCGGAATGATGAATTCCGCATATTCGGGAAAAGACTGGCAGTCAGCCATTTCCAGTGCTGCGCAGGTGGCAGCAGACAATCGCAGCGACAAGGATGACGTCCGCAGGGCCAAATATGTGGAAGCCAAGTCATTGCTTGCCACGAGCCAGCGTGAGAAGGCATTCACGATACTCAAGTCTCTTTCCTCTGAAACTGCTACGCCGGAGGGCGCCGAGGCTGCATACCTCATAATCCAGGACAGCTATGACCGGGGCAAGTTCGAGGAAGTGGAGACATTGGTATATAAACTCTCGGATTCCGGTACGAACCAGACATATTGGCTTGCGAAGGCGTTCATTGCGCTTGGTGACTCATTTGCCGAGAGGGGCGAGATGAAGCAGGCGAAGGCCACGTTTGAGAGCATCCGGGACGGCTATACGCCTGAAGGAAAGGCTGACGAGGTTCTTGACAATGTGAACATGCGTCTGCGCAAAATCGAGGAAAGGGGAGAGTAATTTATTCTGAATCAATATGAAAAAGATATATCTTTCAGCAGTATTTTTCATTGCGTTGTCGGCCGGGGCACAGAACCTTAATCCGACAGTTTCGGTAACCAGGGATTACGAGGGAAAACTTATGGAGGTGCACAAGCCGTCCATGGCCATGTTCGTGCCGGATTCCCTGCACAGATTCGACCTGGATTTCGATTATTCCGTTTTCGCGAATCCGTACAAGGGAGCATACGATTTCAAGCCGTACGTGCTGGAAATGCGTCCGGATGCGGAACCATATTCAGGCAGGAAACTGTATCTGAAGGCGGGGGCGGGATATCAGCTCAGGCCAATGCTGGACTTCGTGTGGGAGCCGCAGCTGAAAACGCCGAAATTCAAGATGGACGTTTATGCGTTGCATCATTCGTATATAGGTGATTATAAGAACATCGGGCTAAATTCTGACAATAAGCTCGTGAGCATGGGCAATGCCGGTAATGGTTATGATATGTATTCCAATGCCGGAATAAACGGGCAGGCGGACTTGAATAAGGCGAAGTTGTCTTTCGATGCTGGCTATGAAGGGATTCATACGAAATTCGGAGGCAATGCGACCGGTTACAATGCTGCTGAAGCAGGCTTTCGTGCAAAGTCGGAGAATGATGCCGATACCTATTTCTATTACGATGTGGACTTTAGGTATCATGGTGCAAATCAGGGTATTGGCGATGGCGTTGCTGCGGGGGGCCGCTCGTTGAGAATGAATGACATAGACTTCAATGTGACTTTGGGGCCTGTGATGCATCAGTATCATAGCATCGTGGCGGATTTCGGTGTGGGGCTGTCATATTACCGCGGGGCGTTGGCGACCGATGTGGGGACGGCATACATTACTCCGAAATATGTGCTGAACAAGAACCGCTGGCGTCTCCATGCCGGACCGAAATTCAGTTTCAATATCAGTGACAGGGATGGTGCGGATGCGCTCAATACCAATAAAGGTATTCTCATTTATCCGGATGTGTATATCGGATTCGAGGCGGTGCGGAACTATATGAACCTGTATTTCAAGGCTGAGGGCGGCGATTACAGGAATCCGTACAAGGACATGAAGGAGAAGTTTCATTTCATGCTTCCGTATTCCAAGATGTCCAATAATTCAGTGATGCAGGCTGATTTCGCGCTCGGTTTCAACGGCAATATCAGCAGCCGTTTCCGTTATGATATCCGTGCCGGTTTCAGAAGTTTCGAGGCAATGCCGTTCGATGTCGTGCTGGGAGATACGTCTTATAGCCCACATCTGTATTCGACTGGTTGGGATTATTATGACGGTACTGCCGTGTACTCGGAAATCCGACTTCAGTGGGAGTCGAAGGACTTCGTCCTGGATTCCAGATTCAGTGTCAATGATACCAGATTGAAGAATCGTAAAAATGTGGATTATCTGTGTTTTGAGCCGGCAAAATTCAGTGGATTCGTTTCCGGAAAATATAATTGGAAGAAGAGGATTTTCGCCGGTATTTCGGCGGAGTTCGCTTCAAAGCGTGACGGAAGAATGACGCTGATATATAAAGATGCTGCAGGTATGCCCGATATTACTTTCTCTGCTGCGCGCATACCCGGCTGGATGAATCTCGGCGTTTATGCGGAATTCGCATTTACCAGAAAATTGTCGTTCTGGCTTCGCGGTGACAACTTGCTCAATGCAGATATCCAACGCGTTCCGCTATATACCGAAGGCGGAATCGGTGCCACCGTCGGAATTTGCCTGAATCTATAATTTTTACTATATTTGTAGGCTTATATTTAGCTCCAGCAAGTCGCCAGACTTGCGAAAATTGAGAGGAAGCAAGTACCAAACTTGCGGAAATAGAGAGATAACAATTAAATTTTTTAGGATGGAATCGAACGAAAAGATGCGCGAAGCCGAAGAACAGTATTCGGCGGGCAGTATCCAGGTCCTTGAAGGACTTGAGGCTGTAAGGAAAAGGCCATCAATGTATATTGGAGACGTCGGCGTGCGAGGTCTTCATCATCTTGTATATGAGGTCGTTGACAACAGTATTGACGAGGCCATGGCCGGATACTGTGACCATATCGAAGTCACCATAACAGAAAATAATTCTATCCGTGTCCAGGATAACGGTCGAGGCATCCCTACCGGAATGCACCCGAAAGAACACAGGTCTGCGCTTGAAGTCGTACTCACCGTGCTCCATGCCGGCGGTAAATTCAGCAAGGACAGCTACAAGGTCTCCGGAGGTCTCCACGGCGTCGGTGTATCCTGCGTCAACGCATTGTCCGACAGCCTTATAGCGGAAGTCCACAGAGAAGGCAAGATCTATGAGCAGAAATATTCCAAGGGCAAGCCGATTACATCGGTTGAGGTTATCGGCGAGTGCAATGACACCGGAACCATCATCACTTTCCATCCAGACCCGGAAATCTTCACTGTCACCACTATCTATGATTACGACACTCTTGCCAAGAGAATGCGTGAACTCGCCTTCCTGAACAAGGGAATCAAGATAACATTGACCGACAAGAGGACGCTCATTGACGAGTACAAGACCGATGAGAACGGAAATTACAGTCCTACCGGAAAGCAGGTCTACAAGAGTGACGTCTTCTATTCACAGGAAGGTCTGAAAGAATTCATCAAATATCTGGATGCAAGCTCTGAAGAACTTATCCCTGAGCCGGTTTGCGTTACATCTGACAAGATTATCCCTATCGATATCGCACTCCAGTACAATACCGGATATAAAGAGACGATTCTCTCTTATGTGAACAATATCCACACTATCGAGGGCGGTACACACCTTCAGGGTTTCAAGATGGGACTTTCCCGTTCCCTCCGAAACTATGCTGACAAGAACAAGCTTCTGGAGAAGGTGAAAGTGGAACTCTCACAGGAAGACTTCCGTGAAGGTCTTACGGCGGTCGTTTCAGTGAAAGTGGCTGAGCCTCAGTTTGAAGGACAGACGAAGACCAAGCTCGGAAACAGCGAGGTGACATCTGTCGTATCGCAGGCTACATCCGCCGCAATGGACCAGTACCTGGAAGAGAATCCTAAATATGCCAAGATCATCATCGAGAAGGTGATCCTCGCAGCTACTGCCAGGACAGCTGCCCGCAAGGCACGTGAAATGGTGCAGCGCAAGACCGTCATGTCCGGTGCAGGTATGCCGGGCAAGCTTGCAGACTGCTCCGAGCGTAATCCTGAGCAATGCGAATTGTTCCTCGTCGAGGGAGATTCCGCAGGCGGTACCGCCAAGCAGGGCCGTGACCGCCGCATCCAGGCCATTCTTCCGTTGAGAGGTAAGATCCTTAACGTGGAGAAAGCAGCGGAAGACCGTGCATTCGACAGCGAGGAAATCCGTAACATCTACACGGCGCTCGGCGTGACCGTGGCACAGGAAGACGAGAACGGCGAGAAGAGAATGGACCTCAGCAAGTTGCGTTACCACAAGGTCATCATCATGACCGATGCCGATGTCGACGGTAGCCATATCGCGACATTGATCCTCACATTCTTCTTCAGATATATGCTCGACCTTATCAGGAACGGCTATGTATATCTTGCGACCCCGCCGCTTTATCTCGTGAAGAAGGGCAAGGAAGAAATCTACTGCTGGACAGACGCGCAGCGCGCGGAAGCTACCCAGAAACTGGGCAAGGGCTCCGACAAGGGTGTCACCGTACAGCGTTATAAAGGTCTTGGTGAGATGAGCGAGCACCAGCTTTGGGACACCACAATGGATCCGTCCAAGAGAAGGCTCCGCCGTATCACCATCGACAATGCCGCTGAAGCGGAGAGGACATTCTCAATGCTGATGGGCGACGATGTTCCGCCACGCAGGCAGTTCATTGAGGAAAATGCCCATTACGCGAACATTGACGCATAGAAATTTTCTAAAATCTAGACAATATGTTAGACATTTTTGACAGAATTGAAAGAGACTCAGGCGGCCCTATCGGCCAGTATTTCAGCCAGGCTTACGGTTATTACATGTATCCACGTCTGGAGGGAGAGCTCGGACCTCACATGATTTTCAACGGAACAGAGGTCCTGAACTGGAGCCTGAACAACTACCTCGGACTTGCAAATCATCCGGAGGTGCGCAAGGCAGATGCTGAAGCTGCGGCTAAATGGGGCCTTGCATACCCTATGGGCGCCAGAATGCTGTCGGGCAATACCAGATACCACGAGAAACTTGAGAAGATGTTCGCGGAGTTCGAGAAGAAGGAAGATGCGTTCCTCTACAACTTCGGATATCAGGGAATCGTTTCCACAATCGACGCTCTTACTGCACGTCACGACGTAATCGTCTATGATGCAGAGTGCCATGCTTGTCTGCTCGACGGTATCCGTCTGCATATCGGCAGCAAATACAAATATCGTCACAACAATATCGAGGATTGTGAAAAAGTTCTCGCACGTGCGTGTGAAGAGGCTGATGCAAACGGCGGTGGCGTTCTCCTTATTACAGAGGGCGTTTACGGTATGACCGGTGCGCTCGGTATCCTCGACAAGATCGCAGCCCTCAAGAAGAAATACAACTTCCGTTTCATGATTGACGATGCGCACGGATTCGGACTTCTCGGCGAGCACGGACGCGGAACTTCCGAGGCTCTCCACTGCATGGACGAGGTTGACCTTTATATCGGTGCATTCGCCAAGTCAATGGCTTCCATCGGCGGATTCGTTGCAGGTCCTCACAAGATCATCAACTATCTCCGTGCGAACATGCGCTCGCAGATGTATGCCAAATCTCTTCCTATGCCGCTTGTTATCGGCAATACCAAACGTCTGGAAATCATCATGTCTCCTGAAGGCGATGAACTCCGCAAGAAGTGCTGGGCCATTACCCATGCTATCCAGGACGGCTTCAGGAAAGAGGGCTTCGATATCGGTGAGGCTGAGGCTTGCGTAACCCCTGTTCATATCAAGGGCGGTGTAGCCCAGGCTACCAAGATGGCCAAGGACCTCCGTGAGAACTACAAGATTTTCTGCTCGATGGTCGTCTATCCGGTCATTCCTAAGGGCATGGTAATCTTCCGTATCGTCAGCACCGCTGCACATACCATGGAAGATGTCGAATACACGCTCAAGGCATTCAAGGAAATCAAGGCCAAGCTTGATGCAGGTGCATACGATGGAGATGATATCGCTGCGATGACTGTGGAATAATAGTGAAACATATTATTGTTCAACTATGAACAAGACTTACTTTAAAGATAAAGTAATAATCATTACAGGAGCCAGCTCGGGAATCGGGTTGGCTTCTGCCAGATTATTCGGAAGCTGTGGCGCGAAGGTCGTCATGGCTGCCAGACACCTGGACAAACTGCAGGCGGAAGTGCCTTCCGTGAGTGCTGATCCTGACAATGTCCTCTGCGTCAAGACCGACGTCAGCAAGGAAGAAGATTGCAAGATATTGATCAACAAAGCGGTGGAAAAATTCGGCAGGATCGATATCCTCGTGAATAATGCCGGTATTTCCATGCGTGCGATGTTCAAGGACCTGGATCTGTCGGTGATAAAATCCCTCATGGATGTAAACTTCTGGGGTACAGTGTATTGCACCAAATATGCACTGCCTTATCTGCTCCATTCGAAAGGGTCTGTCGTCGGCGTCATTTCTATTGCCGGCTACTCAGCCCTGCCCGCAAGGACCGGTTACTCCTCATCCAAATATGCCATCCGCGGCTTCCTGGACACGATCCGTATCGAGCATCTGAAAGATGGCCTGAATGTCCTGGTATTTGCACCGGGATATACGGCATCCAATGTCCGCAATGCAGCATTGACCGCTGACGGCTCCGCCCAGGGCGAGACACCTCTCGACGAGAGCAAGCTGATGAGTGCAGAGGAATGTGCCGAGCATCTTGCCAAGGCATTGGCCAAGCGCAAATCAGAGGTTATCCTTACCGGATTGGGAAAAGCTACCGTGCTGGCACACAGGTTGTTCCCGCGGCTTACGGATAAGATGACCTATAAATTCATTGCAAGAGAAAAAGACAGTCCGTTTAAATAATTTCTGGATATGGCAAAGACCGGAATACCTCGCGACCCGAAAATTTACTTTTCGCTGTTCGTCCTGTTCGTTCTGCTTCTTCTGATGATGCCGAGAACGGGGAAATTCAATTATGACTACAAGAAAGGTTCTCCGTGGGCCTATGAAACTCTGGTCTCGCAGATTGATTTTCCTGTATTGAAAACGCAGGAACAAATCCAGTCGGAGAAAGACGCGGCAGGGTACAGCATTGTCCCATACTATAAGTTTTCAGCCAGCGCGGCGCAGGACGTGATGCGTGAGGCTGAGGGACTTAACTATGGACAATACTCGTACATGAGGCCGAAAGTCATTGCCGTATTGTCGGAAATATACAAGAGGGGAGTGATGGCCGACGAGGTCTCCGGAAAGGAGGAAAACATTGCCTCGGACGAAATCATTTTCGTGCAGAAGGACAAGCGTGCGACGAAGCTTCCGGCTTCGGACGTCTATACCGTGAGCGGAGCTAAAGCTGCACTCTTGTCAGAAATGTCGCGCGCGTTTCCCGACGTGCTGACGGATTCGATAATGACGGCGTGCGGGGTTGACGACGTCATTCATCCGGACCTTTTCTATGACAAGGAAACCACCGATCTGGTCCATGCCGAAACGGTGGATTTCATATCCCCGACACAGGGCTTCGTCAATGCCGGCCAGCTGATCGTGACGAAGGGCGAGATCGTTACCGCCGAGATTGCGCAGCTGCTGGATTCGTACAAGGCTGAATATGAGGAGAGTCTGGGCTACAACGGCCCGCGTGCGTTCCTCTGGATCGGCAATGCCCTCATTTCATTGGCACTTGTACTCATCCTGTTCCTGTCGATATTCTACACGAACCCGGACATCTTCCGCCAGACTAACAAGTACATATATCTGCTGTTCATCTTCATGTTCACGGCATTCGCGGCATTCGTCACCGACAAGGTGAACCCGTCATTGCTGTACATGATACCATTCTCATTGGCAGCACTTTATCTGCTGGCGTTCTTCAGAAAGAGGGTGGTGCTGCCGGTTTATGTGGTGTCGCTTATGCCGCTGCTTATCTTCGCGCACAACGGCGTGGAACTTTTCCTGCTCTACCTCGTATCTGGCGTCGTGACCATGTATGTCTTCGATTTCTTCAACCGAAGCTGGAAACAGTTCGTGACGGCGATTATCGTGTTCGGCAGCCTTTTCCTGACCTTTGTCGGATTCAGGCTTATCAATGACGGCAATGCGTTCAGCGACCCGTGGCTCGTCCTTTACCTGTTCCTCGGTTCAATGCTTTCGGTTGCCGGATATCCGCTCATCTATCTGATGGAGAAGATTTTCGGCCTGGTTTCCAATTCCCGCCTGCAGGAATTGTGCGACCCTAACAACAAGCTGCTGAGGATATTAGCGCAGAAGGCGCCGGGAACATTCCAGCATTCGCTCCAGGTCATGAACCTCGCTGACGCCGCAGCCAGAAGCATCGAAGCCAATGTTCTCCTGGTACGCGCCGGGGCAATGTATCACGACATCGGAAAGACCGTGAACCCTCAATGCTTTGTCGAGAATGAAAGTGTGGGCGCCAAGTTCCACGACGGCCTTACCCCCAAGGAAAGTGCGGAGATGATCATACGGCATGTGTCCGACGGAATGGCGCTGGCTGTCAAGTACAAGATTCCGCAGGTGGTGAGCGATTTCATCCTGACACATCACGGAACGACCTGCACGGCATTCTTCTATAACAAGTTTATCGAGGAAGGCGGAAGCCCGGAAGATGCCAAGTCGTTCTATTACAATGGAAAACGTCCGTGGACAAGAGAGCAGGCAATAGTGATGATCTGCGATACGATAGAGGCGGCCTCCAGGACATTGAAAGACAATTCACCGGAAACTTTCGACAAGTTCGTCGAAAATATCGTCGCAGGTAAGATCAATGCCGGTCAGCTGGACAATTCCGAAATTTCATTCAAGGAAATCAGCCGTATCAAGTCCGTGCTCAAATCATATCTGGGCCAGATATATCATGACAGGGTGGTTTACCCCAAGTAGGTGTTCCGCACTTGCGTAACTTGAATTATTTCATTATTTTTGCAAGCTAAACCGAAAATCGGAAAAATATAAAAAACATATCATAGAAATGAACATTGTAAAAAACCAGATTGATGAGCTTAATCTTCAGCTCACTGTCACAGTAGCTCACGACGATTACGCTGAAATCGAGAAGAAGGAACTGCAGAAATGCAAACGTACAGCCGAGTTCAAAGGCTTCAGAAAAGGTATGGTTCCTATGTCTCTCATCCAGAGAGTTTACGGAGAGCGTGTACTTGGCGAGTCTGTGAACCACGTGCTTTCAGAGGCTATCAACAATTTCATCAAAGAGAACAATATCAAGATGGTAGGCGAGGCTCTTCCTAGCGAGGACCAGCCGGAAATCGAGTGGAAGTCAGGCAATGATTTCACATTCAAGTTCGACATCGCCACAACATCTGAGGTAAACTTCGAGCTTGGCAAGGATGACAAGGTCGCATATTACGAAATCGAGGTTTCTGACGAGGCCAAGAAAGAAATGAAGGATAACCTTCTCCGTCAGTTCGGTTCACTTACCGACGCTGCCGAGGCCAAGGAGGATGACTTCGTTATCGTAGTCTTCTCACAGGAAGGCAAGACCGTTGAGGGCTCTTATGTAGGCGTGAAGAACGTAGAGGGCGAGGCTAAGAAGTCATTCCTCGGCGCAAAGGCCGGCGACCAGTTCGATGTCAATGTCAATGAGGCATTTACAAACGAGTCTGACCGTGCTTACATGCTGAAGGTGAAGAAAGAGGAGCTTGCAGGCCTGAATCCGGAATTCCACGTTACCGTGAAGGAAGTGAAGACATTTGCTCCGGCAGAGGAGAACCAGGAGACTTACGACAAGATCTTCGGTGAGGACAAGGTTCACAATGCAGAGGAGTTCGACAAGGCTATCGTAGCCAGACTTGTGGAGAACTACAAGCAGGAGTCTGACTACAAGCTTTCCAAGGACCTCAGGGAGTTCCTTGTGAAGAAGGCTGACATCAAGCTTCCGGAAGAGTTCCTCAAGAGATGGCTGTTCCATATCAATGAGGGCAAGTTCACCAAAGAGGATATCGAGAAAGAGGCACCTGCATTCTTCGAAGATTTCCGTTGGCAGATGGTCCGTGGCTATCTGATGGACAAATTCGGTCTGAAGATCGAGGAGAAGGACGTTCAGGAGGCTGCAGAGGCTTATGTTGCTTACCAGTATGCTGCATACGGCATGGGCAATGTTCCTGATTCCATCATCAAGGACAGCGTAGGCCGTGTACTTCAGGATGAGAACACCAGCCGCCGCATCATCGAGAATGTTGAGACAACCAAGGCTGTAGAGGCTGTGAAAGGTGCAGTTACTCTCAAGAAATCCAAGGTTTCCGTTGAAAAATTCCGTACTCTGTAATTTATGGGCAGAAACAACGAATTCAATAAATTTGCAAGTATGGGTCGTGGAATCAGTTCCATGACCCTTCATCGTTATGAGTCTGCCGTAGACTCATATATCAATCCTACCATTATCGAGGAGCGCAAGCTCAATGTCGCTTCCATGGATGTGTTCAGCCGTCTGATGATGGACCGTATCATATTCCTGGGCGTTCCTATTGATGATGATGTGGCCAATATCATTCAGGCACAGCTGCTTTTCCTCGCTTCGAACGACAGCGCTGCCGATATTTCGTTGTATCTGAACACCCCTGGCGGACAGGTTTCTTCCGGTCTTGCCATCTATGATACCATGCAGCTCGTGGAACCTGATGTCGCTACCATCTGTACAGGTATGGCCGCATCTATGGGTTCCGTATTGCTCTGCGCAGGTGCTGCCGGCAAGAGATCTGCCCTTCCTCATAGCCGCGTGCTGATTCACCAGCCGCTAGGCGGAGCGCAGGGACAGGCTTCGGACATCATCATTGCCGCCAAGGAAATCGAGAAGACACGTACTGAATTGTGCAGCATCATTGCGGAGCACAGCGGCCAGTCTTTCGAGCGTATTCTTGCGGATGCCGACAGGGATTTCTGGATGACTGCCCAGGAGGCGAAGGATTATGGTATGGTGGATGAGATTCTTACCAAAAAGAAGAAGTAAAAGTGGCAGAGAAGAAGAAAACTATCAAGCATTGCATGTTCTGCGGTCGTCCGGAGAATGAGGTCCCGTTCATGCTTTCAGGCCTGGACGGTTCGTACATCTGCAGCGACTGCGTGAAGATGGCTGCTGACTATCTGAAGGAAATCGAGGTCCAGAAAGCTGAAGAAGAGTCTTCCGCAAGGATTGAGAAACTCCAGAAACCTAAGGAAATCAAAGCGTTTCTGGACCAGTATGTCATCGGTCAGGACAGGGCGAAGAAATTGCTTTCTGTAGCGGTATACAATCATTACAAACGCATTAACCATAACCTTGCGGACAAGGCTGATGACGGCGTGGAGCTGGAGAAATCCAATATCCTTCTCGTCGGTCCTACAGGTACAGGCAAGACATTGCTGGCCAAGTCAATAGCCAGGTTGCTGCAAGTTCCGTTCACGATTGTGGACGCGACCGTGCTTACCCAGGCTGGTTATGTGGGCGAGGATGTGGAGAGCTTGCTTTCCCGTCTTCTCCAGGAAGCGGATTATGATTTGGCAAAGGCGGAAAGAGGCATTGTCTTCATTGATGAAATCGACAAGATCGCCCGCAAGGGGGACAACCCGTCGATTACCCGCGACGTTTCAGGAGAGGGCGTGCAGCAGGCATTGCTGAAACTTCTGGAAGGAAGTGTCGTCAATGTCCCCCCGCAGGGAGGCCGCAAGCATCCTGAGCAGGAGTTCATTCATGTCAATACCCAGAATATCCTGTTCATCTGCGGTGGTGCCTTCGAGGGAATCGAGCGTCGTATCGCACAGCGTCTCAATACCCAGGTAATCGGTTTTACGGCATCGGAAAAGCAGAAAGTGGACAAGAACAATCTCCTTCGCTATGTGGCTGCCGAGGACCTGAAAGCCTATGGCCTTATCCCGGAAATCATCGGACGTCTGCCTGTCGTGACATATCTGGACAGCCTGGACAAGGATTCGCTTCTCCGTATTCTTACCGAGCCTAAGAATGCCATCCTGAAGCAGTACGAGAAGATGTTCGAGATGGACGGCATCAAGCTGATAATCGAGGATGGTGTAAAGGAACTCATCGTGGACACCGCCATCAAGAACAAGCTTGGCGCCCGCGGTCTCCGTTCCATCTGTGAGAAGATTTTCGACGATGCCATGTTCGATGCTCCGTCATCACGCCGGAAGACCTTCACCGTGACCCTGGCCTACGCTCAGGAACATTTGAAAGATGAGATATAGCATGCAGCTGTGGAGCGTAAATCCTTGTAAATTACTATATTAAGCAAAATCAGAGTTGGCGTTTCGCTAACTCTGATTTTGCTTATATTGCTGATAACCAGCATTTTATGCACCACGCCAAAAAATCTACGCTCCACTCCACATGTATCGTCGCGAAAAAAGTTTACCCATAAAGTAAAATCTTTTCGGGACCACACTACAGATTCGCGGTCCGCGCTGCTGCCAGGCCGGCTGCCTCGGCGAAATCCTCTCCGTTGGAAGCGTAGATGATTCCACGTGAAGAATTTATCAGCAGGCCGCCAAGGGCATTGGCACCATGGGCAATGACCTCTTCGGCTGAACCGCCCTGTGCGCCTACTCCAGGGACAAGGAAGAAATTGTCCGGGCAGAACTTGCGGATTTCGGCCAGCTTGTCAGCCTTGGTCGCACCTACCACGAACATCATGTTGTCAGGTGTGGAAATGGACATCATCTTCTCCATAACTACCTGGTAGAGAGGCTTGCCGTCCTGCTCCGCCATCTGGAAATCGGCAGAAGACTTGTTGGAGGACAGGGCCACCACTATGGCGAACTTGCCAGGATATTCGAGGAACGGGGTGACGGTCTCGCTTCCCATATAAGGAGAAATGGTCACTGCATCGAAATCCATCGTCTCGAAAAACGTCTTTGCGTACATCTTGGCGGTGTTTCCGATATCGCCGCGCTTGGCATCGGCGATAAGGAACTGCTCAGGGTAGTTCGCGCGGATATAATCCACGGTTTTCTCCAGCGCCAGCATACCGTCCCTGCCGTAGCACTCGTAGAACGCGAGGTTCGGTTTATATGCGATGCAATGCGGGGCAGTCGCATCCACTATGGCCTTGTTGAACTCAAAAAGGGAACGGGCAGTTCCGCGGAGCATCTCTCCCTTAACTGCTATTTCACCTTCGTGTGCCAGCTTCTGGATATGTGCCGGCATCTTGCTGAAATCAGTGTCCAGACCGACGCAAAGCATTGATTTCTTGGCCTGTATCTGGCCGTATAAATCTTTTGTATTCATATTAGAGATAATCTTCGAAATACATTGTAACCTTGTCCATGAGGTGGATGCGGTCCTTGCCAAGTACATTGTGCTCTGCACAAGGGTAAGGGAAGTAATCTACCTGGACATTGTTCTTTATACACTCGCGGATGAAGCTGAGGCTGTGCTCCCAAACGACGGTATTGTCGATGGCGCCCTGGCAGATCAACAGCTTGCCTTTCAGGTCTTTGGCCTTGTTGATCAGGCTTGTCTGCGCGAATCCTTCAGGGTTGGAGTCCATGGTGCTCATATAGCGCTCGCCATACATTACCTCGTACCATTTCCAGTCGATGACAGGACCTCCTGCGACGCCGACCTTGAACACTTCAGGATAATTAGTCATCAATGAAATCGTCATGAATCCGCCGTAGCTCCAGCCATGTACGCCGATACGCTCCTTGTCCACGTAAGGGAGGGTCATGAGCTCGCTCAATCCTGCCATCTGGTCAGCCATCTCGCACTGTCCGGCATAGTTGTGTATGGCTTTCTCGTACTCTGCGCCATGACATTCCGTACCACGGTTGTCCTGAACGTAGACGATGTAGCCGCGCTGTGCCATATACATTTCCCAGAGTCTTATCTGGCCCAGCCAGCTGTCGTTGACCATCTGTGAATGAGGGCCACCATATACATAGAGCACGACCGGATATTTCTTTGCAGGGTCGAAATTCACAGGGAGATAAAGCCTGTACCAGTTCTCGAACTTGCCGTCGGCGCTTCTGACTGTTCCCATGCTTACCTCGCCAGTCGCATAATCCTTCAGCGGATCTTCAGCGGTGAACAATGTCCTGGAAACCTTGCCGTCGGCAGAAGCTACCTTAACCACGCGTGGAACATTGAAACTGCTGTAAGTGTCTATGAACCAGGTGCCTTCAGCATTGAACTGAACATTGTGCCAACCCTCTTCCGGCGTCAGCCTTGCCGGCGTGCCGAATTTTACGGCGCCTTTGCGGGAGACATTGACATTGATGCTGAACAGCTGCTTTTCGGCAGGGGAGACCTCGGAGGCGGTGTAGAATATTTTCTCGCCGTTTTCCGCTACGAACTCGACGTCGGCGGCGACCTTCGTGATGCGGTCAATGTTGCCGAGCGTGTCGCAGAGGTAGAGGCTCTTGTAGCCGTCGCGGTTGTCAGTGCGGTAGATGAATTTGCCGGTAAAGCCGAACCAATGCAGAGGCTCGGACGGCTCCACCCACTTTTCATTGACCTCAGTCAGGATGGTTTTCTCGAATTTTCCGTCGGAAGCCCTGTACATGTTCAGTCTCATGTGCTTCTGGGTGCGGTCCAGAACCTGGATGAAGATGTGGCGGCAGTCCGGAGACCAGGTGACATTGGTCAGATACTGGTCATATCCGAAATCCTCGGCCTGGAGATAAATGGTGGAGTTCTCCGCCAGGTTATACACGCCGACCCTCACGTTTTCGGAAGTCATGCCGTTCATCGGATATTTGATGTTCACCAATGAACCTGTGCGTGTGTTGATGTCCAGCAGCGGGAAATCTGTCACCAAAGTCTCGTCTTTCCTGTAAAAAGCGATGCTGCGTCCGTCCGGAGCCCAGAAAATGCCGTTCTTGATGCCGAATTCGTTGCGGCTCACGGTCTGTCCGTATGTGATGTTCCCGTTTTCGCTCTCCGCGATGAGGTATTTGTGCTTGCGCTGGTCAATGTACCAGAGGTTCTTGCCTGAAGTGTATGCGAAAGCCGGAGCCGTTCCGGCAGCCCTGTTTCCCGGCATTGCAGCAGACCTTTCCATCGCTGCATTGTTGGGAGTCACGTTGTCGGCATCTTCCGGCAGTTCTTTCCTCAGATAATCGCCTGCGCAGCCGGAGAACTTGCCGTAAATCTCGTCCTCCTCGATGTCATTGCCTGTTACTGCATCGAAGAGCTGCGTCTTGCCGTCCTTCCTGTATACCAATGAGTTAGGACCGAACCATGTGGCGTAGAACCTTTCCGGAATCAGGTCGCCCGAATAGACGGCCTGGCCCATGGTCATCATTTTGCCGTTGTTGTTGGCAGGATGGACCGCAAACTCTTTCATACCCTCTGCTTTCGGGTAGTCTGCTGCATTTACAGATACGGCAGCCATGATGCCGGCCGCCATACTTAAGGTGATAAGTTTTTTGAACATATCTATTGATTTAACAGTCATATCTACTATCCAAGGAATCCGAGCAGGATACCGGCTGCTACTGCAGAACCGATGACGCCGGCCACGTTAGGTCCCATTGCATGCATGAGAAGGTGGTTGCTTGGATCCGACTCCCTACCGACCATTTCCGATACGCGGGCACTGTCCGGAACCGCTGATACGCCGGCATTGCCGATGAGCGGATTGATCTTGTGTCCTTCACGGCAGAACAAGTTCATGAATTTCACGAACAGGACTCCGCAAATCGTCGCGATGACGAAGGAAATCAGACCAAGTACGAAAATCTTTATGGATGTGGCGGAAAGGAATTTGTCAGCCTGTGTCGAGCAACCTACTGTAAGTCCGATGAGAGTGGTGATTACATCGATGAGCGGTCCTCTTGCCGTTTCTGCAAGACGCCTGGTTACTCCGCTCTCTTTCAGAAGGTTACCGAAGAAGAGCATACCGAGCAGCGGCAGTCCTGAAGGCACGATGAATGCTGTCGTGAGGAAACCTACGATAGGGAAGATGATCTTCTCTTTCTGGCTTACCGCACGTGGAGCCGGCATGCGGATAAGACGCTCTTTCTTCGAAGTGAGCATCAGCATGATAGGCTTCTGGATTACAGGAACGAGCGCCATGTATGAATAAGCCGACACGGCAATGGCTCCCATGAGGTCCGGTGCGAGTTTCGAAGACAGGAAGATGGCTGTAGGACCGTCTGCGCCTCCGATGATACCGATGGCACCCGCCTCATTAGGCATGAAGCCCATGGACAATGCCAGCAGATATGCTCCGAAGATACCCATCTGTGCGGCTGCACCGATCAGGATAAGTCTCGGCTGCGAAATCAGGGCGGAGAAATCAGTCATTGCACCGATGCCGAGGAAAATCAGCGGCGGATACCAACCCTGTCTTACGCCTTGATACAGAATGTTCAGGACAGAACCGTCTTCATATACTCCGATATTCAGTCCCGGGAACATCGGAATATTGCCGATGATCATTCCGAATCCGATAGGAACGAGAAGCAGCGGCTCCCATTCCTTCACAATCGCGAGAGTAATGAAGACAATGCCGATGCCTATCATCACCAGATGCTGCCACGTCATGTTGCAGAACCCGGTAAACTCCCAGAATTGCTGTAAACTACTGATAATCTGATCCATATAGCTTATGCTATGGTTACGATTGCCGCGCCCTCAAGAACAGAATCACCCTTGGCGACATTGATCTTGGTGACAACACCTGCCCTGTCGGACTGGATTTCGTTTTCCATCTTCATAGCTTCGAGAACGGCTACCTTCTGTCCTGCTGCTACCGTATCACCCTCTTTTACAGATACTTCGATGATGACTCCAGGGAGTGGTGACGTAACCGGTCTGCCTTCTCCGGCAGGTTTTGCCACTACTGGTGCAGGAGCTGCAGCTACCGGTGTCGGAACTGGCTTTGCAGCCGGTGCAGCTGCCTGTGGAACCGCCTGGACAGCAGGCATTTCATTTTCAATTTCTACCTTGTAGTCTACGCCGTTTACAGTTACGTCAGCGACATTGCCGGTGGTGGAATTGATGGCGATATTGTAATCGTTGCCGTTGATCTTGAATTTATATTCTTTCATGATTTCTGATTTTTAATGTTTATTTAGGAAGCTGTCTGAAATTCTGTCCCTTGCTGTTCCAGCTGCTCTGCTTCCTGTTGATTGTGAGCACGAAACTTTCATTGTCATGGACAGCGTCTTCCATATACAGGTGCAATGCCAGTGATATGGCTGCATAGACTTCGCCGTTCATTTCCTGGTCGAGCGCCAGTCCTATGGCGGCAGCTATCTCAGGAGTAATCTTGCCGGAGGTCTTCACCTTCGCCTTGTCAGCCTTTTTGCACTCGCATTTTTCCTTCTTCTCGCCGGAAACCTTCCCGAGCAGGCTGAACAGCCACCAAAGGATGATGAGCGCGCAGAAAACCACTGATACAGAGACGATTGTAAGTATGAATCCATGCTTGTCCTCATGAGCCATCTTTTGGCTTCCAGACTCAGTGACGCCATCGCCGTTCACCGCTCCCGGTGAAGGTACGGCAGGATCCGGCTCCACCTCGAACACTATCTGACGCAGGTCATTGGCCGTTTTCGCAACTGATTTTCCGGCCGGAAGAGTGGTCGGGACAATGATGGAGTCCACGACTGTGCGTCCGTCGTTGCTCACGAGATAGATGGTCGAACCTCTGCGGATTTCGAAGTTCACGTAGAAAGTGCCGTCACCATTGTTGCCGCTTGCGTGGAACAATGCCACCTGACGCGGACCGATTTTGGTCCTGTTGTCAGATTTGGTTATCGGGCTCTTTTTCAGATTGTTACGGTCATCAGACAGAAAACATCCGCCATAATTGACCGTACCTTGGGATTTATTGAAAATCTCAATCCACCCTGCACGGCGGCCGTAGTCGTCCATGATGCAGCTGCTGTCAGGTTCCGCCAGAACCTCGGAAATGATGAGGTCGCTGACGTTCTGCGCATGCGCCATGAAAAGTCCGCCCGCAAGGATAGTACTAATAGTCAATAATATACGTTTCATTCCCCGTAAGCTTTAGAGAGGAAGATTGTCGTGCTTCTTGGCCGGCAATGTCTGTTTCTTGCCCGCAAGCTGCTCGAGTGCGCGTATAACACGGAATCTGGTGTTCCTCGGTTCAATGATATCGTCAATGTATCCCATTTTGGCAGCTTGGTAAGGGTTGCAGAACAGGTCATTGTACTCGTTCTTCTTCTCCTCTGCGAGTCTTGCCTGCTCCTCAGGATCCTCCACGGCCTTGAGTTCCTTTCCGTAAAGAATCTGGACTGCACCGTCCGCACCCATTACTGCAATGTTCGCCGAAGGCCATGCGTAGTTGATGTCTCCGCGTATCTGCTTGCAACTCATTACGATATGAGCGCCGCCGTAGGATTTTCTCAATGTTACTGTAACCTTAGGTACCGTAGCTTCTCCGTAAGCATAGAGAAGTTTCGCGCCGTTGGCAATGATTGCTCCGTATTCCTGCTGTGTTCCGCAGAGGAATCCCGGAACGTCCACCAGTGTCACGATAGGGATGTTGAACGCATCGCAGAAGCGTACGAAACGTCCGGCCTTCCTGGAAGCATTGATATCCAATACGCCTGCGAGGAATTTAGGCTGGTTGGCCACGATACCTACGCTGCGTCCGTTCATGTGCGCGAAACCTACGATGATGTTCTTCGCATAAGCCTGATGGATTTCGAAGAACTTGCCGTCATCCACAATGCTCTTGATGACATAGTACATGTCGTAAGCCTTGTTCGGATTGTCCGGGATGATCTCGTTCAATGCATCGTCAGTTCTGCTGATAGGGTCATTTGTAGGGACTTCCGGAGCTTCTTCCATATTGTTCTGCGGAATGTAGCTCAGCAGTTCCTTTATGATTCTGATGCCGTCCTCGTCATTTTCAGCAGCGAAATGTGCAACGCCGCTCTTGGTGGCATGTACGCTGGCTCCTCCGAGGTCTTCTGCCGATACGGTCTCACCTGTGACGCTCTTCACGACTGCCGGTCCCGTAAGGAACATGTAGGAAGTGTTCTTCACCATGATCGTGAAGTCGGTCAATGCCGGTGAGTAGACTGCTCCGCCGGCGCAAGGTCCGAAAATTCCTGAAATCTGTGGAACGACGCCTGATGAGAGGATGTTTCTTTCGAAAATTTCACCGAAACCTGCCAGGGAATTGATTCCTTCCTGGATTCTGGCTCCTCCGGAATCGTTAAGCCCGATGCATGGCACACCGTTTCGTGTAGCCATGTCCATTACTTTGCAGATTTTCTGTGCCATAGCTTCGCCGAGGGAACCGCCGGATACCGTAAAGTCCTGTGCGAAGACATATACAAGTTTTCCGTCAATGGTGCCTTGTCCCGTTACTACGCCGTCACCGTCGAAGTGCTGCTTTTCCATTCCGAAATTTGTGCAGCGATGCTGGACGAACATGTCGAATTCCTCGAAACTTCCTTCGTCGAGAAGCAGAGCGATTCTCTCACGTGCCGTGAGCTTTCCTTTCTGGTGCTGAGCGTCAATGCGTTTCTGTCCTCCGCCCATAGCGGCATTGGCCCTGCGCTCAACCAGTTTCTTGATATTATCCTGCTGGATACTCATTTGTACTGTATATAATAAATAGTTATACTCTTATTGTTCAATCAACTCGCAAATATAACAATAATTTCGTCCAAATGCGAATATCGGATTTGATTGTCACGTGCACGACGCTGGCTCTCCGATATTTCGGACAATAAAAGATAGAAATGGAATATTGCTATCTTTGCAGAATGAATAGAATACAAACCATATAATGTTATGATAAAATACAGATTTCTTACCATTATTACCTGCGCTGTGGCAGCAGCATCGTGCTGCGGCAATGCGGAGCCGGATTATATCGAGAATCCGGTGGACTATGTCAGTACGCTGGTGGGCACCGAATCCACGTATGAACTCTCGACCGGCAATACCTATCCGGCAGTGGCAATGCCATGGGGCATGAACTTCTGGACCCCGCAGACCGGCAAGAACGGCGACGGATGGACATATCAATACACCGCCACCAAGATACGCGGCCTGAAGCAGACCCATCAGCCAAGCCCTTGGATCAATGACTATGGCGCATTCTCCATCATGCCTGTGACCACCGGTCCGGTTTACGACGAGAACAAGCGCGCAAGCTGGTTCTCGCATAAGGCTGAAGTCGCCACTCCTTATTATTATAAGGTATATCTGGCAGAACAAGACGTGGTGGCCGAAGTCTCTCCTTCAGAGCGCGCCGCCGCATTCCGCCTTACCTATCCCGAAAAGGAAATGTCATATCTCGTCGTGGACGGCTATGCCGGCGGATCATACGTGAAGGTGATTCCGGAAGAAAACAAGATAGTCGGCTACGTTACGAACAATCATGGCGGCGTTCCTGCCAATTTCAAGAACTGGTTCGTAATCGTGTCCGACACGCCGTTCGAAATGGCGGAAACCATTGCAGATGACAAGATTACGGGACGCAATGAAACCGCTGCAGACCACGCTTTGGCCATGGTGGGTTTCCGCACGGAACGCGGCCAGGAAGTGAATCTCCAAGTCGCATCATCGTTCATCGGCATTGAACAAGCTGAACTGAACCTGCGCGAAATCGGCGGACAATCATTTGACGAAGTCAGGACCGCGTGCCGCGACCGCTGGAATCAGGCATTGGGCCGAATCAGCGTGAGCGACTCAGACGTCGACCGTCTGCGCACCTTCTACTCCTGCCTTTATCGCTCGCTTCTCTTCCCGCGCGACCTTTCCGAGGTCAATGCAGATGGCGAGAGGGTACATTACAGCCCGTATAACGGCGAAGTCCGTCCCGGCTATATGACTACGGACACCGGTTTCTGGGATACGTTCAGGAGCCTTTTCCCGCTGATGAACCTTGTCTATCCGGAGCAGAGCGTGAAAGTCCAGGAAGGTCTGGTCAATGCCTATCTGGAGAGCGGTTTCCTTCCTGAGTGGGCGAGCCCGGGACATCGCGGATGCATGGTCGGAAACAATTCCGCATCAGTAGTGGCCGATGCCTATGTCAATGGAATCCGCGGCTATGATGCTGAAAAGCTCTGGGAGGCAGTCATTTCCGATGCCCACAAGGTTCATCCTGAGGTAAGTTCGACAGGACGTCTCGGCTGGGAGTATTATGACAGTCTGGGCTATGTGCCTTGCAATGTCGGCATCAAGGAAAATGCGGCTCGTACTCTCGAGTATGCCGACAACGACTGGTGCATCTATATGTTCGGCAAGGCTTTGGGCAAGCCGGAGTCGGAACTGGAGCCGTACCGCAAAGCTGCATTGAACTACAGGAATCTCTATGACCCGGAATACAAGCTTATGGTCGGCAAGAATGCTGACGGGTCTTTTTCCCGTCCTTTCAGCCCTCTCAAATGGGGTGGAGACTTCACTGAAGGCAACAGCCTCCATTATACGTGGTCTGTCTTCCATGACCCTCAGGGACTCATTGACCTTATGGGAGGGGACGAGCCTTTTAGCGCGATGATGGATTCCGTGTTCAATATACCTCCTCACTTCGACGACAGCTACTACGGCTTCCCGATTCACGAGATCAGGGAGATGCAGGTCATGAACATGGGCAACTATGCGCACGGAAACCAGCCTATCCAGCACTTCATCTATCTCTACGACTGGTGCGGCCAGCCTTGGAAGGCACAGGCACGCATCCGTGAAGTCATGGACAAGTTCTACACTGCGGCCCCTGACGGATACTGCGGCGATGAGGACAACGGCCAGACATCTGCGTGGTATGTATTCTCAGCAATGGGCTTCTATCCGGTATGTCCTGCATCCGGAGAGTTTGCTGTCGGAACGCCTCTGTTCAAGCATGTAAAGGTCAATATGCCTTCGGGCAAGTCATTCATTGTCAATGCTCCTGAGAATTCTAATGATAATTTCTACATCGGGTCAATGAAAGTGAACGGACGTGAGCAGACCAGGACCTGGCTCACATACAAGGAGCTGGCAGATGGCGCATCCGTCGACTTCGACATGTGCAGCACCCCTGTAACTGACCGTGGTACAGCGGTTTCAGACCGTCCTTATTCCTTCTCGACAGAGAGCAAGTAAGCAGATGCTTGTAAACAATTAGCCCCGGCTGAAAACTCAGTCGGGGCTAAATTGTATCGTGAAGACCGATTATTCTTCTGCCGGTTTCATCAAGCTGTAAACGTTGGTGACGTCGTCATCGTTCTCGAGGAGATCGGTGAGTTTGTTCAATGTCTCACGCTGCTCAGGGGTAACGTCTTTAAGGTCGGTGTTAGGGATTCTCTCGAAGCCTCCGGAAACGAGCTCGTAGCCGTTGTCCTCGATGAATTTCTGGATTCCGCCGTAAGACTCGTAAGCGCCGTAGATTACGATGTTCTTCGTAATGTTCTCATCCTCATCCTCCTGCTCCTCGACGAATACCTCAGGGTCATCATCATAGTCACAGAGAGCGAGCTGGAGCTCATCCACATCGATACCATCCTGGTCCTTGATTCTGAACACGCACTTGTGGTCGAACATGAAGCTGACGCTGCCGCTGGTTCCGAGCGTACCGCCGCACTTTGTGAAATAGCTGCGGACATTGGCAACTGTTCTGGTATTGTTGTCAGTAGCAGTCTCTACAAGGAATGCGACACCGAACGGACCGTATCCTTCGAAGGTAACCTCCTTGAAATCACCGAGTGACTTGTCGGTAGCCTTCTTGATGGCTCTTTCGATATTGTCCTTAGGCATGTTCTCGTTTCTTGCCTCTGCGATGAGGGCGCGGAGACGAGGGTTGCCGATAACATCAGGACCGCCCTGCTTGACTGCGATTGTAATTTCCTTTCCGATTTTGGTGAACGTTTTGGCCATGTGGCCCCAACGTTTCATCTTTCTCTCTTTTCTGAACTCAAAAGCTCTTCCCATAATCTTATTTGTTTTCGATTCTGCTGATATACTTGTCGATATCGTAGCCTTCCATTGACTGAGGATACTGGTCCTTGATCTTCTTGTAGAAAGAAAGTGCCTTGGCGCTGTCACCGAGTTCCTCGCAAGCGATACCTGCCTTCAGAAGATAAGCAGCTGCGAACATGTTGTCCGATACGCCTGCTGCCTTCTCGAAGCATGAAACAGCCTCCTTGTACTTCTCAAGTCCTACGTAAGCGTCACCCTTGCAAGCAATGGCTCTTGCCTTGAGAATCTCATCCTTTCCGTTGTATTTGTCAAGGTAAGAAATAGCCTCCTCATATTTTCCGAGCTGGAGTTCGCATACACCTGCGTAGAAATAAACGGCAGTACCTGCGTAAGAACCATACTCATCAATGATCTGGCTGAAACCGAGTACATTTCCGTCTCCATTGAGCGCGAGCTCATAATTCTCTGCGCGGAAATTGGCCTCTGCCGGGAACATCTGCTCTGCAGCCTCTTCCTTCTGCGGCTGAGCATAGAACTTGTGATAGCAGAGAACAGCCACGCCGATCACGATGATGGCTCCGAGGCATCCCCAGATGATTTTCTTGTTCTCGTTGAAGAATTTTTCTACAGAAGATACCTTTTCTGCAACCTGCTCTTCCTGCAGTCTCTCCTGATTTTTAAGAGTTTCTTGTGCCATATTTTCTTATGTTTTTATTTTCGTTCAATGCTTGACAGCATAACAAGCCTACAAAATTATAAAAAATAAGCCAATCCAGCAAAGAATTTTCACCCGACTTGCATCAGAACGGGATATTATTGATTGTCAGCAGTGTATAATCCGGCCTTTACGGCATATCTGATGAGCTCCACAGTACTGGAGATTTTCAGTTTCTTGAAAATGTTTCCTTTATGCGCGTCGACAGTACGTACGGAAACATTGAGCTTGCCCGCAATCTCCTTCGACGTGAGTCCGTCGCAGCAGAGCTTCACCACTTCCATCTCCCTGCCCGTCATCTTCGGAACATCATCCATAGTCTCGATATTGCTTACGATTTCCTTTATCCGGTCCGACTCCTCGCTATCCGAAATCGCCGGCACGAGAGAAAGCAGCTTGTTCTTCACTTCCTGGTTCTTGCTGAGGATCTTGGCCTGTCTGCGCTTGATGCGTAACATCCTGTAAGTCAGTACTAAAAGGATAATCAGAAGCGTCGAAAAAAGCGACAGGCAGATCAATACCGTAAGCCTTGTCTTCGACATTTCCTGCTCATGGATCAGCCGTTCCTCCTTCTCCTTGGTCTCATATCTCACGCGGAAATCCTCCACGGCCGAATCCGCCCTGTCGTCAGCGATCTTTTCCGAAAGCTGGGTGTATTCTTCCAATGTATGCAGAGCATCCTGCAGCTTTCCCAGATGCTTCTGGCAGAGCCACAATCCGCTCAATGCCTTTTTCTTCACATAGTCGCTTCCCGCCTTGGTGGCTTGTTCGCAAGCTGTCATGTAAGCTTTCTCGGCATGCTGGTACAATTCACTTTTATAATAGAGCTGTCCGAGCTGGTTCTGGCAGATGGCCATCGATGTGATATTGTTCTTCTCCTGCAGGATCGGAATCGCCTGCAGCAGACACTTTTCCGCGGCAATGTCTTCTCCCAGGGCGATCAGCACGGCTGCTTTCTGCGAAAGCCTGATTGCCTTCTTGCCCTCGCGATGGTCCTCACTGTCAAGCTTGTACGCCTCTTCCACGCAGACCAGGGCCCTGTCGCTGTGCCCCATCTCCAGCCAGATGTCCGAAGCCAGTCCCAGACGGATCGCCAGCCTCTCCCGGTCGCCGCGTTCGCGCTCCATCTCTATCGCCGGAAGAACATATCCCAATGCTGTTTCCGCCTGGCCGGTAGCCAGATACAATGTCGCCAGATTGTTCATCGTGGAGCTCATCCCTTGCTTGTCCTTGGCTTTCAGGTCTAGCTTGTAGACTCTTTCCATGTAGTTGATGGCCTGTCCGAAGAGCCCTTTCCGCTGATAAAGGATGCCGATGTTGTTTATGCAGTCCGCCAGCAGATTGTCATCATTGCTTCTCTCGCAGAGGGGAAGCGCCATCAGGGCCATGGACAATGCGTCATCGAACTGGTTCTTGATATAATAATAGCAGGACATCATGTCATAGATGCGCGCTTCGGACTCGATGGCCTGGTTTCTTCCGTAGGTGTATTTGCCCATAAGGAGACCTTCCTCCGTTCCTTTTTCCAGAAGTTCGTTTCCTATATGTATGCGGTCAATCTTCGAAGCGTTTTCCCACTTCGAAAACAAGGTCAAAATATCATTCGCGGTCAGATTTGCGGTCGATATGATGGTCAGTATTATTATAGCCAGTCCTTTTTTCATCATCAGTCGATTAGGGGTCCGTTCAAAGCAAATATAACATTTTTCTCATACCTACGTACCAAAATTACGTATAATTACCTATTGTTTTCAATGCTCTGGTAGCCTAAATTTGCAAAAACGTTATAATAACATACGTGACCGGGACTAACCCTAAAAATCAGATTTATCATGATACCTACAATTATTCACAAGTCAATGCGGCAGCTTACGGCATCTGTAGCTGTGCTTCTGTCGCTCGCATGCGTTTTTTCCTGCAAGAAGGAAAAAGGCGGAGGTGATGCCCTCGAAAAGATATATTTCGTGGATCCGGCATCAGCGACCATGGTCATTACCCAAGGCCGTTCCGAACAGATTCTCTATGCCACCGTTCCTGAAAAGGCAGCCGACACTGCAATTCTGGAATGGTCCTCTGACGACCCGTCCATAGCGGATGTCATCAACGGTCTCGTGACTGCCGTTGCCCCGGGAAATACCGTAATTACGGCCAAATGCGGCAATGTCACAGCCTCGGTCGACGTGCAGGTGGTGCCAATTCCGGTCACCAGTTTCAGCGTTCCTAAGACAATGAGCGCATACATGGACATGCCTGTGCAGATAAAATTGACATTGCAACCGGCAGAAGCCAATGCCGCGTCGCTGGTATGGAAATCGGACAACCCGGAAATCGCCGAAGTCGTCATTGAAGACGGGAAGGCTTTTGTCAATGCCAAGAAAGAGGGCGGATGCAAGATCTCGGTGTCTCCTTATGGCCGTTCGGACGAGTCGAAGGAAATCGCGGTTACGGTATATCCAGCAGCCTTCAAGCTCATGAGGAGAACAATATCGGGTGAAAGCGGTTATGTGGAGATTCCGAACGATGACTCTTTCGACATCACTGATATCGGGATGCCTTATGAGGGAATACGCTACATTGAAATGATCAGAGTAGATGGAGGCGAACTTTTGGATTCTTCGGTGGAGGTTTATAATGAAAATCCGGGAATCGTTTCCATAACCAAACGTAAACGCAGCGAAATTAAGATTCACCTTGAAGCCGAGGAGAAGTCTGAGGTCGGGGCTACCAAGGTATCCGTATCTCTGAAAGAGGATGACAATGTCTATACGAAAACCTTTACCATCACCAGACAGAAGCATGATTTTACATCCGATACGAAGATTTGCCGGATAAATACGGAAACTCCTGTAAACGATGTGGAGGAAATGGCCAGAAATGCCACTATGGAAGTGCAGATGTTTCCGGCTGTGAATGCCGTCTGGACCAGCAGCAATGAATCCGTAGCCAAGGTGGTTCCGGCAACAAGTGACGGAAAAGGATTCTCTCCGATAGCGGAGATCCGGACATTTGGCGAGTATGGTTCCGCTGAAATCACAGCGACCGACGAAAGCGGTGAGCATACACGTAAATTCACTGTCAAGGTATCCAAGGCTTCATTCCCGGCGGGAACGAAGATCTGTATCCGGGTGGGTGGCAAGATTGAGCCTGTAGGTGAAAGCACGACAATCCGTGCATCATATGACGGCAGAAACGATGAAGCGTTCGGCCTTATGGATGCTTCCGGAAATTACCTCTCCACATTCACTAATTTCAAGTGGACAATCGAATCTCCTTCGTGTGAATGCAGGCTTGCCACAGCCGGTGCCAGCGGTGTTGTCGTCACTCCGATTTCTACTACTACTTTCAGCGGCAGCAAGACGGCCACACTTGTCTGCACCGATGATGCCGGCAACAGGCTCACACATAAGATCTTCATTGATAGTCCTAATGCCTTCAGTGGAGTTCATAATCTGAGGGTGACTGTGGACGGCAAGTCATATACCGGTAACGCCAAGGTGGATATCGGCAAGACCGCTACGATTGATATTGCGAAGTTTACATTTGATAGTTCCTATGATGGCCTGAAGTGGGAAAATGTCGGTGTCCTGGGTAGTGTATATGGTACGACGAAACTGAATAACAACAGCTCCGGTTCGTTGATGTCCATCGAATTCACTCCTAACCGCAAAATGGAAGCTATGCCGATTTCTGTGGAAGACGAAATCGGACAGGTCAAGAAGATATATATCACTTCGGCAGAGTTCCAGTTCCCGGAAGGCGCGAAGATTTACATCTCTTATTACCAGAGCACGTGGAGTACTTCAGATGATAAGCTCTTTTTCAATAACGGAAGCACTTACTTCAGGGTCGGAACATCTGCAACTGATTTTGTGAAATCTGGTTCGCCGGTTAAGTGGTCGTATGCTAAAACTTATCCTAAATCAAATTATAACAGTACAATCAGAGTGTTGCCTAGTGGAGATGCTTCCATATATGCGTTGTCCCCAACGAAATATCCAAATGATTATGATGACGATGACTATACATTGGTAGCCAAAGATGCTTACGGAACCGAGGTCAGCGCGAGATTCAAAGTGAAGAAGTTTGTGAATTTCAACGATGGCATTTGGTTCAGATTAAGCTATTATGTTCCTGGTTCTCAGGGTGCTGTCGCGGAGGGGAAGAACTATAAATTCGAATCCGGAAAAGATGTGTATTTGACGCTTCCAAAAGGTGCATATAATTATGTAAAGATGGATTGTTGCCCTTACGAGTATGGTAATAGTGTATTTGTCGATCGCATTGAAGTTTTGGATTTCGAGAAGAGTCCGTATCGTTTTCGCACTGTAAAAACTATGCGCGGTGTGGAGGCTACCCTGAAGAGTGAAGAGTATGCGTGCATTACTTTCTATGATGATTACGGGAACAAGAAGGCTTTTTTTATTAAAAATAAATAACATTTAATCAATAATATTATGGAAGAACTTTTGAAACAAATCAAGAAGGCGGCGGAGTCGATGCTTCGCGACGCTACAGCACAGGAGACGAAAGGAAACAAGGCGGCAGGATTGCGCGCCCGTAAAGCCTCCCTCGCATTGGAACCGATGCTCAAGGAATTCAGGAAAATATCCATCGCCAAGATGAAAGGTCTGGCAGGACTCGTACTTCTGGTATCATTGGCAGGAACCGCATGCGTGTCATGTGAGCACGTGGATCCGACCGACCTTACGGAAGAGAACCTGCCGGTGAAGAGCATCGTTTGCGGTCATGTGAGATATGCGCCTGAAGGATCTGCGGTGACACTTGCGGAAGTGGGGCTTGACGTGAACATCTTCTATGGCCAGAAAGACGACAATGGAAATGTGGATTACGCTCTCAAGACCGTCAAGACGCGTCAAGGCGGATATTTCGAGACTACGCTCGGTTGCCCGGTAGGCCAGACCTTGGAGGTCAAGGTCGAGTGCTGCGGACAGTCGAAGAACAATGCTAAAGATGACAAGGGCTCGACGTCCAGCGTGCAGGCATACTTCCATGCCGAGGTGGCCAAGACTCTTACCTGCGGTACGGCTGCCTACTTCAAGATGGATATGAAGCCGGTTGCCAACCACGGAGGTGCAGGCCTCGTGCAGCCGAAATGAGCCGCATCACCCTGCCTGAAAGGCTAGGAAGTGAAGAATTATCAACTAACAATTAAAAGACTTTATAATGAAAAAAATCTTGATATTGAGTCTTGCAGCATTGACCCTGGCATCCGTGGGCGCTATGGCGCAGGGGGAGAGCAATGTCCCTGAAGGTAAGCGTATCACGTGCTACCATGTGTATTCTGACAAGGCGCCTCATTTCTCACCGAAACGCGGCGATTGGTCCATCGGTGTCACTTTCAACCCTGCGACCCTTTCGTATCGTCTGAAAATGCAGCCGGACAATGGTGATTTCGCCGGTGATTTCATCGAGGGGATGGCCACGTCCAGCAAGCAGATGTTCATCCTTTCGCAGGATCCTCTGGCATCATTCCGCGTAAGATATTACCTGAGCGACAATTGGGCATTGCGTGCTACTCTCGGTTTGAACGGCAGCCATATCAATTATCGTGAATATGTGGACGACGATCTCGCCAAGGCTGTCAATCCTGATTCCAAGAACCAGGTTGCGGATGCGGTGCTGTCCAATCTCAACAGCGGTAGCCTCGCGATCGGTATGCAGTATCTGGCCGGGAAAGGCCCTCTCCGCTTCACTGCCGGATTCGGTCTCACCTATGCCATCGCAGGCGGTAGCCTGAATTTCAAGTACGGCAACACCATGACGCCGGAGAACCGCGTGCCATCGTCAATGCCTATGACCCGCCCTGCTCCTGCCGGCTCCAAGAATCCTACCCTCAATGACTTCAAGTCCCAGCTCGGTATCGCATACGCCCGTCCGACAAGACGTTACAATGTAGGTTACATCCACGGTATCGGTATCAATGCCGATATGGGTGTGGAGTGGTTCATGACCGGCCGCATTTCTCTTGCAGGTGCCATGACATTCACTCCTGTAATGTTCCTGTTCCAGCCTCAGACTTGGACCAAGTTCGAAGGCTTCTCTACCAAGACAGGAAATGTCGAGCAGTACAATGACCGGATCAGTCCGGGTAGCTTTGCCGTCCTCTACGGAACTGAAAACATTGGCTTCAATGTTTCCCTGAACTACTATTTTTAACTAACATTTCTTGATTATGAGAAATTTGAAATTAATGAAACCTGTCGCCCTATTAGTCACTCTTCTGGCTCTGACGACACCAGTTAATGGTCAGAATTTCTTGAAGAAGCTGAAGGATGCGGCGAATAATGCCTCAGACAAAATGAATACCGCAGTCGAAAAAACCGGCAACGCTTCTGCAAATGTGGCTGTGCCGACGGCATCCGGGCCGACTTACTATGTGTCTCGCAGCGGATCCAACAAAAACGACGGACTCAGTCCTTCAACAGCAGTCAAGAACATCCAGAAGGCCATTGACCTGGCTTCTGACGGTTCGGAAATCCGGGTTGCCGAAGGTAATTACTTCGGACTCCTGAACAAGGGCAACATCATCATTGACAAGCCTCTCGTGATTATGGGCGGCTACAATGCTGATTTCACCGAGCGTGATGTGCTCAAATATCTCACCACCATTGCTCCGGATGACAATTCCAACGGCTCTTCACAGGGACGTGGAACCATCCAGATCCGCAGCATTGAGAAGCCTTCTTCATCTCTCGTCATCGACGGCCTGATTTTCAACAAGGGCAATGCTATTGGCTACAACCTCCGTGGCGAGGGCTGGCCGGAGGGAGTGGAAACTCCTTTCATGATGCGTGAGGGCTCCAAGGGCCAGGGCGGTCCGAACCTTGAAAACAAGGAGGTGTATACCCAGGAGACCTACTTCATCTATTTCGACGGCGTGGCAGGCAAGGTGAACAATCTCAATGTCTTCATCCGCAACTGTACGTTCGTGAACGGTCCTAATACCACCATCTGCGGTCTTCTTAAAGGCTCATTGACAGTGGACAACTGCGCGTTCATCAACAACCGTGTCACCACCATGGATGTCCGCGGACCTGACCCGAATGCCATCACCAAGGTGAATTTCCTGAACAATACCGTTCTTTTCGTATGGTCTTACACCAAGGACCTCCAGTCCCAGGGCTTCGGTTTCAGGTTCCAGCCTGGTACCAGCTGTACGCTTGAGAACAACATCATCGGCCTGACAATTTTTGCGGGTCTTGACAGGACTCACATTGACAGCGACGCGAACCGCGAGGCCAAACGTCATGATGCGGTGAAGAACAACATCTTCTTCCTGAACCGTATCACCGACCTGACCATCCCTGGAGGCGGCATGCTCACCAGAGTCAAGGTGGAGGATTTCGATGATGTGGAGGCTATTGCGGAGTGCAGCGGCAACAAGTCGCTCACCGATCCGGCCCTCTTCAAGGGCAAGATTGACGAGCCTTATCTGAACGGCTTCCTGAGCGTTTCCTACAAGGAGACCACGTCGTACAACCCTAATTCCGCGGCCAATACTTTCCGTTCGGCAATGGGTATGAACATGACCGGTACAATGTCTTCTTCAGTGTCCATGTACTTCAACCGTTATCCATGGCAGAAGGCGCTCGATGTCTTCGGCGCAGTTCCGGGATGCGGTGCTCAGATTCCAAGATAAACCTGGAAACATATATTTTTCTGTCTGGCGGTCCCGAAAAGGCCGCCAGCTGTTTTTCCGTGTGGTGAAAGAGGCTTCAGGGTTCGGAAAAGTCCGGGAAATGAGTTATCTTTGCTTGGATAATAAAAGGCATCTGGATGGCGATTCTGGAAAAACTTGTAGTTCAAGACTATAGAAACATTGCATTGGCGGAACTTGAGTTCTCTGCCAATATCAATTGCATATCCGGCGGTAACGGGGAGGGGAAGACCAATCTCCTGGATGCCATCTGGTACATGTCCATGACCAAGAGCGCATTCCGTGCTTCTGACCGGGATAATTTCCGCTATGGCGCGGACGGGTTTTCCCTGTCCGGAACGTATCTTATGCAGAACGCCCTCAGGTCCAGGTTTTCCATCAAAGTCACTTCGAAAGGAGAGAAGAAACTGCGTCGTGACGAGAAGCCATACCAGCGCATCTCCGAACATATCGGGGAACTGCCCGTGGTGATGGTCTCGCCGGACGACGTGTCCCTGGTAAGCGATTCAGGGGAGGACAGAAGGCGTTTCATGAACATGGTGCTTTCTCAGATGGATAAGGAGTATCTGTCTGATGTCCAGCAATATAACAGGCTGCTCAGCCAGCGTAACACAGTGCTGAAAACCGACAGGCCAGACATTTCATTGCTGGAGATATTGGACGAGAGGATGTCTTCGTTCGCAATGCGCATTTACGAAAGACGCAAGCGCTTCACCGAAGACCTTTTCCCTGTGGTCGGGAAGTATTATCAGTCATTGTCCGGAGGAAAGGAAGCCGTGGACATTGCCTATAAGTCGGACATTGATAAGGGCTCATTGGCAGAAATCCTGGCGACGGCCAGGAACAAGGACATTGCCCTTGGCTATACTTCGGTCGGGCCGCAGAGGGATGATCTGGTGTTCAGCATGGACGGGCATCCGATCCGGCGTTGCGGGTCGCAGGGGCAGCAGAAGTCTTTTCTGGTTTCGCTGAAATTCGCGCAGTATGAGCTGATGAAGGAGAGTTTCGGGGTGCCGCCGATGTTGCTGCTGGACGATGTGTTCGACAAATTGGACATGGACAGGACGGGAAATCTGCTTGCCATGGTTGCGGGCAATGATTTCGGCCAGATATTCATCACGGACAGCAACAAGGTGAGGCTTTCGGGTATCGTGGACAGGATTACCCAGGACAGGGCGTATTTCGAGACTTCGTCCGGCAATTTCACAAAGGAGGAAATCAGATGAGGTACAAGGGGAAGAGCGTGTCGATGGAGCGCAAGGAGCCGTCTTCTATGGAAGAGCTTATGCCTCAGCTGCTCAGGGTGATGAGGCTGTCTTCCGGGATGAATGACAATATAATAATGTCGGCTTGGGACAAGGTTACCGGGGCGGCGTCATATACATTGTCCAAATATGTGAAAAACGGCGTGCTGTATTGCACGATATCGTCTTCGGTGGTACGTAACCAGTTGTTTTTCAACAAGGACGCCATCGTGGAGGCCATAAACAGGGAGGTCCTGGCAGATTCGCTGTATCTTGCCACGCCTGGAAGGAAGCCTGTCAAAACATTGATTCTTAAATAGTTCGGTTGGGAAAATGGAGAAGAAAATCAAGATTGTCGCGGATAGCGCGGTTCCATTTCTGGAAGGAGTTTTCGAACCTTATGCGGAGGTGAAATATATGGGTGGCAGCGACATCGGTCCGGATGATGTCCGTGACGCTGATGCGTTGATAATCAGGACCAGAACGAAGTGCGATGCTGCGTTGCTGGATGGTTCGCGGGTGAAGTTCATCGCTACGGCGACCATCGGGACGGACCACATAGATTTTCCGTATTGCGATTCACATGGCATTACCGTCAGGAATGCTCCGGGGTGCAATGCCGGCGGAGTCATGGAGTATGTCTTTTCGGCGCTCTACGGTCTGGCGTCCAGGAAGGCCATCAGTCTGGAAGGCGATACGATAGGCATCATCGGTGTCGGCCATGTGGGCAGTCTTATCGAAAGGATGGGTTTGTCGCTCGGCTTCAAGATTCTGAAATGTGACCCGCCACGTGCCGAGGCAGAAGGGCCTTTCGGATTCTGTGACCTCGATTATCTGCTTCAGAATTCGCAGATTGTGACGATGCATACGCCTCTGAATGAGACTACTAGGGGAATGGCTGACCGTCATTTCTTTTCAATGATGCGCCCCGGGGCGTTCTTCATCAATGCTTCCAGGGGTGAGGTCGTTTGTGATGATGCCCTGAAGGAAGCCATACCGAAGCTCGGGCCGGTAATCATTGACACCTGGAATCATGAGCCCGACATTGACCTTGAACTGATGGATATGGTTGCGATAGCGACGCCGCACATTGCGGGTTATTCGTATCAGGGCAAGCAGAACGGTACGGCTGCGGCTGTGCGGGCGGTAGCTCATTATTTCGGCATACAGTCGCTTTATGAGTTCTTCCCGAAGACGGACCTTCCTGAGAACGAGGCTGTCAAGCTGGATCTCAAAGGCCTGAACCAGGGGGAGATAGCGGCGGTCCTGCAATACAATTATCCTATATTCACGGATGATTTCATGCTCCGCGTGGCACCGGAAGATTTCGACAAGCTGCGTGCCGAGTACAAGTACCGCAGGGAAGTTTATATTGATTAAAATATCATTCTTATGTTTAGCAAGGAAGATGTAAAAAGCATTGAGGGGCGCGGCACTTCCGTGGAGAAGGTCGAGTCTCAGGTGGAACGCTTCAAGAAGGGCTTTCCATGGATGGATATCGTGGCACCGGCTACACCGGAGCGCGGCATCAAGGTTCTGGATGAAGATGGAATAAGGGAGGCAGTAGCTTATTGTGACAATGCTTCCGTAGCCGGGAAATGCAAGTTCGTGCCTGCTTCCGGTGCGGCTTCCAGAATGTTCAAGGATATTTTTGCCGGTCTGGCGTCGCTGGAGGAGGGCAATGATCCCGGTGCTGATTCTTCTGTAGGTAAACTGGCTGCGAAGATCCGTGATTTCGCCTTCTATACGGAGGAGATGTTCGGAGAACCTGCCGATTCGGCTGCTTATAGAAAAGATGTGGCTGAGAAAGTGCTGACTGACAAGGGATTGAGCTATGGCTCCAAGCCTAAGGGCGTGATCCGTTTCCATAGATACCCGGACGGGGAGTGCAGGACTGCGTTTGCCGAGCATCTGGTGGAGGCTCAGGATTACATGCGCAATGCCGATGGCTCCGCCAATGTGATTTTCACTATTTCTCCGGAGTTCAAGCCGCTGTTCGAGGCTGCATTGGAAGAGGTGAAGGCTGCTTACGAGAAGAAATATGGCGTTAAGTACAATATTTCTTTCACGTTCCAGGATAAGGCAACTGATACTGTCGCCGTGGATATGGAGAACAAGCCTTTCCGTACGGAGAACGGCGAGCTTCTGTTCAGGCCTGCCGGCCATGGTGCATTGATTTACAATCTCAATGCCATCGAGGATGAAATCGTTTCCATCAAGAATATCGACAATGTTTCCAATGACAGATTCCTCGGAACTACGGCATTGTTCAAGAAAGCATTGATGGGCAAGTGCCTGGAACTCAGGGACAAGATATTCGGTTATCTGCGGGCGTTCGATGCGGTCGGGGATTTGAAGTCTGATGCGTGCGGACGTCTTTGCGATGAGGTGGAGTCTTTTCTGGATGGCGAGTTGTGCATCCAGCTGCCGCTGACCCGTAGCGTGGAGGAGCGTGTCGCCCTGCTGCGTGCGAAACTTGACCGCCCGATAAGGGTGTGCGGCATGGTCCGTAACCAAGGTGAGCCTGGCGGTGGTCCTTTCATCATTGCAGGCAAGGATGGCTCTTCCAATCTTCAGATTCTGGAAAGCGTCCAGATTGACATGAATGACGGACGCTCACGTGATATTCTCGCGCGTGCGACGCATTTCAATCCTGTGGACCTTGTATGTGCCATCCGTAATTACAAGGGTGAAAAGTTCAATTTGCTTGACTACGTGGATGCCGATGCGGGATTCATCAGTTCCAAGAGTTACCAGGGCCGGGAATTGAAGGCGCTTGAGCTTCCTGGTTTGTGGAATGGTTCCATGAGCGACTGGAATACTTGTTTCGTGGAGGTTCCGCTGGAAACGTTCAATCCTGTGAAGGTGGTGCTTGACCTTCTGCGTCCGGCACACCAGCAGGCATAGTTCAGTTCTGTTTCTTCACACAGGGGTGTCCTCCGGTGCTTTTCCATTGTCCCGGAGTGCAGCCTGTATACTGTTTGAAGAGCCTGTGGAAATTCGACTTGTCGTGAAATCCCAGGGCGGCAGCCGTTTGATTTATGTCCAGAGCATTGTCTTTTCTGATAAGCATTGCTCTGGCTTTTTGTTCGTCCAGCACGAACATACTCTAAAGGGTGCAAGTCCCTAAACCGCCCTGATAGTGGGAAGGTTACAGCCAAAGGCAAGGGTGTCCGCCGTGAGACGGA
>ENA-OYYZ01000067-OYYZ01000067.1-human-gut-metagenome-genome-assembly--contig:-NODE-67-length-66195-cov-19.542440_pt1 | contig 66195 bp, 39 predicted proteins | sample MGYA00243256_ERZ653463 | MGnify/ENA primary metagenome ERZ653463 (study PRJEB26926, sample SAMN06165173) | human gut metagenome | biome: ENVO:00009003; feature: ENVO:2100002; material: ENVO:00002003... | reverse complement strand
GGCCCCCGTCAATTCCTTTGAGTTTCAACCTTGCGGTCGTACTCCCCAGGTGGATGGCTTATCGCTTTCGCTTGGCCGCCGAACCCGCAGGCCCGACAGTTAGCCATCATCGTTTACTGCGTGGACTACCAGGGTATCTAATCCTGTTCGATCCCCACGCTTTCGTGCCTCAGCGTCAATTGACCCCTCGCGAGATGCCTTCGCAATCGGTGTTCTGAGTGATATCTATGCATTTCACCGCTACACCACTCATTCCTCCCGCGGCGGGATCATTCCAGCCAAACAGTATCAACGGCACTTCCAGGGTTGAGCCCCGGTCTTTCACCGCTGACTTACTCGGCCGCCTACGCACCCTTTAAACCCAATGAATCCGGATAACGCTCGCATCCCCCGTATTACCGCGGCTGCTGGCACGGAGTTAGCCGATGCTTATTCTACGCATACTCTCATCGGTCCACGCGTGGACCTTATTGCTCTGCGTCTAAAGAAGTTTACGACCCGTAGGGCCTTAGTCCTTCACGCGGCATGGCTGGTTCAGGCTTCCGCCCATTGACCAATATTCCTCACTGCTGCCTCCCGTAGGAGTCTGGGCCGTGTCTCAGTCCCAGTGTGGGGGGTCTTCCTCTCAGAACCCCTAGACATCGTCGCCACGGTGGGCCGTTGCCCCGCCGTCTAGCTAATGTCCCGCGAGCCTATCCGCCACCGATGAATCTTTCAATGCAATGCCATGCAGCATCACATCATATGGGGTATTAGTCGCCGTTTCCGCCGGTTATCCCCCTGTGACGGGCAAGTCGCTCACGTGTTACGCACCCTTCCGCCGGTCGCCGTCAGAGCATTGCTGCTCCACGCTGCCCCTCGACTTGCATGTGTTAAGCCTGCCGCTAGCGTTCATCCTGAGCCAGGATCAAACTCTTCTTTGTATATTTCTTATTCTTCAAGTTCAATCCGGCACTCCTAATTCCTTTAAGAAATTAACGCTCTCGTTCTTTGTGTTTTGGTACTTGCTTCCTTGTACTTTCTTCAGTCTTTTCAATGAACTTTCCTGTACTTGAGCCCTTCCGGACCGCTTTTCCAGACCCTGTCAGCTCAACTCGTTTGCCTCAGTGAGGTGCCCTTGTTTCGTAACGGGATTGCAAAGGTAGGGACTTTTTCTGAACCTGCAAACTTTTATCGAACTTTTTTTCATCTTTTTTTCGTTTCCACCTCATATTGCATCATTTTAAGTCATTGAGGACGCACGACTTGAGGGCTGAAAAAAATATTTTTCCGGAGGCTGAAATGTTGTCCTGAGGGCCCTGAAATGAGGGGTAAGACGTTTAATGGCATTGATTTTCAACACATTCCACACCCCAAAATGAGGCAAAAACCAGCAAATCCCACCTCTCCATGGTACGCACCATGAAGAAAAAAATGACATATAACAGATTATCCTACAAGAAGATGCACACTATTTGCCACCTTTATAGTAAACTTCAGACACTTTCATGAATCCACGGCGCATAAAAAATTCATGGGCATTGTGATTATTCTTGCCGGATTCGAGATAAACGTCTTTCAGGTCCCGCTGACGGAACCAATCTTCGGCTGCGGCAAACAAACGGCCCCCGACTCCCCGGCCCCGCGCATCAGCATTGACAAGAATATCGCAAAGCACGCCGAAAGGCGCGCCGCCGTCGGAATCGGTTTCGAGGACGCAGAAGCCGAGCAGCTTTCCTGCGGCATCTTCCGCCTTGAATACAGCCGTCCCTTCCGTCGTCATGTGTTCCTCTATATATACAAGCCACAGATGACGGCTGTCCGCATCGAGTTGCGGCACATATTCCACGCCATTGAAAACAAGATGTCCGATCCCCATCTGCATCTCGCCATGGGAAATATATTCGACATTCTCCGACAAATGCGCATAAAACAAATCCGCAAGCGCATCCTTGTCTTGAATAGTTGCAGGTGCAATGACAATATTCTCCATATATATTATGCTATTATTTCCTTAATCTTGCCGACAATGGTGCGGACGGTCTTCGAAACGACCAGAAGCATACCGAAAATCGTGACGCACGCGACTACCATCACCACCACGGCTGCCAGATGACTGGACTGTATGCCGAAATATGTCAGGAACGGCATCTCCGACTGCTGGAAGAAAAGCTCGAACGTGGAAGCGACGGAAATTATCGCCAAAATGAAATTCAGCACGAAGTCCGACTTCATCGACTTGAAATCGCTCAGGTTATGCAAACTGCTGTCCACCATTGACATCATCTCATTCAAGCGGTCGAGGTCATTGTCAAGATTCAGACGCCTGGTAGTGCGGTCGAACATCACCTTGTGCGACGCGAACTTGGAATACTTCACCACGTCCAGCTGCAGCACCATCCGGGAGAGCCTCATGCTGAGCTTGGCATTCTGCCCGATCAAGTCCAGCGAAGAGGTGCTGGAAGCGGACAATGTCGCATCGATAAGCACGTCATTGGCTCGTCCGATAACGTATTTCTTCGCCAGAACCATCTGAAGGATAAGCAGATACTCCGGCCACGACACATGATAACGCGCGCGTTCCTTCAAATGTTCAGCCCAGTTCACGCCCTTCTTCTCCACCGTTCCCGCCGTATCCAGCCCGTCGCCGCGACGCCCGTAAGTTCCCAGGACAATGCTCATGTTACTGTTTACCAGCACAAGGTCATCCGTATCTATGGCAATGTTTTCGCCGCAGACCTCGTCATAGGCTGCCGCGTCCCTGTACGGCCATTCGCCGGGGTACAATGTCATAAGACCGATGAGTTCAGGCTTGTGCCAGTCTCGGATATGGCTGACAATCTGCGCTTCGGTCAACCTGTCCGGCCTGTCGTTGCTGAACAAATCCGTACCATCGGGAAGCGGATGACGTATGTCCTCCCACAAGTCCACCATCGCATAACGGGAATCATTGACAATGGTTACCGGCGTGATTTTCATGCGTTTGCGGAATTTGGCCTTTTCCTCGCCGCTCAACGTTCTGCAGAACTTGGTGCAGCATCGGTAAATGAACAGCTTGTACCTGACCGCCACTTTCCCGAAACCGCGTTCGGAACTGCTCATCGGCAGAGTCTCGCCGACTTCCAGCGGTTCGCCGGATTCGCCGAAAAAGATATTGTCCACCCTGAAATCGCCCACGAGATTGATGTTCGTGCGCGACTCGCCGTCACCGCAGGACTCAGATTCGTCGCGGCTCCAATATTCCGCCCCCAGCCAGGTCGAGAGCAATGCTATTATATGATCAATGCCGACAGGCGCGGACAATGTTCCCGAATGTCCGTTGAAAAGGAAACGGTAAGTGAATGAAACGGTATTGCCGAAGAACAATGACATCTCCACATTGACATGACATTTGAGCAGACGGGGCTCGATTTCATCTTCTTCAGGCTCGATCGGCATCTCGAAGTCAAATCCGCGCAGCGAAAACCTCCTGACATTTTTCTCGTCAGGAGACTGGCTTTCGTTGCGCAGGACAAATATCTGTTTCTCGATGCTCCGGCCCATCGGCACGATCGGGAGGGCCAATGCATCGGCTTTCTCTTCATAGACGAACTTCTCTTTATGGAAAACATAATCGTCATCGCCCGGAAGATGCTTGTCATATTCTTCCGGAAGAAAAAACTGCCTTTCCTGCTTGATGCTGAAAGTCTGTATGAATACCGCGGAAAAACCGGGGATTTCCAGTCCATGCCCGTCCTGTGAGCAGCAATAGTCGAATGTCATCGGATATTGTCTTATTTATTCCGTGCGGCCTACGTAGGCGTCGGAGGAATTGTCAATTTCGCTGTTGAAGAACTTTTCTGCCGCTGCAGCCATAGCTTCTCCCCAGAATCTCTTGCCGGATGAGGCCTGGACTACCCAGAGTTTAAGCTGTTTCTTGTGCCAGTTCACCACGCAGTTCGTTCCCCATGCGCCGCCGTGACCGAACCAGGCATCTTCGCTGTCTACAACAGGGGCAGTGAGGCCGAGTGAATAATCACCGAGACCAGCAGGGCGGGTGCTGACTGCAAGGATGGACTTGACGGTTTCTTCTTTAAGGATGCGGACGCCATTGTCACCGACTCCGAGGTTCATGAGCATCTTGTAGAACTTGAGCTGGTCATTGGCAGTCGACCAGAGGCCCGCGCCGGCGGAAGCGAAGACATGGGAATCATTGTACGGACGCTGTTCCCAAGGGTTCTCCTCCAGCCATTCAGAAGGCTGGCCTTCCTTGATGTTGAACAGTTCTATCTTGTTCTCAATCTGCTTGTCCGTAGGCCAGAACCATGTGTCTTTCATGCCGAGAGGGTCCAGGACGGTCTCTTTCAGGTATTTTTCCCATTTCATGCCGGTAACCGTTTCCACGACTGCCGCACCGATGTCAATGCCGGTGTTGGAATAGAGCGCCTTGGTGCCCGGTTCGAACATGATAGGTGATTCTGCGGCAATGGATGCCACCTGACGGATGGGAGCTCCGCCGGACCAGCCGCCTCCACGGACGTCCTTGCGCTTGGCACTGCACTCGAACGGGAATCCGCCCGTATGGTTCAGGCACATCCTGACGGTCAGCACGTTTTTCGCCTTGTGCAATGTCATTGTACTGTCAGTCTTCCCATCGAGGACCCAGAGGGTGCTGAATTCCGGAAGGTATTTGGAAACGGGGTCGTCAAGGGAAATCTTGCCTTCCTCAACGAGTTTCGCAATGGTCACGCCGCAGAAGCCCTTGGTCTGGGAGCATTGCATAAACGCGTCGTCCATGGTGATGGGGCGTTTCGTCCTCGGGTCGGCATAGCCGATGCAGCAGGTTTCCTGGATACCGTTATTATATAGTACGCTGATTGCTCCCGGGAGCCGACCGCTGTCGACGTATTGCTGGAGCGCTTCCTGCGCGAATGTTGTTCCTGAATCCCGGACAGCGACCGTGTCCCGGCTTTGACTGCATGCCACGCACAAGAAAAGGGCGACGGCCATCAGCATGTGATAAATTCTGTTCATGTCAATATGTTATTTGTTATTAGTTTCAATAATCTCCGCAGAAACACAAATTTATAAAACTGGTTTCGGATTTCAAATTGAAAAATATTGGTGTCCGCTAAAACTTTCAATAGTTCGTTAAAAATTGGCCAAGCCTAAGCGGCCTTTGCAAGATTGATTGCCGTAAGCGATGCGTTGAAATGAAATGCCATCAAGATACAGGTCTGGGTCACACTTATCGCGAACAGCAATGATTCCTATACGTCTTCGGTGTTTTAATTTCCTCAATATAGTCTTCATATTTACCTTCAAAGAAGTCTCTTGAATTCCAAAACTCCAGACAATCCTGCATCACATCGCATTGTCATCAGCAAAAAATTTATGGAGTACATGGATTTTACACAATAAAAGGAGGAAGTCGAACGACAACAAGAAAGGAGGGCTGTCAATACTGAATTGGGTGAATCATTGTAAAAGTCAAATAAAAATCCCGCTCCGTGGGGACGGAGCAGGATAAAAAGTTATGGTGATATGGGGTTTTATTCTTTTACGCAGCGGACTGGGCAAGCTTGTGTCAAATACCTGTCCTGTCCTTCAGTTGTCATCTTAAGTGCATTCGGCTTGCCTGCATCGGCATAATTTGCAGGAGCAATCATCGCCGCCGTATAAGCATAACCATAATTATGGCTAAATATTTCGGATGTCCACATATACGATTTAGTCTCATACCCACAAGACCTCACATTAGTTGTCCTCATATCTTTATTACCGCGCGTTCCGGTCATCGGCAGATAATGTCCGTCAAAATCATAACCAACAAGATTGGAAGCCAAAGCCGCAGTTGAAGATACTGTCTGCATGAATGACTCTGCTTCAGACTTGTTGCAGACACGCCAACCGGTCGGACATGGATCGAAGAGTGTTTTCTTCGATTCAGAACCTCCCCAGAATGCCCTGTAACTCTGGTCATTGGTCGTCACCCATGGGTAATAGCCGCCGTCTGGATATGTCGGATTCAGAATATAAACGTAAGGATGCTCCACTGCGTAACCTGCAAAGACGCGATTGGATGAAGACGGAGCCGCGATGCTGTTCCTTTCTATCGTATGCCAAGACGAATCCATGTTGAACGAGCCATCATCTTTTGTCCTATAACCCCATACCTGGCTGTCCACATTCTTTGCAGCGCTCTGGCCGTTGACCCTCAGAGCCACGATCGGTGTGTAAGTAGGAGTACCGATGAGCTGATTTGCGTATTCGCAAGGCCAATAGTTGCAATAATCCGAAATGGATGGGAACGGGTCTTTGCGGCCCCACTGGTAGTAGTTGCCCACTGCATATGCCGGTTCATAATTACCAGTCGAACCCACGCCGGAAATTACCGCGCCAAGATTACGGTCCATGAACACATTGCCATCCGCATTGACTGCTGTAGCCGCCGGATCATAACCATCAGCAGCCCAGATGTTCCAGCTCCAAAGAAGTGTCGCATTGTTGATGCACTTGTTCTCATCGACTGTGATGTTTTCGTAGGTTATACCTTCCTCAGCAAATGCAGCTATAACAACATTGCCCGGGACAAAAACATCAGGCGTATAAAATCTTATATAGCCATCTGAATCAAGAGAAACGGAACTAAGATATACAGGGCTCTCATCCACCCAATTATTGCTTTTCTGAAGAGTGTTGTACCAAAGTACCAAAGCAGATTTCGGAACTATCGCCGTCTCTCCTGCCACTGATTCAAGCTGACTTGGGACGACACCATTTCCTTTCACATCCGCCTTGAACTTATAAAATCCAGGAGAGGTAACAAGGTAGCAGTTTGCAGTACCGTTTGCGCTCAAATCAGTATATTCATGTCCAGCCGTATTGTCTCCGACCTCGAATGAAAGTGCAGCTTTCACTCCAGCCGGAAGTCCTGACGCAGGAACTTTCTTCGAACCGAGTTTTGTCTCGATTCCGTTTACTGTGGCATATACAGAGAATGTTTTTCCAGCGTGGCCAGGAGTGATTGTCATATAGGCATTTACAGGAGTTGCAGAAAGTTTTGCCGCCTCATTGAAATGCAAAGATATTTCCGGAGTTCCGGAAGTAAGAGTCAGTGAACCATCTGAAAGATTTACGCTTCCCTCTGTAACAGAGAAGATTTCGTTCTCGTCATCAAATCGCACCCTGATATCGGAAACGCTGTAATTGCTTTGTGCGGAAGTAAGAGCAATGTTCAAAACTGAAAGCGCATGATTGAATGTCATTTTTACATTCTTTGTCTCATCGTTCTTATAATCCCACTCCGCCATAACAGAACTATAAAGCAAATCCGTCGCGTTCAAATGGGATGCATCACCAGCGGAAGTCTGAACAACAGAGGACGGCACGACAAATTTTACGGCAAACGGATCCTTACCTGCTGATGCATTGTAAGGATAATAGGCGTAGGTCAAGTACTTTACCCAAGCCTGTGCAAGGTAATAATTATCTATCTTAAAAATAGTAGTGCTGCCACTTTCCTTTGCAGTTATTCTGTCATTTAACTGCTTGTCAACCACGCCTGTTCCGACACCTTCAATCGAGCCGCCTTTATACCAATAAACACCCAATGCATCATCTTTCACCCACTCGGTCTTCATCACATTGCCTTCATCTACAAATGAAGTCTTGGTCTCAGGAAAAGAGCCTACGATAACAGCAGAAGACTCACCTTCAGCAGGAATCCGCTCTGACTCTTCAGATTTCTGGCATCCGACTATAGCCGAAAGCGCCAGAATATATATCAATGACTTTTTCATATTCAAAAAATCTGCTTACATTTCAACTTCTTCCCAACCATCCCAACTATACAGGTCATTCACTTTGTTTCCTTTCTCCTCACCCACACCACTCTGCGCAAACCCCATTTCGAGATTCACATCGAGAACCGCCAAAGCGGGTGATTCATAATGCTTTGGAGCAACAGCTCCGTCAAATTTCTTGTTCATGATTAATGTTATTAATTAGTTAAACTTTTATTCTTTCACGCAGCGGACAGGGCAACTTGATGCCAAATACTTATTGTCCTCAAATTTCACTTCCTTGAGAGTCTTCGGCTTGCCTTTGTCCGCATAATTTGCCGGTGCGACCATCGCTGCAGCATAGGCATATCCGTAATTGTGGGTTTTAACCGATTCCGATGTCCACATATATGATTTGGTTTCATATCCGCAGGATTTCACTGTCTCTGTTCTGAAATGTTTGTTGCTTCGCGAGTCGGTCATCGGGAGATAATGCCCGTCGAAATCATATCCCACAAGATTGGCAGCTAGTGTAGCGCTGTTGAAAACGGTCTGCATAAACGACTGTGCTTCAGCCTTGTTGCAGACACGCCAACCGGCAGGACACGGGTCAAAGAGAGTTTTCTTCGATTCTGAGCCTCCCCAGAACTCCCTGTAACTCTGGTCATTGGTCGTTATCCAAGGATAATAGCCGCCGTCAGGATATTTCGAATTCAGGATATAAACATAAGGATGCTCCACGGCGTAACCAGCAAAGACGCTATTGGACGAAGACGGAGCCGCGATACTGTTCCTTTCAATAGTATGCCAGGACGAATCATGGTTGAACGAACCGTCATCTTTTGTCCTATAACCCCATACCTGGTTGTCCACATTCTTCGCAGCGCTCTGGCCGTTGACCCTCAGAGCCACGATCGGTGTGTAAGTAGGAGTTCCGATGAGCTGGTTTGCGTATTGGCAAGGCCAATAGTTGCAGTAGTCCGCAATGGACGGGAACGGATCCTTTCTGCCCCATTGATAATAGTTGCCCACCGCATAGGCAGGCTCATATTCACCTTTTGAGCCGACACCGGAAATAGCAGCGCCGACATTCCTGTCCATGAAGGTTTTACCTCCTGAGATGACAGCCGTCGCATCCGGGTCATAACCCTCTGCGGCCCAGATGTTCCAGCTCCAGAGAAGGGTCGCATTGGTAATATTCTTATTCTCGTCGACCTCGATATTGTCGTAGGTAACGCCTTCCTCGGCGAATGCCGCAATCACAACATTGCCCGGGACAAATTCCTTAGGAGTGTCGAAATAGACATAGTCCCTGAAAAACACCAGCGATGAAAGCAGAATCGGGCATGCGTCCACCCACTTGTTGTCCTTCTGGACGGTGTTGTACCAGAGGACGAGAACGGATTTCGGAGCAATGTCCGCTGTTCCGGCCACTTCCGAAAGCGCTGCAGGAATATAGCCGTTGCCCTTCACGGTAGCCTTGAACTTGTAAAATTGGTTAGCCTCGGAAACAAGGTAGCTGTTGGATGTGGAAATCTCTCCCAGGTCCTTGATCTTGATGGCCACGTCACCCGGCACCTCATAATCCGTCACCACGTTGATGACCTTGCCTGCCGGGAAGCCTCCTTCCGGAACCTGCTTCTCCATGATCAGCTTCTCCTTGCCGCCGATGACCGCAACCAACTGCATGGTCTCCCCTGCCAACGCCGGGTTGAAGACCATGTAAATATGCGAAGCCGCCGGCCAGGAAGTCGCAAAATCGCAGTCCAGACGCACCTCAGGCGAGGTCGTCGCCCCCGTCAGGTCCAATTCGCCAGTGCTCAGGTCAATGCTTCCGTTCTCAAATGCCACGGCAGCATCCTTGTTGGAAGTGCAGCGGAAAATCAATGCATCCAGTTTCATTCTGGTGTCGGTGGTCAGTTCCAAGTCCAATATGGAGAAAGGATGGTGGAACGTAAGGTTCACCGCGTCGTCAGATTTGGTGACATTCTCCACTGCAGCCCAGATGAAGTCATTGTCAGCAAGATGTGCTGTAGAGCCGCTTGAGTACTGGGACTGGGATGCGGAAATCCCCACCTTTGCCTTATGCGGGTCCGTGCCTCTATCTGCATTGTAAGGATAGCAGGCATAGAACGACTGCGGGGTATTGTCCCCTGCCCAGCGGATTCTCTGAGCACGGGACTGATATGAAAACGTCGTTCCTGCACCTTCCTGGTCAGCGAGATATGCGCTGTTGGACTGGAGGGACTTGCCTTCAGCCTCTGTCCAGATTCCGATTTTGTCGGATTTCACCCACGCGAGTTTCAATGCATTGCCGTCATCGGTATGAGTCACCTTGCTCTGGACGGACGGTTTCTGGAAATCTGCAGAAAAGACCGGTCCGTCAGGCAGGATGTCCTCATCCATCTGTCCGTTCTTGGAACAGCCGACCAGGGCAGCCGCCAGGGCAATCATTGATATATATTTGATATTCATAATTTTACGCATTAACAGTTTACCATTTCCATTTATTCATATCGTCTATCTTTCCGCCTCCAGGGTTAGCCTCTGACGGGTCGTAAAGTGCGGCGTCGATGAGAGGTTTCAGAATCCCTTCCATAACAAGAAAGGCCTTCGCATTCGGATGAACGGAATCAAGGTTCAATGTTCCGTCGGCATTCTTGCCGAATACCCAGCAATACTCATCAGCAAGACCGTTCTGATCATTTTTCAGAGCGCTGTAGTAATCTGCATAACGATAGCCTCTCTCAGCAGCATATGCCTTGATTAGCTTGTTCGCCTCAATAATCTTGTTCGCGATATAATCTCCGTCATACTTATCTCTCCAAGACTTAGGTTTCCACCACATGCTTCGTGACGGGCAGATGGAGCCGAGCACGACAGGCATTCCGCTGTCCTCCGCAATGCGGGACATGAGGGCGATGTTCGCAAGGATATTTTCAATGCTGGCATGTACGCGATAATTCTCTGTTTCCCCACTAAAGTTCGAATCATTTTCCGCAAGGTCATTGGTACCGCAGCAGATGACCGTAAGCTGCGGTTCATCAGCCATGATATCCGACCAGAATCGGTTGATCATATTGGAAGAAGTGGTCCCGTCAATGCCTTTGTTCAGATAGTTGTTCTCGGTAAAGAATGCCATTCGGCCGCGGTCTTTCCACGTTCTCGTGATGGAGTCACCCATAAGTGCCGCCCTGTGGCCGGTCTGTTTTCCTTTTGCAGGGGCTTTCGCTTCCACGGTTTCCTTCACGCAACGAACCTGATAGCCTGCTCCGGCGTAACTGTTGCTGCTCGTGACACGTGCACCTGCCAGATTAGAGCCAGAAGAATATACGGAAGCGCGGATAGGATACATTGAATTGGCTACGCTCGCGGTGGCCATCATTATTTCACCGGCTGCCGCCAACGGAGATCCGCCGAATCCAGCCTTACGTTGTCCTGCAAACGGGAAATACAAGTCATGCTCAGGAATATAGAATCCATGTTTTCCTGAAGAAACCTGGCCATCCGTGAAAATATACGCATACGCATCAGCGGTAGGGACTTTCCATCCGGCCGGGCATGGGTCATACAAGGTCTTGTCATTGGTAATATTGTCTTTGCTTCCCCAGAGATAGCGCCACTCGTCATTCTCTTTGGCTGAACGCGCCGTGTAATTACCTGTAAACCAAGCATATTGAGGATATTCAGTATCATTCTGTCCTCCGAACATCCACTTGTGAGGATATTTTACGGACTCGTCCACGGCCTGCTGGAGCGAATAGTTGGAACCGAGTTCCGCCTTGAGCATCCTGCCGTTCTTGGTCCTGTCGGAAGAGAAGATCTTGTCGCCCTCGACTTTATATTCATCCAGAGTGGTGTAAGCAGGGTTGCCCCAGTCTTCCTGTACGTTCGTAGCCGATTTATATTCAGATGCTGCAGGGAACGGATCCTTACGGCCCCACTGGTAGTAGTTGCCGATGGCTCCGGCTGCCTTCACATTGTCAGAGATATCCTTTGCGGAAAGTCCGAGCACGGCTCCGAGGTTGCGGTCCATGATGGTGTAGCGGCCGGCTTTCCTGGAAGTCGCATCGGCATCCCAGCCTTCCACGGCCCAGATGTTCCAGCTCCACACGATTTCGCCGGACTCATTCAGCGCAGCGATCACGGCATTGCCGTTCACAAACGTCTTCGGTGTCTTGAAATAGATGAGGCCGTCGACGTCGTCATACATCACGCTGCCGGCAGATACAGGACTTGCATTGACAAATCCGTCCTCGCCTTCAGGGATGCTGTACCACAGCAGTTCGGCAGACGCCGGCGACAGGCTTGCATCATAACTCTTCGAGCAAGCTTCCCCGTCGAAATTCCAAGTAAAGGTACTGGACTTGCCGTTGCCCTTTACCCTCGCATTGAAAGCATAGAGACAGTCGGCCTTGTTCACGATATAGGTGTTGGCCGTGCCGTTTGCGCTAAGAAGCACAGGATCTGCTACCATACCGACATTATAGGAAACACAGGTTCCCGGCTTGAGGCCGCCTTCCGGAACGTCTACGACAACCTTCTCAAAATCAGCGCCTTCGAGGTCGCAGTCTATGGTCAATGTCTTGCCGGCATACTGCGGATTCACATTGACGATAAATTCAGAGGCCTTGCGCCTGAGGTAAACCGGAGAGGCCGGCTTGATGTCAATCACGGAGCTCACCGTGTCAATTTCAGAGAGACGGGAGGTGAACAGGTCATATTTCGCGTGCTTGAATGCAAGTGCCGTTCCGTCTTCGCCTGTGAGCCTGATGGAATTGCAGGCTACAGGCAGATTGGAAGAGACATTGATCTTCACGAAAGAGACGACAGGTGAAAGGGACATTTCGAGGATGCCGTTTTCCGGACGCTCCACTGATTTCACGGAAGAGACGAACATTTGTTCCTCCTTCAGCTGCATCGTGGTAAGAGGAACAGGGACCGTCTGCTCCGCAGCTACCGAAACCGGAATCGAGGTAGCATCCGTCATCTTGATAGTGAACGGATAATACAGGGCCACGTCATATTTCTTGCCGTCTTCCCATTTGAGCTTGTCAGCGTCACGAAGCGGGAAGAAACGGGATGATGCGGTGGATGTATATGCGTCATAATAGGCATTGGCATTCAACGCCGAACCGGTACCGGCTTCGGACACGAACACCCCGATACGGTCGGAAACCGCTTCCCAGGTGATGACAGCCGACTCAGAAGGCGAGGAGGCCGACACCTTGAATGAAATGTACTCCGAAGAAGTCATCGGAGCGTCTTTCTCCGGCTCCTTCGTCTCTTCTTTTCCGCAGGCGTTCATGGCCAATGCGGAAAGAAGCGTCATATATAATATTCTGTTTTTCATCTACTATATTATTGAAGAGTTATCTGATAGAACGAATCTGTTCCGGAATAGTAGTCCTTGGATGAGAACACGCCATGTGTCCATTTGAATTCGCTGACAGTCTGGCCGTCCAGTCCGTCTATGCAGTTTCCCTTGAAAGTGTAAGGCTTGTAGAGTTTCATCACTCCGTCAGGAAGATTGATGGCACAGACATTGTCCACGACTTTCTCGGATTTGTAGACCGGAGCGCCGCTCTCGTCCGTCATCGGGTTGCCGTTCTCGTCAATGGCCTGAACAGGCATCTCGTAGGACAATGTCCAGATCTTGCTCTTGTAGTATCTCTCGTAATTGTTGAAATCAGGAAGGGATTCCCTGGTGGCAGTTCCGATCACCTTGCCGTTGACACAGAGGTCGAACGACTTTTTGGTCACGGCCTTTTCACTGGCGTGTACCTTGGCGATATAGCTTTCAGGTGTTTCATCGCCGGAAAGCGGAGTGAGACGTATTCTGTTGAAGGACTTCAAGCCTTTCAGGATAATCTCGTCATAATTGTCAGAAACGGACATGATGGTGAACTCATGGTCACCGCCCCAGCCGCGATATCCGCCGCCGTTCGGGCCTCCCGGGAAGGAGAAGAAATGGATATAGTCATTGTTGGTGCTGAATTTCAGCATCGGGCCCGAGCCCAGTTCCACCTTGTATTCAGACTCCGTAACAGGGTCTGTCTGAGGTATGAAGCCGGCGCCCTCGAACCATACTTTCACGGTATAGTCAGGCGAGAACTGCAGGACATAAATCCATCCGCCGTAACGGAGGTCCTCATCCGGGAAATACTCCATAACCCAGGTCTCGCGGGCTACCAGCGCATTGCGGCAGAGTTCAACACGTTCTTGCGTGCGTTGCGCAGCCGTCTCTTCGAAGATTCTGTCGCTCTTGTAGCAGGAAGCCAAAGAGAGCAGCATCATCGCGGACATCAAATATGTAATGAATCTTTTCATGTTGATTTCCAGGTTTATTTGTCAAGTGATTCCCAATCCAGATTGTCCAGCTGGGCGATACGGCGATGATAGATTTCACACCATCTGTCGGTATCGACTCCGTAGGAATCCTTGAGCCATTTCTTCAGCATATCATATTTCTTTCTAATGAGAGGGCCGCCTACAGGACCTGCCTTGGCGATCATTGCCTCTCTTTCCGCCTCCGTGAGGGAAATCAGTCGTCCGCCGGTCTCAGCCACGTCCTCGCTGTAGTGTGAACGGGCATAGTTGCTGACGAATCCCTTCTGGTACGGGTCTTCGGTAAGTGAAGTGTAACGGTCGCCCACATAATCGCTGAGGGTGATGTCCTTGAACTCTGCAGGAGAGCCGTGGATACCGTCGAGGATATGGGTAAACTCGTGAAGCATTGTTCCCGCGATTCTTTCCGCATCCTTGTGATATTCGAAGAAGTTCACGCCGAGGATGTTGATCTGAAGGCCGTTCTCCGCAGATGCAAGGGCCGTGGAACCGCTGCTGCTTATCTCGAAACTTCCCACGAGGAAGAGCACTTTCGGGAAATATGATTTCACGAACAATGCCGGATCTTCCGTCTCGTCTCCGGATGACATCATCTCCACCATGGCCTCAAGTGTCGTGAACTTGATAAGCTTGGCAATCATTATCGACTCCTTGATGTTAGGAGGTGACACCCAGTAATTGAAACTGGTTTCCCTGTCCGGCATACGGTATTCGAAACGGATATTGTAAGGCTCCACATAATTTCTCTGCAGCCATGAGTCGAACTCGGTATTGTTTTGCTCCTCGTCCTTGAAAATGCTCTCGGAACTGATCTCATCCTTGGTGCAGGAGAGTGTCAGGAGCATCGTGCAGGCTGCCAATATCAATGATATATATTTTTTCATCTTCATTCCTCCTTAAAAAGATTTGACGAAAGGATGGTCAGGACATTCCGCATTGTTGCGCGGATTAGGTTCCAGACCGGTTTTGATGGATTCTGAAGGAATCTGGAATGCGCGGCGCAGGTCATTGTAAGGCAATGTTACCGTAGCCTCGAATCCTGATGTCGTAGCGTCGTCGTAATCGGAGTCATCGAATCTGTCGATGGTGATTCCATATCTCTTGAGATCCATCCAGCGGAGACCTTCCTCCAGGGAATCGATTCTCTTGCAGAACAGCAGGCACTGTGTCATATTTTCCTGAGTACCAGGCTCTACAGTGAATCCATGCGGATGAATCGGCTTTCTTGAGGTAGGTTCTTCCCTTGTGTATTCCTTGATGTATAATGATGAAGAAGGGTCGCCGTAAACCTCGTCGATCAGTTCGCGTGTCAGATGACGGATTCCGTTGCTTCCGACCTTGTACATCGAGCAGTTCCATGCATCCAAGTCCGCTGCCGCCTTGTCATATTCCTTCAGCTGGATATAGGCCTCGGCCCTGTTCAGAAGCACTTCGTTGGCATTGAGAGCCACCATTGTGCTGCGTCCGTAACCTGTACCTGCCACAGGATCGACCACTTCCCACTGGGAAGGCCATTTAGGCCAGTACACCTTGTTGGTTATGAGGTCGGCCCAATAGAACGGAACCATCTGGTAGATATACTGCGTATTGTCCTGCTTGCCGGTATCATAAGCACCGCCCATAGGACGCTTCGAACGGACAGTCTCCATCTTGGCGATCCTGTTGGTGTGCGCATATCTTCCGCCGGTAGCGTCCCACGCATTGAACAAGCCTCCGTTCGCAGAATAGAGCGGAATTATCAGCAGGTTCACCTTGTTCGTAGGATTGATGTAGTTCAATGCCCTCGTACCATAATCCCAGGCCATCTTGCTGGTCGCAGCCCAGTCACGGAGCATTTCGGAAGGATTCGTTCCGAGCACTACATTTGCAGCCTCGACAGCCTTCTCCCACTGGTTGCTGTAGACGTAGAACCTGGCAGCAAGCGCATAGCCGGCCTTCTTGTTGAAATGGTATTTCGGAACTGACCATGCCTCATCGTTCAGAAGAGGAAGTCCTTCCTCGATATCCTTCTGGATCTTCTCGTAGTCCATGGCAAGAGTTCCACGGCTATATTTAGGATTCAGCGTAGTCTCCGGCTTGTCCATATAGGTAACTCCCAGATACTGTGACGCATACTGCGGATGATAAGGAAGGCAGTAAATCATTGTCAGACAGAGGTGAGCGTAAGCGCGGCAGAGAAGCGCCTCTCCCTTGTATGGAAGCATTTCTTCCGGAGTGCCCTGCTTCTCGATGGCCTGGAGAGCGGCATTCGCTGTGGCAATCATATTGTAATATGCCTGCCAGGTGTTCACGTTGCTCTCATTGTCCGCTTCCTCGATCGGCTCCCAGTTATAATTCTGTTCAATGAGTCTGGAAGTATTCTTGTTTCCTTCGCTGTAGAGTTCGCAGTTGTCTGACGCATACTCGAAGAACCTCACATAAGTTCTTGATGCATACGCGGAAACAAGCAGTTTCTGTATCTTTTCAGTCGAATTCAGTTCAGTCCTGTTGTCCGGAAGCGTGTCCAGGAACTTGTCGCAGGAGGTCACCCCCCCCCATCAGAGAAAGAACTGCCAATGAATATGTTATAAATTTCTTCATATCCGCATTGATTTAAAATCCTATCTTGCAGGTCAATGTGAACTGCTTCGGCATCGGCACGGCGACACCGCCGGCATTCAGGAACTCAGGGTCCTGTCCTTCCAGCTTCTTGTCGGCATAGAGAAGGCAGAGATTCGTTCCCTGAATCTTGAATGAAAGACTTTTCAGCCTGAGCTTTTCAACAGCTGTCTTAGGAAGGTCATAACCCAATGAGACTTCCTTGAGCCTTATGAAATCGCCTTTTGCAATCCTCTGGTCAGAATAGTTGTAGGCATTGTAGGCAATGCCTAGATTGCTGATGCTGTTGTTCTGACGCTTGCTGGCAATTACAGGAACATTGGTGATGTTCTCGTCGCCCGGATTGATGTACCTGTCCATGAATTCTCTCGGCATGGCCGTAAGGTCGGAATAGCTGTTGGAGAAAATAGGGTCGAGCCTTACCACATTCCCGAAGGAGTATGTCATGAAGACATTCATCGTGAAGCCCTTGAACTTGAACATGTTGCCGAAACTTCCGGTGATGGTAGGATCAATCGGTCCCTCATACTTGAGGTTGCTGAAATTGTTCATTTCCTGGAACTGGATGTTCGTGGATGTGATTTCTCCGTCCTTGTTCAGGAAGGTAGGGATACCCATCTCGTCGAGTCCCATGAAACGCAGTGAGAACACGGCGCCGCGCGGCATTCCTTCCATGGAATAGCCTGAACCTGTCAGGTAGCTTATCATGGTCTGGTAAGTCTTGAGCTTGGTCACTGTATTCTTCATGTGCGAGAATATGAAGTTCGTGGTCCAGGTAAAGTCCTTCTTGACGATATTTCTGGTGGACAGCGAAAGTTCCACACCGGAAGACTTCATGGAAGCCACGTTTCCGTATTTGTTGGACACACCGCCAAGTCCCTGGGTAACAACGCTTCCGATAAGGTCGAAGTTGTTTCTCTTATAGGTATCGAAAGACAGGAGGATGCGGTCGTCGATGAAACCGAGGTCAGCTCCCACATTGAACTCATGCTTCTTCTCGTATGTAAGCTCGGAGTTCTCGATGGAGGACTGGTACAATGACGGTTCCTTGATGTTTGTAGCAGGGCGCCAAGGCGTGCTCGGGTAGAACAATGCCGTAGAGTTGTTCACCCACGCCGGGCCTCTGTCCGCTGTCAATGAATATGACACACGGAAGTTCATGCTTGACAATGCCGGTTTCAGCGCGTCGAACCATTCTTCCTGGTCTGCCGACCATTTGCCGGCGACGTTCCATGTTGGCAGCCAACGGGCGCTTCTGGCCCTTCCGAGCCTGTTGGAGCCCTCATATCGGAACGTTCCGTTGATGGTGTATCTGTAATTGTATGAGTATGAAGCGGTAGCGGCGAAAGCGACATTGCGCTCGTGCGTATTGCTCAGACTATAATAATAGGAGTTCTGCTCGATCTGTTTCTTGAACAGGTCCACGATGTAGAACGGTGTCTCACCTGCCTCGTACTGGAGTCCCCAGCCGTCGAAAGAACTTGCATGCCTGTCCAGGGAATTGACTTCCAGCGCGGCGAAGGCATTGATGATGTGCTTGTCAGCAATCGCGGTATTGTAAGTACCTGACGCTCTGAAGTCCATGCTGAGGGCAGAGTAGTCATTCTTCTTCAAGATACCTCCCTGCGGCAGGACAGTGTACTTGTCTCCGGTCGGATTGTCCGGGTCCTTGTACAGATAAGGGTTCAGGCTCTGGATGATCTTCGTGGCTGCGGCACGGTAAGCCTCTGCCTGGTTCGAATTGTCCTTGATATTGTGCTCGGTCATTGAAAGCTGGTATCTTACCGAACCGAGAGCTGCCAGTTCGAGTCCCTTTATCGGCTTGGCCTTGATTTCAGCCTGGAATTTGGTGTCGAGCACGGAAAGGTCGATGTAGTTGTTCGCCAACTCGTGCTTGATATTGAACGGAGCATAGTTCCTGGTATAGAATTCGTCTGGGTCGAGTGTCCTGGAAGTACGCAGGGCATAAGAATACGGGTTGATGTCGAAATCACGTTTCACGGAACCTTCCACAAGGTTTGTGGTAGATGCGAGTGAACCCGGAGCCCTTTGCTGCCTGTAAGAAGCGTTTCCGATGATGTTCAGGGTGATGTAATCCTTGAATATCTTCTGGGAAGTGTTGAACAGTGCAGTATATCTGTTCACCTTGCTCTGGATTGACCAGCCCGGATCGACGAGCGCACCGAGAGAAGCATAGTAGCTGCCTTTCTCTGATCCGGAAGTGATGCTGACGGAGTGGCTGTGCTGCACGGTCGGACGGAAAAGTTCCTGGAACCAGTCCGTGTTGCGCATCTCGGCCTTGCGGAGATATGCTTTCCTGCCGGCTTCGGTGTTCTCCACAAGATATTTTCCGGTCGCCGTATCGTATGTGTTCATCAGCTGGTACATCTTGCTGTACACACCGCCCTGCGAACTGTATACGTTGCTGGTGAAGTTGAGCCAGCCCTTCTGGTACATTTCCTCATAAACGGACATCTGCTCCTGGGAGTTCATGATATTGAACTCGGAATATGAAGGGACAAGACGCATGGTATATTCGCCGTTGTAGTTCACGCGGGTCACGCCAGGTGTTCCTTTCTTGGTGGTCACGACAATGACGCCGGCCATTGCCCTCGCTCCGTAGATGGAGGTGGCGGAACCGTCCTTGAGGATCTGGAATGATTCGATGTCGTCAGAGTTCAGGCCCGCAATGGCGGAGCTGATCAATGTCGTGGCGTCTCCGGATGACAGGGAATTGGCATCCACATTGACCACATCCTCCATTATGACGCCGTCTACGACCCACAGAGGCTTGGAGTCACCGAAAATTGAGGTAGCTCCCCTGACTCTGATCTTAGGTGCGGTACCGAATGTTCCTGATACGTTCTGCACTGAAACGCCGGCTGATTTTCCTTCGAGTGAACGGCTGACTTCACCCACACCGCTGATATTCACATCCACGACGGAAAGCTGGTCGGTCGCACCGGTAAAGAGTCGCTTGTCAGTGGTAGTCATACCGGTAACCACTGCTTCGGAAAGCATTTCCGTGCTGGTAGAGAGCACGAAGTCGACTTTTTCAGCAGCCGGTTTGGTGACATTGGTATAACCCAGGCAGGAAGCCTCAAGTTTGGCTCCTGCGGGGACTTTCGTCAATGTATAATTTCCGTCAAGGTCCGTGACGGCGGCATTGCCCGTGCCCGCCACTGCCACGACGACACCTATGAGAGGCTCGCCGGCATCGTCCTTGACCGTACCGCTGACTGTCAATGTCTGCTGCGCAAAAACTGAGAGCGCGCAGGCAAACGACAGCAGCAATGCTATAATCAATCTTTTCATAAGCTGTTACTATTCTGTGTATTCCTTGGTAAGCACAAGCTGCTGATATGCTACAATACGTGTAGTGAATGCAAAGAATCTGTCACGACTCCACCAGATGTTCAACTGCTGAGGGATATCGTTGCTGTTCAGTTTGGCATTCTCGAATGAAAGAGTGACCGTGTGGTTCACATCATCGAATACAGGTTCGGCATCCCAAGCGGTACGACCCTCTGTAGAGAAGATGTAGAATCCTGACGGATTGGACGAAGTCGGCCCGTTGAAATGCACTGAGTAGTACTTGTTTGCAGCCTCATCTTTACCGAAGCCCTGGATGCCGATTCTTACTTTACCGTCCACCAGCTGGGCTGAGAAAGGATAATTCACGAGCTCGCCTTTCTGAACCGTAACCGAGAATGACTCGTACATCTTTTCTGTCGCGAACACGAAATCGCTCTTGTCTCCGCACTCATCGGCGTTCTTTGCCACTTTCCAAGTGCCCAAAAGATAATACCAGTCCGGTTTCTTAGGGAGTGTCAATGTTACATATACCGGTTCAATGCTCTTGTCTGAAGGGGTGATGATTGCGCGTCCGGAGAACGCCCTGCGGCTCTGTGCCTTGCTTACGATGAATGTCACACCGCTTGCGGATTTCTCGAATGAGAATACGCCATCAGGATTTTCAGGGATTTCCACGCTGAAATCAGATGTGCACTTTACAAGTGTCTGCAATTTCTGCTCTGAATCAGAGAATTCCAGGCTGGATTCACTTATGATGATTCCTTTGAACGGTGACTGTTTCACTGAGAAGCTGACGGAATTGCTGCCTTCAGCATTGATCGTAATATCCGCAGTACGCTCCGTATCACCAGTATACGAGAACACATTGAACAGGACAGAAGAACCGGCGACACTTACGCGAAGCCAGTCAGGGGCTGAAGACTCGGCCGTCAATTTGAGGCCGCCTGTCTCTACGACTGCCGTTCCGAATCCTCCTGCAGCATCGAACGACGTAGCGGAAACGCTTTTCAATTCAATCTCAGGAACTGAATTGTCTTTGCTGCATGACAAACCGCAGAAAAGCACGGCTGCCAGAGCGATGATTGATAGAAGTTTTTTCATCATATTGAATTATTATTTTACATATTCGATTGCGACCTGTGAGTCACCGTTCAGCTTGGTTCCTGCCAATTCGATATGGACATAGATGAACTGGTAAGTCTGGTCTCGCTTGTATTCCAGAGGTATCTCGACGACAGGATTGTCCTTGCCGATTTCGATATTGATGTCCTTCTTGACGGAACGCACCCAGCCGGCAGCATTGACCTGCACACGCTTGAGGATGACATTGTCCTCGCCCCTCTTCCATCTGAATCTCAGGGCCTTGACCGGGATGTAGTCTTCCGGTTCCATCATGCGGATGATCAATGTGCTGCTGTCGCGCATCTCGAATGATGTCCAACCTGAAAGGCCCTGGCCTTCAAGAGGTTCAATGTCTTTGGCGACGTTCACGAGGTCCTGTGATTCCTTCACGAGGTCCTTTACCGGAACGAAATCGGAGAGTTTCTTCTCCTCGGTGAAATTGCCCTCCCAAGCGGCGAAGTCAAATGGTTTGCCTGCTTTCTTGGCATCGAAGAAATGCTGCCATCTTGGGATATAGTAGTCGCGGATAAGGCCTGACCAGATCTTGCATGCATAGTCATTGAGACCGGCATCAGGATAGCTGACCCCCCACGTGGTCACGATTCTGCGGCTGTTTTCTTCATACTTGTCGCTTTCCTGCTGACTGTCACCCCAACTGCGGGCATAGTCGATCCATCTCTGGATGCGGGTTACAGGATTCTTGTCCAGAAGCCTGTCGGCGCGCAGCATCAGGTCCTTGAAACGGACTTCCATGGCGGCAGCCTTGTCATTGTCCCCGGCAAGATAAGCCTCATTGATCTGCTTTACGAGCAGGTCAGCCTTGCCGAACGCATAGAAACCTGCCCACATGGCGAGGTCGGTAAGATAAGCTTCATTGTCACCCAGCTCCGAGGCCGCTGCAATATAGGCTTCAAGTGCCTCGAAGTATGCTTTGGAGACTACGTAACGGCCTCCGAGACCGTAGAACGGCTGTCTCTGGACTACATACTGGGCACGGCTTGAGCACATTCCGTAAGAGCTTTCGAGCATCTTGTTCCAGAATGTAATCATCTGTTCTGGGCATTTGCCATATCTGTTAAGTGTATAATTCTTCAGCCACTCGTGGATATCCTTGTGGGATGTGCTCCACCATGCATCGGAAAGGATTTCGTAAATCACTTCGTTGTTCTCCACGCCTTCCGGAGCGGTGCCGACACCGACAAGATTTCCCATATTGGCGGAGCTGAGGGCATTCAGATGGCCGTTGAGATAGAAGTCCAATGCTCCCACAGGGGCGGTACGTCCGCCGAAGTTCGGCACGGTACTGTAAATCCATGGCTTTCCGTAAATTCCCTTGGCATAGTTCCATGTATATTCATTCTCCCAGATTCCGTAGTTGAAGTCCACGCTCAGGTCCAGGAGGAGCATCTTGTCATCAGGTACCTTGGAGAACAATGCTTCGATGCTCTCCGGATCCCAGATATGTCTCTGATATCCGAACATCCAGCCCTGAAGTACCCATATCGCATCCGGATTGGCAGCGGCAATGGACTGATACAGAGACTTTCCATAGCTGGCAATCTGTTCATGGCGCTCCTTTGTGCCACGCTCGGCGAACGGAACCTTCATTTCATTGAAACTGTCGGCGAGGTAGTATTTGCCTTTTCCGAATTCCTTTTCCCATTCCTGAATGTATGTCTTCGAGATCAGCTGGAACAGGTCCGTTTCAGGAGAAATGAAATTGGACACATAGTACGGGCCGTCATCCCAGCCTGTGTGGATGAGATTCGCGTCTGGATAGACACGCTTGATCGCTTCAGGGACAAAACCTGCGAAAGCATTGAAAATAGGTGTCATTCCGAGGTCGTTCATCCTGTCTATCATCTTGTGTTCCAGGGCGATGGTCTTGTCATACCAGCTCTGGGTGAGATTGCCGTCAAGCTCTGACATATTGCCCATCCTGAACCATGGCAGGTAAGCCGGACCGGTGATGAACTTGCCTATTTCCTCATCCGTCAGGCCGAGTTTCTTCCATACGCGGGCGAAGATCGCTTCGCTTCCGATAGGTGAAAGCGGCATGTTCACTCCATGCAGGGCCATCCTGTCGAGTTCCTTCTCCCAGTCTTCCCATTTCCAGTAAGGCATGGTGTAGCCGAGAGTGCAGACATTCATGTATTGTCTCAGCACGAAGGGAGTGGTGACAAGTTTAAGCGGCTGGTCAGCAAGCTTTTCCGGGAGGACGATATTGTTGATTGTCCAGGTGGAGATGCCATAGTGATTCGATGTGACATAGTCATAGAAACCACGGCAGACTGCCACGGCGGAACTTCCCTTCACGGTAAGTTTGCCTTTCTTCACTTCTGTGGAAAAGTATTCGCTGCCCTCCATCGGGCCGGTAACTACAAGTTTCACATTGGAAGGTTTCTTTCCGAGAGTCCTGGCAATCACTCCCGACGCCGCTTTCTCAGCTGCCTTGAAGTCTTCTTTCTGAGACGCCGAAGCGGAGACGCATAAAAATACGGCTCCGATAGCGCAGATAAATTTCAATTTGTTGATTATCATATACTTAAATGTTATTTCTTGATTTCCCTGATTTCCATCGCATATCCGCCACCGGCAGCGCATTTCTGGACAAGTTTCGAATTATGGCCGATCTTCATCTTGCGGATGATGTATGCCTGTGGATTTGTCTTGTAGTCCGCATCCGGCGCATCGGCATAGAGCGTGGCCTCATATTTCTTGCCCGGTTCCAGGAAGTCGAAGGATATCTTGGAAACATGTCCCTCGGCGCCTGCAGTAGACCCTACAAACCAGTCTCCGGAATCCTTGACCCTGCGCGCCGTAGTGACATATTCGAAAGGCTCGGCTTCAAGATACCGCGACTCGCTCCATTCCATGGCCACATTCTTTATGAACTGGAACGCATCCGGGAACCTTTCGTAGTTTTCCGGAAGGTCGGCAGCCATCTGCAATGGTGAATACATCGTCACGTAGAGGGCAAGCTGGTTCGCAATCGTGGCATTGACATGTGACTTGTTGCCCGGACTGAACTTGCTGATATTCATCTCGAAGATGCCCGGGGTATAGTCCATTGGACCGCCCAACAGCCTGGTGAAAGGCAAGATGCAGACATGTCCCGGCTTGGAGCCGCCGAAGGCCTGATACTCGGTGCCACGCGCAGATTCATTGGCAATGAGGTTAGGCCAGGTCCTGCACAGTCCTGTAGGACGCACCGCCTCATGGGCATTGACCATTATCTTGTATTTGGCGGCCTGGGTGACGGCATAAAGGTAATGGTTGACCATCCACTGGCTGTAATGCATCTCGCCGCGCGGGAGCATATTTCCGACATAACCGGATTTTACGGCATTGTAGCCGTTGTTTTTCATAAATGTATATGCCGTGTCGAGATGTCTTTCATAGTTTCTGACAGAAGCGGAGGTCTCGTGATGCATGATCATTTCCACGCCTTTGGACTTGGCGTAGTCACGGATTTCTTCCAGATTGAAATCCGGATATGGCGTCACGAAATCGAAGACATAGTCCTTCAGGTGACCGAACCAGTCTTCCCAACCCTCGTTCCAGCCTTCGACAAGCACGGCGTCGAAGCCGTTTTCAGAGGCGAAGTCAATGTATTTCTTCACGTTTTCAGTGGTGGCACCGTGATGACCGTGAGGCTTGACCTTCGTATAATCAGTCACTCCGAGCTGAACGGAAGGCAGGTCCCAGGTATAGGACCACTGCGACTTGCCGGTAATCATCTCCCACCATACTCCTACATATTTTATAGGTCTTATCCAGGAAGTGTCCTCGATCTTGCAAGGCTCATTGAGATTCAGCGTCATGCGGGAAGCGAGAATGTCGCGCGCGTCGTCACTGACAATGATTGTGCGCCAAGGCGTGTGCATCGGTGCCTGAAGATAGCCTTTCGCACCGGTCGCATCAGGATTGAGGAAGGATTCGAAAACGAAATTCTTGTCATCCAGATTCAGATGCATGCAGGCATAGTCCACAAGGGCAGCCTCATGAATGTTCATATAGAGTCCCTGGTCTGTCTTGAGCTGAAGCGAGGTCTGCACGCCGGTCGGCGAGAACATGTTCTTGTTCATGCGCTTGCTGTTCACTTCCCTGATCTCGGAAAGACGGCAGCACGTATAGTCATATTCCTGTGTATAATGGTCTGCCGGAATCCACCAGGCAGTGACATCTCCAGGCATGGCGAACTGTGTGCGTTCCTCCTTTACGACAAAATAGACCAATGACTTCTGCTGCGGAAATTCGTAGCGGAAGCCTACTCCGTCGTCATACACCCTGAACCTGACATTCATTTCCCTGCCGGTCTGACGCTGCTTCAAGTTGACCAGCAATTCATTGTAATGATTTCTGATGGAAGTCTCTTCTCCCCATACAGGATTCCACGTCTCATCGGACTCTCCACGTGACGTTCCAGCAATTTCAAATTCCCTGTCGAGATGTGACTTCAAGTCGTCGGAATTTCCCATCAGTTCGAATCCCATACCGCTCGTCAGTACCGCAGGCAATTCACCGCAATCCACAGAATACTGCGGACGTCCGTCTTCTGACAATGAAAATGAAAGTCTGATTTTTCCGTCCGGAGAAAATGCAGTTTCCACTTCTCCCGCAGAAAGCGAGACAATGCCAAACGTTACAAATAAGAGAGATGCCAGGAATCTTTTCATTATATGATAGTGTTATTAATTTTCCGGAAAGGTATGCAACCTGAAAATCAATAACAATATGTAATAATGAAAATATAAATGAATTTAATAGCTTAATACTTGATTACCAACGTTTTGATTAAAATATACTATATAAAAAATATAAATGGAAAATAAACCATTTTTCGAGCTAAATAGACGAAATTCCTTTTATATGGTCCTCGAAACTCTGTGGGGAAACAGCCTTCAGACGCGTCCTCGAACGGTACGCATAGATGGTGGAGCGGGAGTATCTCAGGAGGAGGGAAATCCTGTCCGTACTGTCGATTCCCAGACGGATCAACGCATAAATCCGCAGTTCAGGAGACAGGACATACGAGTCTTTTATCGAAATCCGGAATTCCGGCTGGAGAAAATTATTGAAATCCGCGATGAAGGTCGGAAACAACGACAGGAAAGTCTTGTCGAAGACGCTGTAGAACGAGGCCCACTCCTCTTCCACCACGGCATTCGACTTGAGGTCCTTTTTCAGCGTCTGGATGTCACCTGCAAGGGCCTTCTTGTTCAGATTCTTCCTGTACTTGTCCAGACGCTCGATCCTGGAGATACATTCGAGCATCAGCTGGGTGATATATGTATTCTTGATGTTGCTCGACTCCTTGACAATCTTATTTGCCTCTTCCTGAAGCTGTTGCGATGCGGTAAGCTCATCTTTCATGACTTCGAGACGCTTACGCTGGCTCTTGTTCACGAACAGCAGGACCGTCATGAGCAATATGAGGAAACACAACACACCGAAAGCTGCCAACAATACTCTCAGGTCCTTCTTCTTGGCTTCGAGATATGACTCATTGACAATGGAAATGAGCGGCGCCAATGCATCCACCTTCAGCCTTGCCTGGCAGAAGGTGGCATCCTCCAGAGCCTTGTTCAGATAAGAGTACGCCCTTTTTATGTCACCGTCCTCATAGAGCATGGTGGCGAGCATCCGCAGCGCGACATATTCCTTCTTGGCATTGACAAGATCCGAATAGGCGGAGGCTATCATGTAATCCTTGGCGGCATCCCTCCACCCTATCGTAAGGTAAATATCAGCGATGGCGATGGCGACAGGACCGGTTTCGATAGCTTCAGGGGAAAGGGATTCATACTTTTTCAGCAGCATCTCCAGCGCGCTCTTGTAATCTCCTTCCACCACAAGGCTCTCGCTTTTGATGGTCACATTGTCGGGGAACTGACTGACAATAGAGTCCTTATACTCACGAGCCTTCGAACTGTAATAATGCTTGAGACTCTTATCCATGCTGAGTCCCTCAAGAGACTCATACGTACTCATATAGAAGAGATACATCTCTTCCCTTTCTTTTGCCTGCAATGCACTCCTGTCCACCCTGTTCAGAGTAGCCAGGGCATCATAGCTCATTCCCGAAGTCTGATATTGCTTGGCGAGTGCTATGGATGACGCCCCGACATAGTCCGGACGACCTAGCGCTTTCGCCGCTTCGAGAGATTTCAATGCATAAAAGGTAGCCGAATCCGTCCTGTACCGGTCGAATGTATGACGCATGTCGAAATAGATCAGATACCTCTGTTCCAATGACTTGCTCCGCGCCAGAGCCGTCCTGCACGAGTCCAGGCGGTCCTCCCTCACCCTGTCATAGTTCTTCGCATTCCGGATTACATCGTCCAGGTCTGACAATGTAATCTTGTCCGTGCCGGATGTTTCAGCCCCCGCGCAGACTGCATGCAGCAATGAAAATATGACAAGTACCGTTCTCCACATAACAATGTCGGATATTAATGTTCAGCCGGTAAATTTACTAAAAATATCGACCTTCCACAACGCAAAAAGCCCCGGAACCGCAGCAATTACGGTTCCGGGGCTTTAAGATATTTATCTGCAAGACATTACATCATACCACCTTCCGGCATTGCAGGAACTGCCGGTGTCGGTTCAGGGATGTCGACGATACCGCACTCGGTGGTAAGGAACATGCCGGCTACTGATGCGGCGTTCTCGAGAGCCACACGGCTTACCTTGGTAGGGTCGATGACACCTGCCTCGAACATGTTCACGTACTCATCCGTACGGGCATTGTAACCGAAATCACCCTTACCCTCACGAATCTTCTGGATAATCACGCTACCGTCAACACCTGCGTTTCTGGCAATCTGACGGAGTGGCTCCTCGATAGCACGGGCTACGATATGAATACCCGTAGTCTCGTCCTCATTCTCTCCCTTGAGATTCTTAAGCACCTCAGCAGCACGGATGTAAGCCACACCACCACCTGGAAGATAACCTTCCTCGACTGCGGCACGGGTTGCATTCAATGCATCCTCGACACGGTCTTTCTTCTCCTTCATCTCTACCTCGGTAGTAGCACCTACATAGAGGACAGCTACACCGCCGGCGAGTTTGCCGAGACGCTCCTGAAGTTTCTCCTTGTCATAATCAGAGGTAGACGCAGCAATCTGCTTTCTGATAAGTTCCACACGCTCTGCGATATCATCCTTGTTGCCTGCACCGCCTACGATAGTGGTGTTCTCCTTGGTAATGGTAACCTTCTCAGCCTTACCGAGCATCTCAGGAGTGGTGTTCTCAAGAGTGAAGCCTCTTTCCTCTGAAACGAGTGTCGCACCTGTAAGAGTTGCGATATCCTGAAGCATCTCCTTACGACGGTCGCCGAATCCAGGAGCTTTTACTGCAGCAACTTTGATAGTACCACGGATCTTGTTCACTACCAATGTAGTAAGAGCCTCACCGTCTACATCTTCTGCAATGATGAGAAGTGACTTGCCATCCCTTGCGATAGGTTCGAGGATAGGAAGCAGATCCTTCATTGAAGAAATCTTCTTGTCAGTGATGAGGACGTAAGGGCTGTCAAGACTAGCCTCCATCTTATCGGAGTTGGTCATGAAATATGGAGAGATGTAACCTCTGTCGAACTGCATACCTTCTACGACCTTGACTTCAGTCTCGGTACCCTTGGCTTCCTCAACGGTGATGACGCCGTCTTTCTTTACCTTGGACATTGCGTCAGCGATAAGCTTGCCGATTGCAGCATCATTGTTGGCTGAAACCGTACCTACCTGCTCGACCTTGGAGTAGTCATCACCAACTTCCTGGCTATGAGCTTTAAGTTCGGCAACAACAGCGGCAACTGCCTTGTCAATACCTCTCTTCAAATCAATAGGGCTTGCGCCTGCAGTAACGTTCTTGAGACCGACATTGATGATGGCCTGTGCGAGAACGGTTGCGGTGGTAGTACCGTCACCTGCCTGCTCATTAGTCTTGGCAGCGACTTCCTTAACCATCTGTGCACCCATATTGGCGAATCTGTCCTTAAGTTCTACCTCCTTAGCGACAGTAACACCGTCCTTTGTAACCTGAGGAGCACCGAACTTCTTGTCAATAACAACGTTACGGCCCTTAGGTCCGAGTGTAACCTTAACAGCATCTGCAAGAGAGTCTACGCCCTGTTTCATTTTTGCGCGGACCTCAACGTCGAATTTGATATCTTTAGCCATAATTCCAATCTCCTATAAATTATAATATTGCCATAATGTCTGACTGACGTACGATAAGATATTTCTTATCCTCTACAGTCACCTCAGTTCCGGCATATTTGCCATAAAGAACCTCGTCACCTACTTTGACCTCCATAGGTTCATCCTTCTTGCCAGGTCCGCAAGCGACTACTTTACCCTGCTGTGGTTTCTCCTTGGCTGTATCAGGAATATAAAGTCCTGCAGCTGTCTTCGTCTCGGCCTCTTTAGGCTCAAGAACTACTCTATCCGCTAATGGTCTGATCATAATTATAAATTTTTAATGTTTTTGTCAATAACCGTCTCCATCGGAGACCGGACACAATGAATCAACTGCCGTGCCATCAAATCGACAATGACAATTTGTCAGTGCAGATATTATTACTATATTTACGAATTGGAAAAAACACATTACACCATGAAGACCCTTAACCACATCTTGAAAAGTATCATTGCGACAGCTGCATCGGCTGTTTTCCTATACGGATGCGGAAACGTCGCGACAACTCCTGACAACAGTTTTGCGGAATACATCGAAGCCTACACGGGAGGCATTGTCTCCAACGACAACAGCATTGTCATAGAACTTGCAGCGCCGGCAGACGGACTGCAGGGAAACGAGGCTGAAATCAACAAGGCTGCGGCAGACCTGTTCAAATTTTCGCCTTCCGTCAAGGGAACAGCCAGATGGAACAGCGCCCAAAGGGTGGAATTCATCCCTGAATACGGCGCATTGAAGGCGGGAAAGACATACAAATGCACATTCAAGCTGGGCAAAGTCATGTCCACCGACAGCGCACATGAAGAATTCACGTTCAGTTTCACGACGGCCCGCAAGGAAGCCTTTCTGGAAAAGAACTCATTGGAAATCAGCGGCGAAGACCCCGGAAAAGCGACAGCCACGGGAACATTGACCCTGAGCGAAAGCATTGACATCGAGAATCCGGAGGAATTGCTGGAATTCGGCTGGAGCGGAAACGCGACGTTCGAAGTCAAGGAGACCGGCAGGCAGAAATACACGTTCACGGCCTCCGGTCTGGAGAGGGATGCGCAGGCTAAAGTATTGACAATCAAGTTCAAACCGGGCAACACAGGATTCCCGGCTTGCGACAATCTCTACATCGACATCCCTGCCACCGGCATTTTCTCGGTAATGGACGCGGAGCTTTCCGGCGACAACCGCCAGAGCATCGACATCACGTTCACCGAGCCGTTCAGCAAGGCGCAGAACCTCGTCGGACTGGTGGAATTGAGCTACACCCGCACGGAATACGGTTCGACAGACAGATACCGTCTGAACTTCACTTCCAAGGTCAATGACAATGTCCTGCGGCTTTATTACGAGCCGTGTGACGCGACCACGATAGAACTGACCGTAGACGGAGCATTGAGAGACATGCACGGGAACACCCTCGGCGACAGATGGACGAAGGTTTTCAATGCTTCCAATCCGAAGCCGGAAGTGTCCTTCCCGGTGGACGGCAACATCCTCCCGAACACGGGACAGATTACGATCCCATTCAAGGCGGCATACCTCAACGCAGTGGATATCAGCATTGTAAAGATATATCCGAACAACATCCTCATGTTTCTCCAGGAGAATGACCTGAAGGGAAATTCTGGACTCAGGCGTGCAGGAAGACTTGTTTACAAAACTACAATGAGGCTGGACAGCGACCCGTCAAAGGACCTGACACAGCAGAACATATTCACCGTCGGCCTGGACAATCTGTTCAAGAAAGAGCCGGGAGCAATCTACAGGATGCGACTGTCCTTCAAGCCGGAGTACTATATATTTATAAAGGTGACAGAAGCAGCAGTTCCGGCAGCCTGACAAGCATCTCCGCAGGCTCATTGACCGAAGAAGAAAGCGCGGTCTGGAACGTTCCTGACACATATTATTACGAGGGTGGCGATTATGACTGGAACGTGTACAGCTGGCGCGACAGGAACAATCCGCTCACGCCTTCATATTACATGAATTATTCGTATCCGGCACGCAACCTCATGGCTTCCGGCATCGGAGCAATCGCCAAATACAGCGGCGGGAAGCAGATCTGGATAGCGGCAAGCGACATAATTTCTGCCGAGCCGATGGCCGGAGCGGAAATCAAGGTGTACGATTTCCAGCTTCAGAATATCGGAAAAGGCAAGAGCAACGGCAACGGAACGGCATCCATAGACCTCAGCGGCAAGCCGTTCATCGTCACCGTAAAGAAAGGAGATTCAATCACTTACCTGAAAGTGACGGACGGCAGCGAGAAGTCGTTGAGCCGTTTCGACACCGGAGGCGAGACATTGCAGAAAGGAATGAAGGGCTTCGTCTACGGGGAACGCGGAGTCTGGCGTCCGGGAGACACTCTGCATCTGACAATGATCCTGCACGGCGAAAACAAGATTCCTGACACTCACCCTGCCACAATCGACGTCTACACGCCGCAGGGACAGTTCTTCACCAGAAAAGTGTGCCGCAAATCGGAAAACGGTTTCTACACATTCGAAATTCCTACCGGCCAGGACAGCCCTACAGGACTGTGGAACGCATACATAAAAGTCGGCGGCGCGGCATTCCACAAGCCGTTGAGAATCGAATCAATCAAGCCTAACAGGCTGAAGGTCAATGTCAATATGGGCCAAGGCATTCTCCGGGGAGGTGCCAGAACCAATGCAAGCATATCTTCCAACTGGCTGACCGGCCCTGCGGCATCAGGCCTTCAGGCGAAAGTTTCAATGACATTGAAACCGGGACGCCAGACCTTCAAGGGCTACGACGGATTCACATTCTGCGACCCGGCGAGCCAATTCGAATCATACACGACGGAGATTGTCAGCACAAGACTGAACGCTGACGGAAAAGCTTCTGCCTCAATAACATTGCCGAAGGCTGCACAAGCACCCGGAATGCTGACGGCGAACATTCTCGGAAGCGTATTGGAGGAAGGCGGCGACGAGAGTTACACAGTCATGACAATGCCGTTCTCGCCGTTCAGCGCATACGCGGGCATCAAACTTCCGGCGGACGGCAGCTATCTGGAAACCGGAAAGACGCACCAGATTCCAGTAGTGACTGTGGATGCTGACGGCAGGAAAGTCAGCGGACACCGACTGGAATGGCGCATATTCAAGCTCAAATGGAGCTGGTGGTGGGAGTCCCGTAGCGAGGCATTGGACTCATATATAAACGCATCAGCTGCAAGTGCTTACAGTTCCGGCACCGTCGTTTCCGGAAACGGGGAGACGAGCATTTCGTTCAGTGCGGACGACAAGGATTGGGGAAGATACCTCATCTACGTGAAGGATCTGGAGAGCGGACATGCCACGGGCGGCATCGTCTACGCGGACTGGCCGGCATACAGGGGCAGGTCGGACAAGAACGACCCTGACGCACCGGCAATGCTCAGTTTCTCCACCGACAAGAAGAAATATCAGGCTGGAGAGACAGCCACGGTGTTCATCCCTGCCGCAGAAAACGGTATGGCATTGGTATCAATAGAGAAAGGATGCAATGTGCTTTCGGGAGAATGGGTGAAGACCTCCGGCAGCGGAGAAACTCCATATAAGATCAAGATTACCGGCGACATGGCACCGAACTTCTACGTGCATATCACGCTGGTCCAGCCTTACATGAATTCCGCCAACGACCTGCCGCTCAGGATGTACGGAGTACAGCCGGTCATGGTGGAGAACCCGGCGTCACGTCTGGAGCCGCAGATCACAATGCCAGACAAACTCCATCCGGAAGAGCCGTTCAGCATAAAGATCAGCGAAAAGAACGGCAAGCCTATGACTTACACGGTGGCAATCGTGGATGAAGGCCTGCTGGACCTGACAGCTTTCCGCACACCGGACCCGTGGAACTTCATGTTCAGGCGCGAAGCTCTCGGAGTGAAGACATGGGACATGTACGATGACGTATTCGGTGCCGCCGGAGGAGCATTGTCAGCAATGTTCAGCATCGGAGGCGACGAAGGCCTGGTCAAGGGAGCACGCAAGGAAAACAGGTTCAACCCTATCGTGAAAGTTCTGGGACCGTTCACCCTGAAATCCGGCTCGAAAACGCACAAGATCACACTTCCGATGTACGTCGGCAGCGTGAGGGCAATGGTAGTGGCCGGCAATGACGGCGCTTACGGCAATGCAGAAAAGACTGTCCCTGTCACCTCACCTGTCATGATTCTCCCTACCCTGCCGCGTTTCGCAGCCTGCGGAGAATGCATCACGCTTCCGGTCAATGTCTTCGTAATGGAGGACGGCATCGACAAGGTCAATGTATCAGTGAGTTGCGAAGGTCCGCTTTCCATCGAGGGACAGTCCACGTCCACAGTGACATTCAACGGCAAGGGTGACAAGATGACAAGGTTCGCATTGACAGCAGCTTCTTACGTCCCGGACGGAGGCAGTTTCGCGAAGGTGACTGTCACGGCGGACGGAAAGGGCCACAAGATGACGGAGACCATCAACATCGAAGTCCGCAACCCTTCCCCTCTCATCACATCCATAAGCGAGACAATGCTCGGAAAGGGCGAAAGCAAGACATTCGACTACAATCCGTTCAAGACCGAAGGCGGCCGCTCGGCATGGATAGAGGCCAGCGGCTACCCGTCCATCGGCTGGAACTCCCTGTTCAGCTACATGTACAGCTACCGGCACTCCTGCACGGAGCAGATTTCCGCGAGAGGAATCAGCATGATCAATTCAATGTCAATGCTTTCCGAGGACAATGCCGCCAAGGTCAAGGCCATGGTTCCGGAAATGCTCACGGAACTGTACGTACGCCAGCTTCCTGACGGCGGATTCGCTTACTGGCGCGGCGACACACATGCCGACGAGTGGGTGACATCCATGGCAGGACAATTCATGACATTGGCACGCAATGCCGGATATGAAGTGAACAAGGGTGTCCTCGACTCCTGGGCGAAGTTCCAGAAACGCTGCATCCAGAACTACAGGACAGCGAAAGTCTACGCATTGAGCGACCTCACCCAGGCCTACAGGCTGTTCACCATGGCATTGGCAGGAAACGCGGAAGAGGCGGCGATGAACAGGATGAAGGAGGGCGGAAACCTCTCATGGCAGGCGACGGCGATGCTCGCTTCGACTTACGCGGTCTGCGGAAAGAAGACAGTGGGAACGGAGCTGCTGAACAGCATATTCAACACACAAGAAGAGGACGGATTCAATGTCCCTACATACGGTACCCCATTGAGGAACAAGGCGATAGTGCTGGAGGCGATGGTCCGCACCGGCAACATCCTGGAGGCCATGACATACGCGACCGACATCAACCGCGGCGCATCGGGGCTCGAACCTTGGTCAATGTCCACACAGGAATCAGCCTTCATTTCTGGCGCGATGAACCAGCTCGCGAAGAACGTGACCGGCGGCAATGTTTCCGTCAATGTCAATGAGGGTGAAAAGACTCTCGACACGAAGCCATCAGGCAACGGTATCGTCAATGCCGTCCTGAATTCCGAGTTCGGCAGCGTGACCGTACAGAACACCTCGGACGGCCCGGCTTACGTAAGAATGACGGTGGTTTCGCAGGCGGAGCCAAGCGCTTCAATACCGGCCAGAGCTACAGGTATAGCCCTGAATGTCAGATATATAGGCGCCGATGGTTCGGCAATTTCCCCTACTTCCATAAGGCATGGCACGGAATTCTCGGCCGTCATCAGGGTTTCGAATCCGAACATTTCGGAAGGAATACACAACATGGCGCTCACGGAAATGATTCCTTCGGGATGGGAAATCATCAATGAGAGGATGACCGGAGAGGACATACCGTCTGCCGGAAAATATGATTATCTGGACATCAGGGACGACCGCAACGTGTTCTATTTCAGCATTGCCGCAGGCTCTTACAAGGAATTCCGCGTGAGATTGCGCGCCGCATACGAGGGCAAATTCGTATTGCCTTCAGTGACTTGCGAGGCAATGTACGATTCACGTGTCTTCGCCTGCACTGCATCCGGAGTAGCCGAAGTCACAAGGTAACGTCATGAATTTCAGAGCAATACTCCGTTACGGTCTGATCGCGGCAGGTGCCGGACTACTGATATGGTACGCATTGTGCCTGCCGGAAGATCTGTTCAGTGGAACGGATTATTCGACGGTAGTCGTGGACAGACACGGGGAATTGCTCGGTGCACGGATTTCTAAAGATGGACAATGGACCTTTCCGCCTGAAGCCTACAGTGCGGAAAGGTCCGATGTTTCATCATCCGGAAAGGAAAAATATTTCACAGCCCTGACGGAGTTCGAGGACAGGTGGTTCAGATGGCACCCCGGCGTGAATCCGGTCTCGATATGCAAAGCATTCATTTCCAATATGAAAGCAGGACATATAGTGAGGGGCGGAAGCACATTGACAATGCAAGTGATACGCATGTCCAGAGGCAAGCAAAGGACTGTAGGACAGAAGATTATCGAGGCGATTCTGGCGACGAGGCTGGAGCTCCGTTGTTCCAAAGATGAAATTCTGGATCTCTATGCCGCACACGCTCCGTTCGGGGGCAATGTCATAGGACTTGATGCCGCATCGTGGCGCTATTACGGAAGGCCTTCGACCGAACTTTCGTGGGGTGAGGCAGCGACATTGGCAGTCCTCCCGAATTCGCCGTCCAGCATCAGATTGGAAAAGAACAGGGAAAAGCTCCTGGACAAGCGTAACAGGCTGCTGCACAAGTTGATGGCGGCAGGAAAATTATCCCCTGACGAATGCAGCCTGGCTTGTTCGGAGCCTCTTCCGTCAGCCCCTGTTCCGCTGCCTTCTCATGCAATGCACCTCGTGGACAAGCTGGCGGCGGAAAACAAAGGAGAATACATACGGACAGACATTGACCTGAATCTGCAGCGGCGGGTCGAGGAGCTTCTGGCGCGGAAAAATGCGGAGCTTGCGGCGGAGGGCATCGGAGACCTGGCGGCTATCGTGATGGAAGTATCTGAGGGCAAGGTAATTGCGTACTGCGGCAATGCGGCACCAGAGAGAAAACGGCCCGGTGTCAATGTCGATGTAGCCAGGGCTCCGCGCAGTTCGGGCAGCATATTGAAGCCGTTCCTGTATTGCGACGCATTGGGTGACGGAGCGCTGCTCCCCTACTCGCTCATTGCCGATACTCCGGTGAATATCAATGGTTTCACTCCGCAGAACTATAATATGACATACGAGGGTGCTGTTCCGGCGGCAGAGGCATTGAGCCGTTCGCTGAATGTTCCGTGCGTGCATCTGCTGAAGTCTTACGGGGTAGAGAAATTCATGGAAAACCTGAAGGCAAGAGGCCTGACGACATTGACCCGAAGCGCCTCAGACTATGGACTTTCGCTGATTCTGGGCGGCGGGGAATGCCGGCTGGACGAGGTCACGGCGGCGTACGCGGAGATGGCGAGGGAGTATCTGTCGGAGAAGGCCGTCAGGGATGACAAAGTAGCATTGTATTATACTTTCGATGCGCTGAAGGATGTGAACCGGCCGGATGAAATCGACTGGCACATGATACGTTCCGTCCGGAAAGTCGCATGGAAAACGGGAACCAGCTATGGTTACAGGGATGCCTGGGCAGTGGGCGTGACGCCGACTTACGCCGTCGGTGTCTGGGCCGGAAATGCCTCAGGTGCAGGAGCTCCGGGACTTTTGGGTGCCAGAACCGCCGGGCCTGTGATGTTCGAGATTTTCAATCTTCTTCCTGCCGGTCAGCCGTCTTGGTTTTCCGAGCCGGACATCACGGAGGGCATCAGGCTGGAAGTGTGCCGGAAGTCGGGATATATTGCCGGTCCATATTGCGAAAGCATTGACACTCTGTTACTTCCGAAGACGGCCGTACGGAGCGCGACCTGCCCTTATCACTCCATGGAAGACGGACGCAATGTCTTCCGCCTGACTCCTGCGATGGAGTGGTTCTACAGGCTGAAGCACCCGGAATATGACGCGGCGACATCGAAAAGCAGTGATTCCGCGCCTGTCATGGAGTTCATTTATCCGGAAAACGGAAGCCGCATAACTATTCCGCGCCAGCTGGACGGGTCCATTGAAGGCATCGTGCTGAACCTGGCGCATCACGACAAGGAAGCCACGGTCTACTGGCACATTGACCAGGAATTTATCGGGACGACAAGATTCATCCACCAGATGCGTATCCGCCCCGAGGCCGGCAGACACAGCATCACAGCCGTGGACAATGCCGGACGACAGGTATCGGTGAGCATCAATGTCGTGTTTTCTTCCTGAATTCCGTTTGTCTAAGACGCTGTTTTTGATTAAGTTTGTAAATATTTTGCAAACTACTGATGATCAAGAAGACGGCAAACCAGGATCTCACGGCATACAATACATTCAGGATGAGGGTAAAATGTCATACTTTCATCGAATATGATTCTGTCGCGGATCTCATTGACATAGATTTCGATACACTTCCGAAGCCTGTAAAGCACATCGGCGGCGGAAGCAACCTGCTTTTCAGCGGAAATTTCGGCGGAACAATTCTTCATTCCGCCATAAAATTCATATACATCCTCCCGGAAGACGATCCGATGTATTCTTCTGACAATGAAGTGCTTGTATCGGTAGGGGCCGGCGTAGTCTTCGATGATTTCTGCAAATGGGCATCTGAAAACGGATTCTGGGGCGCGGAAAATCTGTCCTATATCCCGGGTGAAACCGGTGCCGCGGCAGTCCAGAACATCGGGGCATACGGCGCGGAAATCGGGGATATAATACGTCAGGTCTACTGCTACGACACCGTCGAGGAAGAGTTCGTTCATTTCAATGCCGATGAATGCAAGTACGGCTACAGGGACTCCATGTTCAAGTCACCGGAGGTCAGGGACAGGTATATCGTCACCAATGTGATAATAGCATTGTCCCGCGGACGCCGTCCGAGGCTGGAATACGGGCATATCCGCACGGCGCTGGGCGAGGCGCTTGGCGTTCCGGGCGATAAAGTAGATGACTGTGAAGCACTTACGCCGGAATTGGTAAGAGAGACCGTAATCGGCATCCGCAAGGGGAAATTGCCGGAGGTTTCGGAAATCGGCAGCGCAGGAAGCTTTTTCAAGAATCCCGTCGTGCCGGAGGAGGTCTTCCTCAATGTCAAGGCGGCGGCTGACGGCGCCGAAGTTCCTCACTACGTGACGGACAAGGGCATAAAAATCCCTGCCGCATGGCTGATAGAGCAATGCGGATGGAAGGGGCGCACGGTCGGCAATGCCGGTGTCTACGGCAAGCAGCCTCTTGTGCTCATCAATGCCACCGGGAAGGCTTCCCCACAGGAAATCATTGACCTGAAAAATCACATAACCGATTCAGTCAGAGAGAGGTTCGGCATCGAGCTGCATCCTGAGACTGAAATCATATAATAACACAACAAGATGGACAACAGTACATTCATAGTAGAAGGCGGCCATGAGCTCCATGGCGAAATCATGCCGCAGGGAGCGAAGAACGAGGCCCTCGAAGTGATCAGTGCAGTGCTTCTGACTAAAGAGGAAGTTATCATAAGCAATGTTCCTGAAATTCTGGATGTCAAGAACTTGATAAACCTGCTGCAAGGCATGGGTGTCAAGGTAAAGCGCATCGGGCGGGGAATATATAGTTTCAAGGCGGATGACATTGATACTGAATACATTGAAAGCGAAGATTTCGTGAAGAAATGCGCATCTTTGCGCGGTTCGGTCCTGGTCGTAGGCCCGCTGCTCGCGAGGTTCGGCGAGGCTTGGTTCCCGAAGCCGGGCGGAGACCGTATCGGCAGGCGTCGCGTGGATACGCATATCCAGGGAATGATAAATCTAGGTGCTTCACACAGATATGATGAAAAACGCAAGGCTTTCCATCTGCATGCGCCGGAGTCCGGCCATCTGCAGGGCACGTATATGCTTCTGGATGAGGCTTCCGTGACAGGTACCGCGAATATTCTCATGGCGGCGGCGCTGGCGGAGGGCAAGACCGTGATTTACAATGCGGCCTGCGAGCCGTATGTCCAGCAGCTTTGCAGATTGCTCAAGGCCATGGGTGCAAGCATTGAAGGTATCGGTTCGAATCTGCTCACAATTACGGGAGTGGAGGCATTGCATGGCGCTACGCACAAGATTCTTCCGGATATGATCGAGGTCGGCAGTTTCATCGGCATGGCAGCATTGACAAGAAGTTCGATAACGATCAAGGATGTGTCGTGGCAGAATCTGGGTATCATTCCCGAGAGTTTCCGGAGGCTTGGAGTGCATCTGGAGCAGCGTGGGGATGACATTTTCATTCCTGCACAGGAGAGTTATACCATCGATTCGTTCATGGACGGGTCCATCATGACCATCGCGGATGCCCCTTGGCCCGGCTTGACTCCTGACCTTCTGAGTGTCATGCTGGTGGTGGCGACGCAATGCAAGGGCAGTGTGCTGATTCACCAGAAGATGTTCGAGAGCCGTCTCTTCTTCGTGGACAAGCTTATCGAGATGGGGGCGCAGATCATATTGTGCGATCCTCACAGGGCCGTGGTGATAGGTCACGACCACCGTTTCCGCCTGAAGGCCGGCAATCTGCTTTCGCCTGATATCCGCGCGGGTATCGCCCTATTGCTTGCGGCAATGTCGGCGAAGGGTACGAGCACCATCAGCAATGTCGGCCAGATAGACCGCGGTTACGAGAATATCGAGCAGAGGCTCAATGCTTTAGGGGCAAAAATCACCAGAGAATAATTAATACGATAATATTAGAAATGAATCTGAAAAGAACACTTTCAGCAGCGCTAGCATTTGCACTGTTAATGACACCGGCTTTCGTGGCATGTTCGCCGGATGACAACAAAACAGAAATCGATACACCAGATACACCGGAGAACCCGGATCCTGAACCTAGTCCGGAGCCTAAACCGGAGCCTAAGCCTGAGACGTTGTGCTATACTTTATTGACATCAACACGCACCAACTGGGAGGGCGACTGGATTATTTCCTATGTAGATGGCGATGAGATATATGCACTACATAGCGGAGATACAGAGAAAGGGATGTGTTATGCTCGGAAAATTGACGGATATACTCCATCGAGTGAGATTCCGACTGAAGTCGGCGACAAATACAAGGCAGTATTCAAGAAAGATGGCGAGGGCTATATCATCAATATCGTCGGGATTGGATATATCGGCAGTTCCGGAGACAAAAAGATAATTATCTCAAAAAGTGACGTCGCAGGAAATAAGGACTTCAGGTGGACCATTACTTTTGATAATGGATTTGTAAACCTCAAGCCCGTAAATCAAGACAAGACTCTTCAGTATAATGTAAGTGCGTCATGTTTCCGATTCTATACTTCAGGGCAGAAGCGGTTGAAGTTATTCATGCGCAGCGTTTCTGACGGGGAAATCGGCGGCGGAAACAAACCGGAACCAAATCCGGAGCCGGAACCGGAGCCAGAACCTAAACCAGAGCCGAATCCGGATCCGATAAAGCCTGGAACCGCAGGAGGTTGGTTTGAATTGCCGTATATCAGCGATACAGACAAGAATGGTATCGATGACAATGACAAGACATTGTACTACGCATATCATTACTGCGCCGGCAGAGAAAAAGGTCCTGACGGAAAGATCGCAAGAAATTTCTCCACATGCTACAGCAGCGAGCATCATTGCCCGGTTTGGGTAGCTGCACCACGTCATAGCATGTATTTAGGTAGTGTGAAACGTACTAATGATTATAATGTTGATCCTTCCATTCCGGCCAACATTCAAAATGGAAGATGGACAGGTTATACCAGAGGCCACATGTTAGGTTCCTCTGACCGCACCTGTTCGTCGGCTACCAATAGGCAAGTATTCTATTATTCCAATATTGCTCCGCAGGTTGGAGGTACTTTCAATACCGGCGGCGGTGCTTGGAATAATCTGGAGGACCACATTGACTCATTCTTGTGCGCTGACACTCTCTATTCCGTAGTCGGATGCTATTTCAAGAACTTCACCGATAAATATGGCAAGACAGATACCGCCAAGAAAATAGCCGGCAACACTTCTTATCCGACAATGTTCTATTATGTGCTGCTTCGAACCAAAAAAGGCAATACCGGCAAGTCTGTTATAGCTTGTTCCGCATCTGAACTCAAATGTGTTGCATTTGTGATGAGACATTCTATGGAAAAAGGCCATAGGCCTCAGGCACAGGACATGATGTCCGTATCCGAATTGGAAAAAATAACAGGATTCAAGTATTTTGTCAATGTCCCGAATGCTCCTAAAGATACATTTAATGCATCCGAGTGGAAATAGTGCTTCATTGGAACAACTCCGGTAAGCGTCTCTGGCGGGACGCGGCCACGCTCCATTTTTGGAGAGACTGATTTTCAATGATTTATAAAACAGGGCGTGGAAACGCAGCTATTTTTTGGCCACGTTTCCACGCCCTCGCTACCATGATACTTGATTATCAACAAGTTACAAAAACACCCGTGGCCGCGTCCCGACTGGGTTCCGCGAGATTCGTGCCGTGCTTCTGTCACCCCGCACTGAACAAGTTGGCATGAGACCGGCACTCAGTTTTTTCACATTACTAACTGATTATTAAATAGTTACAACCATTATTCATAACAAATAACCCTGCCAAGTCCCATGTTCTTTCATGAGACTTGGCATGGGTACTTTTTCGTAATTCACTGACACACTGCCACTTAGCCAAACACCATCCTGCCAACTTGTTCAGAAATTCAGCCAGTAGCCGCGCCACACCAAAAATCGAACACGCGGTTATCTCCCGCCGGGCCTGCGGGGAGCTGCCGCAAAGGGCTCTCCTCGGCCCAACGAGGATAACCGCTTACTCCCACGCATTGTCATGAGACCTGGCATCCGAGAAAGGACACGGGGAATGACAATCTAAAATGAGCAACCGGGAAAAGCCAGGTGGCGGAGAAGACCCGGCGGGGATGGCGGCTCTGGAGGCATGGTCGCCCATGACCTTGTGAATGGGTGGCAGGCGGCAGCCTGACGGGATGAGCGCAGCGAACCTCCAGAGGTGCCACCCCCGCCGGAGCGTGCTAATGTCACCCCGCACTGAACAAGTTGGCATGGAACCGAGCCCCACATTTTCCGCATTACCTGCTGATTATTAGCCAGTTACAACTATTTTTCACAACAAATATCCCTGCCGACTCCCATGTTTTTTCATGAGACTTGGCAGGGATATTTTTTCGTAATCCACTGGCACACTGCAACTTAACCAAATACCATCATGCCAACTTGTTCAAAAAAAAATTGAGCACATAGAGTCGGTATCGAGTAAGAGCCATCTGGAATAAACATCCAGAAAGGCCACTGAAAAAAGTCTTCGGAAATGGACGCAGGGAAATGCTATCGGAGAAGTACACGGGAAATGACAATCTGAAATGAACAATCCTGAAAGGCCATGTGGCAGAGAAGCCCCGGCGGGGATGGGACCTCTGGAGGCATGGTCGCCCATGACCTTGTGAATGGGTGGCAGGCGACAGCCTGACGGGATGAGCGCAGCAAACCTCCAGAGGTGCCACCCCCGCCGGGGCGTGCTAATGTCACCCCTCACTGAACAAGTTGGCATGGGACCGAGCCCCACATTTTCCGCATTACCTACTGATTATTAGCCAGTTACAACCATTTTTCACAACAAATATCCCTGCCGACTCCCATGTTTTTTCATGAGACTTGGCAGGGATACTTTCTCGTAACTCACTGACACGCCACCACTTAGCCAAATACCATCATGCCAACTTGTTCAAAAATTGAGCACATGGAGACACGTATCGCAGAATGGCTATCGGGAACTGAAGAAATCTACTTCGTTACGTCGACCTTCTTGTGGGAGAGGCGGCTCTTCTCGGCACGGAAGCCCATTACATGGCTTTCGATGGAAGCATCGATGGTGCTGGTAAGCTTGTCCGGATCCTGCCATGAGACAGATTCGAGGAAATCACATACCAGTGCCATGTCTCCGCCGCCATGTCCGGAACCCTTGTACTCAGGAATATCGGAAAGCTTCTTGTTCCAGAGATATTTCTTGTTGCTGCGGAACTCATATACCGTGAACTCGGAGCCGTTGCCTTCTATGTAGCCGGTCGTACCCATGATACGTGTGCGGCGACCTCCGAACGGTGTGAACGCTTCCATGGAGAACGCAGCCGTAGTGCCGTCTTCGAACACCATCTCGCTCACGAAATGATCCGGCTGGTTATTGTCACAATGATAGACACATCTTCCCCAGAGATTGTCCGGATCAGAAATCTTGCTCATGATTTCCGCCTCATCCCTGGAATTCTTCAGGTCAAACACACCGAGATGTTGCTTCCTTCTCACATAGACATCAATCGCCGAGAACGGGCATGTGCTTTCATGAGGACATCCGTCCGTGCAACGCATCGGAGCTCCCTCCGGGGCATTTTCAGCCTTGAACCAAGTGAGAGACCCATCAGCCACGATGCTCTTGCATGGTTTCCCTACGAACCAACGCAAAATATCCAGGTCATGACAACTCTTGGCCAGGATTATAGGCGTGGTCTTGTTCGAATCACGCCAGTTTCCGCGCACGTATGAATGCGCCATGTGGCGACACTCGATAGGCTCCATATGCTGGATACTGATGACCTTGCCGATCATGCCGGCATTGAGCGCGGAATACATTGCCCTGAAATATGGGCTGTAGCGAAGGACATGGCAGACAGCTACGATGCGGCCGTATTTGTGAGCCTGCTTCGCAATGTCGGTACACTCCTTCTCCGTCTGCGCTACAGGCTTCTCAAGAAGGCAGTCATATCCCCATTCCAATGCCTTCATACATGGAGCGTGATGGACATCGTCAGGTGTCGAAATCACCACTGCGTCAGCGAATTTAGGAACAGTGAACACCTCGCTCCAGTCACCGAAACGATGTTCTTCAGGAATGCCGAATTTGTCACCCATGGCATTTTTCCTGCTTTCGCGGATATCGGACACTCCTACAATCTGCATACATTCAGGGAACATCTTGGCATACTTGGCATAAGTGCGGCCACGGTTTCCGGCGCCGATGATGATAACCTTTACAGGTCCGTTCTTGACATTCGCCTTGAGCCCTTTTACAGGGAAATCAAGTTCCGCATCTGTAGATGCCGGCGATTCGGATCCAAGTCCGATAGCCTTGCCGGCAGCTTTTACAGTCTCGCCGGTTCCGAGAAATGTAGCTCCGGCAGTAATGAAGCCGAGACTCTTGAGAAATTCCTTTCGATTCATAGTTCCAGTTTATGTTTATTTAGTAATCCTTACTTTATTGAATTCAGCAGTTCAAGCTTGCCTTCGTCGATGAGGTGGACAATCAGCTCACCGAAAAGGGTGTTGGCCCAGGCGAACCAAGAACGTGTGAAGTTTTCAGGATTGTCCTTGTGGAAAGTTTCATGGATGAAGCCGGTACCTGCATCAGTTTTCATCAATGTCTCGATGCACCATTTGATTTCCTTGTCATCGGTGGAAGTGAAAGCCTCCATCATGATACTCATCGGCCAAACCATGTCATAGCCCACATGAGGACCGCCGATACCCTCACCGGCCTTGCCCTTGAAGAAATACGGGTTGCTGCTGCTCCAGACGAACTTCCTGGTATTCTGCCAGATAGGGTCATCAATGGACACGTCACCAAGGTATGGGAGTGCCAGAAGGCTAGGCACATTGGCATCGTCCATAAGGAACCTGTTGCCCATGCCATCGACCTCGAACGCATAAATCTTGCCGAACTCAGGATGTTCCACGACTGCATATTTCTTGATGGCGGCTTCCACCTCATCAGCAAGAGCGCGGCATTCCTTGGCAGTCTTCTTATCTTTGTTCACGGTCTCCAGAATCTCGGCAGCCTTGCGCAATGACGTGACAGCGAAGAAGTTGGAAGGAATCAGGAAGTCAAATGTAGTGGCATCGTCAGAAGGTCTGAAAGAAGAAACGATCAGGCCGACAGGCTTCACCGGATTCCCATAGCCCATGCAGCATTTGGTATCAAGCTGACGCTCGGTCTCACGCATGAAACTATATGAGCCGAGACCGTTCTTGCGCTGCTGTTCCTTCATGACTTCCAATATCTTGCCGATGGCCTCTTTCCATGTGGCATCGAAGATGGAGTCATCGCCGGTAACCTTCCAATACTGGTAGGCCAGACGGATAGGATAGCATTGCGAGTCAATTTCCCATTTACGCTCGAAAACATTGGGATTCATCTCGGTAATGTCATTGACAGCGCCGTCGCCGGTAGGACCGTCATTGAATGCATTGGCATAAGGGTCAATGCAGATGAGCGAGAACTGGCAGCGGATCACGCCTTCAAGCATCTGCCTGAGATGCTCGTCCTCGTTGGCGAAACGCACGTACGGCCAGACCTGCGCTCCGGAATCGCGAAGCCACATGGCATGAATATCTCCCGTGTATACGAATGTCCTGAAGTTTCCGTTTTCATCTTTGCCGAAGTGCACAGTAGTGTCAAGAGTATTGGGAAAACAGTTGCCGAACATCCATCTCAGATATGGGTTCTTCAGCTGCGACTGCACTTCAACTATTTTATTTTCAATAATTTCTGAAGAGAACAGGCGATTTTCTTTGGCCGGACGCTGCGATGTATAGTCTGTGGCGCCAAGGGAAAGTGATGCACTTGCGATGGCAAGAGACAATAAGATTTTCTTCATAATGATTTATTCAGTTCAATGTTATTAAACAAACATGCAATATTACGAAAAAAACGTCAGTGTATCAAGACTTGGGGCATGTATAACCGAGAAAACCCGCACCGTTTATACCGATGCGGGTCTCATGTAGCCCCGACAGGAATCGAACCTGTATTTAAAGTTTAGGAAACTTCCGTTCTATCCGTTGAACTACAGGGCCATTATTGAGAAAGAAGCTTATTCAGCGACTTTCTTCTCGATGATCTGACGGCCTCTGTAGAAGCCACACTCAGGACATACTCTGTGATACATTACTGTAGCACCGCAATTAGGGCATGTTGCGAGAGTCGGAACAGCAGCGAAGTCGTGTGTTCTTCTCTTGTCCCTTCTTTGCTTTGAAAGTTTGTGTTTCGGATGTGCCATTGTTATATAACTTTTAAAATTTTATTCAATTCCGTGCTCTCTCAATCCAATTTCAACCCCTTGAGCACTGCAAAAGGATTGTAAGTGTCATCCTTGTCTTCAACCGGACTGTCCGGGATTTCCACCGCTTCACCGCTCAGGTACCTGAGGGCCGCCGGATTACATCCCCCGTCTTCATGAATTCTCTGCATAGGCAGCGCCAGATAAGCAAAATCATATACCGTCTGGCTCAAATCCATGTCGGAACCGTCTTCCGGAAGATAAATCACTTCCCTCTCATCGTCCCCGACAACAGTTTCTTCGGACGAAACCGGTTCATCACCGAATTTCACGCTGAGCTTCGCTTCTGCCGAAACAGGCAGCGTCACATCTTCCATACATCTGTCGCACGGCACCGTGAGGTTTCCCTCAATTTCGCAGTCAATCCCGAGATAACTCCCGGACTTTTCCACTTCCGCCCTGACAACGATGTCAGCATCAATAATTTCAGCGTTTCCGAACTTCTTGAAGAACTCCATCCCCGCGTGCCATGAAAAGGATGTCCTTCCTGGCTTCAATCCATTCAAAGGTATGATAAATTCGTCTGTCATTCTCCTATAAACAGATTTGGGGTTGCAAAGGTAATAAAAACTTTTGGAATATCAATCCTCATCTCCGCTTTTTCTTTTCCTTTCTATAGGATCAAGCAAAATCTTGCGGATTCTGAGGTGGTGAGGTGTTACCTCAACCAGTTCATCTTCATTGATATACTCAAGCATTTCCTCCAATGACATCTTGATTGCCGGAGGCAGGACAATCTTCTCGTCACTACCTGCCGCACGCACGTTCGTCAGCTTTTTGGTCTTGCAGATGTTCACGTTCAGGTCACGGTCACGGGTATGCTCGCCGACAACCTCGCCTGCATAGATTTCCTCACCCGGATCAACGAAGAACTTGCCCCTGTCCAGAAGTTTGTTCATGGAGTATGCGATAGCCTCGCCTGTCTCCAGCGACACGAGCGAGCCATTGGTACGGTGCTCAATATCACCCTTGTACGGCTGGTAATCCTTGAATCTGTGGGCCACGACAGCCTCTCCCTGGGATGCGGTAAGAAGGTTGCTCCTGAGTCCCATGAGACCACGTGTAGGAATCTCGAATTCCAGAAGCGTCCTGTCCCCCCTAGGCTCCATGTGGATGAGAGCGGCCTTGCGCCTTGTGGAAATCTCGATGGCGGCACCGACGAACTGCTCCGGAACCTCGATGCTGAGTTCCTCGATAGGCTCACATCTCTGGCCGTTGATGGTCTTGTCGAGCACCTTAGGCTGACCGACCTGAAGCTCGAAGCCTTCCCTTCTCATCTCTTCAATGAGCACTGACAGATGAAGGACACCACGTCCAAAAACCACGAAAGAATCTGCATTGAGCCCCGGCTTTACGCGAAGCGCGAGATTCTTCTCAAGCTCCTTGTCCAGACGCTCCTTGATATGTCTTGAGGTAACGAACTTGCCGTCTTTTCCGAAGAACGGGGAATTGTTGATAGTGAAGAGCATGCTCATCGTAGGCTCGTCGATGGCGATCGGAGGAAGCGCCTCCGGATTCTCGAAATCAGCAATCGTATCGCCGATCTCGAAGCCGTCGATACCTACTACCGCGCAAATATCACCGCACTGTACTTCCTGAACCTCTTTCTTTCCAAGTCCGTCGAATACCAGAAGCTGCTTGATCTTCTTTTTCTCAATGCGGTCATACCTCTTGCAGAGGCTCACGTTCATGCCGGTCACAAGTTTGCCCCTGGTAATCCTGCCGACAGCGATACGGCCCACGTATGGAGAATATTCAAGTGAAGATATCAGCATCTGCGGGGTGCCTTCCACCTCTGCAGGAGCAGGTATCTCGTCCAGGATAGCGTCCAGAAGCGGGGTGATGTTGTCAGTCGGTTTTTTCCAGTCGGTAGACATCCATCCCTGCTTGGCACTGCCGAAAATCGTGCGGAAATCAAGTTGGTCCTCATTGGCATTGAGGGAGAACATGAGGTCGAAGACCTCTTCCTGAACCTCGTCCGGACGGCAGTTCGGCTTGTCGACCTTGTTCACTACGACAATCGGTTTCTTGCCCATGCTGAGCGCCTTCTGGAGCACGAACCTCGTCTGGGGCATGCAGCCCTCGAATGCGTCCACGAGAAGCAGGACACCGTCAGCCATATTCAGCACACGTTCCACCTCTCCACCGAAATCACTATGGCCCGGAGTATCTATAATATTGATTTTTACACCCTTGTAAACTACAGAGACATTCTTCGCGAGGATGGTAATACCTCTTTCCCTTTCAATGTCATTGTTGTCGAGAATCAATTCACCGAGATTTTCAGGCTGCCTGACGAGGTTTGCCTGGTAAATCATGCGGTCCACGATGGTTGTCTTGCCGTGGTCGACATGCGCGATAATCGCAATGTTCCTAACGTCCATAAACTTACTTCTTTTTTTCCTCTAATACAGAAATGCAAAATTACGCAATTCTTCGGTTTTAATGAACTTTTTATATTATTTTTGCAATAGAAAAGACTCATTATGGAAAAAATCATCATTCTGGATGCAGGTTCTCAGGTGACGCAGCTTATCGGCCGGCGTCTGAGGGAACTGAATGTCTTCTGTGAAATCTACCCTTACAACAAGATGCCGGCTCTTGATCCGACCATCAAGGGTGTGATCATTTCAGGAAGCCCATGTTCTGTAAGAGACGCAAATGCGCCTCAGATTAATCTGGACGGAATCAAAGGAAAACTCCCGCTTCTCGGAATTTGCTATGGTTCCCAATATCTTGCAGCCAAGTTCGGCGGAAAGGTAGAGGGCTCATTGGCAAGAGAATACGGAAGGGCAATGCTGAACATTGTCAATCCTGATTCGCCGCTGCTTCAGGGCGTGTCCGTTCATTCACAGGTCTGGATGTCACATGGCGACACCATCTCCCAGCTTCCGGAAGGAGCTGAAGTGATAGCTTCAACTGACGATGTGGTCAATGCGGCTTTCCATTTCAAGGGAGAGAACACTTACGCCGTGCAGTTCCACCCGGAGGTATTCCATTCCACCGAGGGCAGCAAGATGCTTGAGAACTTCGCTTTCAACATCTGCGGCTGCAAGGGTGACTGGACCCCGACGTCATTCATTGACGCGACAGTGGACGAGATTCGCGCACAGGTCGGCGACGACAAGGTTATTCTGGGATTGAGCGGCGGCGTGGATTCCACAGTGGCTGCCGTGCTGCTGAACAAGGCCATCGGTCACAACCTCACATGTATCTTCGTAAACAACGGACTTCTCCGCAAGAACGAGTTCGAAGATGTGATGGAGTCTTATAAAGATATGGGACTCAATGTGATAGGGGCAGATGCTTCCAAGGAATTCATCAACGCTCTTGCAGGTGTAACAGATCCTGAGGAGAAGAGAAAAATCATCGGCAGACTCTTCGTGGAGACTTTCGACAAGTACGCCCACACTATCGAGAATGCCAAGTGGCTGGCTCAGGGCACAATTTATCCTGACGTCATAGAGTCAGCAGGTATACCGGGCATCGCATCCAAGATCAAGTCACATCACAATGTGGGAGGTCTTCCGGAGAAGATGAACCTGAAGATCGTGGAGCCGCTACGCATGCTTTTCAAGGATGAAGTGCGCAGAGTAGGACGTTCCCTCGGCATCAAGGAGGAGCTCGTAGGCCGCCATCCGTTCCCGGGACCGTCACTTGCGATCCGTATCATCGGCGACGTGACAGAGGAGAAACTCCGTGTATTGCGTGAAGCAGATGACATCTTCATCAAGAAATTGCGCAATTATGACTGCACCGGCATGGGATTCCCTTCAGCATCCGACCCTCGCATCATGGCCACCAATCTCTATGATGCCGTATGGCAGGCCGGCGTGGTGCTTCTGCCTATCAAGAGTGTAGGCGTGATGGGTGACGAGAGGACATACGAGAATCCAGTTGCAATCCGCGCAGTGGTTTCAACTGATGCCATGACTGCCGACTGGTTCCACTTCCCATACGATTTCCTCGCGAAAGTAAGCGACGACATCATCAACAAGGTGAGGGGCGTGAACCGCGTAGTGTACGACATCTCGTCAAAACCACCTGCAACGATAGAGTGGGAATAAAATAAAGATTTTCAATAGTTTAGACCATATTCCGGAGGCAATGGTGTCTGGGATATGGTCTGATTGTTTGTGGGTGGTCAGGAATGGTTTGACACCTATTTTCAACACCTTTTAGCACCTCTTCTGTTTAATTATGGGAAGAATAATTATTGGAAATAGTTGCAGATATGAGTATGACAATTAACTTTAATTTGAAGACCCCTGCCAAAGAACACTCCCTTGTGTTTGTTATTATCAGGATTGATGGCAGAACTTTAAGGGTAAGCACTCAACAGAATGTGCTTACTGCAAGTTTTGACAAGAAAAAGCAAAGATGCTTTACAAGTAAAGAGAAGTTCTCCCCAAGGGATAATAGACATAATGAGGATGTGAATAAGGTCCTTGATGAAATTGTTGCAATGGCATACAGGGCGAGGTGTCGCTTGCTGAAAACGGGATTCTGTTCCTGGATGATGCCAAAACAGGTATAAAAAAATAGGGCCACTATCCGTTCCATAGAGTTTGGTTATCTCTATGGTATTCCGGATAGTGACCCGTTATACAAGTACCGATTAATGTATCGGGAAGATTACTCTATTGTACGCCATTCAACTTTGTCTCCAAGGACCTGAGCTTTATGCTTGCCTGTCTTGTCCATCACATTGTTAGGATCCTCAACAGTCTTGTTGAAATCCCAAGCTGCAATCAAGCCTTGCTCGTTTCCTGAAACTTCGGCATTCACATCTGCTGTAACTTCTTCTGGCGTCAGGGCTTTATCCCAGAAACGGAGTTTCTTTATACTTCCACTTACAGCCTTTGGATTGCCTGGGTCAGTAAGACTCTTGAAAGCACACATCTGGACCGCATATCCCGGAGCGATCGGAGCACCATCATAGGTATCATCTCCAATCTTCTTTCCATCGAGATAGAGAGCCGTATAATGTGTGTCGTTGTTGTATGTATAGGCAATATGATGCCATACGTTGTGTTCCACGTATTCATTGCTTGGCTCACGCAGGGCACCATTGAAAGCACGTGACACACGCAGACGATAACTACCCTCGCCCTGTTCATTTGATGCCCATGTGTTTATTTCCCAGCCGTAGAACTGTCCGCCTGCTGAAATAAAATTGGAAATAATCGAGCCTTGACGCTGATAGTTCATCTTATCCGCACCCTTGAACCAGAATGATACGGAAATGGTCGAATATGAATCAAAAGCACCAGGTTCACCCAACTTGATATAGTTAGAGGTGTCGTCAGCTCCAGGAACATAGAGTTCTGCTGTACGAGCAACGTAACGATATGAATCCTTGAAAGCCTTGACTGCCGCTTCAGCTTTCTTGGCAAGTGCATCGACAGACTCCTGATCCGGTATCTTGCCCGCTTCATTATCGGAAAGAAGAGCTGCAAGTTCATTCCTTACGCTTTCAAGTGCCGTGAAACTTTCAGCAGGATATCCTGAATCAGCGTTATCCTTTAGTTCCAGGCATTTATCAATCTCTATGAGCCAGTACTCAATAGCATCGGTATTGACCTCCTTTGTAGTATCGTTCGTCTTCTGTTCATCCTTGTCGCATGAGGATACACCGGCCACGATGGACAACAGAGCAAATAAAGTAATAATTAACTTTTTCATGTTGACTATGTTATTTTCTATGTGATACAAAATTGGTGACATGTCTCTTAGTTTCTGTCAGATAAAAATCTGGAGACTGCGGAGTATAGTCAAGATAGGTGAAACTGCCATCATCTGAAACTTTCGGCACTGCCGGCTCTATCTGAGTGCCCTCATGCCATTCGTTAAAGGACGTGATGGCGACATAATTGGCACCTGAGTTTATCGCACCGTTCCACATGTTCTCATAGTATTTTCCATGTTCGCGGTCGCGTGTATTTCTTCCATTCCATGGACGGATTCTGGTATCAATATAGCCTGGTCCGACACTAGGGATAAAGAACATCTTCTGACTTGCAAACCATTTCTGCAACTCGCTCCAGTTTGTTGGAGTAGAGCCTTCTGTGAAGCCAGTTGTCGCAAAATATGTATATGCACCATCGAATCCTGAAACCTTGATTGAATACCGGTCATTCTTATTCAGAAGCAGGCCGATGACAATCGAGTCATATTCTGTTCCCCTCAAGGTGTTTTCTCCGTCAGGTGTAAGCACTCTTGCCCAATCATCCTGGCTTATCATATAAGAGTCGTAAATGAAGAATATCGGACGCCCGTCAATTCTATAGAAAGACTTATATGCTCCAAACTGATTTATAAGTCCTTTTATATCCATTTTTACGCTTTCCGCGGTTCTCCCTTCATAAGGCTCAATATGGAAACACACCTTGATACCGGCACGTTCAGCCTCTTCGAAAAGAGTAGGTATACTGCTCTGACCAATGTCAGAATTTTTCCACCAGGTAAGAGCGACAACTCCTATTCCGGCAGAAGCCATCTCGTTCATGTGACGTCTGATGGTAGCCCTGTCCTTACTGCTATAGATTCCTGACTCTGGGAAATAATTGGTGGCTATGTTGTTTCGGGTTCCCGGGATTGTACCGAGATCTCCTGATGAACCACCATCGGAAAGAATATTGTGTCTCCAATGATAAATCTTTCCGTCAGTTTCCTGAAGTCCGTACCAATTGTAGTAAAAACAGAATGTGTTAGGATCTGTCTCAAAGTTTGCGCTTGGTTGCCCTACGGATGCGGACGATTTACTACATCCGCATGAATAAAGAAAACCGAGAGCGATAGCTGTGATAATCACTGATTTTTTCATAATCACGTATTTATACTGTTATTTTCACTGCCTTCGCATAGTTATATCGTGCTCCAGCTGTCTTGATTTTCGCACCTACGCGGAACCAGTAACTCTGTCCTGCTTCAAGTTTGTTCCGGTTTGTATCGAGGTCAATTTCGAGAGTATAACTTTCCATTCCATTGATAGTGGCATTAACCCCATTCAGAATCTTCACGGAAGAGAGCTCAGCACCAACTGCCTCATCGCTGTGGGCAAACAATCCAATACTTTCTACCTGATAGCCTTTGACTGTCGGCTGAACATGGAATTTAGCTACAATCTTGTTCCCCTCCTTGCTGATGACAGCACCTCTGATGCGAATGTATGGCTGAACCTTGAAGTCAAGTCTGTTTTTACCTTTCTTTATTTCGTGACCTATCAGACGTACCGGAGGAATGAAGTTGCACTCCTGGAAATAAAAATCATAACTGCCGGAGAACATTTTTGTGTTGCGGTAAGTACCATCATTTCTAACCACCATGGTCTGCTGCTCCGGATTGTCCCATCCGTTTTCCTCGTAACGGATTTTTGTTCCATTTACGATCTCCTGCTGAACAAGTTCCCCTGTCTCATCATCATAGAAGGCGCCTTCGATGGAAGCGTCTGGACCATCAAAGTTGTCCAAGGAACAGGAAGCAAGAGTCATTGCCAGTGGAAGCACTAGGAGTAAAGTTGCTAATCTTTTATGTTTCATGATTATACCTTTTAAGTCTATTAATATCCTGGATTCTGGATAACGCTGTTGTTTTCAATGCCTGGAATCAGCCTATAATAATGCTTATCCCTGAATATTTTAGCTCCGCCAGGTTCATTGATGGTGGAACGTACGAAGATCCAAGCCGGTTTATCCTGAGTGAGATCAAGCAGAGGTACGAGTGCACATCTCTGATAAGCTCCGTCGAACTGTGTATGAGACTGGCGTCTGCGGACATTGTCCCAGTTTCTTGTCTGCTCAAGCCCCATCTCCACACGCCTTTCCTTCTGAACATTATCAGGGGTAGTCTCGATAGTGTTTTTGAATCCGGCCCTTCTGCGAGTCATGTTAAGAGCTGTTTTAGCATCAATTGTACCAGCTGGCGCACTCAGGCCACTTTCAGAGAGTGCCTCGGCATAGTTCAAAAGAATCTCGGCATAACGGAAGTCTATGAATGATGTCGTAACCTGATTCTGTTCTTGGTCTGAACCATCTGAGAGAAACTTCTTCAGAAGGAATCCTGTTATCGTACCATTACTCAAAGCAGTAACCCAGCCTGAGAATCCAGACTCATTCATGGCACCCTTACCATAATAATCGATTCCTGTTTTAGTGTATTTCTCATTCGAGAGCCAGATTGCATTCTTATCTTCTTTCACGATTCCTCCCTGTATGATAATCTTCTCTCCTTTCCAATCCGAGAATGGGAAAATAACCGATGCCTCGAGACGTGGGTCTTTATCCTTGAAAATATCCAGAGGATTTTCATATCTAATCCAGTCATCATGCTCAGAAGCTGAATACCCATTGTATTCTTCTTTCCCAGACTTTCTAGTCTTGACCTTGGTATCATAACTGCCATTGCCATCGCTATCCAGATTACCAAATGCGTCAATGAACTCAAGTGTAGGATTTGCTCTGCCACCATACTGTTTACTGAGCTGGTTCGGTTCGTGCCATGCACCCATACTATGTGCTATACCGGGGTAAACGTAGGCTTTTTTGAAAATCACTTCACAAGACGCAGTCTCCGGTTCTGAAAATATCTTTCTGTAATTTCTTGCAGCTTCATCCCTATCTGATGGTTCAGGTTTATAGAGAGAGAATTTACCGGAACGGATAATTTCGGAAGATGCATCTATACATGCCTGATAATATCGTGCCGCATCATCTAAATTCATTCCACCGACGAGTTTCTGTGATACAGCGTCTCCTGTGAGAGGTGCCCTGTCCCAGAATTTTGCTACAGAAGCGGCAAACAGCATAGCGCGTGATTTAAGCGCAAGTGCTGCCCATTTTGTAGCACGGTTACCTATCGGATCAGAAGAAAGTTTTTCTGCTGCGAGATCGCACTCGGACATTATATAGTCCCAAGTGGCTTTCTCGCTGCTGCGTGGAACTTTCACTTCTTCATAATCTCCATTGAACTCCTGTATACTCTTTACAAGAGATACTCCTCCATATCTTTTTGCAAGTTGGAAATAGGCGTATGCAGTGAAGAAATGCACTTCGCCTTCAATCTGGGATTGAAGTTCAGGTGTAGAAGCCGTAATTGTAGGGAGGGCTTCTTTCATCTTGTTGATTTTGTAGATGTAATTATACCCGGTTTCCCAGTATTTGTGAGCATTGGTATCGTCACCATCGAAGTTCCCCCACTCTGAGTGCATGCAATCGCGTGTGAGGTCAGCATTGATAAGTCCACCGGTATTTCCTGTAAAACGGAAAGAACCATTCGAGAAATAGTACATGAAGTCCTCTACCGGAAGATTGTCATAGAGGCTTGAAACATAGGCGTTGATTTCCTCATCTGTGTCAGGAAATCCGTCTTGTCCTATCATATTTCCGTTCTTAACATCAAGCCACCCTGTACAGGATGATGCCAGAGATATAAACAGAAGTGAGATAAAAGTCTTTATTATATTTTTAGCCATTGTATCTGATTCATTTAAAATGTTATGTTCAGACCGAAATTATATGAGCGGGAGAGCGGATACTGGTATCCATATCCTCCGTTATCTGAAATTTCAGGGTCGAAATACTTCAGGTAGTCATCGCAGAACACGAGGAGATTGAACCCGTTTGCATAGAAACGCACGTTGCTAATCTTGGCCTTTTCAAGCCACTTCGTACTCAGTGTATATCCGAGTTCAACCGTTTTCAGTCGCAAATAAGCCGAGCTTCTGCGGTTGAATGTATTGGCATCGGTCTGTGAATAGGTGTTAGATGTTCCCTGCCTGGTCGAAGGCCAGTACCCTGACACCCATTTGCTATTCTCATCGTAAGGGTCAGCACGATGCCATCTGTCATAGTAGAATGATGGTGAATTACCATTGAATGTCAGTACCTGTCCGAGGACCTCACCATATTTTACAGAACTGAGTGCAGAGCCCTGGAAGAGGACAGTCAGGTCAATTCCTTTCCACCAGAAATTAAGATTGAGGCCATAATATAGTTTAGGGCTGCCTTCCCATCTAAGTGGCTGACGATCTTTGTCATCAATGATTCCATCACCATTCCAGTCCTCATAGATATAGTCTCCTGGAAGAAGGAAAGAGTTTCCGGCCTGGGTAGAATTTATCGGTGCATGACTTATCTGTTCGAAGTTCTGATACCTTCCGGTTACATTGTAGAGCCAGTTTATACCCTGCCATCTTCCTACAGAGCCATTGCGGTAACGATCCCAACTACTTCTGTATGGAGCTCTTTCCTCATAGATGGTCTTGCTTCTGGCAAAGTTTGCGTTTGCGCTCACTTTCCATGAAAAATCTCCGACAGCGTACTTATGGCTGAGCATGAGCTCAATACCATCGGTTCTATCTTTGTTAAGGTTCTCCTGTGGAAGGCTTGCTCCGAAAGTATTCGGCAGTGCCTGAAGTCTAGTTCCAATCAGACCCTTTCTGTTACGGCGATAAACATCTACCTCAATGGCAGCAATGCCGTTGAATACAGAAAAGTCCAGGCCCAAGTCTGCAGTGGTAGAACTGTACCAACTGAGATTAGGATTTATAAGTCCCGTAGAAGTCCATCCGTTCGTATATACGCCATCGGATAGTACGTATCCGCCAGACTGAACATATCCGCTCATATACTGGAATGGATCGCCGCCGTCCTGACCAGTCTTGCCATAGGAAGCGCGTATCTTAAGATTGTCGATCCAAGAAGCATTGTCCTTTATGAACTTTTCTTCAGAGATTCTCCAACCACCTGAAACTACAGGGAAAAAGTCCCATCTATTGTCAGGGTTGTATCTATAAGAACCATCATATCGGCATGCAAGTTCCACAAGGTAGCGTGACTTGTAGTCATAGTTCAACTTTCCTACCCATGACAGATATTTACGTTCTCCATGGTTTCCTCCGGAGGTCTGACCTGTCGATGGTGCCATGTCAATATTATCGGCAGTAAAGAAGTCATAGATGCGCTTTCCGTAGAGATATCTCCAGGTCTCACGCTTTGCCTCAAATACGACAGTTGCGGAAAGGTTATGGCCACCACGGAATTCCCTCTGATAGAGAATCTGCCCCTGGAGGTCTATCCTGTCATTGTCAGTCCTGGAATCGGATATAAATGGCTGCCATAGTGTACTTGGTACATATCCGTCGCTCTCTGACCAGTTGTATAGTTTTATGCTTTTCTGCAGCATATTTGTAGATGCCTGGCTACGGTCGTATGCAACAAGACCCTTCAATTCGAGACCTTTGACCCAAGGAAGTTTCCACGTAAGGTCAATGGTGGACTGGAAACTCATATTGCGCCAGTCGGTTTTTCCATAATTGTCGCTATGAGAGGCTGCTACTGGGTTCTCATTTGATGGAGTCGGCTTGTTGTAGTAATCTTTATTGCCATTGGCATACACCGGCTCGTATGGTCGGATATTATAAACCTGCTTCATCAAATACATGAATGCATTGCCATCTGTTCCAGGCTGAGTGCGTCTATCTGTCCATGCAGAAAGATTGACATTCATGGTAAGATTATCGGTGAGTGCAGCTCTGGTGTTGGACCTGAGAGAAAATTTCTCATAGTTTATATCGCCACTGCGCAAAATTCCGTCTTCATAACTATAGCCGGCACCGATATAAGTTGAGATACGATCAGTACCACCGCTCAGTGTGATGCTATGCCTGTGCTGGAGAGAATTGCGCTTGAAAACTTCATTGTACCAATCTACTGTCGGAACTGCCTGTCTTCTTGCCAGTTCATCTTTCGAATAGGCTGGGCCATTACCAACATTGATGCTGGCTTCATTGACAAGTTCCTCATACTGATATACATTCATCGCTTTAAGCGAGGTTGACGGCTGGGTAATTCCGACCATTCCGTCGTATGTAACTTTCAGTCTGGATGCAGATCCCGTGCGAGTCTTCACGATGATTACTCCGTTGCCAGAGTTCATTCCGAAGATTGCCGCAGAAGCATCCTTGAGCACAGAAATACTTTCAATGTCCTCAGGAGAAAGCATTTGGAATTCCCTGACACCATCCCTTATGACACCATCGATTACATAGAGAGGAGAACCGAGGCCTCTGACATTGACATCTGTGCTATATGTACCAGGCATACCATTCTGCTGCTTAATCTGAAGACCAGGAACCTTTCCCGCCATAGATACTGCTAGAGAAGCACTCTTTGTGGTAGCAATATCATCAGGACGTATGCTTGATATGGCACCTGTCAAGGTAGCCTTTTTCTGCTGTCCGAATCCGACCACCACGACTTCATTAAGACCTGTCATGTTCTCTTCGAACTTGACATTTATCACAGAACTTTTCCCACAGACTATTTCTGCCGGATTGAATCCAAGGCAGTCGAAAACCAAGATGTTTCCTTCTTTTGCCTTTATGGAATATTTTCCAGCCACGTCTGTTATGGTACCAGATGTCGTGCCTTTCACTGTTACGGCTGCTCCTGGCACAGGAAGCCCCTCGGAATCAGTTACAGTTCCGGAAACTTCCTCAAACTGCTGGGCCGACAATGATAGCGGCAACAGCGATATCCAGATAAGAATCAGGATACATGATTTCAGTTTCTTTTTTGATTGGTTCATACTTGATGTGTTTTTATGTGTTATTTCTCAGAACCCCACGACAGGTTCGGCCTGTTGTCCATTTCAAGAACCATAGTTCCTCCTGACATGATTTCCTCATGGCTTATGAATGGACGTTCAAGTTTCCGGCCGTCCAATGCTGCACTTCTGATGTAAATATTTTCTGCTGAATTGTTCTTCGCAATGACCTCAAACGTCTTTCCGTTTTCAAGGTGAATGACTATCCGTTCGAAGACTGGACTTCCTATTGCATATTCTGGAATTCCCGGAGTTACAGGATAAAAGCCCATCATTGAAAAGACAACGAATGCACTCATTCCGCCTCCGTCCTCATCTCCCGGAACACCCATAAGGTCATTTCTGAACCATTGGCTAAGCAATGTCCTGATTCTCTTCTGTGTCTTCCACGGCTGTCCGCAGTAGTCGTACAGATAAGGGATATGCAAAGATGGTTCATTAGCCATTGAGAATTGTCCCACATTGCCAGTCTGATCTGGAAGTTTCGAATAAAACTCGTACTTCGAAAGTCCGAGAGGCTCCCTAAATGTCGCATCGAGATCTTCTGCAAACTTTTCCTCTCCTCCCATGAGGTTAATCAGACCAGGAATATCATGCTGGCAGTTCCATCTATATGTCCATCCGTTATTCTCATCATAATAGTCTCTCGCGCCCATTCCGCCAGAAAAGCGGTAGTCAAATGGCTCAATGAACTTCCCATCTGAATTTTTCGGATGGAAGAATCCAGTTCCATTATTGAAAAGATTCTTATATGCGGAGGCATATCTACGGAAAAGGTCAATATCCTCCTTGTGACCTGTTTCAGATGCCAACTCGGAAAGACACCATGAATCATATGAGTGACCAAGTGTTACTGCAACCGCCTGCCTTCTCTCAGATGGATCCACAAATGGGCAGGTCTCGCTTTCACTGGGATTCAATGCCGGGAAGTAAAGGCTGTCATGATAGAACATATCAAGATCAGTCAGAGGCTGCCTTGTCCATGGAAGCAGACTTTTATGAAGTAGAGCATTACGGCAGAACATATAGGCTGAATCAACATCGAATCCGCGCAATCCCTTTCTGTATCCGTCAAGTATAACGGCAACTGCATGATTCCCATTCATTCTATGACTGTCACCCGTGATTTCAGGAAAGGTCGGCATCCATTTTTCTTCACTTTCCATTGTCATACGAATGAATGAATTAATCATATCCTCTTCTGATTTCCTATCAATGATAGCCCTCAACGGATGTGCAGCACGGTAGGTATCCCAAATCCAGTCATCCGTGTAAATATTGCGTTCCGTATCATGAACAGCACGATCGTATGGGCTATAATATTTGCCATATTCGTTGATATTAATCATTCTTTCGAATGTTCTGTACAACGAAGTATAAAACACGGATTTCTCTTCTTCAGTTCCCCCATACACTTCTATCTTGGACAATTCTCTATTCCATTCGTCACGGCCCTCCGCGCTCAAACCGGAGCAATCTTTTCCGGAAACTTCCAACTCCATGTTCCTTTGCGCCTGTTCTTCATTTATAAACGATATTCCATATCGTATAGACACATTGTGGCTGTTTCCGAAAGACAAAGAGATATTACTTTCATCGGAAGATGCCTGATACTCAGGCGCAGGCGAGAACTCGGCTCTTATATATATGCGAGTATGGTCATCAATATTCTGATATCCAGACATCCCGGTGTTGTCAATCGCCAACTTGCCATTATGTGCGGTCATCAGAATCGAATTGTTTCCACCTTGGTCAGAAAACTTCAGTTCATAGATACCGCCTTTATCTGAAGGGGCAAAGCGTACTTCCGTATCAATTTCGCAAAGACGGACTTTCCATGTGTATGGAGAAATACTTTCCCCATCATATGTATATTTTCTGATTTCGCCTGCTTTTAGTTCTCCAGACGCAGGATAGAGAGAGAATGCAGACTTGCCACGATGGCTTGTTACTGCCATAGGCAATCCGTCCATGGTATCAGAAGTGAAATCCTCACGGGCTGGGTAGAGCCTGAGCATTTGATTAGGACGATGAATTGTCGGGTATGTAGGAACGAGCAGATGGCTTATGTTTCCCATATATGGGTTGACATAGTCAACAGGCTGGATGTTATTCTGACATGAGACAAATAGAATGATAATAGCTGCAAGGCTTGGAATGGCTTGATGTTTCAGCATTGTTTTGCGGTTTTTCTAATTTTGTATTGTTGCAGCAAAAATAAAAAAACAGCTATTACATCATCCTTACAATGGACTTACAATTTGATAATTGACTGAAAATCGGTCTCAAAAGGCTCTCCAATCATCTTTTTATATTCATTTATGAATGCCTCGAATGTGGATTTAGCTTGTCCTTTGCGGCCTGAGTCGAAGAGAGCACGGCACTTTATCGCTATAGCATGTTCGTCTATAGGGTCATTCGCCAGGATAACTTCTGCTATTCCTATGGACAGAGATGCATCGAACCTTATCTCTGGGTGGCTATATACCTTCTCAAGGAATTCTGTAATGCGGAACAGATACCAAGACTTGAACCTGTCGCACCATTCATCCTCGATTCCCGAGAGCAATGAGCCTCTTCGGCATATCACGATTATTTCATCAAGAGTCTCATTATCCAGTAAAGAAGCAGGCTCGTCGTTTGTCTGAATAAGTTCTTCAAGACGTATCAGGTCACAAAAGATTCCTTCCGACAGTTTTATTTCCCAAACACCATTTGTGCATATCAATTCTCCGATTCCTTCAGAAGATAATAACTTGCGAAGGCGACTCATGGCCACATTTCTTCTGTTCGACGCCTCTGATGGCTCGCTATTCCAAAACACTTCATCAAGCAGACGAGATGTTACTCCTGAACCAGTAGATACTTTATGGAGAATAATATACAGGAAGATGTTTCTCAGCATTACCGAGAACTTGGATATTCTACTGTCTCCGTCATGGCCGGTCCATTTGAATGGGCCTATTATGTTCAGGACATCTGATTCAGGTTCCTTGAATGAAGATATCAGATTGATAGCCGGTTCATTCTTGACATCAGGCGATTCCGTCGCGATAGTTGAATCTACGACTTCAGACTTAACCTCTTGCTCAACAGTCTGAAGATGAAGTTTCCTGACGTGTCGTCTCCTGATGGTGATATATGTTGCAGCAACTACGAAGATACCTGACAATATAATCAGAAAGGTAAGCCATGGGAAAGATTCTTCTTCCTGAAGAATATCCTCTGAGAGATAAGGTTTCCAGTCAATTGCCCAAACTGATATGTCATAGCCATTTGTGCCAGATTGACTGGAGGTCAATGCCAGAAGACGTCCTGTCTTTCTGTCCCGGAGTAGTGTGCACCATGAATCCGTATCATGGAAAACATATGGTATTGTTCCCGGAAAAATCTTTCTCTCACCCGTTTCAATATCGAACGAATTCAGCTTCAACAGAGTATTGCTTCGATCACGGCAAAATGAAAGTGCATATAGTACTTTACCTTCATCGTCCGGTATCATCGAATTGCCAAAAACCTCATTATCATCATTTCTGAAAGTCCATTTCCTTTCGGCTTTCCAAGAAGAGATGTCAATGCTATAGAAATCGTTGAAGAATTGCGGGGCTTCAGACTGGTTTCCGGTACGACTTCCATAACCACCCAATATGAACATCCTGCCATCTGAATAAGCCGCGGCACTCAAGTATCTTGGACTTATGACCCTTGATAAATCTTTTTGTGCCCAAATGCTATCATTGGCAGCGCGAAGGTACAGATCCGCATGATAAGTATATTCGTCATATCCACCAAAAACAACAAGTTCCCCACTTCCCGGGAGCAGGAGTTCGTTATGGTGAAGATGCGAGAACTTCAAATCGGAACAATCAGAACTCCACTCTCTTTGCGCGAAGTTGTACTTGTCAAGTTTATCTTCTGTGATAGAATACGATATAAGTTCATCTATCTGACCAATATATACGAGACTGTTCGATGTCGATCTATATGGCTGCCCCTGAAGATAACCTACTTTGGAAAATGGTCTAGTTCCATGGATGGGTATATAGTATAGGCTATCCTGAGTCGCAGCATACAGACCCATATCACCATCTTTTTCGTATCGAGCAATCTGCGGTCTACCCCCTCTGACATGAAGGCGTGAAATCTTTTTCCAGTCTATGTGGCGGTCTGCAATCCACACAGGATTCAGCACAATCGCCTTTCTTTTCTGATGCTCATCCAGGACATAGCCAGAGCCATGGGCAGAAAGTGTCCATTTCCAGAGTTCCCCTCGCCCAGGAACTGATATTCCAACATTTCGCAGAGACATCGGCGGACAGTCTGTCGAAGCAAATTTCTTGTCATTGGAGAGGCCAAATGATATTCTCACATTCTTTGTCTGAGGTAATTTTACTTCATCTTCCGCCTTATATTCTCCGATTTTCAATGAGATACGGCTACTTATCGGATTCAGTGCCACGGAGACATGTGTCCATTTTCCAAAATCAAAACCAGGAAGAGAACGTATATCTTTAACCGATATGCATCTATGATTCTTGACAATCATGGAAATCTGCTCATTACCCCAGCCGGCATTTGCGAGAATATCAACATTTAGAGTATCATTGACTATAATACGACAGATGTAACCGAAATTATGTTCCTCAAGACGCAGATTAAGATCAAAATCCAGGGTGAATCCCTCCTTTAGACTGAATGGTTTGCCTCCATCCAGCACTAGTGATGTGCGCTGCTCCGGTTGCACGATATGAGCAAGAAACTCCAACCCATCATTATCGGCGGATACCGGTATTGCATACTGAAAAAACAGGAATGCAGTTAGAAATGCAATAATTATGTTGTTATGCGACATCTCGATCAAAAAAAAATTACATCTGTCTCCGGCTTGGCTGCCCCACAAGTGATGTGAGCCAGCGAAGTGATCGTTTCAAAACAGCTTCAGAGACAAAGATAAATAAATCATTTCAGAATAGAATAACTTTTAAGAATTACTTATCCTGAATTATTCATAGCCACCACGCTTTGTCTTCGCGGTAGTTGTCCGATTGGTCCGCATTTCCCCGGCACCACATGGTTTTTCTCGCTGAAAAGTTTGTATTATCAATGAATATTCGTATCTTTACAGCAACAGAATCCGCCACGCTTCCCATTTGAACAGCGAACCAGGGCGGGTCTTTTGCTTTTATGGGAACATTAAGATTATACACTAAACAGGCTCTTTCTATTTCCGAACAAATAGAACTACTAAAAAGTAGAGGCTTAAATATTGCTGATTCATCCAAGGCTGCAAAATTTCTTGGAGAGGTCAGTTATTTTCGTTTTGTCCAATACCTTCGTCCTATGGAGGCAGACAAGACTACGCATCAATTTAAGCCTAATAGTAGATTTGTGAAGATGCCGTAGCTCTCTACAACTTTGATATAGAATTGAGAGATTTGATGTTCAAGGCAGTCCAACGATTAGAGATAGCTTTGCGCACAAAGATTATACAAGAGTTCTCTTTGGCTCATGGACCATTTTGGTTCTTTGATACAAGTCTTGCTGACGATGAGCACAAGTTTATTGAGAATATGAACTCCATAGATAGAGAACTTCAACGTAGCAAGGAGGACTTTATCAAAGAGCATAGGCACAACTATGACAAGCCGATATTCCCTCCAGCATGGAAAACGCTTGAACTTGCATCTTTCGGCACGCTTTCAAAACTCTATTACAATTTCAGTGACAAGAAATTGAAGAAGCGTGTAGCTCGTCAATTCAATCTTCCACAGCATGAGGTGTTGATGCGAACAAAGTATATGCTATAGCTTGTTGTATTGCATATTGGCTTGATTCTATGGGGTATGGATTGGACTTCAAAAATGACCTTAAATCCTTACTCGTTTCTTATCCACAGGTAGACCCGGCAGCAATGGGATTCCCTGAAAATTGGTTATCGGAGCCTCTATGGAGATAACTTTATAGATAATAATTTCTTGAATTCTCGCTCTGTCATGTCCGGAAAGTTATAAAGATTACTAAACTCATTTATTTATTTTAAGCTATCTTTGTTGTGCAGAAGTGACAACACCTATTTGCGACACCATCTGTATGGAATAGATGGATAACTTATTGGGCCATAGGCATACACAACTATAGAGCGGGAGTAAAACATTGATTCGATGAAGATAACATTTCTAGATGCGGCGACAGTCGGAGAGACATCTCTGTCGCCGATTGCTGCGTGCGGAGAGCTGACAGCATGGCCGACATCCAGTCCTGAAGAGGCCAAAGAGCGGGTAAAGGATTGCGAAGTACTGATAGTCAATAAAGTAAAAGTTACGGAAGACCTTCTGGGCGTCGCACCTGAAGTCAAGCTGGTATGCGAAGCGGGGACCGGAATCAACAACATTGACGTGAAAGCCTGCGAAAAACGCGGCATCATAGTCAGGAACGTGGCCGGTTACTCGACGGAGCCGGTCGTCCAGCAGACATTCATGCACATATTGTCGTTGCTTGGAAACGGTCCGTACTTCGATGACGCTGTCAAATCGGGAGGTTATTCGTCAAGCGGAATGTTCACCAATGTCATCAAGCCGTTCGTGGAAGTGTACGGAAAACAAATTGGAATCATCGGCATGGGAGCAATCGGAAGCCGTGTAGCTGAAGTAGCAGAGGCATTCGGCATGAAGGTCGTATATTACTCGACATCAGGGACCGGACACTGCACGAAATACCCGAGCAGTCCACTAGAAGAACTGATGCGCACGTCAGACGTGATTTCCATCCATGCGCCATACAATGACCGCACGGCCGGACTGATAGGAGAAAAAGAGCTCCGGATGATGAAGCCGACAGCCATCATCGTCAACATGGGGCGCGGCGGAATCGTCGAAGAAGCGGCATTGGCAAAAGTCATTGACGACGACGCCATCGGCGGTGCCGCACTGGATGTATTTGTCAATGAGCCGATTCCTTTCGACAATCCGATTCTCCACACGCGCCATCCCGAGAAATTCCACTTCACCCCGCACATAGGATGGGCAAGTGTGGAAGCGAGGGACCGCTTGGTGGCAGCCATTGCCGACAACATCAAGAAAGGCTGGTAAGACGCCAAATTTGGGGTCAACGTAAAAAGTAGGTTGATAAAATTAGTCTTGTTACCTTTGTGGTATGG